>Ga0302314_10019643_pt1 | contig 11211 bp, 8 predicted proteins | sample III_Palsa_N2_3_FD_200533 | JGI IMG/M metagenome (GOLD analysis project Ga0302314, IMG submission 200533) | Peat permafrost microbial communities from Stordalen Mire near Abisko, Sweden - III_Palsa_N2_3 | ecosystem: Environmental > Terrestrial > Soil > Palsa > Peat permafrost | place: Sweden... | reverse complement strand
CGAGCGGCGCTGACCATGGGGGCGCTGCTTGAGGTTCGTGATCTGACGGTCCGATTTCCGTCATTCGATGCCGTCGCCGGGCTCGGTTTTGCGGTGCGCGACGGCGAGACCGTGGCACTGGTCGGCGAGTCAGGATCGGGCAAGTCGCTCACGGCGCTGGCAATCATGGGGCTGGTTCCGAGGCCCGGCCGGATCGTCACAGGATCGATCCGGTTCGCGGGGCGTGACCTCGTCGGACTCGCGGAGCCGGAGCTGCGGCGCCTGCGCGGCCGCGACGTCGCGATGATCTTCCAGGAACCGATGACCTCGCTCAATCCGGTGCTGACCATCGGCTTCCAGGTCGCCGAGACGTTGCGCCTGCACGAGAACCTCTCCGCGCGACAGGCCCGCCGCCGCGCCGTGGAGCTTCTGGATCTCGTGCGGCTGCCAGACCCGGCACGGCGCATCGATGATTTTCCGCACCGGCTGTCTGGCGGCATGCGGCAGCGGGTGATGATCGCCATGGCCATCGCCTGCCGGCCCCGCATCCTGATCGCCGACGAACCGACCACGGCACTGGACGTCACCATCCAGGCGCAGGTGATCGACCTGCTGGACCGGCTGCGGCGGGAACTCGGCATGGCGCTGCTGCTGATCACCCATGATCTCGGCGTCGTCGCGCAATGGGCCGATCGGGTCGTGGTGATGTATGCCGGCCGCAAGGTGGAGGAGGCCGATCCGGCGCCGCTGCTGGACGCCCCCCTGCACCCCTATTCGCGGGGATTGCTGGCCGCCTCGCCGCGGCTCAACGCGCACGTGCACTACCGCCAGGGCCCTCTCGTGGAGATCCAGGGCAGCATGGCCAGCGCCGTCGGCCAGGCGGGATGCCCCTTCGTGCCACGCTGCGGCGTGCGTCGTGAAAGCTGCGCGCAAGCCATGCCGCCGCTACGCGAAATCAGCCCGAGCCGGTTCGTCGCCTGCCCGGTCGCGGCCTGAGATCGCCATGTCGATCCTGTCGGTCCGCGATCTCCACGCGCACTATCACGTCGCCGGCGGCACGCTGCGCGCGGTCGACGGCGTCTCCTTTGACGTCGAGCCGGGCGAGACGCTCGCGATTGTCGGCGAGTCCGGCTGCGGCAAATCGACGCTGGGCAAAACCCTGCTGCGACTGGTGCCGTCGTCCGGCGGGCGCATCGTCTTTGACGGCGCCGACATCACCACCATCGGCGGCGCCGCGCTACGGTCGGTACGCCGACGCATGCAGATGATTTTCCAGGACCCGTATGCGTCGCTCAATCCGCGGCACACGATCGGCCAGATCCTGGAGGCGCCGCTCAAGGTGCACGGCATCGGGCCGCGCGCCGAACGGCTCCGCCGGGTGCAGGACATTCTGCACAAGGTCGGGTTGCCGGGTGCCACCGGGTCGCGCTACCCGCATGAGTTCTCCGGCGGCCAACGTCAGCGCATCGGCATCGCGCGGGCGCTGCTGCTGGAGCCGGATCTGGTTGTCTGTGACGAGCCGGTCTCGGCGCTCGACCTGTCGATCCAGGCGCAGATCCTGAACCTGCTGGCCGGGCTGAAGCAGGAGCGGCGGCTGTCCTATGTCTTCATCTCGCACGACCTGTCGGTGGTGCGCTATTTCGCCGATCGTGTGCTGGTGATGTATCTTGGCCGGGTCGTCGAAACGGCGGACCACGACACGCTGTGGCGTCGACCTCTGCATCCCTACACGCAGGCGCTGATCGAGGCGGCTCCCGATCCCCGCAAGCGGCGTCCGGCCGCCCCGCTTGCGGGCGAGTTGCCGAGCGCCCTGCAGCTACCGTCCGGCTGCCGATTCCACCCGCGCTGCCCGTTGGCGACGGAGCAATGCCGGCGCGAAGAACCCGTTCTCGCAGCCCTGACAGCGGGGCACCAGGTCGCGTGCCACCACGCCGGCCTCGATGCCACGGGACAGCCACGCCGGGCGGCCGCAGCAGGATCGTCGCAAGCGGTTTCCGAGGACGCCTGATCGCGACCGCCCAGGGCGTTGCGGCGTCCGCGTGGCTGTGGGTGCGGTTGACGGCGGATGACTCGATCCATATAAATTCTACCGAATCAATAGACAATAGGGAGTCGGATATGCCCGTCCTGGCCATGACGCTGCGCGGCACGATTCGGTCTGTCGCCACAGGTATGGCGCTCAGCCTCTTACCCACGTTTTGTCTGCCTGCACTGGCGGGTGAGACGCTGGATCGGGTGACCAAATCCGGCGTGCTGCGGGAGGTGCTGGTGAACGATTATCCCCCGTTCTCCTTCATCAACGAAAACAGCGAGATCGCCGGCTTCGACATCGACCTGTCGCAGGCCTTCGCCGCCAAGCTCGGCGTCAAGCTGGTTTCCGACTCGCCGGACTGGTCAGTCATCGTGGCCGGGCACTGGAAGGGTCGCTGGGATATCTGCATCTGCTCGATGACGCCCACAGCACCCCGGGCACAGGTGTTCGATTTCATCGCCGCCTATTCGCAGGACCCGACCGTCGTCGTCGTCAACAAGGACAATGACAGCATCAAAAGCGCCGCCGATATCACCGGCAGGAAAATCGGCGTCGGGCTTGGATCGAGCGAGCAGGATTATCTTGAGCGGCACTTTGTGAGCGCCGAGCCAGGCGCCAAGCCCGTTGTCTACCCGTTCGGCGACCTCACGGTCGTGCCGTACCAGGGCGAGGACATTGCATTCCTCGACCTCGCGCTCGGCACTGGCAAACGGCTCGATGGCGTGTTCACGGCCTACAGCACCGCCAAGGGCCGCGTTGAAAAAGACAGCCGCTTCAAGATCGTGACCGGCGCGCATTTCTTCCGGACCTCGTCGTGGGTGTCCGTCGAAAAGGGTGTCGATCCCGAGTGGAACGCGAAGGTCGCACAGGTCATCGAAGACCTGAAGAAGGACGGCACCATCAGGCGGATCTCGCTGAAATGGCTCGGCTACGATTCGACGCCCGCCGACGAGGCGACCACCACCACCTCCAGCCAATGAGCCGGATTCCGTTCCGGTATCGATTGTATGGCGTATGGGCGTTCCTGCTGCTGCTGTTCGTCGGGTTCTTCTATACGTTCGATCTCGACCTTGGCCTGATCGTCGGCAGAGTTCCGAGCCTGCTCGGGCTGACGCTGACGCGGACCGGCGCCCTGCAGGGTGCCGCCCTGACGCTGTTCTTGTCGATCTCGTCGATGGCGATTTCGACGGTGTTGGCGTTCCTGACCGCGATGGGACGCCTGTCCAGGCGTGCCCTGCCATATGGGGTTGCGACCTTCTACACCTCGTTCTTCCGGGGCACGCCGTTTCTGCTCCAGATCCTGCTGATCTATGTCGGTCTGCCGCAGGTCGGCGTGGTGCCGTCGGCCCTGTTCGCCGGCATCGCGGCGCTGTCGCTGAACGGCGGGGCCTATTTCAGCGAAACCATCCGGGCTGGCCTGCTCTCGGTCCCGGTCGGTCAACGGGAAGCGGGGATGAGCCTTGGATTGCCGCGCCACGTCATTTTTCGCAAGATCGTGCTGCCGCAAGCCATGCGGGTGATCCTGCCACCGGCAGCCTCGCAATTCATTTCGTTGCTGAAGGATTCGTCCCTTGTGTCCATCATGGGCCTTTGGGAGATCATGTATCTGTCGCAAGCCTACGGAAAGACGACCTACCATTTCATGGAAATGCTGCTGGCCGCATCGGCGATTTACTGGGCGATGTCCCTTGTCGTCGAAGTGTTGCAATTTCGTATCGAAACCAGTCTGGCGCGCGGCTTCCAGAGGCTGCGCTCGGCGTGATCCGGCGCGTGGCAACCAGCGGCCACGCCCGCCCAGTCAAATGACAACGGAGACCAAAATGTCTGCAGACGCATCGGCGACCCCAGCGCGCATCGTGTACGTCGGCGTTCCGAGCACCGATGAGGCCATGACGATCGGGCGCACCCTGGTCGCCGAGCGGCTGGCCGGCGCCACCAACATCATCCCCGGCGTCACATCGTTCTTCTGGTGGGACGGCGAACTGAAGGAGAAGATCGAGGCGACGCTTCTCGTCTTCACCCTTGACACGAGCATTCCAAGGCTGATCACGCGGATCCGGTCGCTGCACAGCTATGTCACGCCGGGCATCAAGATCGTGACCGTCAGCGACGGCGATCCGGAATGGCTCGCCTGGCTGCACAGGACATTGTCACCTTGACTGGGTGCAGGTGAACAAGATGGGCTAGCGCCTCGGCCGGGTCAGCGACCACTCCGCGATCTTGCGATGGATGGTCGCGCGTGACAGGCCGACGATCCGAGCGGTCGCGGAGACGTTCCAGCGCGAAGCCTCCAGCGCTTCGGCCAGCCGCTGCCGGCCCAGCCGCGGCGCAGGCGACGCGCGGCATAGCGTCGGGGGAAGGTCGCCGGGAAGCAGTGTCGCGTCGTCGGCGAGCGCGACGGCGTAGCGCAGCGTCTGGCGCAACTCGCGCAGATTACCCGGCCAGGGATGCGCCGCGAGCAACCGGCGGGCAGGCTCGGACAAGGCGAGATCGGGGCGGCCGGCGCGCCGCGCTTCCTCCGCAAACAGGGAGTCGACAAGCCCATCGCGGTCGGCGCGTGCGCGCAGCGGCGGCAGTGCCAGCGTGGTGCCGGCAAGACGGTAATACAGGTCCTCGCGGAACCGCCCTTCGGCCACAAGGCGCGTGAGGTCATGGACGGTAGCCGAGATGACAGCGACGTCGACTGAAACCGGTCTTCCGCCACCCAGCGGCATCACTACGCCCTCGGACAGCACCTGGAGCAGTCTGGTCTGCAGCGAGATCGGCATGTCGCCGATCTCGTCAAGAAACAGCGTGCCGCGATCGGCCTGCCGTACCAGCCCCGGCGACCCCTCGCGCGCGGCGCCGGTGAAGGCGCCGGGGCGGTAGCCAAACAACTCGGCCTCGATCAGCGACGGCGACATGGCGGCGCAATTGACCGCTACGAACGGCCGGCCGGTCCGTGGGCCGCGCTCGTGCAGGTCGCGGGCGAGCGCGGTCTTCCCGGTGCCAGTCTCTCCCGTCAGCAGGAGCGGCACCCCCTGGGCGAGCAACCGTTGCGCGCGGACGACAGCGACGTCGTGCGACGGCGGCTCGATCAAGGACATTGTCGCCCGCACGGGTACATGGCGGGGCGACACCGCATCCGGCGCATACTCCACCGCGTAAAGGTCATGCCCGGCAGCGCGCCCGCGCAAGGCGGGCAGGCGGGCGCCGTTCGCCGGCGTCGCTGCAAGCGGCAGGATGTCGGTCAACCGGCGCCCGAGCAGCGTCGCGTGCTCGCAATCCAGCAGGCTCGCCGCACCGGACGTGGCGGCCAGCGCGCGGCCGCAATCGTCGAATACGACGCGTGCCTCGTTCGCCAGGTCGGCGAAATCGGCGTGGCGCGACAGACGCAGCACGCGCCGGCCGGGATACTGCCGCACCACGTACAGGTTCTCGATTCGCCGCGCCGACAGCGCGACAGTGCGGCGCACCAGCGCCTGGGCCATGTGGTCGCTCGGCCGGGGCGTGGTGACGTCGAGCACGGCGACAATCGCGCCGGCCCCGTCGCGGATCGGCGCCACGGTGCACGATATGCCGAGTAGGCGTGTGTCGAAATGGTCGGTCATTACCACGGAAAGCGGCGCGCCTTCCTTCAGGCAGGTGCCGATTCCGTTGGTGCCCTGGCTTTCCTCGGCCCAGACGCTGCCAAGGATGCTGCGAGACGCACGCGCCTGTTCGCGAAGCGAGGCCCCGAGCAACGTGTCGACGGTGACGCCGTTCATATCGGTCAGCATCACGATGTAGTCGCCACCCCCGAGATGATGGAACAGCCGCTGCAGTTCCGGCGCCGCGGTGGCGACGAAATCGTCGATAGGCGCGCGCGCGTCGGTGAGTTCCCGACGTGTCAGCACCGCGGCGGGCGGCAGCCGGTCGGGTTCCAGGCCATATTCCGTCAGGCAACGCCGCCAGGAGGCGCGTATTCCGGCACCCTCCGCCGGTTGGCCGACCGCGGACGTGCGGCCGAACGCCGTGCTGACGACCCGTTGCACGTGGGCCTGCTCACGCATCGCCTCCTCCCCTCGGTCCGTCTTACGCGGCCGTGTTCAGACTGGGACATTGACCTATTCCCGGGGTACGTTCAACGCCGCAGCCGCTGTCGCACGCGCCATCCGGACCTGTCGCAGTGTCGCACAGCATTCCGGGATCGGCCGCCCAAACCCCTGGAATCATTGGTCTGGCCGGTGGCACTCCCGTTGCTATCAAGGAGCGACCAGAGTGCGACGACACGTTCACGAGGATGCCCGCCGATGAAACTTGGGCTGTTCATGATGCCCCTGCATCCGCCGTCCCGGCCGCTACACGAGATCTGCGCCGAGGATGCGGAAAAAATCATCTACGCCGACACGCTCGGCTACGACGAGGCATGGGTCGGCGAGCATATCTCGGCGCGAACCGAGCAAATCGCCTCCCCGCTGATCTTCATGGCATCGCTGCTGCGAGTGACCAAACAGATCCGCTTCGGCACCGGGGTGATCGGCCTGCCCAACCACCACCCCGCACTGGTCGCGGCGGAAGTCGCGCAGTTCGATCACATGAGCCAAGGCCGGCTGCTGTTCGGCATCGGGCCAGCAGGGCTTTCCAGCGACCACGAACTGTTCGGCAACACCGATCCCAAAGTGCGCAACGAGCGGCTGATGGAATCGATCGACATCATCCTGCGCATCTGGCGGGAGGAGCCGCCCTACGACATCGTCGGCAAGCACTGGCAAGTGCGCATCACCGACTCGATCGTGCCGTCGCTTGGTGTCGGCTATCTATCCAAGCCTTATCAGCAGCCGCATCCGCCGATCGTGATGTCGGCGATGTCACCACATTCGCAGAGTGTGGCGACAGCGGCGGCGCGCGGCTGGGACGTGGTGAGCGCGAATTTCACGCCGGAATACACGCTGGTCACGCATTGGCAGAAATACCTGGAAGGCTGCGCGGCGAGCGGGCGCGAACCCGACGGCCGCCAATGGCGGGTCGCACGCAACATCATCGTCGCCGAGAGCGATCAGCAGGCGCTGGACTGGGCGATGGATCCGCACGGGAGCAACTACTACTACTTCTCATATCTCTGGGAGGTGCTGCAGCGGGCCAACTACACGATCGTCATGAAGCCGGATCCCGCCACGGCGGACCGGGACCTGACGGTCGAGGACATGATCGAGAGCATGGTCGTCTACGGCTCGCCCCGCTCGGTCGCGGCCAAACTTGCCGGCCTGAGGGAGCGCATCGGCCCGTTCGGCACGTTGCTGCTGGCAGCCATGGACGGCAGCGGCGTCAACCACAACCGTGAACGGACCACCATGCGCCGACTGGCCGAGGACGTGCTGCCGGTGCTGCGGGCAGCGAGCGGGACCTAGCGCGCGAGCGCCGCGGCGCGGATTGCAAGCGGGGTGTTGCTGTACGGAACTCGATGCACGTGCATCGGCTTGGCAGTAACGCGCATTATCTTCCAATAACAAGACAGAATACGCCGCGGCCTTGTCAAAGCCGGCGTGATTTTCCTCGTTGCGGTCACTGAAATCCTGTTGCACCCGGCACCGGGATCGGTCAGGGTTTGAGCCGGTCAATCGGCCGAATATCGACCGGCGAAACGTCGGCGTTAGGGAGGTTTGCATGAAGCGCGTCCAGCAGAACGGGATGTATGCGGCGGGTGCCGCCGTCGCATTGGCGGCGGTACTGGCATGTGTGGCGGGGCCGGCAAGCGCCGAAACGCAGTTCGCCAAGAAATCGCCGTTGACGATCGGGTACAGCATCCAATCGGCGCAAGATCCGTACTGGCAGGGCTACGTCCACGGCATCGAAGACGAGATGAAGAAATACGGATTCACCAAAATGCTTACGCAGGACAGCCAGGCTTCGCCGCAGAAGCAGGTCTCCGGCAGTCTCGCGTTGATCAATGACGGGATCAGCGCACTGATTATCTCCCCGCACGAACCCAGCGCGCTGGTCGCCACCGAGGCCGCGGCGCATCGCGCGAAAATCCCGGTGATTGTGGGCGACGTCGGCGCGGCGGGCGATTTCGACGGCTTCGTGCTGTCCGACAACTACCACGGCGGCGAACTGGCGGCGGAGTTCATCCAGAAGGCCCTGGCCGGCAAGGACGGCGTGCAGGAAGTGGCCCTGATCGCGCTCAACCCGACAACATCGGTCAATGGGCCGCGCGCGAATGGGTTTCTCGAAACCGTGGCAAAGAACCCGAAAATCAAGGTGGTCGGCAACATCTCCGGCCACCAGACGCTGGAGGGCGGATTCAAGGCGGCGCAGGCGATTCTGGCGGCCAACCCCAATGTCGCCGCGATCTACTGCCTGAACGACTCGATGGCGGCAGGTGCCGAACAGGCGATTGAGCAGGCGGGTGGACGCAATCCGCTGACCAACCCGGTCCTGGTCGGCTTCAACGGCGACCCGGTGGCGCTGAAGCTGATGGGCGACGGCAAGCTCGCCGCCGACGTGGCGCAGAACCCGTATCAGCAAGGCGTCGTCGCGGTGGACATGGCCTGGGCCTACCTGAACGGCGGCAAGCCGGAGTTCACCGATGCGGCCAACAAGACCGTGAACGTGCCTGTGGAACTCGTGACGCCGCAGTCGCTGGCGGAGTTCAACGAGCGGGTGAAAGCCGGCAAGGCCTACTAATCGAGGCTTACCCGCCGGCGGCGCCGAAATTCACGCCGGCGGGTACGATTTCGGGAGACCGTGGATTGGCGGACAATCTCGTGCAGGCGGCGCAGGCCGTGGATGGCATGACCCGTGCGATCGTCCGCGCCACTGGAATGCGCAAGCGGTTCGGCGGCGTCGAAGTGCTTCATGGCGTCGATCTGGAACTGCGACCCGGCGAAGTGCATGCGCTGCTCGGCGAGAACGGCGCCGGGAAAAGTACTATCATCAACATGCTTACCGGCCGGCTGCGGCCGGATGGCGGAACGATCGAACTGGACGGCGCGCCGGTGGAGTTCCGCAACCCATTGGCCGCGCGGCGCAGCGGGATCTCGATGATCGCGCAGGAACTGGAGGTCGTGCCGACGCTGACGATCGTCGAAAATGTCTTTCTCGGCGTCGAGCCGACCAGGAATTTCGTGATCCGGTGGGGTGATGCGCGGCGGCGCGTCACCTCGGTGCTGGGTGAACTGGGCGTGCAAGCCGACCCGGACCAGGTCGTCGGCAGCATGAGTGTCGCCGACCAGCAACTCGTGGAGATCGCCAAGGCGGTGATCGGACAGTTCCGCGTGCTGATCATGGACGAACCAACCTCGGCCCTGAATCTTGCGGATACCCAGCGGCTGTTCAAGATCGTACGGAGGCTACGCGCTGACGGCGTCGCGATCCTCTACGTTTCGCACCGGTTGTGGGAAGTCTTCGACCTTGCGGATCGCGTCACGGTGCTGCGCGACGGCAACCGGATCATGACCACCGATGTCGGCAAGACCGACGTTGGCGCGGTTATCCGTGCCATGCTCGGGGCCAAGAGTTCGCTGATCGCCGAGGGTGGCCGCCCGCGACACGCGGCACACGTCGAACGGGGCGACGCACCGGCCCTGGAACTCGAAGCCGTACAATCCGGTGAACTGCTGCACGACATCAGCCTGTCCGTGCGTCCCGGCGAGGTGATCGGCCTGGCCGGTGTGCTCGGCTCCGGCCGCACGGAACTCGCCGAGGCGATCTACGGCCTGCGCCGGATCGAGAGCGGCACGATCCGGCTGAACGGCGTGCCGACCGAGCTGCGCGAGCCGAAGGAGGCGCTGCGACACGGCGTATTCCTGCTGCCCGAGGATCGCAAGCTGGAAGGCATCTTCGGCCATCTCGACGTGCGCGAGAATGTCATCCTGAACTACGATCCGGATGCAATGCAGGGCGGGTCGGCGGCGGCGGCCTCCCATGCCGGATCGGCGCGCAAGCGGCGCGGCGGACTGGCGCCGATCCTGTTGCAGACCGAGCGCCGGGCGTTCAGCGCAATCCGCGCCGCGCTCGGCATTCGCTGCTCGGGCCCGGATGCACGCATCACGGCACTGAGCGGCGGCAACCAGCAGAAGGCGCTTTTCGCGCGCGCGGCACTTTCGGAGCCAAGCGTGCTGTTCCTCTCCGAACCGACTCGCGGCGTCGATGTAGGTGCCAAGGAGGAAATCTATTCGGCGATTGACGGATTTGCCGCACGCGGCATCGCAATCCTTGTCAGTTCCTCGGAGCTCAGCGAATTGCTGCGGCTGGCGACAACGATCTACGTTCTCCGCGCCGGCCGCGTCGTCGCGCAGGTCGAGGCCAACGAGACCAGCGAGGAAGACATCCTTAAACTCATGGCCGGGTAGAGGACGTCCCACATGGAAAAACCCGGCTTACTCAGAAGGATGTTCGCAGCGGACTCGGCGGCGGCCGTGCTCGCGCTGATCGGCGTCTTCGTCATCTTCTCGGCGGTGAACGAGCGGTTCCTGACCAGCCTGAACATCCACGGCATCATCGTCAGCGCGGCGATCTCCGCGATCACCGGCCTGGGCATGACCCTGGTCATCGCGATGCGCGCACTCGATCTGTCGGTCGGCTCGATCATGGGCTTCTCGGCGATCACCGCCGCCGAACTGCTTGAGGCCGGCCTGCCGCTGTGGCTTGTGATCGTCATTGGCTTGGTGACGGGGTGTGCGCTCGGACTGCTCAACGGCCTGTTGATCATCCTGTTGCGGCTGCCATCTTTCATCGCGACGCTCGCCACGCTTTCGATGATTCTCGGGGGCGAGTTGCTGATCACCCAGGGCGAGACGGTCACCATCCACAACGCCGTGTTCAGCCGAATCGTGATCGGGACGATCGGCGGCTACCTGCCGTTTGCGGCGATCACAACCGCGTTGGTGTTTGCCTTCGTCTGGGTGGTGTTCCACCGCACGCCATTCGGGCGCCACGTCGCCGCAATCGGCGGAGATGTCCGAGCGGCGATCGGCGCCGGCATCAATGTCAACCGCGTCACAGTCGGCGCATTCGTGCTCGTCGGGCTCCTCGCCGCGCTGTCGGGGCTGATGTATGGCGCGGAGTTGCAGAACGCCGATTCCACGATCGGCGCGGGCGCCGAACTCACCGCCATCGCGGTTGTCGTCGTCGGCGGCACGAGCCTGACCGGCGGCCGCGGCAATCTGTTTGGCACGGTCTGCGCCGCGGTGCTGCTCGCCTCGATCAAGGCCGGGCTGAACGTCGCAAACGTCTCGTCG
>Ga0302314_10019642_pt1 | contig 11212 bp, 8 predicted proteins | sample III_Palsa_N2_3_FD_200533 | JGI IMG/M metagenome (GOLD analysis project Ga0302314, IMG submission 200533) | Peat permafrost microbial communities from Stordalen Mire near Abisko, Sweden - III_Palsa_N2_3 | ecosystem: Environmental > Terrestrial > Soil > Palsa > Peat permafrost | place: Sweden... | reverse complement strand
TGCGTGGCATGGGTGCTACGCGCACCCCGACTTTCGTCGTCATAGCGCCCACGGCCACCGCTACCCGGACGGCCGCGTTCGGCACCCGACGAGCTTGGACGCGACGGATTGGCAATCACCAGCGTGCCGCGTTCCAGCGGACGTTTGATCAGATTTTCGATATCGGCCAATTGCTTGCGTTCGTTTGGACTGCATAACGACAGCGCGTCGCCCGAGGCCCCCGCGCGGCCGGTACGGCCGATACGGTGCACATAATCTTCGGCACTGAACGGCAAGTCGAAATTGATCACGGCCGGCAAATCGCTGATGTCGATGCCGCGCGCCGCCACGTCGGTGGCGACCAGCGCCACGATCTCGCCTTTCTTGAAGGCTTCCAGCGCCTGCATCCGTTCGTTTTGGGATTTGTCGCCGTGAATCGCCGAGGCTACGATGCCGTCGCGCTCAATCAGACGCGACAAGCGCCCCGCGCCGATTTTGCTGTTGCAGAAAATAATGACCTGCTTCAGGCCCCGCTCGCGAATCAACTGCACCACCGCCGCATGCTTGTCGCCTTCCGGCACTTCGAACACGATCTGCCGGACGTTGGTTGCGGTCGAGTTGCGCTGGGCAACTTCGATCGTCACCGGGTTGCGCATGTAGCTCGACGACAGCTTTTTGATTTCGTTTGAGAAGGTCGCCGAAAACAACAGGGTTTGGCGTTCTTTCGGCAGCAGGTTCAGGATGCGCTGCAGATCGGGCAAAAAGCCCATATCCAGCATCCGGTCGGCTTCGTCGAGCACCAGCATCTGCACCTGGCCCAACTGGGTATTTTTTTGTTGCACGTGATCAAGCAAACGCCCAGGCGTGGCGATCAGGATTTCAACGCCGCGACGCAAGGCATCGGCCTGCGCATTCATATCGACACCGCCGAACACCACAATGCTGCGCAGCGCCGTGTATTTCGCATAGTTGTGGACGTTGTCGGCCACTTGGTCGGCCAACTCGCGCGTCGGCGTCAGGATCAGGGCCCGCACCGGATGGCGCGCCGGCGACGCGCTACTGCTGGCCAGCGGCAGCAAGCGTTGGATAATCGGCAGCGAGAAACTCGCGGTCTTGCCCGTGCCCGTTTGCGCGGCGCCCATCATGTCGCGCCCGGCCAGAACCACGGGAATCGCCTGCGCCTGAATCGGCGTGGGCGTGTTGTAGCCCTGTTCCAGCACCGCTTTCAGGATATCCGCGTGCAAACCGAAGCTGTCGAAGGTTACAGCGGGCGTCTCGACCGGATCGACCTTGATCACCAGCGGCTCAGTATCGGCTGACAGTGTGGTGGCGGGCTGAGCGCTTTCCAAACGGACGTCCTGCGGGGCGCCGGTCGGCGAAGTATCGGGAGAAACAGGTGTATCAGACATTGAAGATTCGCTTAAAGGTCGGGGGTGGCCCGTGGTACGAGTGGCACGAAAGGCGGCCTCGTCCAAACGAAGCGCGGCTTCATATAACGAGGCATGTCGTCCGCTGGGACAAACCGCAAAGCAGCACGGTAGCGCGGCAGCTGCGGCGATGCGCCTTCGGAGATCCGTTGACGCGCATCCGGAACGGCGCCAAGCCCCCGATACGGGTCGATCAAACCGGAAATTCGGCACAGCCCTGCATGCTGTGAGCGCTGCCGGACGGGTCCGGCGGGATTCAAGCGCCCATCGCTGATAAAGGCATACGGTGCGGCATCGATGTGGTCCGGCAGCACGTGCCGACCGCGCAACGACGTTATGGCGTGGCAGGCGCAAACGCCCTTATCACACAACTCCCGGATTGTATCACTGTGCGAGCATTAGCAGGATGAACCGTTAGTGACGCCCTTTCAAGCGTGTTTTTTGAGCACTACTTTCCAATGCTCAGCCGGCTGCCGCTCGCGCAGCGTCGTTAATCCGCAGTACCGCCGCTGCTCGGCTTGACGCAGGCTGCCGCCTGGGTGGCGCGTTGCCGCGCTTCGGCGACGCTGCCGCCATTGGCCAGCGCCACGCCCATGCGGCGCTTGGCAAAACTTTCGGGCTTGCCGAACAGGCGCAAATCGGTACGCGGCACGGACAATGCTTGCTGCACGCCCTCGAAAGCAATTCCCACCTCGTTCAAGCCGCCGTAAATCACCGCCGACGCGCCGATTTCGCGCAGCGCGGTATCGACCGGCAGCCCAAGAATCGCGCGAGCATGCAGCTCAAACTCGGAGAAGCGCTGCGAGCACAGGGTCACCAGGCCGGTATCGTGCGGCCGCGGGCTGACCTCCGAGAACCAGACCTCGTCGCCTTTGATAAACAATTCGACCCCAAACACGCCACGTCCGCCCAGGGCCCGGGTGACCCGATGCGCGATCTCCCGCGAACGCTCCAAGGCCAGCGGTGTCATGGCTTGCGGCTGCCAGGATTCGACATAATCGCCGTTGACCTGCAAATGACCGATGGGCTCGCAGAAATAGGTTTCGACCTCGCCGCTGGCCGGATTGATGGCGCGCACCGTCAATAGCGTGATTTCGTAATCGAACTGGATAAAGCCTTCGACAATCACCCGGCCGCGATTCACCCGGCCGCCCGCCATCGCGTAATCCCAGGCGGGCGCCACGTCGGCCTCGCAGCGAATCACCGATTGCCCCTTGCCCGACGACGACATCACGGGTTTCACCACGCACGGATAACCGATGCCGCCATCGATAGCGGCCTGCAGCTCGGCGCCGGATTCGGCAAAAGCGTAGGGTGAGGTCGCCACCCCCAGCTCTTCAGCCGCCAGGCAGCGAATTCCTTCGCGATTCATGGTCAACTGCGTCGCCCGGGCCGTCGGGATCACCTCGGCCAAACCATCGGCCTCGATACCGGCCAATGCATCCGTGGCAATCGCTTCGATCTCGGGGACGATCAGGTGCGGACGCTCCTGCTCCACCAGCGCCCGCAAAGCCTGCGGGTCCGTCATATCGATTACGTGCGCGCGATGCGCCACTTGATGACCAGGCGCGTCGGCATACCGATCCACCGCGATCACCTCCACCCCCAGGCGCTGCAGGGCAATAATGACCTCCTTACCGAGTTCGCCCGCGCCCAGCAACATCACCTTCAGGGCGGATGCGGAAAGCGGGGTGCCGATGCGTTTCGAATGGGGCATGGAAGTCTCCTGAGGCGGTCAAGCGCGGTAACAGCAGTAAGAAAAAGGGTGCGGGCAGGATGTTAACACACCGCGATAGCGGCCCGGCACCATGATTATCCGACGGCATGACAGCAAAGAAAACGGCGTGCAATGCAGCACGCCGTTCGCCAACAGGATTAAATTCCAGCCTGTTTAAGGCTGTCGCGCCGGCCGCCGTTGCGCCGCGCGCATACGCGTTGTCAGACCAAGAGCTTGACCACGGCCGAGCGCTCCGTGACGCGCGCACCAGTCAGCACAAAACCGTGCAAATGCCCGGCCTCGTCCGTAAACAGCAATTTAAGACCGGCCTCTTCGGAGACGGCGACTTCCCAGCTGCCGGCGACACCCGCCTTGACCGGTTGCACCGAGATCGGGTGCGCCGGCGTCTTGATGCTGACAGGCATCGGCGAAAATACGATAGGTGTTGCCGTACCCACCAGGGTTTGGGCCATGGCCCGCGCCGCCGTCATGATGGGCAACACATAAGGCAACAAACCGGCTTCATATTCGGCGCAATCGCCCAGCGCGTACACATCCTTGGCGCTGGTTTCACCGAACTCATCAACCACGATGCCGCGCTTCACATGCACTCCGGCCGCGCTGGCCAGCGCAGTGCGCGGACGCAAACCGACCGCCGACAAAACCAAGTCGGCATCAAGGTATTCACCATTCGCCAGCGTCACCCGAAAACCATTTTCGCGATGATCCACCGCTTGCACCGTGGTGCCGAATTTCCATTCGACGCCGGCAGCTTGCAAGGCGTTCTTTACCGCAAGCCCGGCGGTTTCCGGCAGCAAGGCTGTCAGCGGATACGACATCGGGTCGACCACGGTCGATTTGATACCGGCCATCAGCAAATCATTGGCGAACTCGCAACCGATCAGACCTGCGCCGATCACCACCACACGCTTGGCTTGCGCCACCTTGCTGCGGAAATGCGCATAATCGCCGAGATCGTTGACCGATAAAATCTGCTCGGCCGCATCGCCGCCAAACGGCAAGCGCACCACGTCGGCGCCCAAGGCCAGGATCAGCTTGCTATAGCGATAACGCCCAAGGCTGGTATCGACCTCATGCTTGTCGGTATCGATAGCCTTCAACTGCGCTTCGGCCAACAGCGTCAAATTGATTTGCTCGACCATCACTTTTGCCGGGCTGGTCACCAACTGCTCAGCGGTTTTTTTCTGCGCAAAGGCATTCGACAACATCGGCTTCGAATAAAAGTCGCCGTTGTCTTGTGTGATCATAATGATCTGCGTGAGCTTGTCGTGCTTGCGAATTTCACGTGCGATGGTATAGCCGGCAAGGCCGCTGCCTACAATGATGACGGGTTCCATAATGCTCTGAGGTCGGGAAGTTGGAAAAAGAATAACAGACGTTGGCACGATGATACCGCGTACAGCATGTCACGCGGCTGCAGGCTATTTGAAAGGCCGCTGGGCTGTTAAGCGACCTCTTTCATTTCGAAATCGGACTTGGCCACGCCGCAATCCGGGCATTCCCAGTCTTCGGGAATATCTTGCCAACGCGTTCCGGCGGCAATGCCTTCGTCCGGCAGACCCTGAGCTTCGTCATAGACAAAACCGCACACGATGCATATCCAAACTTTCATTTAAAACTCCTGAGGCAATCTATAAAGGGGATGAGGATGTGGCGCTTGAGCAAAAGTCGCGATCATACCGATCGACACACTGCAGCTCAAGCTTCCGGGATTCAGGCCGCGATCTTGGCCAGCACGGCGCGGTAGTTGTTGGCGTGACGTTCTTCGACTCGGGTCAGCGCGGCAAAACGCTTGGCAGCTTTGGCCAGCGTCGCTTCAAAACGCTGTGCGTGCTCTTTCGATTCGGAAATCTGCTCGTCGATTTCTTTGACGGCCGCGCTGTTACCCTCCGCTTCCGCCGTCTTACGAAAACCCGGGTACATTTCCGTGTATTCATAGGTTTCGCCGTCGATCGCGATTTGCAAGGATTTTGCCGGGGTCATGTCCGCCGGCGGATACAGCAAATCGAGGTGACCAAACGCATGCAGCAACTCCTGATCCGCGGTTTCCTCGAAGGTGCGGGCGGTTTCTTCGTCGCCTGAAGCACGCGCCAGTTTGGCGAAATAGCGATACTTCACGTGCGCCATGGACTCGCCGGCAAAGGCGGATTCAAGGTTTTGAAATGTTTTGATTTCAGGACGTTGCATGGTGGGCTCCGGGGTGTTGTTAGTTTCGATAAAGAAATATAACAACTATCAGAACATCAATCTATTAGTTATTATTTATAGAGTAGATTGATTTTGTCATTGCCCAATGCCCCGGCACGGCCTATCGCCTCGAGGCAACTGCGGCGTCGCATCCGGGCGACAAGACGCCGCGACCTTGTTCCTTAGCTAGTCTCTCGCCGGTGCGTCCGGGATAGGCTCGATGCGCCCCAGCACAAATACAAAAGCCACAATCCCGATCACCAGCCCCACCCCGGCCACCAAAAACGCATTGGTAAACGACTGCGTGCTGCCGACGATATACCCAGTCACCAGCGGCGCTGCCCCACCCATCAGGTTATTCACGAAATTCATGATGCCGCCTACGGTGCCGGTTCCGCCCTTCGGCGCAATCAGCGACGGGATCGACCAACCCACGGGAGCGGCAGCCGCGAGCCCGGCCAGCGCAATCGAGATCCAGACGATCGCCCAGTATGGATCGGCGGTCAAGGTAGCGCCGAATACTGCCAGGCCAAACAACATGCCGGTCACCAACACGCTCTTGCGCACGCGTGTTTCATCCATGCCGCGCGCGATCAAATGATCGATCAGCCAACCGCCGACCAGCAGGTCCGAGAGCGTCGCGCAGACCCAGGGGATGGCCGCGAAGCTGGCCGATTTCAGGATCGACATATGCATGCTTTGCACCAGATACGCAGGCAGCCAGGTCAGGAACAGATAAAAGGAATAACCATAAGCGCCGAAGCCTATCGTCAAACCCCAGACCTTGCGATTGCGCAGCAGATATTTCAACATCGCCAGCGAACCGGTGCCGCCCGTGCCTTCCGGGGTGGCACCGCCGGCACGGATATATTCGCGCTCTTCTGCCGACAATTTTTTATCGGCGCTGGGGTCGCGGTAAAACACGTAGAACGCAACAAAGTAAGCCAAGCTGAGTGCCGCCGTCACGGCGAAGCCCCAGCGCCAACCGAGCCACACCACGGCCAACGCCACAGCAGGTACACCAATCACATTCGAAAATTTGGCGGCGGCGTCGAACAGTGCCGTCGCCATCGCCCGCTCCTTGCGCGGAAACCAGTAACCGGTCGCCTTGGCATTAGCCGGAAACCCAGGCGCTTCGGCCACCCCAAGCAACACCCGGGCCGCAAAAATACCGGCGAAGCCGCCCGCCAAAGCGGTCAGGATGGAAGCGATGCCCCAAAGGAAAGCGCCGATGCGCCCGACCCGCGTCACCCCAAAGCGATCAAGCAGCATGCCGGTCGGGATTTGCAACATCGCATATGACCAAAAGAAAGCGCTGAACAAGAGCCCTAATTGCGCCGAGGACAAGTGAAAGGCCTGCTGTAATTGCGGACCCGCCACCGACAAATTGATCCGATCGAAATAATTGACCAGGACGCCCGCGCCCAGCAATGCGCCGATCCCCCAGCGACGCCTGGGAATGCGTGCCGAGCTTAAGGCTGCGGCCGGTGCCGAAGTGGATGCTTTCATGAGTCTCCTCGTCAAATAATATCGGGCAGGCATGGCGGAGGGCACTTCGCACGAAATGCCCGTCCTGGACTAATCATCGGTTCCGGCGGGCGGCATCGCGTTCTGTACCGCCAAGGCATCGGCAGCGGTCAGTGCGGCGCAGATCTGGGCGACCAGGGTATCGGGGGTCGCCGCGATATTGCAGAGCAGCGCCCGTTCGTCGGCTTGCGGCAATTCGAGGTCGCGAAACTGGCTGTCGAGCAAGCTCAGCGGCATAAAATGGTGGGTACGGCGCGCCATGCGCGCCTCGATCAGGGCACGCTCGCCGTGCAGACAAACAAACATCAGATCCGCGTCGCCCTGCCGCAGGCGATCGCGGTAACTGCGCTTCAGAGCCGAGCAGGACAAGACCACGCGCCGACCCGCTTGACGGCTGGCGGCCAGGCGCTCGGCCAAAATCGCCAACCAGCCTTCGCGATCGGCATCGGTCAGGGCAATCCCTTGCGACATGCGGGCAATATTTTCGGGCGGATGAAACGCATCGCCCTCCAGCGATTCAGCGCCCAGGCAGGCAGCCAAGCGCTCGCCAATCAAGCTTTTACCGCAACCGGCGACCCCCATCACTACCAGATTAGGACCTACGACAGGTACCGTCGAAAGAAATTTGTTAGCGCTAACATTCATAATTTTAAAAAAACACCTCGCTGAAGAGGCGGGTTTCGATAAGGGCTCGATGTTAGCGCTAACGCTCACCCATCATCAAGCTGGGGTAACTACTAGGGCTTGTTCACGCCAATCCGGTACTGGCCCGCACCTTTAGCTCGAAACCGAGATCGCGACGGCGTGCAGCAGGCTCCACGCCCTGCAAAGCATCGACCAGCATTTGCGCGGCCTGGCGGCCGATCTGGTAACGCGGCGTGGCAATCGAGGTCAGAGGCGGACACGCCCAGGCCGAAGCCTCCAAATCGTTAAAACCGGCAATCGCCAGTTGCTGCGGCACGGCCAGGGCGACGTGCTGACAATAAAATAGTGCGCCCAAGGCCAGATCGTCGTTGCAACAGAACACCGCGTCGCAATCGGGATGCTCACGCAGCAAACTTTCAAGCAAGCTTGCGCCGAGCCCGATCGACGAGGGCCTGGGATCGAGAATTTCCAGCCGGGCATCATAGCAACCAGCCGCCTGCAAAGCCTGCCGGTATCCCTGGGCGCGCTTCATGACGCGCTCATCGAGTTGCGCTGCCAGATAAGCAATGCGCCGCCGGCCCTGCGCCAACAGATGGTGGGTGAGCGCTTGCCCGGCATCCGTTTGCGACAGGCCGACGCACATGCGTTCATCGCCGCTGCCGGACTCGGTCAAGTCCATCATATAGACCACCGGCAAGGCAAGTTGCGCCAGACGCTCGCGCAGCGCGGGCGCCTGGCCCAAGCCCGTCAACAGAATGCCGTCGGGTGCGTGTTCGAGGTAGGCTCGCAGCAAACGCGCTTCCTCATCGGCATCGTAACGGGTGTTGCCGATCAAGACCTGATAGCCCAAGGGATGTAGCACTTCGTGGATACCCGCCAGGGTTTCGACAAAGATCGCGTTCGAGAGCGACGGTACCAGCACCGCCACTGTTTTCGAGCGCGCCGAGGCCAACAGACGCGCAGAGCGGTTGGGCACATAGCCCAAACGATCCACAGCTTCGAGGATGTGCGCGCGCAGATTGGCGGAAACCTGCTCCGGATGATGCAAGGCGCGCGACACCGTGATGGCGCTCACACCCAGTTGTTCGGCCACCTGATGCAAGGTGATACCGCCGTGAGCGCGCGGGCGGGGTTTGCGTGGCATGACGGGACGTGGGCTCCGGGGACAGCAAGGGCAAGAGAATGGCGGTCGGCATCGCGACCCAAGTTGCGCAGTGTACTCGCGAGCATGGCCCGCGGTAAATATGGTCGGCAACCTGCCACGGACGCCGACCATCTTTATCCAACTCGGTGGCGCCTATGTACGCACACGTCAGCGGCTATTTCGGGTCGCCGTCGCTCGCCGCCGAGGCGGGTACCTTGCCCCATGCAATCAGGACGGCGCGGATACTGCGCGCGTAGCCATCGCGTTTGTCGGGCGTTTCGGAATGGTAAGCGCCGACGGCTTGCCAGGTGTTACCGTATTTGTTCATTTTCTGCTTCAACAACCAGGCCGCGACATAGACGTTGACGCAACCGTTGTAGAGCGCATTCGGCGCAATGCCGTAACTGGCCAGCGCGGGGAAATGAATTGAATTGATCTGCGCCAGTCCGACGTCGATCGAGCCGTTGGTGTTGTTGTGCAGCGCCGACGCGACACCATGCGATTCCTGCCAGACGATGGCCCGCAACAGCATCGGGTTGACGTGCTGATATACCGCCGCGTTATCGAAACAATCGGCCCGGACCAAATGCCCCCATGCCGACAATCCGATCAACAAGATCGCCGCCACGCCGCGGCGCAAACCAAAAAAACGGTGTGTCACGAAACGCCTGCTCCGTTCAAAAGTTGTTGCGCGCAAGGCTGGTCAACGCATCCAACGCATTGGCGAGCGGCCCTGCTCGATCCCCGACTTTACCCAGCGCGGATTCTAACGTGTAAAGATTACAAATTGACATAGCCGCACGGAAAAATCGGCCATTGAGCAGAGCAAATCGGCCATCTTTGACAATCACCTGCACCTTTCATGATCGCCGAAAAATACCATGTGATGATTTGCGTAATACGACAATATAAATTTGTTATGTTTTTGTCATATTATCCTGCTAGGATTCTATCCCTTTGAACTGAACATTTTTTATTGAACGTTTTTAAATCTAAAATTTAATCCGCATTTTATTGACATATGCATATATGCACTGCCCGGACCAAGCTGACCCCGATTCGAGTGGTGTGTTCTCGTCCAAGCCGATACCTTTCCGATATACATGACAAGTACAAATACCGCATTGCGCCGGATCGCCCAAGCCATGCTCGTCGCCGGATTTGTTTTACCGCACGCGGCACTTGCCCAGGTTACGTTAAATTTTGTCAATGCGGATATCGATCAGGTTGCGAAAGCCATCGGCATTGCAACCGGACAAACCATTATTGTCGACCCTAGAGTAAAAGGTCAGTTAAACCTGGTTTCAGAACAACCGGTGGCCGACGACAAAGCAATCAAGACCTTGCAATCGGCACTGCGGATGCAAGGCTACGCTTTGCTGCAAGATCATGGCGTATTGAAAGTCGTGCCGGAAGCCGACGCGAAATTGCAAGGGGTGCCGACCTACCTGGGCAACTCTCCGGTCGCGGCCGGCGATCAAGTCATCACCCAAGTGTTTCAATTGCACTATGAGTCGGCCAACAATCTGCTGTCGGTGTTGCGCCCGCTGATTTCGCCCAACAATGCGATCGCCGCCTACCCCGCGAATAACACCTTGGTCGTGACCGACTATGCCGATAACGTGCGTCGGATTGCCTCCATCATCGCCGGCGTCGATGTCGCCGCAGGCCAGGTGTCCGATGTAGTGCCCCTGAAAAACGCCAACGCCGCCGACCTCGCCGCCGAAGTGGCGAAGATTCTTGAGCCGGGCTCCATCGGCGGCACCGACTCGACCTTGAAAGTGACGATCTTGCCGGAGACGCGCACCAACTCGCTGGTGGTACGCGCTTCGAGCGCGGCGCGTTTGCATGAAGCCGAAAACCTGATCGCCAAACTCGATACCGCGACCCGCGAACCCGGCAATATTCATGTGGTCGCCTTGCGCAACGCCGATGCCAAGGAATTGGCCAAGACCCTGCACGGCATGATGGGTCAAAGCACCGGCAACGACAGTTCCAGCAATTCGAAAGATGATTTCAACAAGAACAACGGCGGCTTCGGCAGCTCCAGCGGCTCAAGCAGCGGCAGTTCGTCCGGCAGCGCCGGGTCGGTACCGCCGCTGCCCAGCGGTTTCGGTTCATCCGGCAGCGCTTCGGGCGGCGAGAGCGGCGGCGGCAGTAACTCATTCGGCTCCGGCGAAGCCAAGGACGGCGGCGAGTCGGGTTCGCACAACGGCATCATTATCCAAGCCGATGTCGCCACCAACTCCCTGGTGATTACCGCATCCGAGCCGGTGTACCGTAACTTGCGCAACGTCATCGACCAGCTCGATTCGCGCCGCGCGCAGGTCTACATCGAATCGCTGATTGTCGAACTGAGCAGCGACAAGGCCGCGCAACTGGGCGTGCAATGGCAAGGCTTGCTAAGCCTGGGCAGCAACACCTCGCTGTATGGCAGCACCAACTTCAACACCACAACCAGCCAGGGCATCGTCAATTTGACGGGTGCCGGATATGCCGCGGTAGGTAATGGCGCGGCGACCACCGCCGCCTCGACGCTCTTGAACAACGGCCTCAATATCGGCC
>Ga0302314_10019641_pt1 | contig 11212 bp, 13 predicted proteins | sample III_Palsa_N2_3_FD_200533 | JGI IMG/M metagenome (GOLD analysis project Ga0302314, IMG submission 200533) | Peat permafrost microbial communities from Stordalen Mire near Abisko, Sweden - III_Palsa_N2_3 | ecosystem: Environmental > Terrestrial > Soil > Palsa > Peat permafrost | place: Sweden... | reverse complement strand
GGCGGGGCAGGCGTACGCTGGCCGGGCTTCTTCTCGACGGCCGCAACCTTGAAGGTCGCACGCTCGACAGCGGCGCGGGCGGCCGTGGCGCTGACTTCGTTGTTCAGGTCGAACTTGGTCAGCCGCTTGCCGTCATGCTTGACCAGCCTCGCCAGGAAGGGGTCGGAACCGGCGGTGACGTCCGCCTCCACCGACCAGTATTCCTGGGTCTTGAATCGCTCGATCTCCAGCTCGCGATCGACCACCAGCCGCAGCGACACGGACTGCACCCGGCCCGCTGAACGCGACCCCGGCAACTTGCGCCACAACACCGGCGACAGGGTGAAGCCCACCAGATAGTCCAGCGCGCGGCGGGCCAGGTAGGCGTCCACCAATTCCATATCGATATCGCGGGGATGCTTCATCGCCTCGGTGACGGCGGACTTGGTGATGGCGTTGAACACCACCCGCTCGACCTTGGCGCCCTTGATCGCCTTCTTGCGGTTCAGCGCCTCCAGCACGTGCCAGCTGATGGCTTCGCCCTCGCGGTCGGGGTCGGTGGCCAGGATCAGGGTGTCGGCGCCCTTCATGGCGTCGGCGATATCGTTGATCCGCTTGGCGCCCTTGGCCTCGACTTCCCAGGTCATGGCGAAGTCGTCATCGGGCTGCACCGAGCCGTCCTTCGACGGCAGATCGCGCACGTGGCCATAGCTGGCCAGCACCCGATAATCGGAGCCAAGGTATTTGTTGATGGACTTAACCTTGCCAGGGCTCTCGACGACGACGACTTTCATGCGGTGAGTTTAAAGCCTTGAGCGAATGGGCCGGATGAGCCCAAAGAGGGCGGAAAGTGGGGGTGCGCCCTAGGGGATGTCAACGTGGGTTGGCTTTAGAAACGCAACTTTGGCGGCGAGAGCGCCGGAAGTCAGCGTTTTCAGCGCTTCTGGATTCGCCGATTGTTCTCGTTCCAGGTCAAGTCTCCCGCGGACTCAACCGCTGACTACCATTCCGCCCGCCAGCAATTCGACCCGTCCGGCGAGGCTAAGCTCCATCAGCGCCGCATAGACGGCCGCCGTGGGCGCGCCGGTAAGGCGGACAAGGTCGTCGCGCGAGACCGGCGTCGGCGAAACCAGGTCCGCAAGGCGCTCGCAAAGCGCGGCGTCATTGCCGGCGCCATCAATCGGCGCGCGGCCAAAGGGCGCTCGCTCAGGTTCACGCAACTGGCTCATGGCGGCGATGGCGCGCAAGACGTCTTCCGCGCCCTCGCACAAGGCCGCGCCCTGACGGATCAGGTCGTTGGTCCCTCTGGCGCGCGGATCAAGCGGTGAGCCAGGAACGGCCAGCACTTCGCGGCCTTGTTCGCCGGCCAGACGCGCGGTGATCAGCGACCCGGATCGCAACTCCGCCTCGACCACCACCACCGCCAACGACAGGCCGGAGATCAGCCGGTTGCGGCGTGGGAAATCCCGCGCCTGGGCCCGCATGCCCGGCGGGCTTTCGCTGATGACGCAGCCTTGTTCGATCAGTCGGGCGTAAAGACCGGCGTGCTCCGGCGGATAGATGTCGTTCACCCCGCCGCCGAGCACCGCGATCGTTCCCGTCGGCAAGGCGCCCTCATGCGCCGCGCCATCGACGCCGCGCGCCATGCCGGAGACGATGACATAGCCTGCCTCGCCGACATCCTTGGCCAAGCTGCGCGCAAACCGCTGGCCGGCGGCCGAAGCGATACGGGCGCCGACGATGCCCACGCCGGGCTGGGCCAGCAACTCTGTTCGTCCGCGCGCCCAGATCAGTGGCGGCGGCGGATCGACGGCGGCGAGCAGGGGCGGGAAGTCAGGCTCGCATCCAGCGATCAGGCGGCGCCGAGCCGCTCGCCGGCCTCCAGCTCGCGCTCGGCTTCAGCGATCGAAGGCGTGCGCGGCGATGACGAGCGGCCACCGCGCCGCGCGAGTTCGGGGAGGGCGGCCAGGGCGGCGGAGGCGTCTCCATAGCGGCCGATCAACTGGGCGAAGGTAACGGGACCGACGTTTTCAGTTCGGGCTAGGCGCAGCCAGTTCAGCCTGGCCTGACGCGATAGCGCCTCGGCGCTCACGTCGCTTCTGGCGGCGGCGCTTTAGACTTGCCGCCGATCTTCGGCTCCTCGCCCTTCAGCAGGCGGGCGATGTTTTCGTGATGACGGATAAAGATCAGCACGGCCATGAAGACCGCCGCGCAGATGACGGGATAGCCCGCGTGCAGGGCGAAGGCGTAGAGCGGCGCCAGGGCGGCCGCGGTGAGCGCCGCCAGCGAGGACATCCGGAACAGATAGGCCATGACGATCCAGGTGGCCCCCGCCATCAGGCCCACGGGCGGCCACCAGGCCATGGCGATCATCGTGCCGAAGAAGGTTGCGACCCCCTTGCCGCCCTTGAACTTCAGCCACGCCGGGAACAGGTGGCCGAGGAAGGCTGCCCCGCCGGCCAGGGCGGAAGCGAACTGCGCCGTGTCATGATCGGCGCTCTGGCGGACAAAGAAATAGGTGAGCAGGACCGCGACAGCTCCCTTGCCCCCGTCGCCGACCAGGGTGATGGCGGCCAGATCGCGCCGGCCAGTGCGCAGCACATTGGTCGCGCCGATATTGCCAGAGCCGATCTTGCGGATGTCGCCAGCGCCGCCCAGCCGCGTGGCGATCAGGCCGAATGGGATCGAGCCCAGCAGATAGCCGCCGATCAGAATCGCCGCGAGAAATGTTGGAGCCAGCCCGCCCATGTCGTCTCATCTCATGGTTAGCGATTTGAGAAAAGGTGGCGCGGCGATTGCGGTGGTCGGTTGGACGGGACGCTATTCAGTCCCGAATTGGCGCAGGCGGTACGGTGATCAGCATGAGCAGGTCGGAAAGTCAGATATTTCTCGCCGGGGAGCAGGTTGAGGTCAAAAGCGCCGCGGAGATCGCCGCCACATTGGACGCCGATGGCAAGCTCGACGGCATGCCCTTCATGCCCGAGATGCTGGCCTTCTGCGGCCATAGGCTGAAAGTCAGCCGCCGGGCTGACAAGACCTGCGTCGAAGGCTTCTACGGCATGCGCAAGCTGGGTGGGACGGTCCTGCTGGAGGAGGCGCGCTGCGATGGCGCGGCTCACGGCGGCTGCCAGCGCAACTGCATGATGTTTTGGAAGGAAGCATGGCTGAAGCCGGCCGTGGACGGTCAAGCCGCCATTGTCTCCGATCTTAAGATGGAGACCAAGGCCCGCAAGCTGTTGGCCGGTCTGCCTACCCGGAGTGGCGACCGTTATGCCTGCCAGTCGACGATGCTGGGCGAAATCACCCACCCGCAATCGAAGTGGGCTGTTGGCCACCTGGTCACGGACCTGCGCCGGGGCGAGTTGGCCCCGATCGACTTCGTGCTGATGATCGGCCGGACCTTCGTAAACCGGGCGCGCGGCCTCTTCGGCCTTGCCGATCTTGGGGCGCTGATCGGCAAGAGCGATGGCAAGTCGAAAGCCGTGCTGAACCTGAAACCCGGCGAATGGGTAAGGATCCGGTCGGCTGAGGACATCACGGCCACGCTAGGCCCGGATGGCCGCAATCTCGGCCTGACCTTCGAGCCCGAGATGACCCGATACATCGGTGGGACCTATCAGGTCGATTTCCCGGTCCGCTCCATCATTCTGGAAGAGACCGGCGAGATGGCCCGCCTGAACCGCACCGTCGCGCTCAAAGGCCTCGCCTGCCAAGGCATCTGCGCCAAGAACTGCCCGCGCGCGAACACCCTGTATTGGCGCGAAGCCTGGCTGGAGCGGGTCGAAGAGGCGAATACGCTGCAACAGTCGGCCTAGGTAAGCGAGTGCCGAAGCGAGGATTCCTTCTCCCTCTTGCGGGAGAGGGTGGACCCGAAGGGCTCGGGTGAGGGGGCGCGCCGGCCGTTCGGGTTTCCTGCAAACAGCCTATCGGAAGGGCCGGCGAGACCCCTCATCCGTCAGGCTCCGCCTGGATGGTCTTCTCCCGCAAGAGGGAGAAGGAAATCTAAAACGGATAGATAGTCCGGCCCGCGACCATCGTCATCTTCACCTGGCCCTGCAGCCTTCGTCCGTCGAAGGGTGAATTCTTCGATTTCGAGATCAGCTTGTCGGCGTCGATCAGCACCGGCGCGCCGATGTCGCAAAGCACCAGATCAGCCGGCGCGCCTTTTGAGAGGCGTCCGGCGTTCAGCCCGAGCAGCTTCGCCGGCTTGAGCGTGACCGACGCGATCAGGTCCACAAGCGGCGCGCGCTCATCGTGATGCAGGGCGAGCAGGGCGGCCAGCAAGGTTTCCAAGCCCACGGCGCCCGGCGCGGCCTCGTCGAAGGGCAGGCGCTTGTCTTCGGCTGGCGCGGGCGCGTGCGCCGACACGATCACGTCGATCAGGCCCGACGCCAGCGCCTCGATCAGCGCCTGGCGGTCGTCCTCGGCGCGCAGGGGCGGGGTCAGCTTGTAGAAGGTGCGATAGTCGCCGATGTCGAGCTCGTTGAAGCTCAGGTGGTTGATCGAGGCGGTGGCGAACACCTTGACGCCCTTATCCTTGGCGCGGGCCAGGCTTTCCAGGCTCGCGGCGCAACTGACCTGGTCGACCAGCAGTGGAGCGCCAGTCAGTTCGGCCAGGGCCAAGTCGCGCTCCAGCATGATCTTCTCGGCGACCGGCGAGACGCCCGGCAGGCCCATGCGGCCGGCGAACTCGCCTTCGGTGGCCGCGGCGCCGGCGCTCAGGTAGGGGTCGGCGGGGCGGTGGGAGACAAGGGCGCCAAAGCCGGCGGCGTAGGACAACACCCGCCGCAGAACCAGCGTATCCACCACGGGATGATCCACGTCGGTGATGTAGACGGCGCCGGCCTCTCGCATCAGGCCGATCTCGGCCATCTGCTTGCCGCCCAACCCCTTGGTCGCCGCGCCGGCGGGATAGACGTGCACCAGGCCGATGTCGCGGGCCCGGCGCAGGATGAAATCGACCATCGCCGGATCGTCCACCGCCGGATCGGTGTCCGGCTGCACCACGATGGAAGTCACTCCGCCGGCGGCCGCGGCGCGGGCGGCTGACTTTAGCGTTTCCTTGGGCTCGGCCCCTGGCTCGCCGGTCTTGACCCGGATGTCGACCAAACCCGGCGCCAGCATGTGGCCGCCGCAGTCGATGATCTCGACGTCGCCGCCTGAGCCGTCCAGGGACGGCCGTTGGAGCAGATCGGCGATGACGCCGTCCTTGATCACCAGGCAGCCCGGACCGTCGTAACAGGCTTCAGGATCGACCAGGCGCGCATTGACGAAGGCGATCGGGCGGATGGGCATCAGACGTTGTCCAGTCGCGCGGCCAGGGTCGCAAGCACCGCCATACGCACGGCCACGCCCATTTCCACCTGATCCTGGATCAGGCTGATCTCGGGATCGTCGGCAATGTCGGAATCGATCTCGACCCCCCGGTTCATCGGCCCGGGATGCATGACCTTCACGTCTGGAGCGGCCCGAGCAAGCTTTTCGCGATCGAGGCCATAGAAGCGGAAATATTCGCGGGTGGAGGGGACCAGCGCGCCGGTCATCCGTTCGAGCTGCAGCCTGAGCATCATCACCACGTCGGCGCCGGACACGCCCTCGCGCATGTCGTGGCAGACCTCACAGCCCCAGCGGGCTACCTGCGCCGGCATCAACGTTGGCGGCCCCACCAGCCGCACGTGCGCGCCGAGCGCCTGCAGCAGCAGCACGTTGGAGCGTGCGACGCGGCTGTGGAGGACGTCGCCGCAGATCGCCACCGTGCGCCCGGCGATGTCGCCTAAGGCCCGCCGCATCGACAGGGCGTCCAGCAGCGCCTGGGTCGGGTGCTCATGCTGGCCGTCGCCGGCGTTGATGACGCTGCAATCGACCTTCTGGGACAGCAGCGACGCGGCGCCGGACGAAGAGTGTCGCACGACCAGCAGATCTGGCCGCATGGCGTTCAGGGTCACGGCGGTGTCGATCAGGGTCTCGCCCTTGCTCATCGACGAGGAGCGGGGGCTCATGTTCACGACATCAGCGCCGAGCCGTTTGCCCGCCAACTCGAAGGAACTCTGGGTGCGGGTCGAGTTCTCGAAGAACAGGTTCATCATCGTCCTGCCCTTGAGCAGGTCGAGCTTCTTCGCCTTCTGCCGGTTCAGCGCGACGAAGACATCGGCGAGATCGAGCAATTCGCCGATCTGCACGCGGTCCAAATCCAGGGCGGAAATGAAATGCCGGCGTGGAAACGGGAATGTCCGGGATCGGACGTCATCAAGGCCAAGCGCCGGCGCGGTCATGAGGCCGCCTTCTAGGCGGCTTTCCCGCTCCTGGGAAGGGTCCTAAACCGCCGCGTCGTCTTCCATGTCCAACGAGACCTGCTCGCCAACGTCGGGCAGTCGATGGGTGGCGTTGGCTTTGACAACCTGCCAGGCGGCGCCGATCAAGCCGGTCGTCGAGCGCCAGACCTCGGCGCCGACGATGGTGAAGCGCAACAGCGCCAGTTTAGGATCGTCCTTGCCGTCCGGAAACCAGGCCGCGACCATGGGATTCCAGTAGCGATCGATACGGCCTTCGTCGCACAACAGGTCCAACTCGCCGACCAGGCAGGCTTGCAAATCCTCATCCTTGGATTGAACGACGAAGACAGCTTCGTCGGCGCCGGTCACGGACTGGGCCAGATCACTGTCGATGCGGGTAAAGAACCAGATGACCCGATCGTCCGGTTCGGCGAAGGCCGTCATCGGCTGGAAACGGCGAGGCTCATCCACCAGGGCCAGCATGCCGATACGGCCATGCTTGATCTCCGACCACAGCTTGGCCTCTGCGTCGTCTCGGGCTTTGTCGGTCATGTCGATCTCCATTTTAGAGGAAACCGGGCAGGGACGACGACTGTTCCGTCCAGCCTAGCGGGCGTTGGACGCGAGCTGAGTCGAGCCAGCCGCTTCGGCCGGCATGGCGCGCCATTGCATCGCCGCCTTGACGATTTCCGGGCGGCGGACCTGAGCGGCGAGGGGAGTGTCCTCGATCTGGCATTCGCCGACGCCGTCCGCGCCGATCACGCAGGTAGCGTTCTGGCCAAAGGCGGCGGCCATCAGAACCGCGCGGCTGACCTTCAGCTCGGGAAGAGAAACCGCGGTCCATTGGGCCGGTGATGCGCCGGTGGCGACGCAGAGGGTCGATGCGTCCGGGATCGCCAGCACAGGGCCATGCAGCACGGTTCCGGCGGCTGGCCGCGTGGCGCCGCAGACCGTCTGCCCGGCTGCGGCTGACGCCATGCCGACGCTCAACAGTGCAACGATAAAGAAGAGTTTGCCCACGGGTTCGACCTCTCCAATCGTTAACAGGGAAGGGGCGGCGAAAGTTCCACAGGTGTTCCGCCTCATCGCCGAGGAACCGGCGGATGATGACGACGGTTGAAAGGAAGGACGTTAGCCTCAGGAGACGACCATGACCGACAAGAGCAGTGACGGCATCCAGGGCAAAGGCAACTATGTCGCCGGACGCCGGTTCGACGACGCGGAGCGCAAGTTCGTTGAAACCGGACCTGTGGCGAAGAAGGCTCGCGAAGCGGCCGATGCACTGGATGGTCCCGAGGGCGCGGAGCTGGAGGCCGCCCGCAAGGCCTCGGCCAAAGGACACAGCCTGGCCGAGCATCACGAAAACAAGGCCAAGATCGAGAAACACCTCGACAGCGGCCTGGAAGAAACCTTCCCCGCCAGCGATCCAGTCTCGATCTCGCCCGGCGCCGACTGAGAACCCAATCGGCGCTCGAAGCCCAATCGGCGCTCGAAGTATGACAGCGAATTAAGCTGCGTCCTCGGGGGCGGGTGCTAGCCTTGGTCTATCGGATCAAGGACCACCGGCTATGCACTCCTCCCTTTTCGGCGCGCTTGGCGTCATTACCGCGCTGAGTTGTGCGACCGGCGCGAGCGCCGCCAGCTTCGAAATCAAGGATGCAGTCGCCCGGCTCACGGTCATTCCGGAGGCCCGCTCGGATGTGTCGGTGACCATCGTCAAGAACGACCCCCATCACCCGCTTCAGGTGAACACGGCCCCTGATGGCCGAACCGTCGTGGATGGCGGGTATCGGCACGGATTTTTCGGCGGCATCATCAACTGCAACACGGTCGGCGGCCGGCCGAGTGTTGTCGTGGGCGGCGTTGGCGTCATCGGCTACGACAGCATGGCCCAGGTGGTCGTTCGTGTGCCCATGGACGCCAAAGTCGCCGGCAGTGGCGCTGTATTTGGAGCCATTGGCCGATCCAGCAGCCTTGATCTCTACGCGGCGGGATGCGGCGACTGGACCGTCGCCGACGTCGGTGGGCGGTTCGCCCTGTCTGACGCGGGCTCCGGCGACGTGCATGCTGGCACTGCTGGCCTGATCCATGTCAGCACGTCCGGGTCTGGCGAGGTCTTCACCCATGCCGTTAGCGGCGGCGTCGACGCCGCCATCGCCGGGTCCAGCGACATCCGGATTGCCGAGGTCTCCGGCCCGGTAAAGGTGCGGATCAGCGGCAGCGGCGATCTCAATATCGACGGCGGCCACGCCCCTGACCTGTCAGCCTCCATCGCCGGCTCGGGCGACGTCACTTTTCACGGGGTCGCGGATACGCTGAACGCGTCGATCGCCGGATCCGGCGACGTCAACGTCTCCCGTGTGACGGGCGCGGTGAGGAAGTCGATCGTGGGCTCAGGCGATGTAAACGTCGGTCATTGAGCCTCAGATCCTCAGGCGATCCAGCGCGCCCTGCAGGATGTAGGCGGCGGCGGCCTTGTCCACCAGTTCGGCGCGGCGAGCGCGGGTGACGTCCGCTTCGCTGATCAGCATCCGGTTCACCGCCGCGCTGGACAGACGTTCGTCCCAGTAGGCGATGGACAGATCTTCGCGCAGCCGCAGCAGGTTGCGTCCGAAAGCCCGCACGGATTGGCAGCGTGGGCCTTCGGTTCCGTCCATGTTCACCGGCAGGCCGATGACGATGCCGTTCGCTCCACGGTGCGCCATCAGGTCGAACAGGCGGTGGGCGTCCTTGGTGAACTGGGTGCGCCGGATCAGCTCGATGGGGCTGGCGATGGTGCGGCTGACGTCGGACACGGCCACGCCTATGGTCTTCTCGCCCAGGTCCAGGCCGAACAACGGCGTCATCGGCTTCAGGGCGGCGGGTAGTTCGGTAATGTCGTGAATAGCCATGGGCGAGGGTCTGTCATCGGCAGGCGGCCCTTGTCAAAGCAAGGCGCGGGCGAGTAACCCCTGCCAGACGCGTCTTGAGACGCTCCTCGACCCTGAAAGAGACCCCCATGGCCCTTACCGCGGCCGACATGAAGAAGATCGCCAGCCTGGCCCGTATCCGCCAGCCGGAAGAGCGGCTGGAGCCCCTGGCCAAGGAGATTTCCGGTATTCTCGACTGGATCGAGCAGCTCGGCGAGGTCGACACCGACGGCGTCGAGCCGATGACCTCGGCCGTGGCGAGCAAGTTGCCCATGCGCCAGGACGTGGTCACCGACGGCGGTGATCCGGCGCGGGTGTTGTCCAACGCGCCCAAGACCGACCGTAACTTCTTCGTCGTGCCGAAAGTGGTGGAATAATGAGCGACCTGACCGGCCTGACCCTGAAGGCGGCCGCCGATGCGATCAAGTCGAAGTCCGTCTCGTCGATGGAGCTGACCAAGGCCTTCATCGGCGCCGTGGAAACCGCGCGGCCGCTGAACGCCTACATCCTGGAAACGCCAGAGAAGGCGCTGGCCATGGCGGCGGCGTCGGATGAGCGCGTCGCGCGCGGCGAGGGCGGTCCGCTCGAAGGCCTGCCCCTGGGCATCAAGGACCTGTTCTGCACCGAGGGCGTGCGCACAACCGCGGCCTCAAAGATCCTTGGGGACTTCAAGCCGACCTATGAATCCACGGTCACCAGCCATCTTTGGCGTGATGGCGCGGTGATGCTGGGCAAGCTGAACTTGGACGAGTTCGCCATGGGCTCGTCCAATGAGACCTCGGCCTATGGACCGGTGGTCAATCCCTGGCGTTCGCGCGGCTCCAACCGCAAGCTGACCCCCGGCGGCTCGTCGGGCGGCTCGGCCGCGTCTGTTGCGGCCGACCTTTGCCTAGGCGCCACGGCCACCGACACGGGCGGCTCGATCCGCCAGCCGGCGAGCTTCACCGGCACCGTAGGCGTTAAGCCGACCTATGGCCGCTGCTCGCGCTGGGGCGTGGTCGCGTTCGCCTCCTCGCTGGACCAGGCCGGGCCGATCGCCAAGACGGTCACGGATTCGGCCATGCTGCTGACGTCCATGGCCGGCCATGACGCCAAGGACTCCACCAGCCTGGACGTCGAGGTTCCCGATTTCGCCGCCTTCGTCGGCAAGTCGGTCAAGGGCCTCCGGATCGGGGTGCCGAAGGAATATCGCGTCGACGGCATGCCCGGCGAGATCGACGCCCTGTGGGAACAGGGCGTGGCTTGGCTGAAGGACGCCGGTTGCGAGATCGTCGAGGTGTCGCTGCCGCACACCCGCTATGCCCTGCCGGCCTATTATATCGTCGCGCCGGCGGAGGCTTCCTCCAACCTCGCCCGCTACGACGGCATGCGCTACGGCCTGCGCGCCGACGCCAAGAGCCTGGTCGATGTCTACGAGATGACCCGGGCCGAAGGCTTTGGCGACGAGGTGAAACGGCGGGTGATGATCGGGACCTACGTCCTGTCCGCCGGCTACTATGACGCCTACTATCTGAAGGCGCTCAAGGTGCGCCGCCGGATCGCCGACGACTTCGAGCAGGCGTTTGAGAAGGTCGATGCGCTGTTGACCCCCACAGCGCCTTCGGCGGCGTTTGGCCTGGGCGAAGCCAGCGCCGACCCCGTCGCCATGTATCTCAACGACGTCTTCACGGTGCCGGTGAATCTGGCCGGCCTGCCGGGCATCAGCGTGCCGGCCGGCCTGGACGGTCAAGGTCTGCCGCTGGGTTTACAGCTGATCGGCCGGCCACTGGACGAGGGGACGCTGTTCTCGCTCGGCGGCGCGCTGGAGCAGGCGGCGGCGTTCAAGGACAAGCCTGAACGCTGGTGGGTCTGAACGTCCAATAAAAAATCCCGCGCCAGGCTTGCCCGGCGCGGGATCTGATCGATCGATCGATTAGCCGTCTTACGGCTTGATGGCCGCCAGGTCGGCTTGGATCGCCGCCAGCTTGGCGTCGTCGAGGCCGGCTTGCGGATATTGCGAGATGTTGCGGACGCTCATCCCCTTGATTTGGTCCAGGCCGTCGTAGGTCAGCA
>Ga0302314_10019640_pt1 | contig 11212 bp, 9 predicted proteins | sample III_Palsa_N2_3_FD_200533 | JGI IMG/M metagenome (GOLD analysis project Ga0302314, IMG submission 200533) | Peat permafrost microbial communities from Stordalen Mire near Abisko, Sweden - III_Palsa_N2_3 | ecosystem: Environmental > Terrestrial > Soil > Palsa > Peat permafrost | place: Sweden... | reverse complement strand
TGGGCCGGGTTGATGGATATGTCGATGGACGGCAGCCCGATCATCGATCGTACTCCGGTCGAAGGGCTCTATCTCAATGCCGGCTGGTGCTACGGCGGCTTCAAGGCCACGCCAGCCTCGGGCTTGTGCTTCGCCCATCTTCTCGCCCGGGACGCACCCCATCCGGTGGCGGCGGCGTTGCGGCTCGATCGCTTTGGCATCGGCCGCGTGATCGACGAAAAGGGCGCCGGCGCCCAGCCGAATTTGCATTGAGACCCGAATGATAGTAAGTGAAATCAATAGGTTAAGGCATAAGGCAAGTCTTCTTTTTGTGAACAAAAAGAAGCAAAAAAACTTTGTCAATTGGAGTGCGCCGGTCCTGGTCGGTGCATTCCAAGTGGCAAAAGTTTTTTGCTTCTTTTTTTCAAAAAAGATGCTTCTCCCTTCGATGCAACTTCCTGATTTTCCTTACTATCACGCGGGACAGATGCTGAGGACCTGATGCGCATCCCTTGTCCCTGTTGCGGCGAACGCGGGCTGGAAGAATTCACCTATGTGGGCGACGCGAGTGTGCGGCGTCCCCAGGACGGTGGAGCCAGTGTCGACGCGGCATGGGAGGCCTATGTCTATCTCCGCGACAATCCCGCCGGGCCGCACCGCGAGTTGTGGTACCACGGCGCCGGGTGCCGTTCCTGGCTGGTGGTAACGCGCGACACGCGTAACCATGCGATCTTGGATGCGGTCCGGGTCCAGGGGGGCCTGCCATGAGCGGCTTTCGCCTGCCGCAAGGTGGGCTGATCGACCGGGATCGGAGTTTGCGTTTCAGCTTCGATGGTAAATCATACCGCGGCCATCCCGGCGATACGCTGGCTTCGGCGCTGCTCGCGAGTGGGGTGCGGCTGGTTGGGCGGTCGTTCAAATATCACCGGCCGCGCGGTATTTTGAGCGCCGGCCCCGAGGAACCCAACGCACTGGTAGAGTTGGGCCGCGGTGCGCGGCGCGAGCCCAATAGCCGCGCCACTCTGGTCGAGCTTTATGATGGGCTCATTGCCGTCAGCCAAAACCGCTTTCCATCGCTGCGGTTCGATCTGATGTCGATGAATACCCTGCTCGCGCCGCTGCTGTCTGCCGGCTTCTACTACAAGACATTCATGTGGCCGGCCTCGTTCTGGGAGAAATTCTACGAGCCGATGATCCGCCGTGCGGCGGGGCTTGGGCGCGCAGCGACAGAACCCGATCCCGATGCTTACGAAAACGCCACCGCTTTTTGCGATGTGCTGGTGATCGGCGCAGGGCCCGCCGGGCTCGCCGCGGCTTTGGCCGCAGGGCGGAGCGGGGCGCGGGTGATCTTGTGCGAACAGGATCGGGTGTTGGGCGGCCGGCTGCACGACGATCGTCACCCGGAGGTAGGTTGGGCCGATCGAGCTGAAGCGGAGCTGGCTGCGCTGCCCGAGGTCACCATCATGCGCCGCACCCAGGTGTTCGGTGTGTACGACGGGGGGACCTATGCGGCGCTGGAGCGGGTCGCGGACCATTTGCTGGTGCCACCGCCGGGCCTGCCACGCCAGCGGCTGTGGCGCATCATCGCGCGGCGCTGCATTCTGGCCGCCGGCGCAATCGAACGGCCGCTGGTGTTCGACGGCAATGACCGGCCAGGCGTGATGCTGGCCGGTGCGGTGCGTTCCTACATCAATCGCTATGGCGTGGCACCGGGCCGCCGCGCGGTGGTGTTCGCCAACAATGACAGCGCGCTGGCGACCCTGGCCGATCTCACTCGCGCCGGGGTGCGAGTCGCGGCACTAGTGGATTCCCGCCCGCAGCCGGGTGCGGGGGCAGAAGCTGCCGCAGCCGCTGCGGGGGCGGAGTTTTTGTCCGGCGCGGTGGTTTGCGGCACGTCAGGCGGGCAGGGTCTGCGTGCGGTGACCGTGGCGGGTGCCGACGGCGCGCGCCGGCGGATCAGCTGCGATTTGCTTGCGATTTCCGGCGGTTGGAATCCCTCGGTGCAACTGGCAACCCACCACGGCGGCCGGCCGGTGTGGGACGAGACGATCGCTGCCCTGGTGCCGGGGGCGACGCCGCCCGGCATGAGCGTGGTGGGGGCGGCGGCGGGGCAATTCACCACCCAGACCGCCTGGTCGGAAGGCGCGCAGGCGGGGATCGCGACGGCAGCAGCGGGTGGGTTTGCCGCCGCACCGCTCGAACTGCCTGCGGCGCCGCTCGAATCCACTGCGATCGTGCCGTTGTGGCAGGTTGCGGGTGCCGGCGGTACCGCCTTCGTCGATTTCCAGAACGACGTGACGGTGAAGGACATCCGCCTCGCCAAGCAGGAGGGCTTTCACGCGGTCGAGCACCTCAAGCGCTATACCACGCTCGGCATGGCGACCGATCAGGGCAAGACTTCCAACGTCAACGCGCTCGCCATCATGGCGGGACTGACCGGCCGTAGTATTGCCGAAACCGGCACGACGCTGTTGCGCCCGCCGGTGCAGCCGGTGGCGATCGGCGCCCTCGCCGGCCAGCACCGCGGCCGCGAATTCCGTCCGGTTCGCCTGCCGCCGACCCATCGCTGGGCCGAGGGGCTGGGCGCCGTTTTCATCGACGCGGGCCAATGGCTGCGCGCACAGTGGTACCCGCGCCCGGGCGAGGATTGGCAAGCCAGCGTCAACCGCGAGGTGCGCGCGGTGCGCGAGAAGGTCGGCATTTGCGACGTGACCACGCTGGGCAAGATCGACCTGCAAGGCACCGACGTGGCCGAATTTTTGGAGCTGGTCTATGCCAACGGCTGGAAGAATCTCCCGGTCGGTCGGGCGCGCTATGGGTTGATGTTGCGTGAGGACGGCTTCGTGCTGGACGACGGCACCACCGCGCGGCTGGGCGAGCAGCATTATGTGATGACCACCACCACCGTGAACGCCGGGCGGGTGATGCAGCATCTCGAGTTCTGTCACCAGGTGCTGTGGCCCGAAGCTGACGTGCAGATGATCTCGGTGACCGATCAATGGGCTCAGCTTGCGGTCGCAGGACCGAACTCCCGCGCGCTGTTGCGCCGGATCGTCGATCCGGAATTCGACCTCGGCAATCAGGCGCTGCCCTATATGGGTGCCGCGGCGATTACGATTTGCGGCGGCCAGAAGGCGCGCTTGTTCCGGCTATCGTTCTCCGGCGAGCTGGCCTACGAAATCGCGGCGCCGGCGCGGTTCGGCGACAGCCTGGCGCGCGTGCTGATGGAACAGGGCGGCGATCTTGGAGTGACCCCTTACGGCACCGAGGCTCTCGGCGTGTTGCGGATCGAAAAGGGCCATCCCGCCGGGCCGGAGCTGAATGGCCAGACCACCGCGCACGACCTTGGCATGGCCAAGCTACTGTCGAAGAGGAAGGATTTCATCGGCCGGGCGATGGCCGCGCGTCCGGCGCTGACAGATACTGCGCGTCCCGGTCTGGCGGGATTTCGTCCGGTCGATCCGGCGGCGATCATCCCCGCCGGCGCTCACCTGCTGCGGCAAGGCGTCGCCGCGATCGCAGCGGAGGACCTCGGCTGGATCACCTCGGCGGTCTATTCGGCTACCTTTGGGGGCTGGATCGCGCTCGGCATGGTGGCGGGGGGGGCCGCGCGGATCGGCGAAACGCTGCGTGCCTACGACCCGTTGCGCGGCCACGACATCCCGGTCACCGTCACCGCGCCGGTGTTCTACGATGCGGCGGGAGAGCGACTCCATGGCTGAATTGCCGTTGCGCGCGGTCTCGCCGCTGCATCATCCCCGTCCGCTCGAGAGTGCGGCGGTGGCGATCAACGAAATGACGGGGCTGCAAATGGCCAGTCTCGCCACCGGCCCAGCCGCCAGGCCGGCGTTAATCGAAGCGGTGCGGCGTCATTGGGGGGTGGATTTGCCGCTCACCCCTCGCCGGGTGACCGGCGGCTCGGACGCTTTCCTCTGGGCCGGCCCGGACCGCTGGATGGTCACCTCCAGCGCGCCCGCGGATCTGGAGCAGAGTTTGCGCGCGAGCGTCGGCGCCGGCCCCGCCATTACCGATCAAACCGACGGCCGCTGCCTGTTGCGGGTGTCCGGCCCCAAGGCGCGCGCCACCCTGGCCAAACTGCTGCCGATCGATCTGCATCCGCGCGCTTTCGCACCCAACCACACCGCACTCACTGTCGCGATTCACGTCAATCTGCAGATCTGGCAGCTCGACGACACACCCGCCTACGACATCAGTCTGTTTCGCGGCTATGCTGATTATTTCCACCACGCCCTGATCGAAGCCGCCGCCGAATTCGCGCCAAACGCGCACCCGTAAGACAAGGTCCCCCATGTCCGTCATCGGAAATTACACCCTCACGCTGAACTGCCCCAATCGACCTGGGATCGTGGCGGCGATCAGCACCGATCTGTTCCAAGCCGGCGCCAACATCACCGAGGCACAGCAATATGACGACGTCGCCACCGGCCGCTTCTTCATGCGGGTGGTGTTCGAAATAAATGCGGGCGGCGCGGATGAACCCGCATTGCGCGGAATTCTGGCATTGCTCGGCGAGCGCTTCGGCATGGCATGGACGCTGCGCGATCGCGCCAAACATTGCCGCGTATTGCTGCTGGTCTCGAAGTTCGATCATTGCCTGGTCGATCTGCTCTATCGCTGGCGCACCGGAGAGCTCGCGATCGAGCCGGTCGGGATCATTGCCAACCATCCGCGCGAGATTTTTCAAGGGCTCGATTTCGGCGCCATCCCGTTCCACCATCTGCCGGTGGCGGCGGACAGCAAGCAAGCGCAGGAAGCCGAGATCTGGCGCATCTTCCAAGCCGCCGGCGCCGATCTGGCAGTGCTCGCGCGCTACATGCAAATTCTGTCCAACGACCTGGCGGCCAAGCTCGCCGGACGCTGCATCAACATCCACCATTCCTTCTTGCCGGGTTTCAAGGGGGCGCGGCCGTATCATCAGGCCCATGCGCGCGGAGTGAAGCTGATCGGCGCCACCGCCCATTTCGTCACCGCCGATCTGGACGAAGGGCCGATCATCGAACAGGACGTCGAACGCATCACCCACGCCGACACCCCCGAAGACCTGATCCGCAAGGGCCGCGACATCGAACGCCGCGTGCTTGCGCGCGCGGTGCGGTCGTTTGCCGAGGACCGGGTGATCCCCAACGGCGGCAAGACCGTGGTGTTCGGAACCTGAGCCATGGGCGCCGGAGCCGCAATCAATAGATTGAGGGAGGAGAAGAATCTTCTTTTTGTGAACAAAGAGAAGCAAAAAACTTTGTCACCTGGGGTTTCACCGGCGAGCGCCGGCGGATTCCAGGAGTCAAAAGTTTTATGCTTCTTTTTTTCAAAAAGGATGCTTCTCTTGTTTGCTACAACCTATTGATTTCACTTATTATCATTCAGGACGAATTCTGAGGCGCCGTCGAACTCGATGTCGGAGAATCCGTGCCGTCACCCGGCCCCACTAAAATTGCTGCGCTGCCGGCAAGTTGGCTCCGTCCAAGGGCAATTTGCCGCAATAGTACGCACGAGTGGCTATATTTTGCTCACAAGAATATTTCTTTCTTCCTAAGAATGCCGGTTTTCTGTCCCGGCATGGGTCTTGCTGAATAAATGGCGAGAGCGTTGCAGCCTGGCGGTCGAACTCGATCCGATCGCCCGTATTATGAAGATGGAGCGAGCGAATGCCGGAGTTACGAAAAGACAGCTTGACCTTTTTGGAAGCCATCGGACAGTCGGTGGCGAATGTGTCGCCAACTCTAACTCCTGCGATCGCAGTCGCGGTGGTCGCGGGTGTAGCGGGCACTGCTTCATGGCTGGTGTACGTGCTCGCGACCATCGCGCTGGTGGTGGTCGGCATCAACATCGGCAAACTTGCTGGTAAAATCTCGGCTGCCGGCTCATTCTTCATCTATGTTTCGCGCGGACTTGGACCCACCGCCGGCATGATGGCCGGTTGGGCGATGCTGGCAGCGTATGTATTCACCGCAATGGCGCTTACCGCAGCTACCGCTTTGTTTATGCAATCGCTGATCACCGCCGTCGGGTTTTCCTTCACGGTCCCGACCTATGTTCTGTATCTGATCATTTCGTTGGCAATCTGGCTGTTCGCAACTCGCGATATTCGGGTTTCGTCGCGCACCAGCCTGGCGTTGGAAGTGCTGTCGGTTGCGATCATTGCAGTGGTTTGCTTTATCTCCTGGAAAAATCATGGCTTCTCGCCGGATGCCAAACAAGATCATTTGGTCGGTTCTAACTTGGGCGCGATCGCGCAATCGATCGTGTTCGGCATCTTTTCGTTTGTCGGCTTCGAAAGCGCCGCCACGTTGGGCAAGGAAACCCGCAATCCCAAGGTCGTGCTGCCGCGCGCGGTGATCCTGACCCCGATCCTGGCCGGCTTCGTGTTCGTCGTCACAACCTATCTGATCACCCAGGGTTTCGGCGATGACACCGCGAAGATGGGCAACAGCACCGGTCCGCTCGCAGATATCGTTCCTGACAAGAACGCGGTACTCACCATCCTGGTCTATATCGGCGCCATGGTAAGCTGCTTCGCCTGTGGCCTGGCTTCGATCAATTCCTTTTCCCGCATCTTGTTTTCGCTCGGCCGCTATCAATTCGTGCATCACACTATGGGCATGGTGCATGAAACCCATAAGACCCCATATGTCGCGGTCACCATCGGTACTATACTCAATTTCGTGGTGTGCGCGGTGTTCTACACCCATAGCTATACCGACTTGCTGGGCTGGTTCGGCACCATCGCCAGCTTCGGCTTCATCGTCGTGTATTTGATGTGTTCGATCGCCGCCCCGGTGCTGTTGCGCAAAACCGGTGAGGCAAAGCCGTTCGATTGGGCAATGGGTACGATCGGCACCATCCTGATGGCGCTTTCGGTGGTAGGCAGCGTCTATCCGGTGCCGGCGGCGCCGTACAATTATTTCCCCTATGGGTTCGTTGTCTATATGGTGATCGGCGCGATCTGGTTCTTCGTGCTCAAGAGCCGGATGCCGCAAGTCATTCTTAGCATCGAACACGATCTTGAAGGCATCACCACCGGCGCAAAATAGACGCCCTACCGGCAGAGGACGCGGCGCCGGTTCGCAGGCGATAGAGCGTCCTCTGTTTTGTGGTGTCGCGGCGTGAGCGAGACCAGCGTCGAACATCACGGCTGGCGTTTCCGGATCGCAATGGCGGGTCGGGAACGCGCCGGGTTCCACGCTTTTTATTGCGGCGAGGATTTCGGACGGCCGCGCCGCGGCAGTCTCGCGGTGGTGGCGATCGGATTATCCGATCCCGACGCGGCGGCGCTAGCGGCGCATGAGCTCGCCGAGGGGTATTTCGGAGCGCGCGAGACTTTAAGCCCGCTGCGGGCCGCGGCCCAGGCATTGTCGGCTATCAATCAATGGCTCTACGACCAAGGCCGGCAGACCGGCGCCTCGATGGCGGTATCGCTGCTCGCCATTCTCTTCGCCGGCAGCCGGATCGGAGTGATCCAGGTCGGGGACGGAACGGCAGTGCGCTGGCGTGATGGCGACGAAGTGCCGCTCGCGTTGCCGCAGGTGTTGCCTGGAAGCGGCTTTTCCGGCCGTGCGGTGGGGGCGGATCAGGAATTGCCGCTTGATACCGACAGTGACGAGGCGGCGCCGGGCGATCGCTATTTGCTGCTGACCCATGGCGCCGACTGGGGGGCGGTTGACCAGCCCCAAACGATCGCGGCCGAAGATCTGGCCAAGCGGCTCGCCGCCGGCGGCAGCCACGCGATTGTGATCGATGTACTGTCGGTGCCCGCGGCAAGCCGCGACGAGGTTGCCGAGCTTTACGCCGCGCTCCCGTTGCGGCCGCCGCCCCAACCGGGCGAAGCATGGGACGGCTTCGTGATCGGCAGGAAACTATATCAGGGTCGCTACACGGTGTTGCATCTCGCCCTGGACCGGTTTGAGCACCGTGAGGTGGTGCTAAAGCTACCGCTGCCGGGGATTGTGGCCGACCAGGTGTTTCGTGCCGGTTTCATGCGCGAGAGCTGGATCGGCTCCAGGATCAACAGCCCCTATGTAGCGCGCTATATCGCGCTGGCGCCGGGCCGGCAGACCGCGCTCTATCTCGCGATGCCGTTTTATCAGGGCCAGACCTTGGAGGAGCGCCTGGCCGCACCGCCGGCGGTCAATCTGCTGGAAGGTTTGGAAATCGCGCGCAAGCTCTGCCATGCAATCACCGATCTTGGACGGCTACAGGTGGTTCATCGCGACATTAAGCCGGAGAATATTCTGTTGGTGGGCAACGGCGATCTGCGGCTGCTCGATTTGGGGATCGCCTATCTGCCGGGGATCGATACTGCCGCGCAGTCCGGTTTGGGCGGCACGACGAGATATATGGCGCCCGAATTGTTCAAGGCGGGAGCGAGCAACGAGCAGACCGAAATATTTTCCTTGGCGATCACGCTCTATCGGATGTGGAGCGGCGGGAGATTCCCGTTCGGCCAGCGCGAGGTTTACCCTTTGGCTCGATTGCGCCCGGATCTTCCCGCGTGGCTCGGCCATTGCCTGGCGCGCGCCTTGGCGGTCGATCCGTCAAAGCGCTTTGACACGGCGGCGAATTTCGCCGCTGCCCTGGACGCACAACTGATGCTGGGAGATTTTCCCCCGGCCCCCGCGCGCAGCTTGAGACTTCTTCACTGGCAAATCGCGGTGGTGGTTCTGGCGCTGGTCAACCTGGTGCTGCTGGCGATCCTGATATACGGCCGATGATTGCGCGGGTTTCGTTGGACGCAATTCACGACGCCAGCCTGTCGCGGTTCCGGCCGATCCTGATGACCACGACCTGCGCCCTGCTTGGTGGTATCCCTTTGATGCTCGGCACCGGGACCGGGTCCGAACTCCGTGAGCCGCTTGGTTACACGATTGTCGGTGGTCTTCTCGTCAGCCAGGTGCTGACCTTGTTCACTACACCGGTAATCTATCTTTATATGGATAGGCTGACCCATTTGTTCGACCGGCAGCCTTCTGCGCCGGCGCTCGCAATTACCGGCGGCGCTAGGCGAAGTGAAGCAGGAAGCATCTTTTTTGAAAAAAGAAGCAAAAAACTTTTGTTCGAATGGGTCGGAGTGCACCGTCGATAGACCGGTGCATCCCGGCCCTCCAATCGAAAAATTTTTTTTGCCACTTTTTCTTCACAAAAAGAAGATTCTTCCTGCGTCCTCACGCCGATCAGCGCAAGTCATTCAGATAATTCGCGTGCCTCACGCCAGTATGCCGTACGCCGGCCACCTCCGCTGCACGCTGCATACCGGACGCTTGCTTCAGAACCCCGGAGCTTTCGATTGCGATCTGGCGCTCTCGCGTTATCATACACTGATGAAAACGGACAATTTAGACATTTTACTGATCGGCGGGGGCAAAATGGGCGGCGCAATGCTCGCGGCCTGGCGGGAACTCGGCGTCGCCTCGATCGCGGTTGTGGATCCCGCCCCGGATGCCCGGGCGCTTATCGCGCCGGGTGTTACGGTGTATCCCGGAATCGGCGAATTACCCCTGGAGTTCCGGCCGAGCGTGATCGTGGTGGCGGTCAAACCGCAAATGGCGGCGTCGGTGCTACCCCCCTGTCGCGAACTGGCGGCCGGCACCCTGGTGATCTCGGTGATGGCGGGCCAGACGCTGGCCAATCTCGCCACGCTTCTCGGCCCCTCGGCGCGGCTGGTGCGGGCGATGCCGAACACGCCCGCCGCCATCCGCCAAGGCATCACCGTTGCCGTGCAGGCCACCGATATCGGCCAGGAATCCCGCGCGCTTGCCAGTGTGCTGCTCGAATCGATCGGCGAAGTCGCCTGGATCGACGATGAGGCGCAGATCGACGCGGTGACCGCGGTTTCCGGTTCCGGACCTGCCTACGTATTCTTGCTCGCTGAGGCGTTGGAGCAAGCCGCTCTGGCCGAAGGTCTCTCCCCCGATCTCGCCCGCCGCCTCGCCCGCGCCACGGTGAGCGGCGCAGGCAATCTGCTTCGTGCGAGCGCCGAGTCCGCGGCGCAACTACGCTTGAATGTCACCAGCCCCGGCGGTACCACGGCGGCGGCGCTGGCGGTTCTGATGCCGGAACTGGGCTTGCTCATGACCCGCTCAGTCGCCGCCGCGGCGGCCCGGTCCCGCGAGCTGTCCGCGCCCACAAAGTGAAGCTGCAAGCACTGCAAACTTTGATCCAGGTCGCCGAAGCCGGTTCCGTGCGCGCGGCCTCGATCCGGTGGCGTCGGAACATGGCCCCGATGATCGCGCAAATCCGCATGCTGGAATCCGAACTCGGCTTTGCCCTGCTCGAAGACGGCGGCGGTGCCAAGGCGCAGCTCACTCCAGCCGGCGCCTACTACGCCGCCCGGGCCCGGACGCTGATCGAGGTGATCGAACAAGCCGGCCGCAACGAGCTCGCGATCGCAGAAGGCACCGAGGGCGAACTGCGCCTCGGGATCTGCGAGGAAGTCGCCACCCCCCGCCTCACCCGCTTGCTCCGCGAATGCAGCGAACACCTCCCCGGCCTGCGGCTGCAGATTATCGACCGTCCCTCCGCTGCCCTGGCCGTGGCACTCCGCCGCCACGAAATCGATATTGCGCTCCTGCTTCCTAACGTTGAGGAAGAAGGCATCACGATCGAACCTCTGTGGCACGAAGACTGGCGCGTAGTGCTTCCGCCCGGCCACGCGCTGAAGAGCGAACCACATCTTGCCTGCGCGCAACTGCGCGGCATCGGCCTCATACTGTCGCAACCCGATCTCGCACCCTCCGGCCATGACCTGATCCGGGCCACCTTCGCAGCGTCGGGCATCACACCCCGCGTGGCCGCACAAGTCATCGGGCGCCCGACCATGCTGATGCTCGTGAGTGCGGGCGTTGGCGCGACGTTCCTTCCGGCCTCGTTCTTCGCGGGCCTGCGGGACGACGGACAACCGGAAGCGGTACCGTTCGAGGCGCCGCCACTCGTGATCGCAGCCGCGTTCCATCGCAACAACCCGGCGGGGGCGGCGATGCGGTTTTTGAGATTAGCGCGGGAGGGGTAGTCGGCAGGCCAGGAAGGAAGGCAAGAAGTCTTCTTTTTGAAAAGAAGAAGCAAAGAACTTTTGTAATTTAGGATTAGGAACGCACGGTCCAAAAGACTAAGTGCGCCGATGCCCATTGGAACAAAAGGTTTTGGTAGTGGGTCCGTTTGAAGTCTGTACCGTCCCGCTCCCCCACCCGGCCACCCATTAATCATACTGTCGTGGGTGTCC
>Ga0302314_10019637_pt1 | contig 11213 bp, 14 predicted proteins | sample III_Palsa_N2_3_FD_200533 | JGI IMG/M metagenome (GOLD analysis project Ga0302314, IMG submission 200533) | Peat permafrost microbial communities from Stordalen Mire near Abisko, Sweden - III_Palsa_N2_3 | ecosystem: Environmental > Terrestrial > Soil > Palsa > Peat permafrost | place: Sweden... | reverse complement strand
GAACGACACCTCCACCACCGAACCGACCAGACGTCAGCTGACTGCCCGACAGGCACCGCTCACACACCACCGAGAAGAGAAAACCGCAGGTCATCGATCAGCAGAGCGGTTCACCACAACGCTCTGAGATTTCCGCCGACGTCGCGTCTCGATGGCTCTGGTCGTCGCTGGTCGGGGCCGGGCGGGTCGGACCCGGATCATTCGCGAAGGGGCAACCAGCTCGAACCGTGGACGGCCTGCAGGCCCCGCAGACGGCGCTCGCTGGAGACCGTGACCCGTGCTGAGCTGCTGGTGCAGCATCTGTGGCTGCCCCAGGTGGTCGGCCGAGAGCTGAGCGGGGCCGGCCGCGCCCGGTACGGCAGCGGGCCCGCCCCGTGCAGTGCCGCCCTGCGGCGGCGGTGTGTCAGCTCTGTGCGGTGTCGTCGCCCGTCTGCCCGGCGCCCTCAGCCGGGCCTGCCTTCTCGCGCATCTTGCGCACCAGCTCCGCCTTCTGGTCAGCCGCGCTCTGGCGGTCGAGGTTGCGGTGCGGACCGTTGTTCTGCCGTTCGGCGCGGGACAGCCGCTTCCGCTGGCCGCCGCCCATGCCCACGGGGTTGTTGATGTTCTTGCTGTCGGTCACGGGCTCTCCCGGTAATGATGTGAAGTGGCCTACGGGTTCATCGGTGGAGGACGGGCGGCGACGTCGAAGGACGCCAGCAGGGGCCCATCACGCTCTCACCCGTGAATCGGCGCCTGGAAGAAATACGACAAAGACGTTACCCGGTTCCGTCGGCTCCGCCCGCCAACCTCTCCACCGCCCCAGCGCCGGCCGGACCTTTGGTGAGCGCCCAGGTCAGCCGTTTCCTTCCATGGATCTCAGCACCCGCCAGCCGCCGCGGGCGGCCGCCGCCCGCCCCAGGCAGGTCCAGATGAGCGTTGCCGGACCGCTGCGGCGTTCTCGGTGTGTCCTGTGGCGTTACGACTGTCTGTCGATCTTGTGCTGAGCAGCGGGGCTGCCAGGTCTGTGGGGGATACCCCCGCGCCGGCTGGCGGAGCTGTCGAGGTACGGAGTGGATGGCAAAGCCACGCTGCTCAAGCGGCACAACGACGCGCGGCGCCTGGCGACACTGCTGGCCACCGCGGTGCACCTGACGACGCGGGTGGTCGATGACGCCCTTGACTTGCTGGAGGTCCTGATTGCCACGAAACTGCTGGCCAAGGCCGAACGGGAGACGGCCAAGGAGAAGATGAAGACCCTGCCGAGGGTCGAGCGGGCCGGGGCGAAGCCGGTGACCGCGTTCCAGGTCGTCTTCGACACCACCTCCGAGCAGGTCGACACCGACACGGGGAAGATCAGCCCGCCGCCGAAGGTGGAGACGCTTCAGGCGAGGTGGGAGCGGATCGAGGCGGCGGTGCCGCGCAGCGAGCCGGCTGCCGCGATCGCGGAGCTGTTCGAGCTGACGCCGCCGCTGGACTCCGATGCGGACCAGGCATGGCGGGCGATGCCGGTCACCCGGTTTGAGTGACACGGGTGCAGCGGGCGGGGCCGGGGCCAAGGAGTGCTCGGAATAGAGCCAGAGCAGCACTCACGTGTGATCCGGCCGAGGAGGCGCAGCCGCCTGTCGCCTACCGGAGCCGGACCACCACGACCGGGGGACCGGGCCGGACGGCGAGTCCGACCACTCGGTGGGATCGGCCCCCGAGGCGGTGCCGGTCGAGGTCCCGTGGCTGCACATCGACGCCGACGTCCACCAGGAAGCGATCCTTCGCTCCGTCAAACTGCGGATGTTCAGCCCGCGCTCCCGCGAATGGGAACGCTTCTACGAACAAGCCGCCGCGTTCTACACCGATCACGGCCACCTCGACGTCACCGACGGTGAGTTGCGCGTCTGGCTCACCCGCCAGCGCTCCCTGCGCACCGGAGGCTTCCTGGACCCAGCCCGGGTCAGCGAACTGGACGCGATCGGCATGATCTGGAGCAAGCACGCCGCCGCCTGGGACCGCGGCCTTGCCTACGCGAAGGCCTGGCACACCCGCCACGGCCACCTGATGATCCCCGCCACCGCCAGACTCGACGGCTACAGCATCGGAGCCTGGAACCGCCGCCAGCGCCAAGGCTACGCCGACCTCACCGACGACCAGCGCACCGAGCTGGACGCCCTGGACCCGCTGTGGCGCTGGGACCCCAAGTGGCAGCGCTCCTACCGCCGCTTCACCGCGTACCTCGCCGCCGGCGGCACCCTCACCGGGCCCCGGCACCGCCCCGGCCCCGACACGGACGCCGCGTTCCGGCCCGGCGTATGGCAGCACCAGCAGAGCACCCAGCACGACCGGCTCCACGGCGACCAGATCGCCCTCCTGGACGCCCTCGGTCCCTGGCGCACTGCCTGACGACCCGGCGCACGCGGGGGACGCCACGTGCGCCGGCCGGGTGACCGGTGCTGACGATTCGCTGTCCGGAGTACCGGGTCGACTGGAACGAGGACGTGACCGCAGACGCTGCCAGGACGCCCAGGAGGCCAGGCTGCTCACCGAGGACGACCTGGCCGAGACCCTCGACCGGTGGCACGACCAGGTCATCCAGGGGATCCTGAGCCGACTGCGAGGGGTCCCGCCGCCACCCGCGCCGCATGACCGGCTCGAGGAAAGCAAGGAGTGGCGGAGCTGGAGGAGTTCGTCCGCGCCATGCCGCGGCTCGCCGCGCCAGGACCCTTCCTACAGCCGACTTCGCCGCACCACCGTCCCGCCGAGTCCGGGTTCGGTGCCGTGCTCAACGGGCTGATCCGCAATGGGGGCTTCGGGATCCGCGAGTTGCCGTTCGTGGGGCTGTCCCTCAGTACGCTGTACGGGATGGTATCGCGCTGGGCGCCGAGCCCGCACCGACAGCATCAGCTCCGTGCTGTGGCGGGCCCGTTGGGCTGGACCCTGCCCGATCTGTTCACGGTCGCCGAGGAACCGTACTCGGAAGAACTCTGCCCGGTGCTGCACTGCCCGTCACCTCGGACGGGTCTTCGCGGCCGCCGTCCCCCTGACCACCGCGCAGCTGCTCAAGACCGCCGAGCAGGCTGACCCGCTCAGCGCGCGCCGGGACCATGGCGTATGGCGGCCGTCTCGCAGGGCTTCACCGCGGACTGCCCGGACTTCGCCTGACAGCAGGGGCTCAGGTCGGCTGAGACTGGGCCGTCAGCTCCGGGAGCCGCCCGACGGGGACCCGCCCGACGGGGACCCGACTGGCCGGGCCAGCGGAATGACGACCGCGGAGTGCCGGTGGCCCGCTCGCGTGGGGCGGCGTTCTCGGCGAGCAGGGCCGCAATGACCATGGCGGAGGCTTCGACCTGGTCCTGGGGCTGCCGCTTCTCCTGGCGCGCCTTGCGGAGCTGTCCACGAAGCTCGGAGAGTTCGTGGTCGCGTTGGCGGTGCTGCAGGGCGGCGGGGCTGTCTGCGGCCCTTGAGTCCCATTCGGCAAGGATGTCGGCGGCACGGTTCATGGTGCCCGGCTGACGCCGGCCTCGCGCCACAGGTCGTTCTTGGTGAGCTTTCCGTCGGTGCGCTCGGGGCGGTCGGTCAGGAGCCGTTCCATGGCGTCGCGCAGGGCCTGCTCGGTGCGGTATGCGACGGTCCAGGTGCGACGCGGGGCGGTTGCCGGCCTTCCGGCTGCGTGTTGGCCCCACTTGGGCCCGGGTCCGGTTGTCATGGTTGAGCTGCGAGAATGCCGGACGTGACCTCGATTCCTCCCGCAGCATCTGCGGACACCGCCCGCCTGCTGCGGCGGGGGTTCGCCCTGGAATGGACCACCCTGGCCTGGAATGTAATCGGCATCGTCGTGCTGGCCTTCGCCGCTGTTGCCGCGCGCTCGGTGGCGCTGGCCGGCTTCGGCCTGGACTCGCTGATCGAGATCGGCGCCTCCACAGTGGTGATCTGGGAGCTGTCCGGCACCGGCGAGGACCGCCAGCGCAAGGCCATGCGGCTGATCGGCGCGGGGTTCGTAGCCCTGGCGCTCTACCTGCTGGTCCAGTCGAGCTGGGTCCTGGTCTCGGGCTTCCACGCCCACCACAGCCCGGCCGGAATCGCCTGGACCGCAGTGACCGCTGCGGTGATGTTCGCCCTGGCCTACGGCAAGGCCCGCACCGGCGAATCCCTGGACAACCCGGTCCTCAAGACCGAAGGCCGGGTCACCTTCATCGACGGCCTGCTGGCCACCGCCGTCCTGCTCGGCTTGATCCTCAGCGCGGCCTGGGGTCTTTGGTGGGCCGATCCGTTGGCCGGATATGTGATCGTCTACTACGGCATCAAGGAAGCCCGCGCCGCCTTCACGCACTGAGCTTGACCCCGTAGGCTCCTCGGGTCGAAGCAGCCAAGTCGGCGTCGGGGCCGCCTCGGAAGTCTGCCCGAATCGGACGCGCTGGTTGGTCCCGATGCATTACCTGGTGCCGACCCGATGAGAGGGTCCCGTGACCTCCCCCGCAGAAAACCCAGTGTCTCCTGAAGTGTTCGCGACGTTTGACGCCGACCACGACGGCTTCATCGGCGCCGACGACCTCGTGGCCGCTTTCACCGTGATGGGCATGTCCTGGAGCCGGCAGGAGGTCGAGGCGTGTATCGCCACCTTTGACACCGACGGAGATGGGTTGCTCTCTGTGGCCGAATTCCGCGCCGTGGTGCAACATTTGCCCACTGACAACCAAGGGGAGGCCGCGTTCATGCTCAAGGCGCTCGACACCGACCATGACGGGTTCTTGTCTCTCGACGAGGTCCGGAACTTCTACGTGGGCATCGGAACCTTGGTCGACGGCCAGGATTTCAACCGTGATCGTCTTCTCGGTTTGATCGCCGATGCTGACCAGGACGGTGACGGCCGTTTGTCGCTCATCGAGTGCACTACGCTGCTGAGTCCCTGACGGTCCGCCACCGCAGAATCGGGCTTGTCCAGGTCGTGTCGGCCGCAGGCTTTCAGGAATATGCGTCGCGCGACCGGCGTCCATCAGTTCCTGGCCCGGAGTACCGGTGACGAACCCGAGGGTGAGGATCCTGCTGTCCAGGCCATGTACCGGGGGTACGGGCAGCTTCCCCCGCAGCCGGGTCAGCAGCGTGTGCTCCCGCGCACACCGGAGCCCTGCATCGGGGCCTTCGCAGGTCTTCTCCACCACCGATCCGTCGCCGACGGTGTGATTGGTGTAGCCGTGCTTCAACGGACGCATCCACAGATCATCGATCACGGCACCAGGCTGCATCTACACCAACCCCGACTCCATTCGCGCACCACGTCGTTAACGAGACTCCCGCGCCCTGGTCAGTTGGCGCGGACGGTGGCGTGCAGTGGTCCGGACGGTTGGAGGAAGGCGCCGGTTTGCGGAGTGACCTGGCCGGGGTCGACATCCAGGTGGAAGCGTTGCGCCAGGACGGCCAGGACGAGTACAGCTTCGACTTGAGCAAATCGCGCGCCGAGGCAGGCGCGTGGGCCGGAGCCGAAGGGGAACCAGGCGTGGTCGGTTACCGGGTCCGGGGCATCGGCGGCGAAGCGTTCGGGGCGGAAGGCATGCGGGTCGGGAAACCATCGCGGGTCGCGGTGCACGGCCCACTGGCTGCACCACACCAAGGTCCTGGCCGGCAGCGGGATGCCGCCGAGAGTGGTGTCGTGCTGCGTTGTCATGCACAGGGCCCAGACTGGAGGGTACAGCCGCAGCCCCTCTTGGACGACTTGCCGCGTGTAGGACAGCCGGTCGTAGTCCGCGTAGGTGGGGGGCCGTCCGCGCAGCACCTGACGCAGTTCTTCGGCCAGCTGTGAACGGGCCTGCGGTGCGCCGGAGAGTGCCAGCAACGTCCAGGTCAGCGTCGTCGCCGTGGACTCGTGCCCGCCGATCCAAAGCGCCAGCGCCTCGTCGCGGACGTCTTTGTCACTCGCTCCCCTGCCTTGTGCGTTCCGCTGGCTCAGCAGGACATCGAGCACATCCCGGTGATGTCCGCCGGTCGGCCGCGCGCGGCGCGCGCGGATCAGGCGGTAGAGCACCGAATCGATGACGTTGAGGGCGGCAAGCAGACGCCGCCGCGAAGGGGTGCGTACCCAGCCGGGCAGGAAGAGCCCGATGCCACCGCGGATCTCGGCGGCGATCTCACGCTGCACCGCGGCCATCGCCTCACGCAGGGCCCGGTCGTGCGCTGCGGGAGCGTCACCAAAGAGGGTGCGGGCAACGATCCGCTGGGTGATGCTTGTCATCTCTTCCTGCACATCGATGCGGTCTCCATCCCGCCAGCGGTCGGCGTGGGCGATGGCACAGTCGGTCATGGTCTCGGCGTAGAGTTGCACCATGCGGGGGCGGACCACCGGTTGGACCATGGCACGTTTGCGACGCCACTGCTCTCCTTGGGTCAGCCCCACGCTGTCCCCGGCGACTTGGTGGACGGCCCAGCCGATGTCGAGCGGCTCGAAGTGGTGCCCGACAGCGCTCAGCAGCTCGGCGATGTGCTGGGGGTGGGACAGGAGCACGCAACGCCGCGGGCCAAGTGACCAGGTCACGAAGTCCCCGAAGTCCTCACGCAGGCGCACCATGAAGCCCAGTGGGTTCCGGCCGAAGACGGCCAGATTACCCAGCAACGGCAGGCCGCGGGGGCCAGGGACGGGGCGGATCGGTGCGGCGGATGCGGCCACGGCGAGGTCCTTTCCAGGAGGTCAGCACGGCGTCGCAGCGGACGCCCGTTCGCGGAATCGGGCCGACCGGCCCGGACAGCACCGCGTCGAGGCAGGTCGTCATGCCGCCGTGTCCAGGCCCGGGAAGGTGCGCAGGCAGCGGGCCAGGGCCGAGACGGGGAACACCTGCCGGTACAGGTCGTAGCGCATGGGAAAGTCCCAGGGGAATCCGGTGCCGGTGTACTGCGGCTCCTCCCAGGTGCCGTCGGGAAGCTGCTGCTGGATCAGCCATGCGATGCCGGAGGCGATGGCGGCGGGGGAGGCGGGGTCCGCTGCGGGCCCGGCTGCCGCGGCCAATCCGATCAGGGCCCACGCGGTCTGGGAAGGTGTCGAGGTGCCGCGGCCGGCCCAGAGCTGCGGATGGGGGTAGGACCGCTGGTCCTCGCCCCAGCCGCCGTCCGGGTTCTGGTGCTCGATCAACCACCGGACCGCCCGCGCTATCGCATGATGGCTTCCCGGGATGCCCGCTGCGGCGAGGGAGGGCAGCACATGCCCGGTCCCGTACAGGTAGTTGGAACCCCAGCGGCCCCACCACGAGCCGTCCGGTGTCTGTTCGCGCAGCAGCCACCGAACACCCCGACGCACGGCCGGGTGTTCGCGCATGCCCTGTTCGCAAAGCATCTCCACCACGTGTGCGGTGACGTCGGCCGAGGGCGGATCGGTGGCCTCCCCGTAGTCACTGATCGGAAGCCGGCGGATCCACGCACTGGTGTTGTCGGCGTCGTAGGCGCCCCAGCCGCCGCCCTCACACTCCATGCCGATCACCCAGTCGATACCTCGGCGCACCGCACTGTCGCGGCGGCGGGCAGCCTCCGAAGTGGCGGGTTCGATCTTCGAGAGGGCACGGATGACCTCAGCGCTGTCATCGGCATCGGGGGCGAGCTGATTGGTGGACTGGAAACCCCAGCCCCCGGGCCCGAGACCGGGTCTTCGGCGCGCCCAGTCACCGCGCCGAACCGCCTGCCGGTCCAACAGCCAATCGGCCCCACGGGCCAGCGCCGGATCGGACGGGCACACGCCGGCTTCGATCAGGGAGACCAAGGACAGTGAAGTGTCCCAGACCGAGCTGAGGGCGACGAGGGAGCGCCGCCCAGAGCCGTCCCCGGTGTCGCGCGTGTAGCGGTCCAGGCAGTCGAGCCCGGCTCTCATCCTCGGGTGGTCAGCGGGGTAGCCCGCCAGGTGCAGTGCGAGCAGGCTGTAGACCGTGGTGGTCTGGATCCCGGCCCACCAGCCGTCTTCTTCCTGGCGTTCGAGCAGCCAGGAAGCGATGCGGGCAATGGCCCGGCGCCTCACCCAGGCCGGACGGATCCGTCCGTACCCGCGCAGGGCAGCATCCAGCAGCGCGAACCCGCCGTGACCGGGCCCGAGGCCGCGCGGTGCTGGAGCCGGTGCACCCGAGCGCAGCTCCTCCAGGCGGATGCCGGGCTGCGGTACTACGGGCTGAAGCGCCGAGACGACAGTCAGCGGAACCACGGTCAGCCGCGCCCACAGTGCCAGGTCGTAGACGTCAAAGGGCATCCACGGCCGCAGCCAGATCATCTCCGGCGGTAGTGCCGGCGTCTCACGCCAGGGCACGATCCCGAACAGGGCCAGCCAGATCCTCGTCAGAGCCCGGGACCTCTCTATCCCGCCCAGTGCCCGTACCTTCTCGGCGGCGGCCCGCATATGGTCCGCCTCCAGCGCGTCACCGGCCAACCGCAGCGCCAAATACGACTCGACGCTGGCGTGCAGATCCGAGGGCCCGCCGTAGAACGTAGCCCAGCCTGCGTCCGGAAGCTGGTCGTGACGAATGCGCTGAGCGACACCCAGCAGGACCGGGGTGGGGGCGCCTCTGGAAGAAGCGGGAGCGAGCAGCGTACGCAGAAACACCTCTCCCGCGTCGATGGTCGGATTGCTACTCAGCTCCCCCGACCAGCACCCATCCGCGTGCTGCAGGCGCAGCAGAGCCTTCGCTCCGTCTCCGATCGCCGCGACCAGACCACTGTCGCCCGTTCGGTTCCCCTGTGAAACGTGCGTCAACACAACTCCTTACGGGTCGGGTCGGGTCTGGGTGGCGGGCCGGCTCGAGCTCATGCGGCCTGCTTGCATCCTGGAACGTCAGGATGCCCCCCATCGAGGATCCTCCGGTGTGCTGGGGGCTGATCAGTGGTCAGGGTGGAGTGTGGTGGTTTCAGGTTCACCTGATTGGCCGTTGATGGTCGGGTGGCCCGAGGGGAATGGCACCCCTGGGCTCCCAGAGAACGAAGCGCGACAGTCTCCGGCCACTCCGTATCCTGATCAGGAGAACCCCGGCATCCAAACCCATTGGGCGAAGAGCCTCAAGTACTGGCGGGCAGCGCGTTCCCAGCACGCGCGGGCCCTCTTGAACGCCCGGAGCCGTCTGCACCCCTTGCGGATCCAGCGCACCAGGTAGGCGTTGATACGCCGGGGGAAGGGATGCAGTGCGGGTCGGTAGAACGCTCCGTAGGACTGCATCCAGCCCCGCACCACTCGGGTCGACGTTCGAGCTCGTTCCAGAGCTTCCTACATGCGGTTCCTTCATCTGCGCGGCACACAAGTCCCGTGAATTCCAGCGAGTCTCACCCGCCGCCGTCAGGGGCACGGGGTAGTAGCGGCGACCGCAGGTGAGGCGGGATCCCGAAGCTCACGGCGGCAGTGCACCGCTGGGAACCAGTTGCTGGGAACCTGTCTGTAGTGTCCGCCGCACATCTGCTGCGCGGCAACGCGCGGGGACGGGATTCACCCGTACGAGGAAACGTCCGCGCGGACTGGTGCCCGCTGAGCCCAGGTGCACCGGCCTGATTCCCGAGTGATCGTTACGGGATCTTGGGGCCGGTCGCTGGTCTGGAGGCGGTCGGTGGGTGTGGGATAGCTGCTGGTCTGCCCAGTTTTTCCACTTGTGCACAGGTTCGGGCCCTTGCGGGCGGGTCGAACAGGGCGGCCAGCGGTGGGGAGGTGCGTGCGCGACGGCGAACATCTGTGACCAGGCGTCCCGCCAGGGCCAGTTCGCGGGCAGACGTAGCGTCAGCTGTCAGGCTCCGCATCGGATGCAGGACGAGAAGAGCCCCGGAGATGACACGTTACGACCCTCATGCCACCGCCGGCCCGTTTGCCCGCTCGGTCAGTGCCTTCGAGACGCTGACGGACACCCTGTCAGGCGACCAGGCCGACACATGGACCCACGCCGAACTGGAGGAACACCTGGACGCGGCCGGGAGGGACTTATTGCGGCAGCTGCTGCAGGACCACCTGGACCCGCGCGCCCACCGCGAAGCGGACCAAGCTCGCCGGGAGCACGGTCAGCACACGCGCACTGTTTGGGAACTACAAGCTGCGTCCCCCCTTCCCCCGGCTCCAGCCCCCGCAAGACGCCGTCGCCGGCCTCAACCTGGACGAGCCCGACCCCCGCCGGTGGGGGTCGACAGCCATCCGCAGGTGCAGTGTCTGCGACCGGCCGATCGAACAAGGTGGGCTCCACCAGGCGTGGATCTCTCTGCGGGTGGCTACCGATGTCCTGCCTCTCCTGGTGAACGCCTGTTCGGCAGCATGCGTTGCTGCTCTTCCCCGCGGAGCCGAGGACTACGTGCAGGTCCCGCACACGGGCGGCCATGTAGACCAGCCGGCGTCCGACTGGGACTGACCGGAAATCTTGGGAGAGGGGGTGAGCAGATGGACAGTGACCGGCGGCATGCCGCTGTCGTAGCGCTCGTCGAGCTCGGGCGAAGCCAGCGCTACCGCGACCGCGCGGATGCCGGTCACGGCCTGGCGGGCTTCGCCGAGGAGCGGGAGGCCCGCAGGCCGCTGCTGGAGCTCGTGCTCGACCGAGGTGCCACCTTCGTCACCCGGGTGACCGCGGAAGCCGTGCTCCGGGGAAGGGACAGGATCGGGCTGGCGATCGTCGCCTCCGCGCTGGTGGTGGCCGACTGGAGTCACAGCGACAGGAGTCCTCGAACAGCGCGGTACACCAGCGACACGATCATCACCACAGCGTTCCAGGCCATCGATCCTCAAGTACCCCGCCTGCAGCGATGACTTCTTGAGCCCCTCAGCACCCGGCGTACGGGCACGCAAGAGCGGTGCACCCCGCGCCTGCGGGACGCACCGCTCTGTCGGACCGGACTACCGGCTGCTACTGGGTCACCATCGGTACCAGCGGCCGCCACCGGAGCCGCGGAACGCGAAGCCCAGCACCCAGACGATCAGGACGAAGATCGCCACCCACCACAGGATGTGCACAGCGAAGCCGACGCCGCCCAGGATCAGGGCCAGCAGTAGAACAAGCAGAAGAGCACCCATTGTCATCATCCTCCTTCGCACCAACGCGTGCCCCCGCCTTGCCAACCCATGCCTGATCCAAGAAAGTCGAGGCCAGAAACTGCGCGACGGTTTGGCAGACGAATACGGCTGTGGTCCGCGCCAAGGCCTCCCGCACACCACGAGTAACCGGACAGCGCTTTGCCCGACTTCACGTCCCACCTCGCGGCCGATGTGCGCTCAGCACCGGCCCGTGAAGCAGCGCGATGACCGCAACGCAGATCGGATCGCCTGA
>Ga0302314_10019636_pt1 | contig 11213 bp, 9 predicted proteins | sample III_Palsa_N2_3_FD_200533 | JGI IMG/M metagenome (GOLD analysis project Ga0302314, IMG submission 200533) | Peat permafrost microbial communities from Stordalen Mire near Abisko, Sweden - III_Palsa_N2_3 | ecosystem: Environmental > Terrestrial > Soil > Palsa > Peat permafrost | place: Sweden... | reverse complement strand
GCAACTCACCGGCGGTCCGGGCAATGGTCCGGCCGACCTTGGTCGAGCCGGTGAAGTGGATCATCGCGACGTCAGGATGCGCAACGATGCGCTCCCCGACCTCCACGTCACCAGGCAGCACCTGAAACAGACCGGCAGGGATCCCCGCGGCGGCGAAGGCCTCGGCGAGCGCGATCCCGCCACTGAGCGGCGTCTCGGGTGAGGGCTTGAGCACGACGGCGTTGCCGAGCGCGAGCGCCGGTGCGATCACGCGCATCCCCAGCACGAGCGGGAAGTTCCAGGGTGTGAGCACGCCGACGACGCCGACCGGTATGCGCTCGGAGAGCGACAGGCGGCCTGCGTGGTTCGTCTGCAAAAGCTCGCCGGTTGGCCGCGCTGCCAGCGCCGCCGCCTCAATCAGCTCGGACTGCGCCGCCCCGATCTCATAGTCGGCCTTGCCGCCGATGCTGCCGGTCTCACGCATGATCAGCTCGCGAAGCTCACCGGCCCGCGCACCGAGCTCGGCTGCCACGGCGCGCAAAAGGCTCGCGCGCTCTGTATAGGGCCTCTGTGCCCACTCGACCTGCGCGGCGAGCGCGCTGCTGACGGCGCGGTCAACGTCCTGCGCCGTGGCAAGCCCGACGCTGGCGAAGATCTCGCCCGTCGCCTTGTCACGCACGTCGATGACGCCACCGCCGGCCGGCTCGCAGAACTCGCCGTTAATAAACAGTGTTCGGTCCCACTCCAATGTCGTCATTACGACCCCTCCGATTCTGGGAAAGCGCTTTCCACAAGCTACCGAAGCTCGCCTTAGGATGCAACCCGATCGGCCGGCAAGGCCGTGCTCTCGCGCAGGATGACCTCGCCAGGCACCCGCAGCAGTCGCGGAGCCTCATCCTGCTCCTGATCGAGCGCGAGCCTGCCAACCATCTCGCCCATCAATTCGAGCGGAAGCCGGACCGTCGTCAGCCTGGGTGAGACATCACGCAGGGTGACGATGTCATCGAAGCCGGCCACCGCAACATCACCAGGCACGTCGAGTCCGGCGGTGTGCAGGCAGGCGAGCGCGCCGACCGCCATCACGTCGTTGACCGCGAACACGCAGCGCGGCAGCGGCGCACCGCGAGAGAGCAGTGTGGCGAGCGCCTCGTAACCGCCGTCGCGGTTGAATTCGCCGGTGATCACGTCCCGCTCCTGGAGCGTGATGCCCGCCTGTTCAAGGCCCGCACGGAAGCCGCGCAGCCGGTCCTGGGCGGTGTGCAGATGAGGGGGTCCCGCGAGCACCGCAAAGCTTCGGTGTCCTGCCGCCACGAGCGTTGTGGCAAGCGCCTGCGCGCCCACCTCGTTCTCGGGCGCGACAGTGTCAATCCCCAGCAGCGGCTGGCCAATACAGACAGCGCGACCTCCACCTCGCTCGAATGCCTCAAGCTCGTCACGCAGCGCCTGATGGCTGTTGTGGTTGTCGCTGCGACTACCCGCGATGACGACCGCGCGGGCGCGCATCGAGCGCATCATCGACACGTATGCGTGCTCGCGGCCGGCGTCGCCGAAGGCATTACCGATCGAGACGATTGCGGCGTGCTGATCGGCTCGCCGGGCGACCGCGACGGCAATCGTCGAGAAGTACGGGTCCGAGATGTCATGGACCAGCACGCCGACGATGTTGCTGTGCCCGGTTGCCACCGTGCGCGCCGGCAGGTTGGCGCTGTAACCGAGCTCAGTCGCGGCACGCGTGACCCGCTCAATCAGCTCTTCACCGACGCGCCGCGAGCCGTTGCCCAGCACGCGTGAGGCCGTCGCCAGGGAGACCCCGGCATGGTCGGCAATGTCCTGCAGGTTGACGGCCCGAGCGGGTTGGTCGCGGTCAGAGGGACTGAGTGCCACGCCCGTGAGCATAGAGTCGCAGCGGTCCTGCGCAAAAGCCCTTGACCGACGGTGGCCGTCGCGACTAATCTCTCGGAAAGCGCTTTCCCAAACGGAGCGCGTGGCGGGTCAGACTCGCCAGCACAACCACGAAGCGGAGTGGAACATGTCGCAGACCGTCATCAAGGTGGCTCTCAACGGGGTAACAGGGCGCATGGGCTACCGCCAGCACCTGGTCCGCTCGATCCTCGCGATCCGCGAGCAGGGAGGCGTGACCCTGGCCGACGGGACGCAGCTCATACCCGAGCCGATTCTGGTCGGGCGCAACGCTGACCGCCTGGAAGCGATCGCGCAGCGTCACGGAATCGAGCGCTGGACGACGGATCTGAACAGCGTGCTGGCGGATCCGGAGATTGGGATCTACTTCGACTCGCAGGTCACCAACGCCCGCGAGACGGCGCTCACGCAGGCGATCGCGGCGGGCAAGCACATCTACACGGAGAAGCCGACGGCCGATGGCCTCTCAGCGGCGCTCGGCCTCGCGGCGGCCGCAAACGCCGCCGGCGTCATCAACGGCGTCGTCCAGGACAAGCTGTTCCTGCCCGGCATCGTCAAGCTGCGCCGGCTGATCGAGACCGGCTTCTTCGGCCGGATCCTGTCGATCCGGCTCGAGTTCGGCTACTGGGTGTTTGACGGCGAGCACATCCCCGCGCAGCGGCCCTCATGGAACTACCGCGCAGAGGATGGCGGCGGCATCGCGCTCGACATGCTGCCGCATTGGCGCTACCTGCTCGAGGATCTCTTCGGTCCGGTGACCGCGCTCTACGCGCATCAGGCGACCCATGTCCCGGCCCGCTGGGACGAGGCGCACGAGCGCTACGACGTGACCGCGGATGACAGCTGTTACGCGATCGTGGAGCTCGCGGGCGGCGTCGTCGCCTCGCTGAACTCGTCATGGGCGGTGCGAGTCAACCGGCGCGAGCTGCTTGAGATCCAGGTCGACGGGACCAACGGCAGCGCTGTCGCAGGGCTGCGCGAATGCGCTGCGCAGCCCGCAGCGGTCACTCCGATGCCGGTCTGGAACCCTGACCTGCCGGACGCCAACAACTACCGCTCCCAGTGGGCCGACGTGCCGGAGATCGGTGTGGTCGACAACGCGTTCAAGACACAGTGGGAGTCGTTCCTGGTCCACGTGGGCGAGGGGCGCCCATTCCACTGGGACCTGATGGAGGGCGCCAAGGGGGTCCAGCTCGCGGAGCTTGCACAGGAGTCCTCTGCCAGCGGCCAGCGGGTCTCGGTACCGGAGCTGGCAATCCCGGAGCTCGAGGCCGTCTGATGAGCGCGACGATCACGCTCCCCGGACGCACGGCGGCGCTAACTGTTGAGTCTCCGGCTTGGCCGGCCGTGCATCGGCCGGCCACCACGCGGCGTGCCTACGCCGCCGCTCACGTCGCTGCGACCTCAGGCGGTGAGATCGACTGGGAGTCGACGCTCGCCTTCCGTGAGTACCTGTGGGCGCATGGCTTCGGCATCGCGGAGGCGATGGATACCGCGCAGCGCGGCATGGGACTGACCTGGGAGCAGGCACTGGAGCTGATTCAGCGCACAGCCGCCCGGGCGGCGGAGACCGGCGGCGCGCTCGTCTGCGGCGCGGGGACCGACCAGCTGCATGTGGGGGCGAGCCTTGCCCAGGTCTGCGCGGCCTACGAGGAGCAGATCACGGCAGTTGAGGACACTGGCGCGACGGTCGTGCTGATGGCGAGCCGAGCGCTGGCAGCTGCCGCCCATTCCGCAGGAGACTTCTGCACGATCTACCGGCACCTGCTCAGTGGTGTCAGGCGTCCCGTGGTCCTGCACTGGCTCGGGGAGATGTTCGATCCTGCGCTCACGGGCTACTGGGGTGGCGACACGTTCGAGCAAGCGGCGGCCAGCGTGCTGGAGATCATCGGCGACGCCGGTGCCAAGGTCGACGGCATCAAGCTGTCTGTGCTCGACGCGGACAAGGAAGTGTGGTTGCGGCGTCAGCTGCCCGCCGGCGTGCGTATGTACACCGGAGACGACTTCAACTACGCCGAGCTGATTGAGGGCGACGAGCAGGGTCACAGTGACGCGCTGCTCGGCGCGCTCGCGGCGATCACAGCGCCGGCCGCCGAAGCCCTGGCGGCCCTGGACGATGGCGATCACGCCCGCTACCGGGCGATCATCGAGCCGACGGTGCCGCTGTCACGGACGGTGTTCGAGGCGCCCACCTATGAGTACAAGGCGGGAATCGCATTCATCGCCTGGCTCAATGGTCTGCAGCCAGAGTTCGCGATGGTCGACGGGTTCGAGCGCCGGCGCTCCGATGAGCATCTGATCAGGCTGTTCGAGCTCGCCGCAGCAGCGGGCGCGCTGGTCGAACCTGAGCTGGCCGTCGAGCGCATGTCCGAGCACCTGCGTATCGCGAGTGCGGCATGACGGTTGCAACCGAGCGACTGTCGCTCAATACCGCGACCGTGAAACACCTGAACCTGCGTGACAGCGTCGAGCTGTGTCAGCGACAGGGGATCAGTGGCATCGGTCTCTGGCGCGAGCAGGTCCAGGAGATCGGCAACGAGGCCGCCGCAACGATCGTTCGTGACTCCGGACTCCGGGTCTCAAGCCTCTGTCGCAGTGGCTTCTTCACGGTCGACCCGTCCGAACGGGCGCGGATGCTGGATGACAACCGCGCGGCGGTCGAAGAGGCCGCCGCCGTGGGCACTGAGGTGCTGGTGCTGGTCGGCGGCGGGCTCGCCCCCGGCAGTAAGAGCCTGCCCCACGCGCGTGAGCTGATCTCGGACGCGATCTCAGAGCTGGCACCGTTCGCCGCCGACGCCGGTGTGCGCCTCGGGATCGAAGCGCTGCACCCGATGTTCTGCGCCGACCGCTGCTCGGTCTCGCGCCTCGGAGAGGCGCTGAACCTCGCACAACAGTTTCCTGTGGAGACGGTCGGCGTCGTCGTCGACTCCTACCACGTCTGGTGGGACGACTCGGTGATTGATGAGATCGCGCGGGCCGGAGAGCGGATCTTCAGCTACCAGGTGTGCGACTGGATCCTGCCGCTGCCGTCCGACATGCTGCTCGGTCGGGGACACGTCGGCGACGGGTACATCGAGTTCGGCCCGATGACACGGGCGGTGGAGGCTGCCGGTTACAACGGGATGATTGAGGTCGAGATCTTCAATGAGGAGATCTGGGCCGCTGCCCCGGACGAGACAGCGCGGACTGTCCGCGAGCGGTTCGCCGCTCACATCGCCGGCTGACACAGCTGCCGGCGCAACACCGGCTCGCTCGCGCGGCGCGGTCCTGCGGGACCGCGTCTACTGGCCCGCAGCTACTGGACCGCGAGGATGTCTGCGAGCGCGGCGTCGGCGGCCAGCCGGGCGGCGCCCATGATCGTCGCGTCCTGCCCGAGCACGCCGGAACGGATCTCCGTCTCCCAGGTGAGCCGGCGTACGGTCGCCCGGACGCTGTCCAAAAGCAGAGGACTCTGCCCCACGCCACCGCCGAGGATGACGAGGCCAGGGTCCAGAATCGCGACGACGGCCGCCGCCATCTCACCCACCTCCTGGGCGTGCGTCCGAACCAGTGCCTGCATGTCCTTGTCACCCGCCTGCGCGGCCGCGAAGATCGCGGCAGCGTCTGGTGTCCGGCGCCGCGAGGGCAACTGTCGAGCCCGCCTCACCAGGTCAACCGCGCCGAGCCGCTGCTCAAGCCCAAGCCGTTTTGGGCGCAGATCCGCGCTCCAGGGGAACGGGAGACTCCCCACCTCGCCCGCGCCACCCAGAGCACCACGCAGCAGCCGGCCCTCGTTGACGATGCCGAGCCCGATCCTGACGCCGACCTGGAGAAAACAGAACGTGTCAGCTCCAGCGGCGCTGCCCCACCGGCCCTCGGCGATCGCGGCACAGTTGACGTTGTTCTCAATGTCGACGGTGACCGGCGCACGATCCGCGTCGTCGCTGAGCGACTGCACGCACTCGGCAACCGGCGCCAGCTCAACCGGAAGCGGGTCATCGACGCTCACCTTGATCGGGGCTGCGATCACACAGCGCAGCAGGTGCGAGCGGTCACCGATCTTCCGTGCCACCTCCGGTATCAGCTGCCTGGCGGCGCTCACGGCGTCGGGGCTGACGTCCGCCTTGGGCGGGGATGACGCCATCTGTACGTCGGCCAACGGGCGTCCGTCGATCGCCACAGCCTGAACCCGCACGCGCGTCCGGCCGAGGTCGACGGCGATGGCGTAACCGGCCGTCTCGGCAGCCCGATAGACCGATGCTGGTCGTCCGAGGCTCCCCTGCACGGTTTCCGACTCGGACACCAACTCCGCTGCGGAGAGTTGCTTCATCGCCGCTGAGAGCGTCGCCTTCGATAGCCCGAGCCGCTCGGAGAGCGCCGACCGCGTGGTCTGTCCGGCTTCAACGATCGTCCGCAGGATCACCCGTTCGGTGTCGTTGAGCTGGACGGCGGCGCTGCCGTTCCGGCGGTGGCCCGCCGACGACAAGCCGTCCTGCCGCCCGCCCACGCGAGCGTGGCTGTTCGAGGCCTGAGTCACGGGCGCGACGCTACCACGGGCGTCGCGAGGCAACGAAGCGCAGCAACGCTTCCCCGCTCAGCGGAGCGCGTCGCCGCTCTCCGGATCAAAGCAGTGCATCCGGCTCAGGTCTGGCGTCAGGCGAACCGTGTCACCAGGCTTGACCTGCGTGCGAGCACCGAGGCGGGCCACCCACCCGTCCCTGTCGGAGACCTCGGCCTCAGGCAGGTACTCATCGCTGTCTGCGCTGATCGCCACCGCAGGACGCACGCGCTTGGCGTCTGAGCCGAAGTGGACGAGGAGTTCTGAGCCGAGCGCCTCAATCAGATCGACCACGCCGGTGATGCCCGGCGCGCTTTCGTCTGTCGACAACGCCATGTCCTCCGGGCGCAGGCCGATCACGATCGTCCGTCCGGCGTATGCCTTCAGGCCGGGAACGTGCTCCATCACGGCCGCAGCGGGGAGCGCACTCGACCCGACCTGCAGTGTCCGTGCATCGGCCGATAGCTGCGCCTCGAACAGGTTCATCGAGGGTGACCCTATGAACGCGGCGACGATCAGGTTAGCCGGCTCTTCGTACAGCGTTTGCGGGGAGTCGCACTGCTGCAGGCGGCCCGCGTCCAGCACCGCGACGCGGTCCCCCATCGTCATCGCCTCGGTCTGATCGTGCGTCACGTAGACCGTCGCGACGTTGACGCGGCGCTGGATCCGGAGGATCTCAGTGCGCATCTCAACCCGAAGCTTGGCGTCGAGGTTCGACAACGGCTCATCCATCAGGAACACCGATGGCTCGCGGACGATCGCGCGGCCCATCGCGACCCGCTGGCGCTGGCCACCTGAGAGCTGGCCCGGCCGACTCTGAATGACCGAGGCGAGCCCGAGGATCCTGGCGGCTGTTGCGATCTTGCCGGAGCTCTCCTGCTTGGGCACACGCCGCAGGCGCAGCGGGAATCCGATGTTCTGACCGATCGTCATGTGCGGATAGAGCGCGTAGTTCTGGAAGACCATGGCGACATCACGCTCCTTCGGGGCGGCCGTCGTCACGTCTCTCTCGCCGATCAGGATCTTGCCGTCGCTGACCGTCTCCAGCCCGGCGATCATGCGCATCAGAGTCGTCTTGCCACACCCGGACGGACCAACTAGCACCATCAGCTCGCCGTCGCTGATCTCCAGGTTGATGTCGTCAACGGCCTTGAAACCGTTGGGATAGACCTTGGTTGCGTGCTGCAAGGTGATCGATGACAAGGTCAGTTCTCCTTTGAAGTCAGTGCGGGCGCCGTACTGGCGCGGATGAGCGCTCGCATCAGCCGACGGTGCTCCCGGCGAACATGCCGCGGATAAAGCTGCGCTGCGAAGCGAGGTAGACGATCACGACAGGCAGGGCCGCGAGAACGGCGCCGGCCGCGAGCGCTCCGTAGTTGTTGAAGTGCGCTCCCTGAAAGTTGGACAGTCCCTCAGTGACAACAAACAGGGAAGGACTGGAGACCAGGACCAGCGGCAGCAGGAAGGCGTTCCAGGTCCAGAGGAACACAAGGGCGCCCATGGTCTTGATCGCCGGAGTGACGTTCGGGAGCAGAACCAGGCGGAAGACGTCGGCGCGTGAGGCTCCGTCGATGACCGCGGCCTCGGTGAGCTCCTTGGGAACCGCCAGAAAGGCAGAGTTCATCCAGAAGATCCCGAACGCGACTGACTGCGCGAGCTGCGGGATGATCAGGGCCCAGTAGGTGTTGAGCCAGCCCAGCGAGCGCAGCTCGTAGAACCACGGAGTCACCAGCACCTCAACCGGCAACATGAAGCCGATGATCGCGACGTAGAACAGGATCCGGCTTCCGTACGGCTTCAGCAGCGCCACGGCATAGGCGGCAAGCACCGCGACGATGATGCTGCCCACCACGACCGAGACGGTCATGATCGCGGTGTGGATCGTGTACTGGGAGAAGCCACCCTGGGTCCAGGCGTACTTGAACGATGAGAACGACAGGGACTTGAAGAAGCTGATGCTGCTGTTGTTGGCGTTGACCCGGTCAAACGCCGTCGTCACCAACACGACGATCGGATAGAGGGTGATGATCGCGACGACCAGCAGGATGATCGACGAGAGGGTGCGCTCAGTACGTGAAAGCACGGGACGCGCTCCTTTCGTCAGAAGATGGTGGTGACGCCGGCTTGCGTCGCGAGTCGGTCAGGCCGACGGAATGGTTCGGAGGGTTCATCCGCGGTCTCCTCCGCGTTCCAGCAGCGCCCGGATCACGAAGGTGAACACGAAGGTGAGCAGCGCCATCGCCACTCCCAGTGCGCTGGCGGCACCGACCTCACCAAGCTGGAAGGCATCCCGGTAAACCAGCAGGCCAGGCACGATCGTGCTGGTGCCGGGACCGCCGAGGGTGGCCTGGTAGACGAGCGTGAAGCTCTGGAGCGAGGCGACGATCGTGATCGTCAGGGCGACACCGATCTCCCGGCGCATCATCGGCACGGTGATCAGAAAGAACTCGCGGATGATCCCGGCACCGTCCACGCGTGCCGCGTCGTACAGGGACGTCGGGATTCGCTGGACGCCTGAGAGGAAGAGGACGAAGCAGAGGCCGAAGTCAAGCCACACGGCGACGAGTCCGATGGCAACCAGGGCATCACTGAAGCTCCCCAGCCACGGGGTACCGACGTTTCCCGTCAAGCCGAGGGAGTGCAGCAGTGAGTTCAGAGTCCCCGTGCCCGATGGGGCGAGGATCCAGGTCCAGACGACGGCGACCACGATCGTCACCACCACCTGGGGCAAGAAGTAGATGACCCGCAGCACGCCCATGCCCCGCTGTGGAAGCCGGGCGATCAGCGCCGCCGCCATCAGCCCGAGGGCGGTCGGGATCAGCGAGTAGAAGCAGATCAGGACGCCGGCGTGCTCCAGAGACTGACGCTCGACGGGGTTGCTCCACAGCGCCGTGTAGTTCGAAAAGCCCGCCGATGTCTTGGGTCCGATCCCGTCCCAGTTCAAGAACGAGAAATCGACCGCCTTGATCAGTGGATAGACGATGAAAGAAGCGAGGATGACCGCCGCAGGCAGTATCAGGAGCAGACCGATACGACGGTCACCCTTGCTCTGAGGAGTGTCGAACTGACGGGCCCGGGCCCTGCGTCGCCCCCACCATGAGGTGGGAGGCGACGCCAGCGCCTGAGGCACGCTGGATAGGGTCCGGGACCGGGTCACTACTTGCTGCTCCAGTACTGCGTGTAATCACTCTGCAGGGAGCTGATCATCGCGCTCGGCGTCAGCTGGCCACCCTGGAGTTCCTGCACGGCCGCCATCTCCTGGTTGAGGAAGTCCGGCGTCGCGTAGTCCAGATAAGGCACCAGCTGGTCGGACTTGACCGCGGACGCCCAGCCCTTGGTTGCCGACTGGATCATCGCCGGGAACTTCGACAGCACCGACGCTGACGGCTCGACGACCGGGACCTCACCCTGCTCCAGGTCCGCCTTCTGGATCTGCGGGCCAAGCAGGATGTTGATGAAGGCCGCCGCCGCGTTCGGATTGGCCGAACGGGTCGGGATCGAATAGCCCTCACCCGGGCCGCCCGTAATTGACGGGGGCTCCCAGAAGCCGGCGTTACTCTTCAGCGCGCTCTGGACCGAGGAGATGTACCACTCACCCTCGATGAAGAACCCAGCCTTGCCGGACGTGAACGCGTTCAGCGCCTGTGTATCTGACAGTCCGCTGTAACCCGGTGAGAGGTAGCCGTCCTTGCCCCACGTCTGGAGGGTCTGAGCGGCCTTGATGTAGCCGGGCACGTTGATGCTCGGGTTCTTGCCGTTGTGGAACACGAAGTTGATGCTCGTGCTCGCCGGCGTGAACGCGTCAGCCAGTGTGTAGAACACGTGAACCGGCTGGTACGCGGTCGGCTGACCGCTGGCGTAGGCCATCGGAGTGATGCCGGCCTTCTTCAGCAGCGGGAGGTCAGCGAAGAACTGACTCCAGCTGGTCGGCACCTTCGCGCCCGCCTTCTTGAGCAGCGCCTTGTTGTAGAAGATTCCGAGCGGAGCGGCGCTCCACGGGATCCCGTACACGTTGCCCGAGCCGAACGACTTTCCGTCCGCGGTGAAGGCGTTGTACTGCAGCGGTAGGGCTCCAACCTCAGACTTCCACCCATACAGGTTGCTGTACGGGGCGAGGTTGAGCAGCTCGTCGTCTGCGACGAGACGACCCATGCTGCCGAAGCCCTCATTGGTCTCCGTGACATCGGGTGCACTGGAAGAGTCGAGCGAGAGTGGCAGTGAGTCAGTCTGCTCCTCCAGCGTCATCTCGCGGTTGGTGACCTTCCACTTCGGATATGCCTTCTCGAACAGGTTGATCGCCATCGGCATCAGGGCGTGACCGCCCGGATCGTCCGCCTCGGTCTCCCAGTTCCACTGGGTGAGGGTGCCACCTGGGCTGGAGGCGGTCAGCTTCGCCGGCTTCGCGCTCGCGGCAGTACCGGTTGCGCCGGTGCTTGCACTCGCGCCGCCGGCGGTCAGCAGCCCGGCCGCCAGAACGCTGACCAGAGTCAGTGTCGTGCGTCCGCGGCGACCTCCCAGCGAAAGCAGATGTTGCGTACGGCCGACGCGATGTTCGGCGCTTGATTGCTTGTTGTCCATCATTGCCTTTCTCCCATTGCCTTACTCCCCTTGAATCCTGCGTCTGGGGACCACCCGCCCGAAATCAGCGCGTTTGGTCCCCGGCTTACATCAGACGAGCGCCTGCTTGATCTTCACCTGAGGCTGCGGGTAGCGGAACTTCCCGCTCGTGAGCTCCAGCTGCTCAGCGCTGCGAGCAGACAGGAGCTGCAGCAGCGCC
>Ga0302314_10019635_pt1 | contig 11213 bp, 10 predicted proteins | sample III_Palsa_N2_3_FD_200533 | JGI IMG/M metagenome (GOLD analysis project Ga0302314, IMG submission 200533) | Peat permafrost microbial communities from Stordalen Mire near Abisko, Sweden - III_Palsa_N2_3 | ecosystem: Environmental > Terrestrial > Soil > Palsa > Peat permafrost | place: Sweden... | reverse complement strand
GACCGAGTCGCAACTCGGCCCGCTCCATGAGCAGCAGGTTCTCTACGCGCAGTTCGTACAACACAAGAGAACTTCTACCGCTGGTCTCGGACGGAAACCACGAACAAGTGTTCGATGCCCTGACCACACCTCCTGCACGTCGCCACCAGCACCGATGCATCGCTCGGCGCTCGGCGCTCGGCGCGAGCGAACGGCTACGGCAGCGTCGCCAGCCGGCCGAACTTCTCGCGCAGGCGCTGGTAGAAGTTCACGCCCTCAAGTTGCGCGAGCAGGCCCTGCGCGTCAACGAAGCGGGCCTCGAGGCGTCCGCCGGGGCCGAGGCCGACCACGGGACGGCCGTCGACGGCGATATCGACTTCCTCCTCGCTCGAGCGGTTCTCGATCGTGAGCGTGTCTCCAGGGGCGACCACCAGCGCCCGCGCGGTCAGTGAGTGCGGGGCGATGAACGAAACCACCATGCCCTCCACGCCCCAGGCCATCACCGGTCCGCCGTTGGCGAGGTTGTAGCCGGTCGAGCCGGCCGGGGTGGCGACCACGAGACCGTCGCAGCGCACGCGACCGATCTCATCGTCCCCGACGGCGTAAGAGAGTGAAGCGACCCGCTGCCCCTGCTGGCGCTGGACGGATACGTCGTTGATCGCGATCCAGGTGTCGCCGGCTGCCCTGATCGCGATGCCCGGTACGGCCAGGACGTCAAACTCGCGGGCGAACGCGCGCTGAAAGCCGACCTTGGCCTCCTCGCGGTCAACGGTCGCGAGAAAGCCGATCTCACCGAAGTTCACGCCGAAGACCGGCACGCCGGTGCCCGCGTAGGTGCGCAGCGCTCGAAGGATCGTGCCGTCGCCGCCAAGCGCGAAGCAGATGTCGACGTCCTGCCGGGCCGTGGGGCCGAGCTCAAGGCCCTCTGCGGGCTGCAGCGCGTGCTTGTCGACCTCTGTCTGGTCGAACAGCAGCCGGGCGCCCACAGAGCGTGCCACGTCCATCAGGGCGTCCAGCGCCGGCGCTGTCTCCTCAGGCCGCCGATGCGTGATGACGCTGGCTGTAGGCCCGCTCAAGGCTCCACACCCAGTGCCGCCGCTTCGAGCTCCGGCACCCCGGCCAGGGCCCCGGCACGGCCGGGCTCAGCCAGCCACAGAAAGGTCTCGCGGTTGCCCTTGGGGCCAGGCAAACCCGACGACGCGTAGCCGCAGACCGATACGGCCGTCTGCTCAAGCGCGAATCGACCGACCTCAACCAGGGCCTCACGGCGGTACGCTCCCTCACGCACCACGCCACCCTTGCCGATCCGCTCGCGCCCGACCTCGAACTGCGGCTTGATCATCGCCAGGCAATCAAACCGCGAAGCGGCCGCGCAGGCGAGCACCGCCGGCAGCACCTTGGTCAGCGAAATGAAGGAGACGTCGATCACGATCACCGTGGGAGCGTACGGCAGGTCGCCCAGGCTGATGGCACGTGCATTGCGTCTTTCAAGCACGGTCACGCGCGGGTCCTCACGCAACTTCCAGCTGAGCTCGCCGTAGGCGACGTCAAGGGCGATCACGTGCTCGACGCCGCGCTGCAGCAGACAGTCTGTAAAACCGCCCGTCGAAGCACCCACATCCAGCGCCTGGGCAGCTTTGACATCGAGCCCGAAGCCGTCGAGCGCGTTGGCCAGCTTAACGCCGCCGCGGGAGACGAACTGCGGCCCCTGCGCGACCTCGAGCTCGGCGTCGCCGGCGACCATCTGCCCCGGTTTGAGCGCACGGTCGCGACCAGGCAGCAGCAACACATCGCCCGCGAGCACGGCGGCGGCGGCACGCGCACGCGACTCAAAGAGGCCGCGCTCGACCAGCAGGACATCAAGGCGCGTCTTGCTCATCCGCGGTGGCCGGCCCGCTGGCCGGCACCCAAGCTCAAGTTCAGGCGACCTTGTGGTGGTCTGCGACGGCAGTCAAGACCCGCTCGGCGATGCGCTCGGGCGTGAACTCGACCTCGGTGTGCAGCAGCTGTGGGGTGCCGTGCGTGACGAAGCGGTCGGGCATGCCGACCCTCAGGATCCGCGCCGTGATCCCGGCGTCGGAGAGCGTCTCCCAGACCGCGGAGCCGAAACCGCCTGACAGGACACCCTCCTCGACTGTCACCAGCAGATCATGCTCCGCCGCGAGTTGGGCGGCCAAGCCAGCGTCGATCGGCTTGGCGAAGCGGGCGTCGGCGACCGTCACGGAGATGCCCCGATCGGTCAGGATCGAGGCCGCTTCAAGCGCCTTGCCGACGCCGCTGCCGTAGCCGAGCAGCGCCACCCGAGGCGTGTCGCCCGCTGCTGACGCGCCAGCCTCTCGCAGGATCTCGCCGGTTCCGATCGGGATCAGCTCCGGCGTCGCTGGCAACGCCACACCGGTTCCCTCTCCTCGTGGGTAGCGGATCGCGACCGGCCCGGCGTCATGAGCGAGTGCGGTGTGCAGCATGTTGACCAGCATCGCCTCGTCGCGGGGCGCCATCAGCACGAGGTTCGGCAGGCAGCGCAGGTAGGCGATGTCAAAAACGCCATGGTGAGTCGGGCCGTCGTCACCGACGAGGCCGGCGCGGTCCATCGCGAAGACCACGTTCAGCTGTTGCAGGCAGACGTCGTGGATGATCTGGTCGTAGGCCCGCTGCAGGAAGGTCGAGTAGATCGCCACCACCGGCTTGCAGCCCTGCAGCGCCATTCCGGAGGCGAGCAGCACCGCCTGCTGCTCGGCGATGCCGACGTCGAAGTACCGATCGGGAAGCTCCTGCTGAATGATGTTGAGGCCGGTGCCGGAGTTCATCGCGGCCGTGATGGCGAGTACTCGATCGTCACGCTTGGCCTCGCGCACCAGCGCCTCACCAAAGACCTGCGTGTACTGCGGCGGCAGCGGCTTGCCGTTCGGAGCGGGCTTGACGACGATCTTGACCGGCTCGCCGTCGACGATCGACTTCGGCTTGGCGGCGTGCCAGCGCTCCATTCCCTCAAGACCGCCGTCCTCGGCGGGGGCGAAGCCCTTGCCCTTGACGGTCGCGCAGTGGACCACAACCGGCCGCTGGGCCGCCAGCGCCTCACGCACGGCCGCCCGCACGGCGCGGACATCGTGGCCGTCGATCACGCCCATGTAGGCCCAGTTGAGCTCTTCCCACCAGAGACCGGGTGCCCAGAAGGCCTTGATCGACTCCTTGAAGTGCGGCCCGAGCTTCTCAAAGGTGTGCCCCAGCGCGGGCAGCTTGGTGAGTCCGCTCTCGACGTCCTCACGCGCGTGCCAGAGCTTCGGATTGAGCCGCACGCGGTTGAAGTAGCGGCTGAGCGCGCCGACGTTGGGCGCGATTGACATGCCGTTGTCGTTCAGCACCACGACGATCGGGGTGCCGGCGCCGCCGGCCTGGGCGACAGCCTCAAACGCGACCCCGCCGGTCATCGAGCCATCGCCGATCACAGCAACTACCTGGCCGTCCTCACCATGACCGCGACGCATCGCCTCCTTGATGCCGACGGCGTAGCCGATCGAGGTCGAGGCGTGCCCGGCACCCATGATGTCGTGCTCGGACTCGGTGATCGTGCAGAACGGGGCGAGACCGTCGTACTTGCGAATCGTGTGGAGCTGGTCCCGGCGCCCGGTCAGGATCTTGTGCGGATAGGCCTGGTGGCCGACGTCCCAGAGGATCTTGTCCTTGGGCGAATCGAGCAGCGAATGCAGGGCAACGGCGATCTCACAGGTCCCCAGGTTGGCGCCGAAGTGGCCGCCGATCTCACCGACGGTGTCGATGATGTGCTCGCGAACCTCCTGGGCGACCTGCTGCAACTGCTCATCGCTGAGCTCGTGCAGGTCCTGGGGTTTGTCTATGTGCTGGAGCAGTTCGGACATCTGGTCAGTGGCTGCGATACGCAATGAAGTCTGTGATCTGGTGAAGCTGCCCGGGATCGTGCGGCGCGGCGCTGTTCAGCGCCTCACTCGCACGAGCGTGCGAATCTTTTGCCAGTTTGCGGGCGCCGTCGAGGCCGAACTCGGTGACGTAGGTCCGCTTTCCGAGGCGCTCATCGCTGCCGCTTGCTTTCCCGAGCGCCTCCTGCGACCCGGTCACGTCCAGGATGTCGTCGACAATCTGGAAGAGAACGCCGAGCTCACTGGCGAAATTGTTGAGATATGCGATTGTCGCAGGTTCTTGGGAGCCGTCGAGCAGCAGCACGCATTCGACGCTCGCCCTGATCAAGCGGCCGGTTTTGAGCTCGTGCAGGTGCCTCAACCCCTCCGCGCCCGCTGGCGCGGAGGCAGCGACGTCCAGGTACTGCCCCCCGACCATGCCGCTGACGCTGGTCGCGCTGGCCAGTTCAGCGGCCGCGCGCAACAGGTTCGCGGGCTCGCCCACCTGCTCCGTGAGCAGATGCTTGAAGGCCTCCGCGTAGAGCCCATCACCAGCCAGAATCGCCACGTCCTCACCGAACGCGACGTGGCAGGTGGGCCGCCCGCGCCGCAGATCATCGTCATCCATCGCCGGCAGGTCATCGTGAATCAACGAGTAGGTATGGATCAGCTCGAGCGCGGCGGCAAAGGGCAACACCGAAGCGGGCTCTGTCCCGATTGCGGCCGCGGTAGCCAACGCCAGCACCGGGCGCACTCGCTTGCCGCCGGCGAGCAGCGAGTAGCGCATCGCCTCGTCGAGTCCAGCAGTGCCCGCCTCTTCGGAGAAGCGAAGCCCCTCCAGATAACGCTCGACCTGCGCTCGCAGGTCCTCTGGGTAGGTCACTGTGCCGCTGGAAGCGGCAGCTGTCCGGGCAGGTCGGGCAGCGGCTCAAGCGCCGCACGTACGTGGGTATCTACTGCCGATGCGGCCTCGCCGGCGAGGCGTGAGCACTCCTCGATCAGTTCCAGGGCGAACCCCGGTTCGATCACGTTGGCTCTCAATGCGTCAGCGGCCTCACGGAGGCGCTCGCGCAGCTCTTCAAGTGCGTCGCTCACCATAGACAGGCTACTCGCTGGCGGCCGCGTCCAGGGCCTGGTTCACCAGCGCGTCGGCAGCGGCGTTCTGGGCACGCGGCACCGACTCGATGCTCCAGCTCCTGAAACCCTGCAGGGCTTTGGTCGCTTCTGCATGCAACGGCTGCATGGCCGGGTGCTTGACCTTGTAGATGCCCGACACCTGACGCGCGACCAGCTCTGAGTCATTGATCACGCGAATCTGATCGGCGCCCAGTGCCTTGGCACGCTCAAGCCCGCGCAGCAACGCCCGGTATTCGGCGACGTTGTTGCTGGCAACGCCGATCGTCTCGCCAAGCTGCTCGACAACGCTGCCATCCGAAGCGGAGATCACGACTCCGATCGCGGCCGGGCCGGGATTCCCACGCGCACCGCCGTCGACGTGCAGCACCAGCGTGCGCTCCCGGTCGCTCATGCGCCCGAGGGCCTACGGGATCGTGAGGGCGCCGGTTTCGCCGGCGCTCGCGTTGGCGAAGCGCTCATGCTCAACCAACTCATCAAGCTCATAACCCTGGCCGGCGAGTCTGACGGCGCCGCGGCTCTCTGAGAGATCGACCTCGTAGCGGTACCAGCAGAGCTCCCAGAAGACGACGATCCAGACCAGGCTCGCGACAGATGCGTCGGGCGTGACGTTGACTCCCGCCGCTCCAAGCGAGCGTGCGACACCGGCAACCGTGCGGCGGTGCTCGGTCTGGTTGAAGGATTCGATCGCCGCCAGGATCTTGTGATCGCCGCTGGCCGGGATCGCGTGCACGTGCCGCGGCTCGCGCATGCGGTCGTTGGTGCTTTCGTAGCTGCCTCTCGCCGCCGGCATTGCGATCGGCGTGGAGCGGCGGGGCCAATCGCCGAGTTCGTCGTCGAGCGTCTGCGGTGGCGCGGGTGCGTCGGCTGGGGCAGCACGTCCGGAGCGCGTGCTCTGGCGCGATTTGCTGGCACGCCGACGCCCGAAGAGCGAGCGGCGCCGGTCCGGAACACCGCTCGAGTCGGAGTAGTCAGGCACCGTGCCTTCACGCATCCAGCCCTCATGCAGGGCGTGCGGCTTGCAGAGCTCACAGACCGCGTAACGGCGACCGCCGTTGACGAAGACCTCGGTCTGCTCGCCACGCAGCAGCGTGCGCTCACATACGTCGCAGACGTCGTGTTGCTGTGTCGTGTTAATACTTCTAGTGCTCATCGCCGCGCCCGCCACAAGTGAGTACGAGCGTAGCGGGTCACACCGGTTTCACACCTTCGCCACTTCGGTCCGGGTAGACGAGACGACTCGATCCACCATGTGCGCGGGCACTTCCTCGTAGCGCAGGAATTCCATCGCGAACTCACCCTGACCGCCCGTGATCGAGCGCAGATCGGGTGCGTATGAGAGCATTTCCGCCATCGGCACCTCGGCCTTGACCTCGGTGATGCCGCTGCCCGCTGGCTCCATCCCGTGCGGATGTCCACGCCGCGAGTTGAGGTCGCCGATGACGTCGCCGACAGCCTCCTCCGGAACGCTCAAGGTGACGAGCATGATTGGCTCGAGCAGCACCGAGCCGGCATCGCTCAGCGCCTCCCGCATGGCGATCCCCGCGGCGATCTTGAATGCCATCTCAGAGGAGTCGACGGTGTGGAAGGAGCCGTCGAACACGGTCACCTTGACGTCCTTCACCGGGTAGCCCGCGACCGCACCTGCCTGCATCGCTTCGACCACGCCCTTTTCAACCGCGGGGATGAAGCCGGACGGGATCACGCCACCCTTGATGGCATCCACGAACTGCAAGCCGCTGCCAGCGGGCAGCGGCTCGATCTGAATGTGGCAGTCACCAAACTGGCCACGGCCGCCGGTCTGCTTCTTGTGACGACCGTGAGCCTTGGCGGCGCGACGGATTGTCTCCTGATACGGGACACGCGGCGGCTTCAGCGTGACCTCCACGCCGAAGCGGCTGCGCAGCCGGTCGACGATCACCTCTACGTGCATCTGGGAGAGGCCCGCCACGATCTGCTCGCCGGTCTGCGGGTCGCGGTGCAGGTCGATCGTCGGATCCTCTTCCTGCAGGCGCCGCAACGAGGTGAAGACCTTGTCCTCGTCACCCTTGGAACCTCCGGCGCCTGCGCTGATCGCGAATGCCATCACCGGCGCCGGGAGCTTGATGCTCGGCATCTCGATCGGCTCGTCCCGGGCAGCCAGCCAATCGCCCGAGCGGGTCTCCTTGAGCTTGGCCACCGCACCGATGTCGCCGGGGCCAAACTCCTCGACGTGGCCTGTGTGGTTGCCGTCGAAGCTGACCAGCTGTCCGATCCGTTCCTTGGTGTGGGCGCGCGTGTTCAGCAGGTGCGAATCGTGCTTCAGCACGCCCTGGTAGACCCGGAAGATGTTCATGCGCCCGGCGAACGGGTCAGCCCGGGTCTTGAATACGTAGGCGAACAGCTCCTTCTGCTCGTCGGCCTCGAGCGTCACTGGGCCGGCCTCAAGGCCGCCATGCTTGACCGGCGAAGGCAGGTCCTCGACGATCGCGTCCAACAGCCGGTTGGTGGCCAGGTTGGCGGTCGCAACGCCACAGGTGACCGGGAACAGCGCGCCGTGGTTGGTGCCCTCCTTGAGCACCGCGACGATCTCCTCGTGGGCGATCTCCTGCCCATCCAGATAGCGCTCCATCAGGCTGTCCGAGTTCTCCGCGACCTCGTCCATCATGCGCTCGCGGTACTCCTGTGCCTGGGCGAGCTGATCCTCTGGGATCGGGATCTCTGTGCAGTTCTCGCGGCCGGAGCCGTCGTAGCGATAGGCCTTCATGTCGATCAGATCGATCACGCCGATGACGTCATGCTCAACGCCGATCGGGATCTCGGTCGCTACCACGTGCGGTCCGAACGCCGACTTGAGCGATTCGAGCGTGCGGAAGAAGTCGGCGCGCTCGCGGTCGAGCATGTTCACGAACAGCAGTCGCGCGAGGTCGAGCTCGGCGGCGCGCTGCCAGAGCCGGGTCGTCTGGATCTCAACGCCCATCACGGCGTTGACGACAAAGATCGCCGACTCGCACACCCTCAGCGCCCCGAGCGCATCAGCCACAAAGCTGGGATCGCCCGGTGCGTCGATCAAGTTGACGCGTCGCTCCTGCCACTCGAAAGACGCGAGCGCCGCCGACAGCGACATCTGACGCGCCTTCTCGTCAGGCTCGCAGTCCGACACCGTGGTGCCGTCGACGATCGTGCCCAAGCGGCTGATGGCGCCGGACTGAAACAACAGTGCTTCGTAAAGCGAGGTCTTACCGCTTCCGCGGTGGCCGACTAGCGCCACGTTGCGAATGCGATCCGCGGCCTTGTGCATGCTGGCTCCTCTCACTCGAGATGAGTGCTCACGCATGAGTGCCGAGAGCACCCGATCTGACGACCCTACGCCTCCGGCGGCGCGGGATCAAGCCAGGTCAGTCGTCGAGCTCGGGACTGAGCTTGGAGCGCAGGCGCAGCACGGCCTTGGTGTGCAGCTGTGAAACGCGCGATTCCGTGACGCCGAGGACCTCGCCGATCTCTCTAAGCGTCAGGTTTTCGTAGTAATAGAGGGCGATGACGAGCTTCTCGCGCTCGGGCAGTGCCGCGATCGCGTCGGCGATGCGATCGCGCAGCTCACCCTGGTCGACTTCGGCCTCCGGGTCAGCAGCGCCGCGATCAGCGAGCGTGTCGAGCAGCGAGACCTGGTCCCCGTCGCTGTCGTTGGTGTTCCACAGCTCATCGAGCGCGACCAGGGTCGAGGTCGAGATCTGCACCAGCGACTCGTTGAAGTCAGCGACGGTGATGCCGAGTTCGGTGGCCATCTCATCGTCGGTGGGCGCGCGCTGCAGCTTCGCCTCAAGCTTCTGGTTGGCTCGCTCAATCTCCCGCGCACGAGCGCGGACCGAGCGCGGGACCCAGTCGAGGGTCCGGAGCTCGTCGATGATCGCGCCGCGGATGCGGGTGATCGCGTAAGTCTCGAATTTGATCTCGCGACCGAGGTCGAAGCGCTCAATCGCTGAGATCAGACCTGTCAGGCCGTAGGAGATCAGATCAGCTTCGTCGACGTGTGCCGGGAGGTTGACGCTCACACGACCGGCTACGTATTTCGCCAGCGGCGCATACGCAACCACCAGCCTTTCACGGGCACGTTCATCTCCAGAAGTCTTGTAGCGCTTCCAAAGATCTTTCAGCTCAATCGCTTTTACGTTCGTTTCCACTTTTGACCGCGTTGTCCTTATTACGCCCGGGGATGGGCACGAGCGTAGGCAGACCGGAGTCTTCCGGACTCTACGCGAGTGTAGATCTGCGTGGTGGAGATGGTTGCATGTCCTAGCAGTTCCTGAATAACCCGTAGATCGGCGCCACCCTCGAGCAGGTGCGTTGCAAACGAGTGACGCAGAGCGTGCGGGTGCGCCTCAGCCAGCGCCGGGGCTTGCGCCTGAGCGGCGCGCGTCCATGTTTTTAGCCGGCGGCGCACGTCAGAAGTGCTCAGCCGGCGACCGGACTTGGAGAGAAACAGCGGCTCGCTCTGGTCCGCGATCTCTAGCGGTGCTGCGGTCGCCAGGGTCGGTCGTGACCGCTCGAGGTAGCGCGACAGCGCGGCGAGCGCATACTCGCCGATCGGCACCACCCGGGTCTTACCGCCCTTGCCCTCGATCCGCACCGATTCACCATCAAAGTCGATCGAGCTGATCTCGAGGTTCACAAGTTCCTCAGCCCGCAAACCAGACGAGTAGGACAGCTCGAAGATTGCCCGGTCGCGTTGTTCGAGCGGCGTACGCGCGGGAATCGCATCCAACAAGATCTCAGCCTCAGCCTGCTTCAGCACGTGCGGCAGCGTCTTCGCCCGCTTTGGCGCCGTGATCAAATCGGCCGGGTTTTCCGTGCGCTCGCCCTGCTCCATCTGCACCCGGAAGAGCGCCCTGGCGGCAGCGAGCTTGCGCGCGACCGTGGTCGGCGCCTGGCCCTGTGAGGAGAGGTTCGCGACGTACCGGCGCAGCGCCCGCATGTCGACCGCCAGCGGTTCCATGCCGGCACCGAGGGCCCAGGCAGCGAGCTGATGGGTGTCACTTCCGTATGCCTGCATCGTGTTCATCGAGACAGCGCGACGCCGAAGATCTGCCTGCAGGCCGTCAAGCGCGCGCACCCATGCGGGCGACAGGGACAGCGACTCCTCTTGAGCTAGAACGACAGGCATGGATGCCCAATTCGCCATAACTATGCATCCCCCTTCGCGTGGTGCTGACTGACGTTGCGATGGGGTGCGCTTGGTCGCTCACGTACAGCTTCTTACGCATCGCGCAGAGATTTGGATCACTGGGCTCGGCGAGTTGTTTTGGCTCAGCGGCCTAACTGGTTTAGCGGCCTAGGTGACGCCAGTGAGATTGACGATCGTGCCGATCGGCGTGTACGGCCAGACCTGGCCGGCCTCCGCGAACGGCATCTCGACACAACCCAGGCTCTGCGGGAAGCCATAGCTCGAACGGATGAAGCCGTGTAGCGCGTCACCGCCGTTGAAGTAGCTCACCCACGGGATGCCCGGGTCGTGGTACGGCGTGCCGTTCGGGTTGAGTCCGCTCATCGTCGTGACGGTCAGGTGCTCATAGACCGCATAGGTGCCCGTGGCGGTTGGCGCGACTGAGATTCCGGTGTTCACCAGCCCGTGCACGACGATCTTGCCGTTGTGCCAGACCTGCTCGGTCTCTGGCAGCTTCTCGCTGACCATCACGAACGTGTAGCCGAAGTTCGATTTCTCGCGCTTGGAGACAGCGGAGATCAAAGCCTTCCAGACCGCCGGGCCGGCAACGCCGTCGGCTGTCATGTCCAGGCTGTTCTCAAAGGCCATGACGGCGCCCTTGGTGAGCTCAGTCCAGTTGGTCACTGACCAGAGCTTCTTGAGCAGCACCGGCGTGTGCGGGTACCGCCAGGAGAACTTGCCGCTTGGCGGGCTCGTCGCCACGGCCTCAATCGCACCGACGCTCTGCCCGAGCAGTGAGGCGCCCGCCAGGGTCGCGGACGATGCGTGGGCGGCTGGATCGGTCGTCGAGCTGGTCGTCGTGGTCGCCGCCGCGGTCGTGGCCGTTGGCGCTGTCGCGGTAGTCGTTGTCGCGGTCGCCGTGCTCAAGCCGCTACCGCCGGTCGACGGCGAGGCGTTGGTGGCGAGCGTTCCGGTGCCAGTGGTGGTGGTAGCGGTGGCGGTGGTGGTAGTGGTGGGCGTCGTATCGGTGCTCGTCGTAGTCGTCGTAGTCGGCGTAGTGGTGCTCGTCGTCGTGCTCGTGCCGGTGA
>Ga0302314_10019634_pt1 | contig 11214 bp, 10 predicted proteins | sample III_Palsa_N2_3_FD_200533 | JGI IMG/M metagenome (GOLD analysis project Ga0302314, IMG submission 200533) | Peat permafrost microbial communities from Stordalen Mire near Abisko, Sweden - III_Palsa_N2_3 | ecosystem: Environmental > Terrestrial > Soil > Palsa > Peat permafrost | place: Sweden... | reverse complement strand
CCATGCCGGTGACCAAGTAGAGCACGACCGCCACCGCTACAGCGGACCACGAGAACAGCGCCGGGACGAAAACACCGAGCGCTCCGAGGTGAATGATTGCAAGGCCGATGAAAATCGGCCAATCGCGTTTAGCGTTCTTTACGAAGGTTTGGGCGGTCTTGCTCATACGTTTTCTTTCGGTCGGTTAAATCGGGGGTACGCACACAACGACCCCCGCGCTTGGATACACGGAAGGTCCTGCTTAGTTTCGGCAGAGCGCCTCGCGCTCATGCTGGACCCCGTCTTTGAGAACAGGTCCTAGTGTTAAGATGCGATCGAGGTCGTGTCGCGCGATTCAAGCTGGGCCTTCGCTACCGCCAAAAGCGAGTCGAATGCGGCCTGGTCGCTCACGGCAAGGTCGGCAAGCGCTTTGCGATTCAAGGTCACACCGCTTTTCTTGAGGCCGTCGATCAGGCGGGAGTAGGAGAGGCCTTCGCGACGTGCGGCCGCGTTGATGCGGCTGATCCACAGCGCGCGAAAGTCGCGCTTGCGGACGCGGCGGTCGCGGAAGGCGTAGTGCAGCGAGTGCAGGAGCGCTTCGTTTGCGACCCGGTAGTTGCGTCGCCGTGCCGCGCGGAAGCCCTTGACGAGCTTCATGATCTTGCGGCGGCCTTTTTTCTTTGAAAGTCCGCGTTTGATGCGTGCCATTCGAGTTTACGCTCCTACAGCAAATACGGGATCTGCGGCGCAAAGCGCTTCAAATCACCGGCGAACACGGGCTGGTCTTTGCGGAAATTCCGCTTGCGCTTGCGCGTCTTCTTGCTGAGGATGTGGCCGCAACCGCTGAACTGATGGCGGTGCGTCACTTTACCGTTCGCGCTGACCTTTACACGCTTTGCGGTTCCTCGATGGGTTCTGATCTTAGGCACTGGAGATGACTCCTTCGGTTGCACCGTTCTGTGCTGCGGTGTCGGCTTTCTTTTCCTCGCGTTCGGCTTTGGCGTCGATTGCGGCGGAAGCGGCGGCCGTAGCGGCGGCATCGTGGTGCGGTTGGGTGAATTTCGGCGGCCCGGTCGGAACCGCGCGCGGCGCCAAAATCATGAACATATTTTTGCCTTCGAGCTTCGCATCGCGCTCGACCGTCGCGATCGGCGTCATGTCGGCCGCCATGCGATCGAGCAGACGCTTCCCGAAACTCGTGTACGTGATTTCGCGACCGCGAAACATGATCGTGACTTTGACCTTGCCGCCGTCGAGCAACAAGCGTTCGGCCATGCGCGCCTTGGTTTCGTAGTCGTGATTTTCGATTTTCGGGCGAAGCTTAACTTCTTTAAGTTCCCAGTTCTTCTGTTTTTTCCGGGCGTCTTTGTCTTTTTTCGACTGCTCGTACTTGAGGCGGCCGTAATCGCTGATCCGGCAGACCGGCGGCACCGCGGTCGGGGAGACCTCGATCAGGTCGAGACCCTTCTGGCGGGCGAGGGCGAGGGCGTTTTCGGTCGGCATGACGCCGAGCTGGGTGCCTTCGTCGTCGATGACGCGGACTTGGCGGATTCGGATTTGATCGTTGACGCGCAGCGGTCGTGCTATGGCAAGGCTCTCCTCGGCAAAAAAAAGTGGCGATGCCAAAGCACCCCACGCGGCGGAAACCTACCGTCGGTTCCCAACGTGCTGGACCGGATCGCCCGCAGGCATCCGGTGAGGGCGCTCGCGCGACCCTGCTTCGGCCCGCGTATCGTACCAGGACCCGGCCGTGGCGTCAATGCGGGCGGGCGGCCGGCCGGGGCGGCCGGCGGGGCTGGACCACCCCGACCCTGGCCGGGAACTCGACGAGCGTGCGCCGGTCGTGCGGGATCACGATCTCGGTTTCGGTGACTTCGGGATCGTTATCGTCGCAATTCAAATAGCGCGATGAATTAACCGCCGGTCAGGGGGCGAAAACTTTTCCTCGGCTGGCCCGTGAGTGCGACGACTTCTGCCTGCCATCGAAAGGAGCGCGTGAAGGCTCAGTTGACCACGACGTGCATCGGCGCGGATCGAAGCTCAACGAGCCTACAATGGCCTTTTGTACCGAGACCCACTTTCCCACGTACCTGAAGTTCGTACGCACCCACATACTTGCGATCAAAGTCGGCTTCGGGTACACCTGCATAGTTGCGATTAAACTCAATGCCATCGGGCGGCGTCCCTTCGATCAACATCGGAGCACCAGGCTGTAACGTGTATACGACCGATCGAAACACGATCTCGGGAAAATGGTCCCACGTGACATCTTTCCCGTTCTGTTCGAGCCAGAAGATCACATCCGTCAGGGAAGTGCAGATAGAGAGCGGAGACGACCCGGCGTTACGAACCGCGTACCAGTAAACATTTTGACTCGGATCCCGGCTCATGGTATCAGGCCCTTGAATTGCAAGAGACAGGCCCGCGTTCAAGGCACCCCCGTGGTAAAGGCCGATATAGCAAATTTATCAGAACCAAGAGAAAGCATCGGAGGCAAAGCGGCCATCGTAAAGGCAGCCGCGAACGCGAGGAAACGGGATGTTCTTAGCAATTTGGTAACCCCTGTGGTGCGGGAGATTCCGCGCTGTCTGTGTAGGTTCCGATCCATACCGAGTTCTGCTCCGGGTCGTAATCAATTTGCATTCACCGGCCCGCCATAGCCGCTGTTATCCCTTTGCCTTTGTCGAGGCGCTGTTCGCGAAAGTTCGCAGCAGCGCCGCCGAGCCGAGGAAGTTCGTCAATGCAGACGGTTGCGCACCTGTAACGGAACGGGCGCCGCCCGGCTCGGGGCGACGCCGGCCGCCGTGTGTTGGGCCTCGGGCACGCGGGCGGCGCTGGCCGCCTCGAACATTGTCGCGCGGCCGTTCGGGGCGAGATAGACGCGGTCCGCGCCGTAGTCGAGGTAGAGGGTGAAGAGTTTGAGGATGTCGGCGCCGATCAGGCCGTCCTCGTTGTCGAAGCCGAGAGCGTTTGCCGAGACGGCCTCGACGCCGAGTTCATCGTCGAAGCTCCACGTGCCGAGCGCAATTTTCCGCGAGGGAATCTTGCGGTACGACATCGGGCCGCCGATGCCGCTGCCGTAAAGGACCGCTCCGTCGCCGGGCGCTTCGAACGATTCGGGATGCGCGCGTGCAAAACGCTGGAAGACGACGTATGAAAATGCGGCGCCCGTATCGAGGATGAAGTCGTCGCCGCCCGCGTCTCCGACGACCGCGTGCGCGACCGGCATCCCCGAATTGAGCCGCACGTCGAGCGGTGTCGCGCTCGCCGGCGCGGAGAGCGATCCGGGCCGAATCGCGTCGAGCGTGCCGTCCGCGTAATCGATCTTCAGCGCGACCGCATCGATGAAGTCGAAGCCGAGCAGACCGACGACGCGCGTGTCGTGCGATTCCTTCGAAACGAATGGAGCCGTGTGGAGCACGACGTCGTGCATTGCGAGGTTGCCGATCGAAATCGACGGCGCGACGACGCGGCCGGTGACGAACGTGCCCGCGACCGTTTGCGTCGTGCGACCGTAGGCCGCCAGGTGAAGGTCGCGCGCAACATTTTCGTCGATCGTCATCGTCGAAGCGCCGGTGTCGAGAAGAAAGTCGAGCCCGCGGCCACCGAAGTCGAGCCGGACGTAGATGCGGTCGTTCTCGACGCGCGCCGGCAGGCGGACCACGTCGACGCCGGCCGGGAACTCGACGAGCGTTCGCCGGTCGTGCGGGATCGCGATCTCGGTTTCGGTGACTTCGGGATCGTCATCGTCGCGAATCAACCGGTAGTCGAAGTCATTGTCGGGCCGATCGTCCCCGCCGTCGTAGCGCCAGAAGCGGGTTCGACCGCGGGCGTCGGTGCGGAAATCCTCGTACGTGGTGTGAATCGTTCGGCCCGCGACCGTTCGCTCGGACCGCATGAGGTAATACGTCTTGGGATCGTAGTAGAAGCGCGCGACGTGACCGCTCGCGTACGTCGTCGTTAGCTCCCATGCATCGACCGGCTCGCGAACGCGCGCCACCGTTTGCGCGGTGACGCGTTCCGTTTGCGACGGTTCGGGCCGGTCGAGGACCGTTTCACCGTTTTCGTTCTGATGCCAGCGCTGTCCGTGCCAGGTTCCGTGCGAGGTGCGAAACGGTCCGGCCGTCGTATCGATCTCGACGTCGTCGCCGCGGCGGAGCATCTCGAGCGAGCCGTCGAGCCCCGCCTGATGGACCGACCAGATCTCGCGTTCGGTCTCGGGCCGGCGATCGGTGTCCTCGGCGGCCTTGGAGCGCGCGACGAGCTCCTCGACCGTCGGCGCCGCGCTTGAAACCGGCGCGGGCTCCTGCGCCGGCGCGGGCCCAAGCGGCGCGGCGACGGCCGCGAGCGCGAAGGCGATCGGCGCGAGCGCGTGGAGCGTAAGGCTCACGTCGCGGGGACGAGCTCCGTCGGAATCACGAGCTGCGGCCGGCCGCCGAAGTGCGGCTTGCCGTTGGGCGTCGCGCTGTGCATGTTCGCGATCAGTTCGATTGCCTTACGCATCTGCGGGTCGGTGCCGTTTCGTTCGTCGTGCGGCGCGATGTCGATGTCGAAATCGGGGTCCGTGCCGTAGTTCTCGACGCGGAAGCCGACGTCGACGAACCAGAATGAGAACTCCGGTTGGGTCGTGATCGTTCCATCGACCAGGCGGTGATACGGATTGATTCCGACCACCCCGCCCCAGGTGCGTTTGCCGACCAGCGGCCCGAGCTTGTAGAGCTTGAAGACGTGGCTGAAAATGTCGCCGTCGGAGCCCGCGAACTGATTGGTGAGGGCGACGATCGGGCCGCCGACCGATTCGGGCGGATACGGAACGGGCGGTCCGTAGCGCGAGATGTCGTAGCCGACGCGTTTGCGCGCGAGCTTTTCGATCAGCAGTGGCGAGACGTGGCCGCCACGGTTGTAGCGGACATCGACGATCAGCGCGTCGCGATTGAACTCGGAGAGATAACCCCGGTGAAACTCAGAAAAACCCCACGGGCCCATGTCGGGGATGTGCAGATAGCCGACGCGGCCGCCGGTCTGCTCGTGGACGTAGCTGCGATTCGCTTCGACCCAGGCACGATAGCGCAGCATCCGGTCGTTCTTGAGCGCGTGCACGACGACCCGGCGTGGCTTCTTACCGTTACCGATCGAGAGCGAGACCTCGCGCCCGGCCGCGTTGACGAGCAACTCTTCGGGCGTAACGTTCGGCCCGAGTGCACGGCCGCCGATGGCGAGCAGAAGATCCCCCGCGTGAACCGCAAGACCTGGCTCGGCGAGGGGAGAGTCGATCTCGCGATTCCACGAGTCGCCGCGGTAGATCTTCGCGATCTCGTACGCGTTCTCGCGCTCGTTCCAAACCAAGTCTGCGCCGAGAAAACCGCGCCGGTACTGCGGCGGGACGCGATGATCGCCGCCGATCTCGTAGGCGTGCGAGGTTCCGAGTTCTCCGAGCATCTCCCACAGGACGTCGGAGAGTTCGGAGCGCGTGCGCACGAGCGGTAGGAGTTTCGCGTAGCGAGCGTGCACGAGATTCCAATCGACGCCCGACATCGACTCGTCCCAAAACTGCTCGGTCTGCATGCGCCAGGCTTCGTCGTACATCTGCGCCCACTCGTCGCGCGGCTCGACGAGCACGCTCGCGCGCGAGAGGTCGAGCCAGCCCGTCCGCCGGCCCGCATCGGCCTGCATTTTCGGATCCTCTTGACCCTCTTCGGGCAGCTCGCCGAGCGCGTCGATCGCGCGCATCCGCTCGTGCGAGCCATAGACGAGGGTTCGATGATCGTTTCCGATGCGGATGTCGCCTACGTCGTGAGCGAGCGGCGCGGCGCGCTGCTGGTCGAAATCGTAGGCGAGCAACGTCCCGGTGTCCTGGTCGTCGTCCCACGTTGCGCCTTCGGGCTTGATACCGCGCAACGCGAACTGCGTGAAGAGCGCGCGGCCGCGCGCGGCCACGACCTGCTCGTAGCGGCTCTCTTCGACCGGAAAGCCGAGGATGCGGCCGCCGATCCCTTCGAAGTCGATCTCGATGCGCTGCGGTTTACCGTCTTTGCGGCGTTCGTCTTCCTCGCGCTCCGCATCGTGTTTGTCTTTGTGCAACGGCGCGGGTTTTGGGGTGAACGGGTTGGGGATGTCCTCGCGCAACGTCACGAGGAACGGCCGCGACGCTTGCGGGAAGCTCAAATCGAATTGCAGCGCGTCGTACACCGGGTTGAAGTCGCGCGTCGAGATGAAGTAGAGGTATTTGCCCTCGGGATCCCAAGCGGGCCCGCGATCGACGCGCAGCAGCGGCGTCACGTCGTGGACCGCACCGGATTTGACTTTTGCGATCCGGACGATGGCCGTGTCGGGATTGGGCGTGGTCGCGGCGTCGGGCCCGATCGCCGTCGAATACGCAAGCCAGCGGCCGTCCGGGGAAAACGCCAGATCGCGCACGTGCGAGCCGGGACTCCGGTCGATGACCCGCACGCGCTCGGCGCCCAGTTCGACGATCAAGAGCTCGTGGCGGTGGTTTGCGATTGCGACGACGTCGGCGACCGGGGACGCCGCGAGCTCGACGACGCGTCCGACGTCTTTTTGCAGCATGACGGCCGGCGCGTCACCGAACGCTTCGCGGATCTCGAGGTGCTCCGTGCCGCCTTCGTCGCTAATGCACACGAAGCGGCGGCCGTCGTGAAGCCACTCGGCGAGCCGGTACCGGACGCGGCTGGACTCACCGTGTGCGACCGCGGCCTCTTCCCAAAGCGGCATCGTGAAGGCGCGCCCGCGCGAGACCAGCGCCAGCGCCGTCCCATCCGGGCTCGGGGCGAAGTGCTCGAGGCTCTCGCTGATTTCAATGAAGCGTCGCGCGGTTTGGGGCTCGCTCGATGGGGTTTCGACCTCGACCCGCAGGATGCGATCGGTCGCGCAATCCAACGTGAAGAGCGCTGCGCCCGCCGTGTACGCGATCGTCGTTCCGTCCGTCGAGGGGAAGCGCACGAAGTATTCGGTTTCATGCGTGTGCCGGCGCAGGTCGCTGCCGTCGGCGAGGACCGAGTAGATGTTGCCGACGCCCTCATGATCGGAGAGGAAGTAGATGCGCTCGCCGGCCCACATCGGCCAGACGAGATTGCCCGGGAGCGAGATCAAGCGCACGAAGATTCCGTCGCCGGCGCGATCGACCCAGATATCGCCCGCGGTACCGCCGCGGTACCGTTTCCAGCGCGCCGGATCGTCGGCGTTGCGGCCGATGACGAAGCGGCCGTCGGGATGCTGCGCGATCGAGCGCGCGTGGCCGAGCCCAAGCGGTTCGGCCCAGCCGCCGCCTGCCGGCACGCGATACGCGCGCGCTTCGCGCGCGAACGGCGCGTCGGCGTCGGAGCAGAAGAGGATGGCGCTTCCATCGGGCGTCCAGCCGGAGACGGTGCAGGTTTCGGCGCCCAAGAACGTCAGCCGTCGCGCGATCCCGCCGACGGTCGGCATGACGTAAACTTCGGGGTTCCCCTCTTCGCGCGCGACGAAGGCGATCGTCTCCCCGTCGGGTGACAAACGCGGCATCGTTACTTCGCCGGTGCTCGCGGTCAACCGCCGGGCGACGCCGCCGCTGCGCGGCACCGACCACAGATCATCTTCGCAGACGAAGACAATCGCGTCGTTTCGGATCGTCGCGAACCGATAGTACCCGAGCTGGCTCATCCCGGGTGATTTAGACGTCGCCCATAGGCCTTACTTTAAAAGGCTCGGCACGTCGCGACCGCCCCCGGTTCGCCGGGGCAGAGCGAGCAGGCGCGGCGAAACGCCGGGTGTGTCGGCCTTTCGCGAGCACTTCCTGGATAAGTACTTCGGCTACCGCCGCCGCTACGTCGAAGCCGTCGCCGCGATTGCCCCCGAGCGCCGCGGGCTCGCCGTGGCCTCCGAGATCGCGCGCCTCGCCTTCTCAGTCTTCGCCAACGCGCTGTGCGCGACGATCCTGTGGGCGTTGTTCGCAGGCTCGCTCGCCCGACCGGCCGGAAGTTCTGTCTGGCCGCTGGTCTTCGGGCTACTCGCCGCGCTGCCGACGTTCTTCGGCGTGCTCTCCATTCGAGCAATCGTAACGGCGCTTTCCGACCGTGGCACGGTTCAGGGCGATGCAGAAACCCAAAGCGAGTACGATGGCTGAAGCCTACTCGTGATGATGGAGCACTGGCTGAAGTGGGCAGGTCCAGCCCAAGAGGTAGGCATCTTCAACCGGCGCGATTTCGTGGAAATGGGCGGTGAGGCGGAGGCGGACTTTGCCGTGAATCTGCTCCGGCGAATGGAAGCCGAGTGCGCATCGAGCAAACCCGGAGAACGGGCGCTAAGTTAGCCTGCGGTCTCGCGGTGACGCCGCGCGTACGCGGAAAGCGCGCCGTCGAGAGCGAGGCGCTGCGGCAGCGGCAAACGCGCCATCCGTCGTCTCAGCACTGGCAGCGTCGTGGAACTGACCACGCGTGCCTCGCGCGGCGTATCCCAGAGAAGCGAGGCGACGAGCGACCCGATTTCGGCGGTCGCGCTATCGGTTTTTTTTTGGATGGCGGATTCTATCTCGATGCGAAGCCGTGCGAGAAAAGCTTCAAAATCTGACCCGTCGAGATCGTGTTGAAGCAGAGCGTTTCCCGTGAACTCGCGCTCGCGCAGGTAGGCGAGCGCTTCGTAAGCGAGCGGAACGCGTTTGTGTTCGGCGTCGGCGAACATCTCGGCAAGCGGCATGCGACGCTCGAGAAAGTAGAGATCGAGGGCATCCTTGATCTCGAACCGATCTTCGACGGCGCTGACCTTGTTCGCGCCGATCTCTCGCAACGAGTGGGCCCAAACGCCGAGTTGCGATGGAGCGACCGGGTCGATGCGCGGATTGTCCGGCGCCACGTCGATTTGGATGCCGACGGATCCGTCGGACGCCGTCGCTCGCACGAAGCCCTCGGAACGGAGCTGTTCGTCGACGGCGAATCCCTCGGCGCGTAAAAGATTTAAAAAGTCGCGCCCCAGATCGCCGGCTTTCGGTCTTGCCGTGAAAAGATCGAGATCGTCGGAGAACCGATGGTGAAGGTACAGGCGGGCAAGGGCCGTGCCCCCGGTCAAGACGAGAGCGTCGCCGTAGGTCGCGGCCAAGCGCAGGATGCGATCCTGCAGCGGATAGAGGGTTCGCTCATACCACGCCCGCTCGTCCGGGCTTGCGGTGCGAAAAGCAAAGGCCATCGCGCCCATTCTATCAGAAGATAGGTCGTCTATGACCGAGGCCGATGAGCGGATTCTCGCAGACTTCGACCGCAAGCTACCGCGCGGGTTGGCGCGCGCGATTTCGCGCGCGGAGTCAGGCGCGGGCGCGGAGCTGATGCACGCGGTGTTCGGGCGGACGGGACGTGCGATGACGGTCGGGCTTACGGGGCCGCCGGGGGTCGGTAAGTCGACCTTGTGCTCGGAGCTGGTCGGGGTGGCGCGGAGAGACGGGAAGACGGTCGGTGTGATTTCCGTCGATCCGAGTTCGCCGTTTTCGCAGGGGGCGATTCTCGGCGACCGGATCCGTTTAACCGAGCATTTCACGGATCCGGACGTATTCATCCGTTCGATGGCGAGCCGCGGGCATCTGGGCGGGCTCGCGGGGGCGACCGGCGATGCGGTTGCGTTCATGGATGCGTTCGGCATGGACGTCGTCATCGTCGAGACGGTTGGGGTCGGGCAATCGGAAATCGAGATCGCGGAACTCGCCGATACGACGCTCGTCGCGTTGCAACCGGGAAGCGGCGATTCGGTGCAACTGCTCAAAGCCGGCATCCTCGAAGTCGCCGATATCTTCGTCGTCAACAAAGCCGACCATCCGATGGCGCTGCAACTGCAGCGCGAGATCCACAGCATGATGGAGATGCTCGATTTCAGCGGGTGGGTTCCCGAGCTCGTTGCGACGCGCGCGCGTGACGGCATCGGTATCGACGAACTGTGGGCGGCGATCGGGCGCCATGCCGAATACTTGCGCGTAAGCGGCGAACTCGAGGCCAAGCGCAAGGCCGCGTTCGCGCATCGCGTTCGTGCGCTCGTCATCGGCGACCTCGAGCGGCGGGTCGATGCCCGCATCGCGGACCGAATCGGCCGCACGAACGGTTCCGCCGAAGACCCCTATGGGGCGGCGCGCGAGATCCTCGCCGATGTCGAAACGGCTTTGCCCGAGAGCCAAACCCGGCCGGCCACCCGGCGCACGACCCGCGCCAGCGTCAAAGGACTTTGACACGCTCCCCAGCCTGAAGGCCCAGGATTCTCCATTGCATCGCGCTTAGGCGACACGGTGGGCTTCCTGCTTCCCAGACGCGGCCAACGCCGCATCTCCACAGGCGATCCGGGCCTGCCCGGCCCTTGCGAGAATGTTCCTCGCCGCGTTCGTGTCGGCGTTGGCCGCATGATGGCACGCGATGCAGCGGAAGCGCGCTTGCGTTTGGCGGTTCTGCGCGCTCGCGTGCCCGCAAGCGGCGCAGGTGCGGCTCGTGTCGCGCGGATCGACGAGCACGAGCGCTCCACCCGCCCACGCGAGCTTGTACGTAAGTTGGCGGCGAAACTCGCCCCAACCCTGGTCGAGGATGCGCCGATTGAGACCGCTCTTGGCGTGGACGTTTGTTCCGGGATTCTCGCGAGTCCCTTTCGCACTCGCGGTCATATTAACGACGCGAAGGTCTTCCATCACGACAAGCGCGTGGTTCTTGCTGATCGTCGTGCTGGCTTTGTGGAGCAGGTCGCTGCGGAGGCTTGCGATCTTGCGGTGGAGGCGCGCCACCTTCGCTTTGGCTTTGCGCCAATTCGCGGAGAACTTTTTCTTACGCGCGACGCGGCGCTGGAAGAATGCGAGTCGCTGCTCGTACTCCTTGAACGCGTTGGGGCTATCGAGGAACGTGCCGTCCGAAAGCGCGGCGAAGCGCGCCACTCCGAGGTCGATGCCGACCGCCGACGCGGACGCGTGAACGGGTTCGGCGACTTCCCGCTCGGTTTGAATGCTCACGTACCAATGAGTTCCGTTGCAGGAAACCGTGGCGTTCTTGGGCATGCCCTCGATTTCGCGGCTCCTGCGAAAACCGATCCAGCCGACCTTAGGGACCTAGACCGCTGAGCTGTCCACCTTGAAGCCCTGCGGGAAGCGGATACCCTGCGGGCGATGCCGCTTCTTGAAGCGTGGAAATCTCACCGCGAGGTTGGGATCGAAGGCGTGCTGGTACGCTGTCGCAAGGTCCCGAAGCGTCTGCTGCAACGGTTGCGAGTGGACCTCGCGCAGGAAGT
>Ga0302314_10019632_pt1 | contig 11215 bp, 12 predicted proteins | sample III_Palsa_N2_3_FD_200533 | JGI IMG/M metagenome (GOLD analysis project Ga0302314, IMG submission 200533) | Peat permafrost microbial communities from Stordalen Mire near Abisko, Sweden - III_Palsa_N2_3 | ecosystem: Environmental > Terrestrial > Soil > Palsa > Peat permafrost | place: Sweden... | reverse complement strand
TGGCAAGATCGTTTCCAGGACGACCTGAGCCGCGCGGCCTTCTGGGCGTTTCGGGAGGGGCGACGAGCCTAGCCTGGTGGCGACCGCCATCTGTGGCGGCTTGCGACTTCGATGAGAAGAACCGCGAGGGGAGTGTTCTGCAAGGCGCGGCCAGACCCCTTTGGCCCGTTTTGACCTCGCCACGGTCCGGCGCCGTCCACAAGGGACGCTGCGCTCAAAGCCCTTGTGGGCGCCCCCGTCCCGCGGCGCGAGGCGGTCAACGAGCCGACAGGCTCTGACCCCAACGTCTTAAAGGGACCACCCCCATGAAATTCGCTTCCTTCTCCTCTCAACTGACCGGCCAGATGAGCCATTTCGAGGCCCAGGCCTTACTGCTGGACGATCCCCGTCCCCATCCTTGCGAAGACGCGCTCTCTCAGCTTGGCCACTCCCTCATGACCGAGCTGCTGGACGTGTTCGGCGAAACCGCCCTGGAGGACTATCAATCGATCGTCTCCGAGACCCTGATCGGGGCCTTCCACTCGGCAAGCCAGCGGATCGAACGCGAGGCCGACCGGGCCCGGGACGACCTGAACCGGCTGAGCCGCGACTTCGATGGATCGGAGATCGCCGACACCGAGATGCAGGATGCAACCCGTCGGGCCCGGGCGGCCGATATCGCGACAATGGCGATGGAGCTGGTGCGGGATGCCGCAAGCGGCAGCTATACGGTGGCCACTGGCGAGGTCTGGACCCCCTGGAGGGGCAGCGTGAAGGCCTCGCGCACTACGGCGGCGCTGATCGAGGCTCGGGACGCCATCCGTTCGGCCAAGGCTCGCAAGAATGGCGCTGCAGACCCGGGTGCGACGATCGTGGCTTTCCGGGCTTCGCCCATGGCGGACACGGCCGATGACGCGGGCCGCATCTTCGACGCCCTGAACTGGGCGCAAGAGCAGTGGCCCGACATGGCGCTCGCCACCACAGGCGCGAAGGGCGCCGAGAAGTTGGCGATCAAATGGGCGAAGGGCAAGAACGTCACCCTGATCCTGGCCAAGGCCGATTTCGACAGGTTTGGCAGAGCCGCCCCGTTCCGGGCCAACGACGAGATGCTTGAACTTGATCCTGTCTGCGTCCTGACCTTGGCTAGCACGCTGAACGCACATCGGTGCGAAGGCTCCCAACCCTTCGGTCCGGCGCTCAATCTCGGCCAGAAGGCGGCAGAGAAGGGCATCCGCCACCTCCCCATCAGATCGCGGGCTTAGACGCCCGCTGCGGCGGCCTTCGGGCCGTCGCTTCCTTTTGCCTCTTCTCCTATGACCGCGACGACGTGTGGTCGCATCGTCGGTCACATGTGTCCCCCGCCCTGCCTACGAGGCTTGCTTCCGCATCAGTGATTTTGACGCGCGAGGTCTGTGTCGCCTGGGTCGTGCTGAAGACCACGAGGGCGGCCGGTCTGTCTCGTCATGTTCCCCCTCTTCAGGCGTTGACGCAGGTCGTCCTCGATCCAAGCCGCGAACTTGGAGCGGGCCGGTCCGGGTCAAAGGCGACCTCGCAAGCGAGGCGCCGTCGGGCGGAGCCTCCGGCCTTCCTTCCCCGGTTCAAGGCCGGGGTTCGTGCAGCCCGGTTTCCACCCGCCGGCGGCCTTTGGCCCGTCCCTGATGGCCCGCTCCGAGCGGTCGCGAGATCGCGGGAACGACCCGCTGGTCCGGCAGCGCGAGCGGGAGAAGGCAATGGCGAAGATGGCGATGGCGCAAGCGGTTCTGAACCACGCCCAGGACTACTACGACACGGGCAGCTGGTACGTGATCGCCGAATGCTGGGACACCCTGGCGATTCTGGAGGAGCTCGACCAGGTTGAAGAGCGCGAAGCGGCGAGGTTCGATTTTGACGACGCGGCGATCGCCCACTTTTCTCGGATGATCCACGGCGAACAGCGGCGGCGGTGTTGGTGATGGGCGGGATCGGCGGATCCCGGCGGCCCAACTGCTCGGCGGCTTGTAGGGCAAAGGGGAATTTGGGTGTTTGCCTTCGAAGGCGCTGCTTCCGGTGCGATAAAAAAAGTATGAGTGACAAAAGTTAGAGGCCTGTTAGCTTGCGTTACGGGAGCTAACAGATGGAAAGAGCACCGGAATTCCAGTGCGGCAACGGCAGTCGGCTGGAGCCGATCGGGCAGTTGCTGGCGGCGCTTTCGGCGGCCGATGACAGTGTAAGCCGGCTGGACGAGCTTACAAGACTTCCCCTTGGCGAGGGGTTAATCGCCCGGCTGGAGTTTCAGGAAGCGTGCGCCTGGTCGTGGAATCGCGGTGAGCTTGTGCACTTGGAGGACCTCGTCCTGCATGATGCCGGCCTCGATATTAGGACGCCTGATCAGGAGCTTGCCAGGACGCACTCGGTCCTGCGCAGGTGGCGGCGGACCGGAAGGTTGAAGGCCGAGGAGTTACTGTCTGCGAAGGCGGTGACGCAGCTGATCAACCCTCGAGGGGTTGGGCGCTCGAAGGCTTTGGGCGACTTGATGACCGCCGCCGGCGTTGGTGCGTCCACGATGCGAGGCGGCCCGCGCTTGTTGGCGAGCTTCGGGGAGGGGCTCATTGAGACTACGACCGAGATCGATGCCCTGGTCGCTCGGGCAGAGGCGGTTTCAACGGACGATGACGACGAGGCGTTGGAGGCGTGGTTTGCCCTTGAGGCGGACGTGCCTCGGGCTTGGCCGGCGCTGTTGCGTTGCGCCGTCCTCCTTGAAGCCTGGGTGACGATCGATCCCCTCCCCCGCCACAGCCATATGGGTGTGGTACTGGTGAACGCCCTGCTGGAGCGGGCCGGGAGGCTTCGACATCATCGGATTTTGGTGGAGATGGGCCGGAGAAGGCTGGAGCGCGATCTTCGCAGGCCCGTGGGTCAGTCGGGCCTACGGCGGACCGTTTGGCAGCTACAGGCGATAGCGGCAGCGGAAGCCCTGGGCCTGGCGGAATATGATCGGCTGAGTCTCGCCCGTCAGGTGGTGTCTCGGCATCTGGTCGGGCGCCGATCAAGTTCACACCTTGGGGAGGCGATCGAGCTCTGTTCCGAGCGGCCGATCGTGACCGCCGGGATGATCGCCGAGCGCTGCAAGGTTTCGCAGCAGGCGGCCCGGGGGCTCGTGGCCCAACTGGGCTCAGGGATAGTGGAGGTGTCGGGTCGGGAGCGTTTCCGAGCTTGGCGGCTGTGACGGCGCGGCCTTTTTTGGCGTGATGCTCGCTGGCCGCGTCCTTGGCTTGGTCTTGGGGCTGGGTCACGTGTTCGGCGCGCCGGCCTGGGTGACAGGCTCCTGAGCAGTTGCTGGTAGGCGTCGGTTCGGGTTTCGCCGCCGAAGTGACCTTCGCCCTCGGCAGTGGGTGGCGCTGCGCGGCATCGGGGGACGGGCCCGGTGGCACGATCTTCTGATCGGCTTGGGCTGAGTCCCCTCCCCTCCCCTGCGCTTCGAGGGGCGTGGCTGATTGGTCGGTTGGGGTCTCGTCCTTCAGTCAGAGTGGATGTTTGCCGCGGTTCCCCATCGTTTGTTTGGTCTACTTGTCTTGCTGCGACGGAATGCCTGGGCGGCAGCGGTCCGCGCGATCAATCACGTCAACCTAGGTCGGGGCGGTCCAGGTCAAAGCCGACCCCGCTTCGCGAGGCGGCCCGGTTTGACCCTCCGGCCTTCCGCCGCTGCGCTCTGTGCAGGCCGGCTTCCAACCGGGCCGGACTTTGGCATGGCCCTTCTCCCCTCCCTTTCAGGTCGCGTGATCGCGGCATGGACCGCGAGCCGCCAGGAATTCTCCTGACGGCAGATGGAGAAAGACAATGTTGAACAAGGTCCAACTGATTGGTTTCACCGGCGCCGATGTGGAAATCCGCACGACCTCCGGCGGCAAGAAGGTCGCCCACCTCTCCGTGGCCACGAGCCGCTACACGAAGAAGGGTGGCGAGCGGAAGGATTACACCACCTGGCACCAGGTTGAGATCTGGAACCAAGGCACCGTTACCTGGCTCGCGTCGCGCGGTCTGCCCAAGGGGTCGAAGGTATTCGTCGAGGGTGAGATCCGCAACGATCGCTACACCGACAACGGCGGCCAGGAGCGGTTCTTCTCGAAGGTCGTCATCGCGACGCCGCAGCATGAGCTGAAATCCCTCGATCGTCCGGAGGCGAATGAGGCCCGCGACGAGGACTAGGCGCCAGGCCCGTCCGGCAAGCCGGACGGGCCACACCTCGGCGGCTCTGGGCTGAGCGACCCCAAGCGCCCAAATGGGCAAATACCCATTTGCCCAAAAGCGCGCGCGCACACTTGCGAATTTGCCCTAGTGTGCAAAAGTGCAAGTGGGTAAGCGCCCGGACGCCCAACAGCCCACGTGCCCGCCGGGGCAAGTGACCTCTGGGTCTATTGGGCGCTTGGGTTAACGCCCTAGTAACCGTCTGGGCCTTAACCCAATTGGGCAAGCGGGTGTTTGTCGGAAGGATGTGGGATGGCGGTCGTCAGCGCGTGTTCAACCAAGGGCGGGGTCGGCAAGACGACCACGGTCATCTGCCTTGCCGACGCCTTCGCCCGTACCGGGGGGCGATGCGCCATCATCGACGCCGACCCCAATGGTCACATCCGCTCCTGGCGGGACCGGGCCGGCGATGACTGCACCGTCGATGTCATCACCGACGTCACCGAAAAGACCATTCTCGATCAGATCAGCGAGGCCGCGGGCCGTTATCAGGTCGTTTTCGTCGACCTTGAAGGCGCCGCCTCCCAGGCGGTCACCTACGCAATTGCCCAGAGCGACCTGGTGATCATCCCCACCAAGGTCTCGGGCATGGATCTCCAGGAGGTCTTTCGCACCTACGAGGTCGTCCAGCGCGCGGAGCGCATGCTCAAACGCCCGATCGCGGCCAGGGTGCTCCTAACCCAGATGTCACCGCTGATGTCGCGCGTTGCGCTGCATGCGCGCAGTGAAATCCAAGACGCGCAGATCCCGGTCATGCAGACCGAGATCATCTCCCGCGCGGCCTACCAGGCGATGCATTTCACCGGCGCCACCCCCTCTCACCCCAACGGGGACCCCAAGGCGGCGAGGGAGATGAAGGCGGTCCTCGTCGAGCTCCTTCAAATTCTCGCGGACCAAGAACGGGCGGCCGCCTGATGGCCGAGAAAACCCCAGCCCTGGCCTTCGGTCCGGCGCCGCGCCCAACCCCTCGGGTTTCGCAGGCCCAGGCCGATCAACTCTCCGCCGAGACCGCTGACCTGGGCTTTGGCCGTGTGACAAGCGTCCCCGCCGCCGAGACATCCCCGTCAGCGCCAAGCGCGTCCCTGGAGGCCCTGTCGCCAACGCCGAATTCACGGGCGCCGGCCACCCGGCCGAACGTGCCCGCGAAGCCCCGCGTCGCGTCCACCCCACCCAGGCCGAAGCCTGCCGCAATGGCCGGTTCAGCGTCCCTGAAGTTCGATGTTCCAGGTGACCTTTGGACCGAGATGAAAGTCGAAGCGGCGAAGCGGCGCGTCACGGTGAAGTACCTTGTGCTTGAAGCCCTTTCAAAACAAGGTTTTGACGTCGATTTGGAGGCCGTCCCGGAGGACGGTCGCCGCCTCCGCTAACGCTCCGCCACGGTCTATCAGGAACGCCTGATAGCCTCTCATACCAAACGATTCGCGCGCTGTTGGGAGCGGGCAGGGGAGGGGCGTCGGCCCTCGGTAGTCATGAGTCTGCGTAAGGACCCGCAAAAAGGCCAATTCGACCTTTTCTCCCCCTATCTGGCGGAAATGCCGCTGCGCGACCAGCGCGAAACAATGGAGCGGCCATTCTTCTCCCTGGCCAAGCGCAAGCGGACCAAACCGATCTCTTACACCAGCCCTGACGGGACGGTCTGGGTCACGGTCAAGGCTGTCGCCGACTATGGGATGGCTACGATCTGGGACGCCGACATCCTGATCTGGGCGACCTCCGCGCTGACTGCCATGAAGGACCGCAAAGCCAACGATATCCCGCGCACCCTGCATTTTCATCCTGCTGAGATGCTCAGAGGCATCAATCGCGGCGTCGGCGGCGAAAACTACGAGCGGCTGCGAGCAGCTCTCGGCCGGCTCCAATCGACGACCATCGAGACCAATATCCGGGGCCGGGGCAAGCGCAAGCACCGCCAATTCTCATGGATCGAGAGCTGGTCAGAGGTTACCGACGAGAGCACTGGCCAGACCCGCGGCATGGAACTCACCCTGTCCGACTGGCTCTACGAGGGCATCCTGATGGAGGGCGGCGTGCTCGCCATCCATCCCGACTATTTCCGGCTGACCGGCGGGCGCGATCGGTGGCTCTATCGGGTCGCGCGTAAACATGCTGGCGGCAATGGGGGAGGGGGGTTCACCATCTCCGTGCCGACCCTGTTCGAGAAGTCCGGCGCCGAGGGTTCCTATCGCCGCTTCAAGTTCGAGCTGAAGAAGATCGCCGAGGAAGATCGGATGCCAGAGTACCATCTGCGATGGGAAGACGAAATCCAGGGTCGCGAACCCGCGCTCCACATGGTCCGCCGATCCGCTCTGACCTTTGACCATCCGAGCTATGCGCCCCGGGGGATCAAGGACCGCAGGTTCCCAAAAGACGTGCGCTGACGGGCGCCGTTCCCAATAGACCGACGGTTAATGAGACGTAAACGTCGAAGACCGCTGGCCGGCTTAAACCGGCCGTTGCAAGGGCCGTCACCGAATTCTTGCTTTTCAGCGACTTACCGCGCGTTCCTAATCGGACGCGCTTTTTCTCTTCGCCGCGTAGAGTACCCCTGTTGCCTCAGACTCCACGGTCTATCAGGAACGCCAGGCCGATTCGCCTTGGGTGGCGGCCTATCGGGAACGGACCAACGGCCTATCAGGTACAAAGGCGCGGACGAACGGGAACGCAGGGTGCTCGCAACACACGGAAATCCCTCACCGAATTTCACTCGTCCACAGGCTTAATCCTGTAACCTCTCTTACGAGAGTCTTCTAAAGTTAAGTAAGGTTCCTGATCGTCCGATGGCCCGCCAACGGGCTTTCGAAGGGCCCGATGGCTATGGGATCCGGCGACATCCAGGCGCCGAAATCTGCCTATCAACGGTCTATTGGGAACAGGACCGAGATTCTAGGCCTGGCCAACTTTGATGGCGATGGCGCCCAACGGTCTATTGGGAACGGCTTGGCGGCCGGGTGACGGCATCGTCGCCAACGAGGATCATCGTCCTCAGCCCATGCAAGCTGTTGCCCAGGAAGAGGGCACTGGCCGCGTGGAGATCGGCAGGAACCAGCACGCGCTCGACCGCCTTGGCCTCCGCAATCAACTTCTGGCGCAGCACCCCCGGCAATAGCCCGCATGACAAGGGGGGCGTCACAAGATGGCCGTCGATCTCTGCGAACACAGTGTTTCGAGAAGCCTCCGCGACTTGGCCGCGCCGATTCAGAAATAGCGCCTCGTCGAGCCCTCTCCCGATCGCCCGTTCGAACTCAGAATCGTAGACGCTGCGGCTGGTCGTCTTGTGGCGAAGGAAGGGGTCACCGGCATCGACCCTGTAATCAGAAATCCCGACCCGCAGGGCTCCTTGCGGCTTTTCCGGGACGTCGCTGTCAGTGACTTCTAACCGGCCGTCGCGGCGGAGCAGAAGCCGCACACGCCTGTCGTGGTCATGCTTCCGCCATCGCAAAGCGAGGTCGCTGAGTTTGCCCTCGATGGCTCCGCGATCGACCGCGAAGCCGAGGTGTTTGGCCGAGCGCTCCAGCCGGTCCAGGTGCAGCGCGAGACGGACAAACCCCTCCGAGGTCGACCACCTGAAGGTCTCGATCAGGCTGTAGTCGTCGCTCAAGGCCGTAAGCACGCGGCCCTTCAGCAGCGCCTCGTCGTATTCCCCGTCCGGGTTTGAGTCCGCGACGATGCCGCCGCCGATCCCATACCGGGCTCGGCCGTCCTTGCTGATGACGGCGGTGCGGATAGCGACGTTGAAAGACATGTCCCTATTAGGACCGATCCAACCAAGGGCGCCGGTGTAGAAGCCGCGCGGCTCCGCCTCCAGCTCGCGGATGATCTCGCCCGCCCGCACCTTTGGCGCACCGACAATCGAGCCGCACGGAAAGAGGGCGGTCAGCCTCTCGCGCAGGCCAACGCCTACCCGAAGTTCGGCCGTCACGGTCGACGTCAGGGTGTGCAGGCTGGGATAGGTCTCGACCGTGAACAGCGCCGGCGCCGCGACCGTTCCTGGCACGCTGATGCGCGCCAGGTCGTTGCGCAGCAGATCGACGATCATCAGGTTTTCCGCCCGCTGCTTGGGGCAGGCCGCGAGGGCGAAGGCCGCGGCGCTATCCGCCGACGGGTTGGCGCCTCTCGGGGCCGTACCCTTCATGGGCCGCACGATCGCCTGATCTCCAGCGACCTCGATCCACAGCTCCGGGGAAACGGACACCACGTCCAGGTCACCGAGGGCGGCCATACCGCCGTGCCCCACCGGCTGGCGGGATCGCAAGGCGGCGTACAGCGCCAGGGGATCGCCCTTGAAACGGAAGTGCAGGGGGAAGGTCAGGTTGGCTTGGTAGATATCGCCGGCGGCGATCAGGTCCAATATCCGCCGCACCTTGGCGACGTGGGTCTCGCGATCATGGCCGGGATGCAGTCCGCTGATGGGGGGAGGCGGCGCGAGGTCGGCAAAGCTCGCGTCAAGGCGTTCGGCGTCGATCAGGGTGGGCGGCTCGAAGAGCCCAAGCCAGAGCAACGGCGTTTCGCTTCGGTCGGGCATTGCGCGCGCCAACCGGGGCTCCAGAACATAGGCGAGCTCGTAGGAGAAGAGCCCAGCGGCGTGGAGCCCTTGGTCCAGCCCTGTCTCGATGCGGCTCAGAGCATCATCGACCTCAAGGGGCGTTTCGCACCGGATGATCGCCACGGGGTCGCGATAGAGCCGCGCCGGCGCGGCCAGGTCGAGGCGGTTCTCAATCAGGATGTAAGGCGTCGTCAGGCCGCCGAGGGGGCTATCCACAGCTGGCGCTTCGAATGAATGTTGAACAGGTCGCCTCCCTCAGGTCCGCGCAAAGGCCAGGAGCGGCTCGATATCGGCCCCGTCGGCCGCCTGCAAGGCGCTGACATAGGCTCGGCGGCTTTCGGCCGGCTCGACCAGACTGGCGCCGCCCCAGGTGAAGCGAGGCCTGCCCAAGCGGGTCACCAGCAGATCGGCGGCCATTCGCGCATGGCGACCGTTCCCGTTCGGAAATGGATGGATCGCCACCAGGCGGTGATGGAACCGCAGGGCGATCTCATCGGGGACATAGGTTTTGTGATCGGTCCAGTACCGTGCATCGTCGACCAGCTGATGCAGCTCGACCTCGATCTGGTGGGGGGCGATGCCGATATTCCGCTCCGACGTTCGAAACGCGCCTGCCCAACGCCAGACTTGCCGCAGCATGCGCCGGTGGAGGTTCGTCAGGAAGTCCACGTCGAGGACATCACCGCGCCGGCGACTGAAGGCCCACTGGTCCGCCTCGCTGATGTTCTCCTGCTCGGCTTCGTTCAGTTCGGCGCGCGTGGTGATGTAGCTTAGGATGAGCCCCTCACGCTCGATCGGCGTGAGAGGTGTGTTGGCGTCGTCGCCTTCCGTGAAGAGCGGATTGCTCATGCCAGGCCATCCCACAGTCGACGATGGTTTCCTCGCAGAAGCTGATCGATCAGTAGCTCCCTTTGTCGTCCTTGGTCGGCGCTCGTGAGCGCCTGGTTCTCCAGCCGCATGGTGTGGTTCATGCGGTTCAGTTGGTCGTCGGCCATCTGTTCGGCGCGCGCGCGCAGCGTGTCGACCAAGGGCCGGTTCGGCACGAGCGCATAAACTAGGGCGCAGTCCAGCGCCTCGGCCGCGCGGCGCAGGGCCGCCAAGGTCAGGGTCTCGTCGACCTCGCCTTTCTCGAGAGCGACAATGCGGGGCTGGCTGACGCCGAGGCGCGCAGCGAACTGCCGGGTGGTCATTCCGAGAGCATCTCGAATTGCGCGCAGCCAGCCCTTCGGCGGCCGCGTGACCGACCAGCCGCGCACCGGATTTAGGTGCACGTCCAAGGCGCGAGCGGCTCTGTCCGAGGCAGCCATGATAATCCTCGTATTATCGACACGATGGCATTGTATAATCTAAAGATGATCAAATGTGAAACCGCCGATAACTCAAAACCTATCAGAACGGCCGAGTCGCTGGCGCTGTCGCCCAACGGTCTATTGGGAACGCAGCGGGCTTCTTCGGCAAGCGGCGGTCGGTTGGCTCGGCGGCCTACCCTAAGGCGTAGCCCGACCCGGTCGCAGTGGGCGCGCAGGACGGACGAATTGCTAGCCCCTGGCAAGTCGCAGAAACTCTTCGCGCGTACGGGGGTCGTCGCGAATTACGCCGAGTAGCTTGCTGGTCGTCAGCGTGGACCCAGGCGTGTTGACGCCGCGCAGGGTCATGCAGCTGTGTTCGGCCTCGATCACCACCCCAACACCGGCTGGCTCCAATATCTCCTGGATGGCTTCGGCGACGTCGGCGGTGAGCTTCTCCTGGATCTGCAGCCGTCGGGCAAAACCCTGCACCACCCTCGCCAGCTTGGAGATGCCCACCACCTTGTTGGTTGGCAGGTATCCAACATGCGCCCGGCCGATCACCGGTAGCATGTGATGTTCGCAAAAGCTGACCACCCGGATGTCCTTGAGAACCACCAGCTCGTCGTAGCCGCCGACCTCTTCGAAGGTGCGTTTCAGATAGTCATGGGGGTCGGTCCCGTAGCCGGCGAACAGCTCGCGGTAAGAGCGCGCCACCCGAGCCGGTGTGTCGAGTAGTCCCTCGCGGTCCGGATTGTCGCCGGCCCATTCGATCAGCACCCTGACGGCGGCTTCAGCTTCAGCTTGGGTCGGCGCGGCCATTCATTGTTCTCCAGGAATACCGATCTAGTGCGCCGCTTCATCGAACCGACATGACCGATTTATCCCGGTCGGATAGGGCCCATCACGTCCGAACTCCCCGCGACGCCCGCGGTTGCGCCGGCCAGGCGCTGCGCGGGAAATGGTGTCGGTCCGCGATCCTGGGACCCAGTCCGGGAACTTGGAACGCCGACAAGTTTCCAGGGGCAGAATCCGAAAAGACCTTCCTAAGTAAGATTCACACATTACGCACGATCTGCGATAGGGGAAGTCATAATGCCCCATGCAAAACAACCATTTACCCGCCGTAGTACGTTCCGTACACGGCACTAATTACGAACAATCCAAAGCCCGAAAAGGCGCT
>Ga0302314_10019631_pt1 | contig 11215 bp, 10 predicted proteins | sample III_Palsa_N2_3_FD_200533 | JGI IMG/M metagenome (GOLD analysis project Ga0302314, IMG submission 200533) | Peat permafrost microbial communities from Stordalen Mire near Abisko, Sweden - III_Palsa_N2_3 | ecosystem: Environmental > Terrestrial > Soil > Palsa > Peat permafrost | place: Sweden... | reverse complement strand
CATCCTTACTTCGACCACCAGGGAACTGCTGGTCCTTTAACTGGAGACTACTCGTGGCAAGCACGAACGACCTGAAGAACGGCATGACGCTGAACCTTGAGGGGCAGCTGTGGAATGTCGTGGAGTTTCAGCACGTCAAGCCCGGCAAGGGGCCGGCCTTCGTGCGCACCAAGCTGAAGAACGTGATGTCGGGCAAGGTCGTGGACAAGACGTTCAACGCGGGCATCAAGGTCGACATCGCTAACGTGGACAAGCGGGATATGCAGTACCTGTACCGCGAGGGCGACGACTTCGTCTTCATGGACATGAGCGACTACGACCAGCCAAGGATCTCCGCGGCGGTCGTCGGTTCCGCCGCCGACTACCTGCTCGAGGAGCAGATGGTCACGATCGCCTTCAACGATGACATCCCGCTGTACGTGGACCTGCCCGCCGCGGTCGAGCTCGTCATCGAGCAGACCGACCCCGGCCTGCAGGGTGACCGCTCCACCGGCGGCACCAAGCCCGCGACGCTCGAGACGGGCGCGCAGGTTCAGGTGCCGCTGTTCATCACCACCGGTGAGAAGATCAAGGTCGACACCCGCACCGGCGCTTACCTCGGCCGAGCGTAGGTGGCCGCGCGTAGCAAGGCACGCAAGCGGGCGCTTGACATCCTCTTCGAGTCTGAGCAACGCGGGCTGCCCACGCTCGAGCTGCTCTCCGAGCGCCAGTCGCTTGGCGAGCAGCCGGTTCCCGAGTACGCCGCGGAGCTCGTCCGCGGCGTGGCAAGCCACAGCGAGCGGATCGACGCGCTCATCTCATGGAACCTGGTGGACTGGACCCTGGAGCGAATGCCCGCCGTGGACAGGAACGTTCTGCGGATCGGCGTCTACGAGATCCTCTGGGCCGATGGCGTGCCGGACGGCGTGGCGATCAGTGAGGCCGTCGCGCTCGTCCAGGATCTGTCGACCGACGCGTCCCCCGGCTTCGTGAACGGCGTCCTGTCCAGGATCAAGGCCGAAAAGCCGACCACCAATCTGGACCCGTCCCCCAAGCCAGACCCCGACCTGGACGACGACCCCGACCTGGACGCAGAATCCCACTCCCAGGCGTCACATCCGCCCCGGGCGTAACGCGATTCCCGCCCGCCTCGCGGGCTGCCGCCGATCGTGTCAGTGCTGAAAGTTTGACCGCCCATGGCCGGTCAGATCTTCAGCACTATCGATTTTCGGGGGAAAGAACGCGCTCAGGTGGCGGTGAACGCCAGGCGCAGGCCGAGGCGGCGGATGACCGCGAAGAACCACAGGACGCAGACCCCGGCGCCAAAGAGCGTCAGGCCGATGGTGACCACCGAGGACAGCAGCATGAAGAGCTGGAACGGCTCGGTGACCATCATGACCGCCATGCCCAGGGTCAGCAGCAGGAAGAGCCCTGCCCAGAACCAGGTGGCACCCTGGAAGAACCGGTGTAGCCCCGGGTGGTGCGCCCCCGTCTTGAGCGCGACCATGTCCTCGGCGAGCTGAGCGACGAGCGGCTTGCGGGTGGGCGCGGTCCGCGCGAACACCACGCACATCGCCAGGTTGGCGATCGGGAACTGGAGCAGGAACATCCACATGTAGCCGGTGCTTATCGCCACCGCGGTCTGGATGGTGAGCACGACCGCGGAGATCATCAGCAGCGAGGTGACAGAGCCGGAGACGATCCTGCGGAGCGCGATGAGCAGCCAGACGACGGCGGTGCCCGCAAGCAGCCCCGCGTCCGGGCTGACCAAGTCGGTGACCGTGACGTAGGTGCCGAACGGCAGCCCCACGGACTCTGCCATGCTCCACGCGGTCGTCCGCAGCAGTCGCAGGGGATGCGGGAGCTCGAGATGTTCGGTGGGGGCTGGCATGCGGATGAGCATACGTGCCCCGGATGGCTCCCGGTGGCTCATTCGGCTACGGCGGCGTGTCGGATTTGGGCCTTCCGTAACGCTGTCTCGCGTTGTCTTCACGACTCTTAATACGAAGGGCAGCTCAGGAAGGTTCGGCCCGAGCGTAAGCAATCTGTCACGTAATGAATGCTTAATGTATTCGCGCTGTCACTTCCCCGCGGCCGAGGGCGATCGCGGGCGCACTAGAGTGGGAGCGCACGGATGGCCCGGCGAAGGGGTGTGTTCCTGTGGCTGTTTTCCCCCCGGGGGACGTCGAGCGCAAACGCGGGGCGCTGTCGGCGCTTGTGTCCGACTCCCTTGACGAGGTTCTCGCCGCCCGAGCGGCGCAGTCGGGCAGGACCGTGCTTGACGTCGTCGATGTAGGCGCGGGGACCGGCGGGTTCGCGGTGCGGCTCGCGGCGCTCGGGCACCGGGTCACGGTCGTCGACCCGAGCCCGGACGCGCTTGCGGCCGCCCAATGGCGGGCCGCCGAGCTCGGAGTCACGCTGACCGCCGTCCAGGGCGAGGCAAACGACCTTGCCGGACTGGTCGGGGACGCCGCCACGGACCTCGTGGTCTGCCACAACGTGCTCGAGTACGTCGACTCGCCGCCGGACGCGATGGCGGCCATCGCCCAGGTGCTGCGGCCAGGCGGCACGGTCAGCGTGCTCGCCGCCAACGTGGTGGCGGCCGTGCTGCAGCGCGCGCTCGCCGGCCGGTACGAGCAGGCGCGCCTGCTGCTCGCCGCCGATGGCGACCCCGGCAGCGGCGCGGGTGGCGGCCCGGAGATGACCGAACCTCGTCGGTTCACCCTCGCCGGGCTCACGGCGCTGATCGAGGGCGCCGGACTGCGGCCAGGGGCGGCGCACGGCATCCGGGTTCTCACCGGCCTGCTGCCCGGCGCGGGGTCTGATCCCGCCACGGCCGCCGCGCTGCGCGACCTGGAAGAGGCCGCCGCAAGCTACCCTGCCCTGCGCGACATAGCCGCCCGGCTGCACGTTCTCGCTCACTGTTATCTCCCGGGGGAGCGACCCCCCGTACCCCCCGATGCGGGCCTGATCAGGCCCGATGAAAAAGCATATCGGGCCTGATCAGGCCCGCGGATTCCGGTATCTCCTTGGAGGCGACCTCTGCTGCCTGACACCGTGTTGCCGGAAGACGAGGGCTGTCGGATCCTGCACGTCGACATGGACGCTTTCTACGCGAGCGTGGAGTTGAGGGACCGGCCAGAGCTGCTTGGCAGGCCCGTGGTGGTCGGCGGGCTCGGGCCGCGCAGCGTGGTGCTCTCGGCCACATACGAGGCGCGGGCGTTCGGCGTCCGGTCGGCGATGCCGGTCGGCCGGGCGAGGAGGCTGTGCCCGCAGGCGGTCTTCATCCCGCCGAGGCACCGGCTCTACGGTGAGGTGTCGCGGGAGGTCATGGCGATCTTCCGGGCGATCACGCCCGAGGTGGAGCCGCTCTCGCTCGATGAGGCGTTCCTCGACGTCTCAGGGGCACGGCGCAGGCTTGGGTCACCCCGCGCGATAGCGGAGCTCATCCGCGCCCAGGTGCGCGAGCAGCAGTCCATCACCTGTTCCGTCGGGGCGGCGCCGGTCAAGTTTGTGGCCAAGATCGCATCGGCCCGCTGCAAACCGGACGGCCTGCTCGTGGTACCCGCCGTCGGCGTGCTCGACTTCCTGCACCCGCTGCCGGTCGGCGCGCTGTGGGGAGTGGGCGACCGCGCTGAGGAGGTACTCGCCCGGCTTGGCCTGCGGACCGTGGGTGATATAGCACACGTTCCGCAGGCCACGATGCGGCGCGAGCTTGGTGCCGCGGGCGACCACCTGTGGGCCCTCGCGTGGGGCAGGGACGAACGCTCCGTGGTCCCCAAGCGGGAGGAGAAGAGCGTTGGGGCGGAGGAGACGTTCGACGTCGACGTCGACGACCCCGAGGTGATCCGCAGGGAGCTGCTGCGGCTGTCCGGCCGGACGGCGCAGGCGCTGCGTGGCGCCGGGTGCGTCGCCCGGACCGTGTCGATCAAGCTCAGGCTCGCGAGCTTCCGAACTATTACCAGGTCGCGGACGCTCGCCGATCCTACGGACGTGGCGCGTGAGATCTACGGGATCGCGTGCGCGCTGTATGAGGGGGTCGGCCTTGACGCCGGGGCACGGCTGCGCCTTGTCGGCGTCCGCGCGGCGGGCCTGCGGCCGGCGGAGGGGTCTTCCCGGCAGCTCGCGTTCGATGACCGCCTCACGGGATGGCGGGAGGCCGAGCGGGCGGTGGACCGGATTGCCAGGCGTTTTGGCGCCGATGTGGTGCGTCCGGCCGCACTCTTTGGATCTTCTCAAGACGGTCCTGCCGACGCCCCTTCCACGGCACGTGAGGAGCCTCGTATTCTGGGAAATGAACCCAGTACCTAAGTGAGGTGAAAGTCACCCCACCCCCCCGGGTTCTATTGGGAGGCGTCGTGCCGCTCTCTGAGCATGAGCAGCGTCAGCTCGAGCAGATCGAGCAGGCGCTCTACAGGGAGGACCGGAGACTGGTCCGGCTAGTCCGCTCAAGCGATCCCCGCGTGCATTACCGGCGTCGGGTAGCGCTGGCGCTGGCCGGGTTGGCTCTTGGCGCGGCTATGATAGCCGCTGGAATCGTCCTGCCGCTGATTGAACTGGCGGTCGCCGGGTTTGTCGTCATGCTGCTCTCCGGCATCTGGGCCTTGAACAGCTGGCGGCAGATGGCTACCGTCGCGCTTGGCGACGCGCCTCGCGACGCGCCTCGCGGCAAGCGCCGCCGCTCGCGCCGAGGGCAGCGTAACCGGGCTGCTCGCATCTCGATGATGGAGCGCCTCGACGAGCGCTGGCGCAGACGGCAAGAAGGGGGCCTGTAAGGGGCTCTGTATCCGGAGCTCGCCGAGCCGTAGCCAGCCGCAGCCGCCACGCTGTCATCTCCCGGGGGAGTGACCACCTGAGCGCGGATAGCGGGCGAGCAAGCCAGCGCGGATCCGTCCAGTGACGGCTCCGCGTACCCCACGGTAGGTGTCGCCCGCGGCGGTGATCGCGCCAAGGGCCCGGCCGAGCACCGAGGCGGGTGCCAGCCTGGCCCGCCATCGAGTCGTGCCAGGCACGGCGGCGGCGATGGCCCGGCGCACGGTGGCGCTGTCGTGCCGCAGCCCGGAGCCGTCGGCGGGCCTGGCCGCGTACCTGGCGCGCTCTTCCGCCATGGCGATCCGGCCGAGCGCGGCACGCGCCGGCTCCGCGAGCGCCAGGCTGGTGCCCGCCCTGGCGGCCACGGCCCGTGGTGATTCGCTTGGCAGGCAGCCCGCGCTGTGGTCAACGAGGTCGTCGCGGAGTTCGCGCCAGGCCGCGTGCGCGAGCGCGACGTCGTCCGCCCGCCGCCAGCGCCGCCTCCTGACCGCCAGCCGCGTGCACCAGGGCGCCGCGACCGCGACCGCGAGCAGCCCCGCTACCACCAGCCCGAGCACCTCCCACGGGTTCACCGTCGCGCCACCGCTGGCCGCTCTGCCGCCACCAGCATCCGCGCCCACGTCGGAGGACGTGATGCCGAACACGGACTCGGCCGCAATCTTCTTCGCGAGCGCCTGCTCGCTCGGGCTGCCGCCGGCCGACGCGGACGGGCCGGCGGCCGGGGTCGACTGCCCGGGGGCGCCGACCGAGGCGTTGCCGGGCGCGAGCGTGTAAGACGGCGCGGTCGCGGTGCCCTGCCCGTTGCCTCCCGACGGCGTCGGCTCGAAGCGCAACCAGCCGGCCCCCTGGAAGTAAAGTTCCGGCCATGCGTGCGCGTCGTGGGTGGTGACCAGCCATTCGTTGTCGCCGATCGACGTTCCCGAGGTGAAACCGTAGGCCACCCTTGAGGGAATGCCGAGCAGCCGGGAGAGCACGGCCATCGCGAAGGAGAACTGCTGGCAGTACCCGGCCTTGGAGTCGCTGAGGAACTGCTCAAGGCCGCGCGCGTCCAGTACCGTCGGGGCGTTCAGCGTGTACTTGAAGGCCCCGCCAGACAGCCAGTTCTGCAGCGCGACCGCCTCATCGAACAGGGTCTTCGCCCCCGCCTTCCTGACCACGGACTTGGCGAGCGAGAAAAGCGAGTCGTAAGCGGCGGGGACCGCCAGGTAGTGCTCCCTGATGTCGGACGGCGGCGACGGCGCCGCGTCGAGTTCCTGCTGCGACGGGGATTCGCTGAGGCTGGTGACCGAGTACTTCAGGCCGCCAAGCGCGACACTTGGGTCGAGCACCATGAGCGTCGCACGGTCGGCACGCGCCGTGCCCGGCACGGATACGGTCGCCGCCGGGTAGGGCACGGGCAGCGCGCCAAGCTCATCGGCGCCGACGTTCGAGTTGATCTCCACCGACGTGGTCACCGAGGTCACCGATGTGGCGCTGGTCAGTCCGGGCGGCGCCGGCAACCGGGGGCCGACGGTGGCAAGCGACTCGGGCTGGCCGAAGATGCGCCAGCCATCGTCTGTGAGCCGATCTAGCACGTAAACCTGTAGGTAGTCGGGGTTCGCGGCCTTGGTCGTGTAGATGAGCACGGGCGCGGCCTGCGTCATTTTCAGTTCCTGCGATAGCCGCGTGTTCGGGTCGGGGAATCCGGCCCCGGCGCCGCCGCCGCGGCCGTCGCCTGCCGCCCCGCCGATCCCCGGCTGGCCGCCGAACAGCCGGGTCACGTGCAGCCCGGGGACGACAATCGGCAGGCACAGCGCGATGACCACCGAGGCGAACCCGACCCGGCGTCCCGCCGCCGCCAGGGTCCGTGTGTCGGGCGCGTCGCCTGCGGACGGCTGTGGACGCTCCCACTCGCGGATGCGGTCCCTGCCCTCGCTGCTTAGCAGGGCCAGGTAGCCGGCGACGCCGACGCAGAACGCGACCGTCGTGCCGAAGAAGCCACGCGAAACGCTGAGCGTGAACGGCTCGGTGAACAGCAGGAGCAGCGGCAGGCCGGCCAGCGCCGCGCTGGAGAGCCTGACCGCGATCAGGTCGGTGAGCAGTGCCGTGATCCCGATTCCGGCGGCGGCGAGCAGCACCATGCCGCGCAGTTCCGGTACCGGGGGAGCGTACTTCCCCGCCTCGTTGAATCCCTGTCCTGCCAGGTCAAAGAGCAGTCGCATCGAGGTGGGCGTGGGCAGCACGTGGTACAGCGACCTCGCGTTCGACAACGCGAGGTTCAGGTAGAGCAGCAGCGCCGCGACCCCGGCGAGCAGGCCGACGGGCACCGGCAGCGGGCGCAGCCTGGTCGCCATGGAGACCGCCGCGACGATGACGATAGAGCCGAGCCCGGCCCAGAACCAGAGCACGCCGATGAAGATGGGATAGAGCGACACGGACGCCGCGGCGGTCGCGAGCGCCGCCGCGAGGGTCCGCCGGTAGTTAGTCATGACGAGCCCTCCAATCCGCGGTCGGTCCCGGTCCCGGCTGCGGCACCGGCTGCGGGCACGGACGACGGCACGGCCGCGGTGCCGCCGACGGGACCGCTCCTGTGCAGCTCCTGCCAGGCAGTCGCCAGGCGCGCCGCGTCCGTCACGCGGCCCACCCGCCACCCGGCACCGATCAGCACCTGCGTGCTTGCCACGATGTCCCGGTCGGTGCCGCGCTCGTCTTCGGCCAGGATCAGCGCGAGACCGGGCGCGGTGCCGCGCCGCACCTGCGCGAGTTCCCGCGCCTGCGCGGCGGACAGCGAGCCGAGCACCGCGACGAGCTGCCCGCCGGTGGTGCCTAGCGCCTGCACGCCGACGTCAAGGCCGACGGAGCGTGATGGCTTGAGCACGGAGAGGGTGTCGAGCAGCGTGTCGCGGAAGGCCCCCTGCCGGGCCACCTCGCCGAGGTCGGTGACGAACCGCGCCTCGAACCCCTCGTCCGTCAGGTGCACCCCGATGGACGCGGCGGCCGTGACGGCCAGCTCGAACATCGCGGTCGAGTACCCGAGACGGCGCGTGTCAAGGAACAGCGACGCCGTGTTCCGCCAGTACTGCTCCTCGCGGCGGACCATCAGCTCGCCGTACCGCGCGGTGGACCGCCAGTGCACCCGGTGCAGGCTGTCTCCGCTGCGGTAGGCGCGTGGCGCCGCGTCGTCGTCGCCGCTCGCGGCGATGGACCGCCTGCCGTGCTCGCTGTCACCGAACCAGTGGCCGGCCAGCGGCGGTCGGCTGAGCGGTACGATCTGCGGCGTGATGGTCAGCGTGGACGTCGAGGTGAACGCCCGCGTGATGGACACAAGACCGAACGAGTCGGCGACCCGCACCCGCAGCGGTCCGATCGTGTACTTGCCCCTGGTGCCAGGACCGAGCTGATACTTGAACTCCCGGGACCCGCCGCCGCCGATCCCCTCGAACACGAACCGCGGCCTCGACCCGAGCGCGTACGGCACGCTGTCCTCGGCGAGCAGCAGTCCGGTGCGCAACCGGGAGACATTGGCAAGCCGGACGGTGAGCTCGGCGCTCTGCCCGGCGGGCAGCCTGGCGGGTGAGACCCGGCGCACGCAGGAAAGCCGGTACCGTGTCCGGCCGGCGCCGAACGCCGACAGCAGCGGCAGCGCCATCAGCAGCGCGCCGATCCGCACGAGATCGAGCTCGGGGATGAGCAGCCCGCAGAGCACCGCCGCACCGCCGGCCGCGACGAACGACCGGCCTCGCACCGTCAGCGCTCCGAGCGGCCCGCGCATCAGCGTGTCCCCCCTCCGGTCAGGGCCGGGGGAGCGGCGTCTGCTCAACGAGCTGCGCGACGATCTGCTCGGGCAGCTTCCGCTCGACGAGCGACTCGGCGGTCGGCAGCAGCCGGTGCGCGAGCACGGGGGCGGCAAGCGCCTGGACGTCGTCCGGTATCACGTAGTCCCTGCCGTCGAGCGCCGCCCGCGCCCGGCTGGCCCGCAGCAGCTGCAGCGCGGCCCGCGGCGAGGCGCCAAGGCGCAGCTCCGGTGCGGACCTCGTGGCCGCGGCGAGCGCGATGATGTACTCCTTCACCTGGCCGGCGACGAGCACGCCGCGGACCGCCGCGATCAGCTCGCGCACATCGCGGGAGGTGGCGACGGGCTTGACCTGATCGAGGGGAGAGGAAGATCCGTGCGTATCGAGCATCTCGAGCTCGGCCGCCGCGGTCGGGTACCCGATCGCCAGCCGCGCGGTGAACCGGTCACGCTGCGCCTCTGGCAGCGGGTAGGTGCCCTCCATCTCGATCGGGTTCTGGGTGGCGATGACCATGAAGGGCGCCTCGAGCTGATAGGTGGTGCCGTCCACGGTGACGTGCCGTTCCTCCATGGACTCGAGGAGGGCGGACTGCGTCTTGGGCGAAGCCCGGTTGATCTCATCGCCGACCACGATGTTGGCGAACACCGGCCCCGGCTTGAACTCGAACTCGCGCAGCTCCTGGTTGTAGGCGCTGACTCCGGTGATGTCGCTCGGCAGCAGGTCGGGCGTGAACTGGATGCGCCGCACCGAGCAGTCGATTGACCGCGCGAGCGCCTTGGCGAGCATTGTCTTGCCGACGCCAGGCACGTCCTCGATGAGCAGGTGTCCCTCGGCGAGCAAGACGATGAGCGCCAGCCTAACCGCCTCGGCCTTGCCGTCGATGACGGACTCGATGGCGGTACCGATCCGCTGCGCGGTCGTTACCAGGTCATCAAGCGTTCGCGTGCCGTTCGGCACACCGCCGCCGCGCCCCATGTCGAGTACCAAGAAGCCCTCCCCGAAAAGGCCCGGCCGCTGCGGCGCCGGAGACTGCGTCGTCTATTGACAGTATGTCGTTCCCCCACCGGCCGTGCCACGCCATGCGCCCCCCAAGTATGCGAAACCTATCCAACGGTGCCTCGTAAGGCTCTTGTTTCACCCATTTCAATCGCGACACTACATAAAGACACAATTCGTGGCTTCGGAACGGTCCGGTAACTCCGCACCGCCCGCCCAGTTCCCTTCTCCGTTGCCGGTCCCGCCCCGTTGGGTTGCCGGTCCCGCCCCGTTGGGTTGCCGGTCCCGCCCCGTTGGTGGGTGGGGCGGTCGCGTGAGGCGCCCCGGCTCGGGATCTTCCCCCACTTTGCACCACTGCCGCTGAACTGGGCTTTTGTTGGCACGATCCGGGCGATATCGATGTTTGGCCTGGTGCCGGTGGAGGAATGTGGAGTACAGTGGGGCGCGGTGGAGTGAGATAGCTATCGAAGCTCGGCTTGCTGGGGTGGGAGGTGGGAACCGGATGTTTCTCGGTACTCACGCGCCCAAGCTTGACGAGAAGGGACGGCTGTTCTTGCCCGCCAAATACCGCGACGAGCTCTCGGGGGGAGTCGTGATCACGAAGGGGCAGGAACGCTGCCTGTACGTCTTTCCCCGCGCGGAGTTCGCGAGGATCACCGAGGCGCTGCGTACCGCGCCGGTGACCGCGAAGGCGGTGCGGGACTACAGTCGCGTCTTCTTCGCGAGCGCTTCCGACGAGGTGCCGGACAAGACCGGCAGGATCACCGTTCCTGCCGCGCTGCGCACGTACGCCGGCCTAGAGCGTGACTGCGTGGTGATCGGCGCCAACACCAGGCTTGAGATCTGGGACAACCAGGCCTGGGAGACCTATCTGGCCGCACAGGAGGACTCGTTCTCCGAAGCCGCGGAGGAGGTGCTTCCAGGAATTCTGTAAGCAGCCGCCGGGATCGGCCCGGCGGTTACCAGCGGTCCGGCGGGTCTCCGCCCGCGCCATGACAGACCTGGCTGGCGTCACTTCCCCGACGCCAGGCGATGGTCAGCTGCGAAGGCGCAGACGGAGACCCAGCCGGACGGCAATCTTCCGGGGGTCAGACTTTCCGGCATGGGGGGCTCCCGCCCCCCTGGCCCCCGTACCCCCCGGGGCATGTCCGATCAAAAGGCAAAGATATCAGACATGCGGACGAATAGTGGCGAGATTTCAACAGACAAGTAGGACGAGGTTTCGAGCCTCACCCCCGTGAGGGATCGGAGCACGAGCCAAAGGGCGCGCTGCTGTCTGGACTGAGGAGTGCTGAAGCAGCGAGGAACGAGCTTCATCGCGACCAGGGAAGACAGCAGGTTAAGCGCCCGGCGGCGAGCGCGGGAAATAGGGCGGAGGAGTCAGTGGGCGAGCACGCCTATGCACACGTGCCGGTGATGGCCGGCCGGGTCACCACTCTGTTGCTTCCCGCGCTCACCGGCCCCATTCCTGGCGGCAGGCCACCGGTCCTTGTCGATGCCACGCTGGGCCGCGCGGGTCACGCGCGTGCCCTGCTCGATGCCTGTCCCGGGCTGCTGCTCATCGGGATCGACGCCGACGAGGCGGCGATCGAGGCCGGGCGCGCGCTCGCCGTCGAGTATCCGGGCCGTGTCACGCTCGCCCACGCGTTCTATGA
>Ga0302314_10019628_pt1 | contig 11216 bp, 4 predicted proteins | sample III_Palsa_N2_3_FD_200533 | JGI IMG/M metagenome (GOLD analysis project Ga0302314, IMG submission 200533) | Peat permafrost microbial communities from Stordalen Mire near Abisko, Sweden - III_Palsa_N2_3 | ecosystem: Environmental > Terrestrial > Soil > Palsa > Peat permafrost | place: Sweden... | reverse complement strand
CATCGCCAGATCCCAAGACGACACTTCGGCCTCCATCGCCGACGCCTTCTGTTCGAGTTCCGAATTGTATGGGGCGACCAGTTGGATGGTGCAGGCGGTCGTCGTCGCGAACACGGCGATGAACGTCGTGCGGGAAAAATGTGTAAGCACTGTCACGACCCCCGTCTTTTTCTTTTCACAGCCATGCAAGGCCGAGCGTTGGCAGAGTATGGCAGCGCCCTGGGCGAGGCGCTACCAGGACTCATACGCGTGACTACGCAAACGCGTCCCGGCGGTACACGCTGCGACCGATCGGTCGCAACATTTCACTGAGCTCAAGGATTTGTGCGCCGCCACCGCCGGTAGGGAAGCATCATGGATAGAAAGGCAGTCTCATCATTCGCGCTGATAGCCACGGCACTCGCCGTCTTTCAGCATTCACCGCTGGGCTTCGGCGCCGCCCCCGCCGCCCGCGCCGAGCCGCCGCCGGTACACGCCGGCCAACACGTCGGTCTCGCAGATCCAGCGCCCCCCTCACCACCATCGCCGACCTCACAGGCCTGCGGCATCGGCGCCGCATGCGACGCCTTGATTCCCTTTCGCGAAACCGGTCCCTGGGCGGCGTCGTGCGCATGGTTCGGCACCCATGATTCCACCCCTCGGAATCGCGCAGAGTTAGTGATTCTGAATGCGAGCGCGCCGCAGCCGCTGGGCCAGAAGGTTACGGACTGGTGTTTTCCGGCTGAGGCGAAGCCGGCGCTCGACTTCCTGGTCGTGACACTGCCGGACCCTGTCTCGACCCATCTGGCGTTGTATTTCGATCGCACTGTCGAAGCATTGGAGGCGGCGGCGCAACAGCACGGTCTGTTTCTCGATCAGTATTTCTTGCCGTGGCCCGTTCCGGGAGGGCAAACCCCACCGGGCGATACGGCGCAGGACGTTCGGGTGACGGCTATATTGAACGCCTATCGGTCGGGACAGCCGGGCCTCATGATTTTGAGCGCCCATGAGGCTCGCGACGGCACTGCGCCAACGGGCGGGGCTCGCGTGGTATACGCCTTCCTCGTCAGCGAATCTCCGACATCCGGGATCAACAAGGCTCAGTTCGACAATGCGGTGCAGTATGCGCGGGTCTTGAGTCGAGACGAGCCCCCGACCGTGCACGTCGTGGGGCCTTTTTTTTCCGGTTCTGCTGCGTCGGCTATTGCACTCTCGAACAACTTGAAATCGAAGGGCGTCACACTCGATTTTGTATCGGGTACTTTGACGAATCTGGCGCAAGCCCAAGCCCTCCGCGACAGCGTGCACTTCAAGCAGACATTGCACGACGATCAGCGGGCGGAGGGATTTTTGCTCGATTTCCTGAAGGATCATGGGCTGACGAGAAACGGCGGCAATGTCGCGATTTTGCAAGAGGATGAGACGCGCTATGGAGGAAGGCCGACGGCGGGAGAAAAGCCGGCGGAGCCGCGTCTCCCCAAAGTGCGCTATATCAAGTTTCCCCGCGAGCTGTCGCGGTTGCGTAACGCGGCCGCCGATCACGTGGGCACCGACTCCTCCGCGCAGAGCCAGTATGCTCCAGGCTCTACCGATCCCATTTCCTGGAATTGGAAAGATGCTTCCAAAGACGAGGATGCGTTGCCGGCGTACTCCGGCTCCCAGGACGCCCTGTCGCAACAGTCGGTCTTGCTCGCGATTGCTGACGTCATTCGTCAGGAGAACATCAAGTACGTCGGCATCTCCGCCACCGATATTTTCGACATTCTGTTTCTCAGCAAATTCCTGAAGGCGTCGGCGCCGAATACGCGAATTTTCGTCCTAGACGCCGATTTGCTCATGGTCAAGGCGAGCGATGAAGGCCGTGAGCTGGATGGTACGCTGGCGGTCACGACCTATCCGCTCATTTCGCGTAACGCGGATTGGACGGAGCCCTCCCACCGTCAGGCATCTCCCGACGTCTTCCCCAGCCGCATGAGCCAGGGTATCTACAACGCAGTCCTGTTTCAGCTGGATCCCCAGAGTCACACGGGCGTGCGTGAATACACGGACCCCGTGAGCGATCTCGAAGGGAGTTCGGCCAATGATCGTCCACCGCTGTGGTTGACCATTGTCGGCCGAACTGGATTGTGGCCCATAAGCCGCAGCAGGAACGATCCACCGGATCGGCAGCAGGCGCCGAGTCCGGTGGCGGCGAATGACGCGGTCGGCAAGGTGCGGGGCGGTCTCACATTCGACTCCCCCGACGGCTTCACACTCTTCGTCGAAGCCTCGCTGCTGATCTGGGCGATGATTCATCTCTTCGGTCTGATGAGGCAGAAGAAGGCTCAATTCAGCTGGTTCCGTCAATTTCTCATCAGAGATCCGAAGCCGGGCGAGGTGGGCGAGCCGGATGTGCCCGAGGTGCCCCGCCCGCAGTACGCGCAGCACCAGACCTACTACTTACTGTGCGCAACGCTCACGCTCGGAACCATGCTCGAATTGATTGCCATCCCTCCGATCTGCCTCGCCTCGAATGGGCACATTGCCTTCGTCAAGTCGGAGTTGATCCCCTATTTGTTCCCGATATTTTATTTGCTCATGGGCCTCACGGGGCTGGCGCTCACCGCGTACGCCATTTGGATTGCGAGGCGTCCCATCCTGACAGGAATGCCCCTTACCTATGTACTGCCGTCCTGGTTCCTGTATGCGGCCACCATTCTCGCGTGGGCGTATCTGAACTGGCGGCGCGATGGAGAAGGCTTGTTTTTCGCCGAGCGCTCATTTTCCTTGAGCAACCGGGTGTCTCCGCTGCTGCCGGTCGAGTTGCTGTTACTCATGTACTACATGTGGGCGTGGGCGTTCATTCGCAAAGTGCGGCTATCCGAAAGCAAGCAGGTGCAGATTCCCATGTTGACGTTGCTCGGTCCTTCCGGGCATGGACTCGAGGAATATTGGCGTGACTTGCTTGCCGCGACCGATGACATCGTCTTCAACCCGAAGATCGGCAAGGTCATCTTCGGCACGTTCATCGGCGTGAGCCTGATCGTCCTGCGTCCCTGGGAAACCCTGCGTAGCGTCGAAGGCAAAAGCTATGACGCGCTGGTCGTCAGCCTGGTGCTGTTCATTTGCCTGCTCATCGTGATGGTGTGGGGCCGTTATTTGTTCATGTGGAATCGTCTGAGAAGAATTTTCCGCGGTTTGGAGCGCGGCCCATTGCGGCGCGCTTTCAGTCGCTTTCCCGATACCTACGCCTGGACCCCGCTCTGGTACGAGGATGCGGAGCGCCGCGCCTATGCCATTTCGGCACGCTCGCTGGAATGCATCCAGGCGCTGGTCGCGCGGGGCGGGAGCGCCGCAGTGAACGGGGCGCTCTGCGCCACAATGAGCCAAGCTTTCGAGAGAGTCGTATCGTTCGATACCGATCACGGCGATGCCGATGACCGGTCGGCGGCGATTCGTCGATTGCAGACAATTTTTCACGGAGCGGCCTGCGACATCTTGAAGCACGACCTCGCCGACCACTGGGCAAGGAGCGGCGGCTCCGACACCCTCGACAAAATCGAGGAGCACAATGCTGAGAAATGCGTGCTGACGCGGGCGGACCAACGCAGATTGCTGGCCGAAGAATTCGTGGCGCTGCGTTTCGTCGGCTTGATTCACTATCAGTCGTCGCAATTGAAGAATCTCGTGGCTCTCCTCGGGGTGGGCTTCGTCTTGGCGGTCGCCGCGGTGGGGTCCTATCCGTTTCTGGCGGGCCGCCTGTGCGTGTGGAGTCTCGCCGCGGCCTTCGTGGTATTCGGTGCGGCGGTCGTCATTAGTTTCGCCCAAATGGATCGGGACGCCATATTGAGCCGGCTCAATGGAACGGTGGCGGGCAAGCTGGACCTGAGCTTCTACCTGCGCGCGCTCTCGTATGGTGGCTTGCCGCTATTGACGCTGCTGGCGTCTGAGTTTCCCTCCTTCGGTCACTCGTTGATGGCCTGGGTCGAGCCGACACTCACCGCGCTGCACTGACCCGGCAGTCGGTCTAAGGCGTCAACCGATACAAATCCACGCCGCCGTTGTAGTTCGGCACATAGATCTGGCCGCCGTCGATCACCGGCGGGTCGAATTTGTTGAACAGAAAGGTCACGCCCCAGCGTTGCGAATCCCACAGCACCTTCAAGGATCCATCGGCCGCCAAGTGTACGGCGTCGTAGATCAAGAGTCGTCCCTGCACCACGGCGGCATTGGCATCACCGTAGGGAATGCTGCACACCAGAATCGCCGAGTCCGCCGCGGCGCCGTTACTCGAGCCCGAGCAAAACCCACCAGGCATCCCGCCGGGGGCATTGCCGCGCGCGTTCGCACTGGCATATTCATGACTTTGGGCGACGTAGCTGAGACGCCCCGCGGCGTCGATTTTCCATTTGTGCAGCTGTGCGTTCTCGCCCCAGACGAATAGCGTCCACGAATTCAACAGCGGATCGAAGAATTGCACCGGCGTCATGTGCAGATGCGCGGTGTCTCCCCAGGGAAAAAAATTCAACGTGCGCGGGTCCTGTGGGCAGGCATTCACTGGACCGGGACTCATGGTGAGCCAAGTGGGCGGCGCGGCCAGCTTGGCGCAGTTCGTGGCGGGATTCGCCAGATCGGCGAGCGTGGTGCCGCCGGGCGCGGCCGTCTTGATCGGATAGCCGATGCCATCCTTACCAGTGGCAACACACACGCCGAGGGCGAAAATACAGGCGGGTCCCGCCGAGCCCCAATCCTCATCGGCCCAGGCGCCTTGCGCCATTTCCGGGTACACCAATGTGACGGATTGTCCGCGCTCGTCGATGGAGTTCACCCGCTTCGCGTTCTTGAGTGACATGTTCATGCCGCCGCCCACCGGTTTGAGCGCTTCGGAGGGTGCGCTCATGCCAGCCATTTTCATTTGCGCCGCCGGCTGCTGACCCGTGCGTTGCGAGTCGGTCCAGGGTGTCCAGTGATCGCTCACGGCGAGCGAGGCCGGGATGTTCCCTTGCGGCGGGGCGTACTTGAGTTTCAGGAATGACTCGCCCCATTGCGTCTGCCCGTCGAAGTCTCCATTGCCCGTGACCAGATAAATGTAGCCGTCGGCGTCCGCCGCGGGTCCGCCGCCGCCCATCCAAATGCCCGCGCCCTCACCCGCGGTGGTGGGCAGCAGCGCCGTGAAACGGTTGGTGTAGGTGTCGAACGCGAAGCAATAGCCCGCCGCACCGGCCGCCGTTTCGTACACGGTGCCTGAGCAGCCGAACACCGTGCGCACCCCCTTGACGTCCGTCTCGAGCAAGGCCGCACGCTGCTTGCGCATTTGCGCGTTGAAATCTTGGGTGCCTGTGCCACCCTGGAGCAGCACCGGGGGAGTGAACTGGCTGCCATCCGCGACATTGAGCACGTACATGTAGTAACGCGCCGTCGTGGGATTGCCCGATTTGTCGGGAGACACCCAGCACACTTGATAGAGACGCTGAGTCGGCGCATCAATGACGCCGGTGGACAGACAGCCCCAGTGCTGATTGATACCCTTGGAATCGATTTGGCCGGAGCTCGTCACCGGGGTGGCGAGAGTGACCTGCCAGATGGCCGAACCATCACGGGCATCGACGCCGCGTATCACGTCGGCCATGGAGGGCAGGATCATGACGTCGCGTACCCCGAGCGGCGTTTTCACATTGGGCGAAATCAAGGGCTGGGCTTCCATCCCCCGCGCATCGCCGATCACCGGGATGATGGTGGAGCGGATGATGCCCTTGGTGAGCACCGTATTCTGTGTGAGCACCGTCTCCTGAGAATTCCAGCCGGTGCGTCCGTTGTCGTGCGCGCGCGTCAGCCAGGGCACGAAGGTGGATTGGGCGACGACCTGGGTGGCGCAGCAGGCGCTGAGTAGGCAGCCGGCGAGGCGGCGTGAAGTTCGGGTCGCGCGGCGATTCATGGGTTTCCCAAAATGGCGGTTCGTATGGGCATACCTTGGGAACGTCCTGTAGGTATACACCGGGGTATGTGTACCCATCCATCGCGCGCCCCTTCACGACTGGGTGTCGCAAAAAAAGAATTGTCGATTGAGAATAAAATGTCAACGAATGATTTGAGCTACCTCAAATGCGTTACGCATATTGTGCGATTGCATGAAGTTGCGATGCCGCGCACTCTCCACGCAGGCGCTGCAACGCTCTTGGCGCATTCATTGAAAGATTCATGTCAATGTCTGTCGAATCATAATCTCGAGCTACGCAGGAGTAGCCAGTGGGTCGGACAGGAAGTCGGGGATTTGCAATTTCAAGCCTCGGGTTGGGCTCGATGCTCCTACTGGCATCGCTGCCGGCGCAAAACGCGCGCGCGCAAGATTCCGCCGCGTGTACTTTTTCTGTAGGACAACCGCTGCGCTCGCGCGGCGATCCTTTTACATTGACGTTGACCGGTAGCCCGGCGGAGGCGACGTCCGCCACCGTGGTCTTGTCGCGCGTCGCAGGCGGAAAGTCGGTCCCGGCTGAGAATGTCACCTACATGCCGGCAAAGAATGCTGCATCCGCGACGGTCGTCGGGAACATCGGATCAGCGGCGGAGTTGGGCCGTTACCAAGTCCGTGTAGTCGTTGGGACGACGCCCTGCTACCCATCTGACCCCGGATTGCCGCTCAGCGTGGTGCCGCCGGGTAATCCGGGACTGCATCTGGAGCCTTTCGATCCGGCGTACAGCGACGCGCGCGAGTACGCGGCGTTCACCGACAAGACTGACACCGACGCGAATGACCTCTCCAAGACCGAGCCCGGAACGAGAGACGCAGCCAAGTCCGACGCCGACAATCGTGACTCGGCAAAGAGCGACGCGAATAAGCCTGAGATTGCCAAAAGCAGCGGCGCCAAGAGCGGGTCAGCTCAAGGGTCACCGGTCGAAACGCGGGTTACATCCCTGATATTGCGAGGGCACGGCTTTCAAACGACTCTCTCGGACAACGTCGTGTACATCAATTCCGTGCCGCAGCAGCTGACATCGGGCAATTGCGCGGCGGTCAACGCGGACGGCGGACCTGTGGCGCGACAGGTGCTGGCCCAGGTGGTCAATAGTGAAGAGTTGGATGTATGCCGGGTGCCGGTTCCGGCCAACGGGATACTAAGAGTTCAGGTGGCCGTGGCCGACCAGTTTAGCGACCAGCAGATCTTCCGTGTATATCCGTATGGCAAGACTCGGGTGGGCATCGAATCCGGCGTCATCGCTCTACTGCTCGCCGTACTGCCGCTGCTACTGCTGGGGTCGGTGAAGGATAGCTACACGATATCGAAGGAGGCGTACAAGCTCCGCCTGCTGTTTCTCGATCCCGAGACGAACAGCTATAGCTTGTCGAAACTGCAGTTCTATCTCTGGACCGTGGCTGCCTTGTTCAGCTACGCGTACCTGTTCATCAGCCGTGTGCATGTGCAAAACACGATCTGGCCCGATGTGCCGCCAAACCTGCCGGGTGTGATCGCCATTGCCGCAGGCACGACGGTCAGTTCGGTCTTGGTGACGGCCTCGAAGGGTTCGAAGGGCGCGGGTCCCGCGCAGCCCGGATTCGCCGATTTCATTACCTCCGGTGGCGTGGTGGCGCCCGATCGGGTGCAAATGCTGTTGTGGACGTTATTCGGTGTGGGCGCGTTCATCGTAACCACGCTGGCGCAGTCACCGGCCGAGATTCAAACGCTGCCGACCATCCCTGACAATTTTCTCTATCTCATGGGACTCTCCTCGGCCGGCTACCTGGGCGGCAAACTTGCGCGCAAGGCCGGACCGGTGATCAACGAAATTTCGATCTCGCCCACGGACCCCGATGATGCCATCGTGGCCGCCGCGTCGACCGCCGCTGACTCGCCGGACTTCACCGATGCCTTGGCGGCGGCGCAAGGCGCGCTCCAACGCTGCGGCGTACCCTCGAATGCGTATGCGCAAGCCGCTGTGAAGGCGTTATCCGATGCTCTGAGCGCGACCCGTGCGGCCGCCAATACGGCCGAGTTCGGTCAGCTACTCGAGACCCTGGCGCAATTACAGTCGAGCGCCGAGACCGACGCCGCGGCGATTGCCGACGCCTATCAGGCACAACCGGAGTTGGCGCAGGATGCAGCCACTGCACAGGCCGCGACCGGTGCCATCGAGGAGTTTTACGCGAGTGTCACCCAGGCTATCGCTCAAACCGCCGCGTTCCACTTGCGAGAGGCGCTCGAAATCCCCCGCATCGCACGGGTCATTACCATTCGCGGCTCGAATCTGTCCGCCGAGGCGTTACTGCAAATCGATCACGCGGATTTGCCGTTTCGCATGCTGCTCGATGCGACGGGCAAACAAATGCCCGAGATCGTCGCGCGCGAGGATGCGACGCCAACTTTTGCGCGCGTTCTAAAACTGTCCATCGATCCGGCCAACCTGGGTGATTCAGATCTCGTGCAGTTTCACACGTGGTTCGGCACCAAAGGATCGCATACTTTCTCATTGACCAATCCGGACGGCCAGATGGCGGAAGAGAGCTTCCCCTTGCCGCCCGGTGAGGCTCAGAAATCGGGTAGCACATCATGAACGAGCTGCCGCAAACCACCGCCCGTGCCATCGTGAACGTGTTCGAGACGGGCCGGGTGCTCGGCAAGTACGCCGCCATCGGGGTGCTCAAGGGGGATTCGGGACACCTGTCGTATGGCAGGAGTCAAGCGGCTTTGGGATCCGGCGTGCTGTTCGACCTCTTGGACGCCTACTGTCAGAAGCCGGCCGCGACTTGCGCCGATGCCTTACGGGTCTATTTGCCGCGTGTGAAGAACCGCGACGTCACTTTGGACGGCAATCAGGATTTTCGACATCTTTTGGCCAGAGCCGCTACCGAGGATGCGGTGATGCGCCTCACGCAGGACCAGTTCTTCGACAGCCGCTATCTAGCGCCGGCGTGCCGTGCCGCCGATGTGCTTGGCATCGGCGAGCCGCTGGGTATCACCGTCATCTACGATAGTTTCATTCAAGGCGGCTGGGGTCTCCTCAAGCAGAAGGTCGGCGCGGTGACGACGCGCGGCTCGCGCGATTGGGTGCAGCGCTACATCGATGCGCGTAGGAGCTGGCTCGGCACCTTGAAGGCACCGCTGCCCAGCACGGTCTACCGCATGGATGCCTTCGCCTCGCTCATCAAGTCCGATAAGTGGAATCTCGAGCTGCCGATGGCGGTGCACAACGTGAACATCACACCGGAATCGCTCACCGCCGAGGTGCCTGACCAGGGTGCGCGGCGGACGCTCACCTTGACCACGCCTTATTTGCGGGGCACCGATGTCTCTCTGGTCCAGCAAAAGCTTCAGGAGAGACAGCGTCCGATCACACCGGACGGCGTGTATGGCGCGTTCACCGCCAAGCTGGTGGAGCGGTGGCAGAGCGACAATCAGATTCATGAGACGGGCGTTGGGCCGGCGACGCGGCAGTCGCTGGGGATCGCCGCCTAGTGTCTCAGGCCAGTCAGCGAGCCCGCAGGTTTAAGGTCCATTGCCTTGTCGCGAGGTCGGCTTTTTGCGGCGCCACGAGACACATGCTGAACCTAGCTGAGCCGTGTCGGCAGGGGAGGGATCGGCGAGGGTTGCTCAATATACTGTCGCGGCGCTCTGCAAGTAACTCAGCATGAGTTGACCGGGGTCCGTTTCGATCGCGATTGCCCGTGTCTCATCGATCAGATACAGCGAGAAACTGTCCGGCTTCGAGCGCGAAGCCTGGTTGAATCCCATGAGAGTGCCGGCGAAGACTCCCGTGGTCGACGTCGTGAAACCGCCGCTGACGGCAAAGTCCGGCCCGCCGGTGTCGAGATCGGCGAAGCCGCTGACGGTGGCGTTAGCGCCGGAGGTGACGGCCGCGACCGAGCCGATGACGGGCGATGAAATCGAGTCCGAGGGTCCCGTTATGACCGTCGCATTCAGCCCGTAGGTTCCGCTGAACGCGGCAACGGTCAGGGCGCTCGGTTGTTGCTGAAAGCCTTGGCCGATGAACGTGTCGCTGCCGTCGTTCGAGAGAAGTAGGAGATACCCATTTGATGCCAGGTACCCGTGCAAGGAGTAGTTGAACGACGCTCCGTCCGTCAATTGCGTGAGGGTGACGCGGCCGGCCGAATCTACGCTGTACGAACCCGTCAAAGCGAGTGGACTTTGCGTGCTCTTGCCGGAGAGATCGTTCCAGTTGAGAGTGCCCGATACCGAGCCATTGGCGTTCGCGGCGAATACTCCGGCGACCTGTAACGTTCCTTGGGTGTCTTCGCCTTGTACGGCAAAGACATAGCTTGTGCCGGCCAGAGAGGCGGCACTGAACTGGCCGGTGCTGCCGCCTTGACCAAGCGCGAGGCCGGCGAGTACTCCCTGAAAAGAGCCGTTGGTTCCCAATCCGCTGGTCTGGATGAGACGTATCCGGGAGGCGTCGACCACGTAGCCGGCCAAGTAGAGGGGCGGCAACATCGATGTGCCGGATTGTTGAAGTTGAATCTGGATCCGCCCGTACGCATCCGGCGCCGACACTGTGCCGGGTGCGACCGGATAGACGCCGCTCGCCATTGCTTGGCCGTCGACGACGTCGAGTTCGCTACCCGTGCCTGAGATAGTTCCGGGCCCATCGATGTTGAGAATGCCGCCCAGCCACAGGGGTGATCCCAGCTGATCGCCACCCGAAAGGGTCAACGCGTAGCCGCGAGACGGCGTGGTCATCGTCGACTGTATTTCGAGTGTGCCGCTCACGGGAGAGCCGTTCAACGCGCCGACGAATCCTTGGGCGCCCGCCCCGGACACGGTCCCCACCAAGGTCTCGGTCGCGGTGACCGCCAGAGTCAGAGAGATGACGAGATTACCATCGGGCCCTGGGGCATAGCTGCCGCCGGTGATGGGCATCATGATGGGCGAGTTCTCCAGATCGCCGTTCGAGTCGGTGGTGTAATTGATGATGTCCTGTTCGCCGCCGGTAATCTTGCCGCCGCTGGCCGTGAAAGCTCCGAGGACGAAGTTCGCGTTCGAGCCGGGGGTGCCCAGTATCTGAAATACGTACGTGCCATCGGCGAGTGTGCCGGCAACAGCGGTGATGGTGATGGACGCCGAAATCGATTTCGTCGAGTCGGTTGTCGAGGTGGCGGTGAGGGTTACGTTACCGCCCGGCGGAACGGTGCTAGGCGCCGTGTAAACAGTCGTCGCACCGCTGGGTGTGGTTGTGGGACTGAAGGAGCCGCAGGCGCCTGAACCGCAGGCGGTGCTCCAAGTGACCGCGGGACTCGTCGATGTGTCGTT
>Ga0302314_10019627_pt1 | contig 11216 bp, 8 predicted proteins | sample III_Palsa_N2_3_FD_200533 | JGI IMG/M metagenome (GOLD analysis project Ga0302314, IMG submission 200533) | Peat permafrost microbial communities from Stordalen Mire near Abisko, Sweden - III_Palsa_N2_3 | ecosystem: Environmental > Terrestrial > Soil > Palsa > Peat permafrost | place: Sweden... | reverse complement strand
GTCTGCAGCGCGATGCCGACGGAGTCGTACCCGCGATATTCGAGGGATCCGAGCGCTTCGAACAGGAACTCGGGAGCGCCGTCGGAGACCCGGCACGCAACGATGCCGCACATCAGCGGTTGCCGTCCATCAGGACACCGTCGCCGCGACGTGTGCGGGACGCGCCTGCTGCATGGTCCAGTCGTCCCGGTCCACCGAGGTGGTCAGGCTGTGGGCGACGCTTCGCACGATCGCGTCGACGCGGGTGCGCGGAACGAACCCGATCAGTTCGTGGGCGAGCGAGTTGTCGGGTACCCGGCGTCGCATGTCCTCGTAGCCGTCGCCGTAGGCATTCTCGTAGGGCACGAGCTGGACCCGGCTGGTGCTCCCCGTCTCGTCGATGATGAGTTCCGCGAGGTCGAGTATCGAGATCTCCTGGCCACCGCCGAGATTGTAGGCGTTGCCGTAAGCCTCCGTGGATTCGGCGATGTCGATGAGCGCAGGAACGATGTCGTAGACGGAAGAGAAACAGCGGGTCTGGCGCCCGGTGCCGAACACCGTGAGCGGGTCGCCGCGAAGGGCCTGTCCGACGAGGTTGGGTACCACCATGCCGTATCGGCCCTTCTGGCGCGGGCCGACCGTGTTGAACAGTCGAACGATCGAGACGGGCAGCCCGTACTGGGTGTAGTACGCGTGCGCGAATGCCTCGTCGATGCCTTTGGCAGCGGCGTAGCTCCAGCGGGATTTGAGCGGAGAACCGAGGATGCGGTCGGCGTCCTCGGAGAGCTTGTCCGCTTCGTTCTTGCCGTAGATCTCGCTGGTGGAGGCGAGCAGTAGCGTTGCTCCGGTCTCGGCGCAGACCATCAGCACGTTCTCCGTGCCATGGATGTTGGTCCGAAGGCTCGACAGCGGTTGCTCGACGATGAGTTTGACGCCCACCGCAGCGGCGAGGTGAAAGACGCGGTCGGCTTGGGAAACGCAGTCCAGGAGCACGGCGGGATCCAGGATCGACCCGATCACCACGGTGAGCCGCGGATGATCACGCACAGCGCTGAGGTTCTCGATGTTGCCCGTGCTGAGGTCGTCGAGGACGAGCACCGTATCTCCGCGCTCGAGGAGTTCTTCGACCAGGTGGCTTCCGATGAAGCCCGCGCCGCCGGTGACGACCGATCTCATCGGACTGCCTCGATTTCCGGGTGTCGTGGATCGAGGACGATGTGGTCTCTGGTGATCCAATCGAGCTTCACGCCGGTGTGGCGGGTGTGGATGAATACGAGGTCCGCTTCGAACTGGTCGGGGGCCTTGGTCGCCGGCACCAGGTCTCCGGACTCCAGGGTTACCGACTCGAAGTGATCGTCGACGAATCCGACCTGGGCACCGGCGCGAGCAAGCGCCGACATGATTTCCAGGGCGGGTGATTCGCGAAGGTCGGCGACATCCGGTTTGTAGGAGACGCCGACGACGAGGATGCGGGCGCGGCTGAGCGGCAGGCCCTGATCGGCGAGGGCCACTCGTGCGTGCTCCACGATCCGACCCGGGCGTCCCGCGATCTCCGCCATCGAGCGCTCGATGAGCGGCGCTGACACGCGTTCCTTCCGCAGCTGCCAGAGCAGATAGTGCGGGTCGCAGGGGATGCAGTGGCCGCCCACCCCCGGACCCGGGCGGAACGCCATGAACCCGTAGGGCTTGGTCGATGCGGCATCGATGACATCGTTCACCGGGATGCCCAGGTGTTCGCAGATGTCGGCGAATTCGTTGGCCAGGGCGATGTTGACGGCACGAAACGTGTTCTCCAGGAGTTTGGTCATCTCGGCCGCAGCGAGCGAACCGACGTGATGCACCTCCGGTGCGTACCGACGAAGGAGATGATCGGCGATCGACTCGCATCGCGGGGTTGCGCCGCCGACGACGCGGGGCACGAGCTCCTGGGCCACGGCGCTCGGACCCGGATCGATCCGCTCGGCGCTGAAGGCGACGAAGATGTCCTCGCCGACGGTGAACCCGCGCTCCTGCAGCGGCTTCACCAGGAAGTCCTCCGTGCAGCCGACATAGGTGGTCGAGGTCAGCATGATCAGCTGGCCGGCAACCGCGCCGGCGACAACGGTCTCGCAGGCGGACGCCAGCATCCGAAGGTCGGGGGAGAGATACTCGTCGACCGGGGTCGGCACGCAGATGACGATCGCGGCAGCCCGGGACAGCGAGCGTGGCCGGGACGTCAGGGCAAGGCGATCGGTTGCCATCGCGGCGGTGAGGCGTTCCTGGTCGCGGCGCTGCAGGTCGGCGGCTCCCGAGGTGATCGTAGAAAGGCGCGATTCGCTCAGGTCGAGGCCCAGCACCGCGCAGCCGGCGGAGTGGTAGGAGATGGCCGTCGGGAGGCCGACGTAACCGAGCCCGACAACAGCGACGTCGAACTCGAATCCGATGCGAACCGGAGCCAGTCGACGGTCGCTGGCGTGGGAGCGAGCGTGTCGGGGTTCATCGCGCTCGTCGGTGATGGGGGAAGCGATGGTAGTCATTTCGCCTGCTTTCGGGAGAGGGGGCTGGCGATCACACTGGCGCGAACCGCCCGGCTCGGCCAAGGCTTCGGGGCCCGATGTGCGGGATTGCGGCAGGCTTGTGCGGGATGCCGCGCAGACCGCAAAAGGGTGCGGGGTCGGCGGTTCTCCCGTCATCCACTGGCGGTTAGCGTGGCACTGTGCCCACCGTTGCAGTCGAGTTCGCGATCACCGTGATCGGCATCGTCGGCGTGAGCACTCTCGTCTGGGGAACGGCGGGAATCCTGCGCGCGCTGGCGGGAGCGGTCCGACTCACGCCGTTCGACTACGAACCGGTCGTCGGCCCCGGCGGAGTCGCGATTGTGATCGCGGCACACAACGAAGAACTCGTCATCGAGAAGACGCTCACCTCGGCCATGGCTCATCTTCCGCGCGGGCAGGTGTACGTGGCCTCAGACGGGTCGAGCGATCGAACGACGGACCTGGCCATCACACTCGGCGCGAACGTGCTCGACCTCAATCCCAATCGGGGCAAGGCTGGCGCGATCGTCGCTGCCATCGAGCACTTCGACCTGGTCGAGCGCTACGAGGTTGTCATGCTGCTCGACGCGGACACGGTGCTCTCCGAGGACTACCTGCGATCGGGGCTGCCGCTGTTCGATGATCCGGATGTCGTCGCGGTCGCCGGACGTGCCTCCACCATCTTCACGCCGCCGCCGGCGACGCTCGCCGGACGCATCATCGTCACCTATCGGCAGCGTCTCTATATTGCGGTGCAGTACCTGCTGAAATACGGCCAGGCATCCCGGGCCGTCAATGTGGTGTCCATCGTTCCCGGCTTCGCCAGCATGTATCGCACCCGCGTGCTCGACGCGATCGATATCGATGCCCCCGGCCTCAGCATCGAGGACTACAACATGACGTTCGAGATCCACGCCAAGTCGCTCGGACGCATCGCCTTCAATCCGCGCGCGGCCGTGGCGCACACCCAGGACCCCGACACGTTGCACGAGTACGCCAAGCAGGCCGGTCGATGGTCACTCGGCTATTGGCAGACGCTGCTGCGGCACGGCTGGCGCCCCCGGCTGTTCTTCCAGGTCGCCTGGTTGTCCGCATTCGAGTTGATCGTCGCTGCACTCGTACTGGTGTTGGTACTTCCGATAGCGCTCGCGTCCGAGTCGTCCGCGCTCGCGGTCGAGTGGGGATGGAGCACGAACGCCTTCCTGGAGTGGTTTGCGCGAGCTCTGCCGGCCTGGGTCTTGCTGGTCGGAACGCTCGTGCCCGACTTCGTCCTGTCCTTCGTCACGGCGGTCGCGACCAGGAATGCACGATTCCTTCTCTATGCACCGGTGTTCCCGCTGCTCAGGATCCTGGATGCCCTGCTCTGCATTCGCGCTCTGGGTCGCGCCGTGTCCGGTTCATCGACGGGGGTGTGGCAGAGTCCCGCCCGGCGAGGCGCATCCGTTCAGAGTGACTCTGCCTGATCGATATCCGGCGGCAGGATGGTGAGCAGGTGTGAGCGGGATCGTGCCTCGAGTTTGCGGTAGATCTGGGTGATCCGCACCTCGACGGTTCGGAGGCTCACGAAAAGGGCGGCCGCGATGTCCTTATTCCTGACGCCCCTGCGCATGAGTCTCAGCACCGCTAGCTCCTGGTCGGTCAGCGTAGACAGCATCGAGCTCTGCAGGGATGCCTCGATCACCGTCGACGATTCACGAACGGCGCGCGCCCAACCGCTTGCCGACAACGCTTCGAACTGGAGCTCGGATGCGGTTTTCTGCTCACCCGCGCGCTGCAGTTGACCGCCGCGCTCGAGCGCCATGGCGTAGTTGAAACGGATTCGCGCCACCTCGATCGGGGCGTTGTTGGCCATGGCCGTTCCCACCGCTCTTTGGAACCCGGCCAGCATGTTCTCGCTCGGAGCCACGATCGCCTGGGCGTGGGCAAGGGCCATGGAGGCCCAGTTCGACGGATGGCGTGCCACCCGATCGGCGAAGTCTTCGGTGACACGGGTCGCCGCATCCCATTCCCCGAGACGGGCGAGCACCTCGATCATTGCGCCATCGACCCGCAGGAAATCGGGCCGGTAGACGAGACCGATCTCGTAGGCGGCGGCAAAATGCGATCGGGCCGAGTCGAGATCACCCTGGTTCAACGCCCAGGCTCCTTCGATGCAGTGCAGTTGCGCGGTCATCACGTCATGCCGCGAGTGCGCCGCGACACGGCGTGCCTGCTCGAGGTAAGCCTCAGGATCCGGCTTCTCACGCACCATGATCTCGTTCCAGGCAAACAGCAGCAGCGTCCGGAAGTCCTCGCCGGTGCCCAGTTCGTAAAGCTCGTCGATGAAGCGTGAGGCTTCCGCCACGCGCCCCGCGGCGATCTCGTTTTCGGCCGAGAGCGCGATGACGCGGGCGGTCCATTCCTCGCTTCCCGGGGGTCGCGACGAGGTGGTCGTCAGGCTCGCGAAAGCACGTCGCGCGTCGTCGTAGCGGCCTTCGGCGGTGAGAGCCCGACCGAACATGATGCGGATCGGCGCGGGAATATCTTCGACGACCGGTTCGTGGACGTCGCCCGTGGTCGGCCCGGTTCCGGCGCCGTCGATCGCATCGACAAGTCGGCGCGCGCCGCTCTGGATGCTGTCGGCCGGCACCTCCGGGGCCGGACGCAGCGTGTAGGCGAGATCGATGCGAGCACGGGCTTCCCCGATTTCGCCGTGTGCGACGAGAAACACCGTCGTCTGGGCCAGCAGGTCGGCACTCGCCGCCGGGGCGTCTTTTGCAAAGCGTCGCGCGTAGGCGTCAACCGCTCGCACATCGATGGGATGCCCCTCGAGCGAGGTCATGATGATCTCGAGGCGAAGGCAATCCGCGAGTTCGGACGGCGATTGTGCCGACCGCTTGCACTGCTCGAGATAGCGATGAGCGATCGCAAATTCCGAAAGGATGATGAGCCGGTCGCACAACCCGAGCATCGCGCCGAGCATCTCGTCGATCAACGGGCGCAGGAGCAGCGCGCGTTCGGTGAGCTCGATGGCGGCCGCGGTGAATCCTCGATCGAACAGGTCTCCGGCCTCCGCGATCAGCGTTTCGCTCGCCGGCAGATTTTCTCCGGCATGATCCGCGTGCCACAGCGTCAAAGCCTCGCTGTGCCCGAACTCTTCGGTGACGGCCCTGCGGTACAGCTTGGTGCGCTGCTCGCTCGTCATCGACCAATACACGGCCGAGCGCAACGCGCCGTCCCGAATGGCGACGAAGGGACCGCGGATGTCGAGCACGCCCTGCGAATTGAGCTGCTGGAATCGATCCCGATTGCCCTCCTGGATTTCCGGGATCGCCGACATGCTGTTGAGCGGAGCGATGGAGAGACGTCGCAGCAGCTTCAGGGCGGAGCGATCCCAGCGATCGAGTCGAAGCGGGAATGCGCCTGGATAAAGAGGGAGCGACAGCGGAGCGAGGCCCTCCAGCTGCCCCTGGCTGAGGCTGCCGATCGCAGTAGTGATCAGGCCGGGAAGGTGCCCGGCAGCACCGCACACGATCCGCAGCGTCTCACGATCCGCATTCGCCGGGGCCAGCGAGCTCGCGAAAGCAAGAGCGGTGTGCCCGTCGAGCCGACTCAGCGCCACCTGTCTTATCCCCGCAAAAGTGCTCTCCGCCGCGTCGGGCGACACAGACATCAGCATTCGAATCCCGGTGCCGGCAAGGCGCCCGGCGATATAGGCGAGAGCGACCTGGCTGTGGTCATCGAACTGGTCAGCATCGTCGATGAGCAGCAGGATGTCAGGCCTGCTTCCGGCTCGTAACAGGAGAAGCAGGTCGAGGGCAGCCGCCAGCGTTCCGTTGAGACTGTTGTCGACGAGGCGAAAGCGTCCGATGAACTCAGCGACGCGCGGGTCACCGAGCGCCCCGAGAACCAATGAGATGCCTGCGAACTCTCGATCGCGCTCGGATGGATGCGGGGACACCCAGGCGCTCCTGATCGGCGGGTGGGCCCGCACCGCTTCCAGCAGGGTCGAACGTCCGGAGCCGGGAACCCCGACCACCAGCATTGCGGCGCTCGGTGTGCGGGCGCTCGCCAGCATCTCATCGAGCTGCTCGCGTCGGGCAGCGATGAGGAGGGTGGTTAGCGGTGAACTGCCTGCATCACTCGGTATTTGGGCGCTCGGTACGTCAGTTGTATAGGCCATTCGGGGGACCTCCCGCGTGTGCCGTGGTCAGCGACGGCGCGGTACCTGGTTTGTGCGCGCAAGATGCAGCTCGCACGTGTCGATGGGGCAAACGTCGGTCACGCGCTGCCAGCGGCGGGTAAGGCTGTGCGGCAACAACGCAATCGGGTTTCCTGCGCTGCCCACACTGGCCGGTACGACGATTCGATCAGCGATTTCGGGCACTGCAGTCGAGAATCCTTTTTCAGGGTAACCCCGGAAGCCCGAACTGGTCTATGGGGGTTTCTCAGTAGTGCGATCTGATTTTTCGTCGCATTGGTGTCTCTCTTCCTGTCGTCGTCGTGGCCGTGTCACGATTGCCAGATGATCATCGTCACCACAAACGACATCCCCGGGTACACCGTCACGAAGGTCCTCGGCGAGGTGATGGGGCTTTCAGTGCGCTCGCTGAACATCGCTTCCGGCCTGTTCGCCAACCTCCAGGCGATCGGCGGCGGTGAACTGCCGCAGTACACCCAGGTCATGCACGACACCCGTCTCGACGTGATGGCCCGCATGGCCGCCGACGCCGAGGCGAAGGGCGGCAACGCGGTGCTCGCGATGCGCTTCGACGCGAGTGCGATCGGCACCTATACAGAGATGTGCGCTTACGGGACCGCGGTTGTGATCGAGGCGACCGCGTAGGGCGGGTCTCGATACGCGCGCTCTGCGTCGCTCGCTACTCGACCACCGAACATGGATACGCGGGCTCCTTCGTCGCTCGCTAATCGCGCGCCGAGAACATCGGACCTGCCCGTTCTGGGGTCAAACCGGCTTCGCTTGGGTGCCGAAGAAATAGCGACGCCCGGCAATACGGGCGCTTGTGACCCGGGGGAATATCCACTCTTGAAACACCTAGCCACCGCTATGACCACGTCCATCGTTGCCGCAGCGGTTCTCGCCGCCGTCGCCATCGCGCCGGCCGCGGACGCCACTACAACCACGACCAGCTCGAGCTCGCCCGATCGCCAGGTCAGCAACGCGACCAGCCAGGACTCGGCATACTCAACCGCGTTCCTGCCGAAACTGAAGGCGATCGAATCATCCGTTGCCGCCTCGAAACTGTGCGCGCTGCCGGTCTCGAGCCTCTCGGGTGTCATCGCGAGTCTCTCATCGCTGCCCATCGTCTCGAAGACGACGATCAGCACGACCGCTACCAACACCTGCGCCGATGTCAACGCCGTCGCAAACCCCAACCTCACCGCATCCGCTCTCACCAGCATGTGGGCCTGGGGCAACCCGGTCTCCGCGTCGGATGACGCGCGCGGTCTCGGCGAATCGGCCTTCGCGCCCGCGACGATCGCGGCATACTCGTCGGCGAAGAAACTCACCAACGTGCGTCTTTCGGTGCCGTGGGCAGCCGACCAGGGTTCCGCCATCGGCGCCTGGCTGAACACGAGCGTCGCCGACCTGCACGCCAAGGGCGAGACCGTCTCCGCTCTCGGCGGTGATTCCGCCTGGGTCACGAACCCGTCTCTCGTCTCGCAGTGGATCACCTCCGCTCACAACGCGGCCGCCTTCGACGGCGTGCAGCTGGACGTGGAGCCCTGGACCAACGACACGGGCTGGACGACGAACACGGTGGAGATCGCGCAGTACGTTGCCATGGTCAGGCAGGCCGAGGCGACCGCGCACTCACTCGGAATGACGCTGGACATCGACACCCCCTGGTGGCTGTCGACCACGTCGTACGGCACGGGAACCGTGCTGAGCGCGATCCTGCCCTTCGTCGACGGCATTTCGATTGTGGCCTTCTCCGACCACGCCGGCGGCACCGACGGAATCATCGAGCAGGCGTGGCCAGCGGTCATCCAGGCCGGCGCCTCGCTGACCCCGTTCACGATCGGTGTGCAGACCTCCTCGGATGCCGTGGCCGGCGGATCGGCGTACACCTTCGCAGACAAGGGCTCCGCTGCGCTCGAGTCCGAGAGCAACAGGGTGCGCGCCGCGTACTCGGCTTCGATCGGATACTCCGGCATCACCGTTGAGGAATACCTCAGCTGGTTGAGCCTGGGGGCTTAGGCTCGCCCACTCTCGCGGGGTAGACAGGTACCGCGAATAGGGGGACGAGTTCTGCGGGGAATCCCCGTACCGTTGGGGCTATCGTCTCTCCAGTCGCCATCACACTCGTCACCGCAGCTCTGATTGCGGTCGTTGTCGCGCAACCGGTGCTGATGGACGTGAGCGTTTCAGACCACAGCGTGGCGGGGGTGACGGTCGGTCCTTCCACAGGCCCAGGGACCGGGCACGCAACGTCCACGCCCGATCGCGGCATCGCCGCGGAGTCCAGCGCAGACGCGAGGCAGTCGCAGGCGATCCTCTCGTCGAAATCACTGACCGCGGCCATGGCGAAGGTCGGCACCTGCGGGCTCTCGGCGACAAGCGTCGCCTACATCATCAGCGCCACCGGATCGTCACCGGCGATCTACCGGCCCGGCGTCAGCGCATCGGCAACGAGAGTCTGCCCAGACATCAAGGCGGTGGCCGACGTGACGAACACATCCTCTGCGATCACGAGCATGTGGGCATGGGGCAACCCCGTGCCGGCTTCGGTGGATGCTCGCGGGCTCGGTGAACCCGCCTTCGTCCCGGCAGCGATCTCGGCCTTCTCGGCAGCAAAGCATCTGACGGACGTCCGTTTGTCCGTGCCGTGGGCGGCCGATACCGGCAGCCAGGTGCGCGCCTGGCTCGCGGGCAGCGTCTCAGCGATCCACACATCCGGCCAGACCGTGTCAGCCCTCGGCGGCGACAACGGGTGGGTGGCACAACCCGCGCTCGCCGTGCAGTGGATGACCGCGGCACACAGCGTCGCTCCTTTCAACGGAGTGCAACTGGATGTCGAACCGTGGACAGACGACGCCGGCTGGGTCAATCATCCCGCGGCGATCGCGAGTTACATCGCTCTCGTGCAGCAGTCGGAGGCCGCTGCTCATGCCCTCGGCATGAAGCTTGGACTCGACGTGCCATGGTGGCTGTCGACCACGCCCTACGGCTCTGGCAGCGTACTCAGCGCGCTACTGCCGTTCATCGATTCGGTTTCGATCGTCGCCTACTCGGATCACGCCGGAAGCTCGGACGGGATCATCGCGCAGGCCTGGCCCGCCGTGGTCGAGACGACCGCCGCCCGCGTCCCGTTCACGATCGGGGTGCAGACATCATCCGACGCCATCTCCGGCGGAGCGCAGTACACTTTCGCGGACAAGGGGTCGGCGATTCTCGAGACGGAGACGGCCAAGGTGCGTGCCGCCTACTCGACGACCCTGGGGTACTCGGGCGTCACGGTCGAGGAATACCTCAGCTGGTCGACCCTGAAGCCGTAAGGCTTCGGGCCGCCTTCGCCGCGGGCGGTGTGCGCGCTAACGCTTCGCGGCCTGCCATCCCAGGACGGCCATGAGACCCGCGACGACCACCGTTGCAACACGCGCACGCTTACGGTTGACGGCATCCCGCTGCGTGGCCGTTGGTGCGTTTCGTGCCTTCCAATCGAACCGCCCGCGAACGGAGTTGGCCGAGAACGCGGACCGACGGGACAGCCACGAGAACGCCGAGCCCCACGACACCGACGAGGCGATCGATCCGATCGACGCGAACGACCCCACCGACCCGATGGCGAGCACGGATCCGACCGATCCGATCGAGAGTACCGAGTCGACCGATCCGATCGAAAGGAGCGAATTGCGGGAACGGAGGGACAGCTTCGAAGTCATCCCTCAGGGTACGTCTGGCCTTCTCTCAGAGAGGCCCGAGCGGGATTTTCCGGGACTGGGCAATCCGCAGGTACCACCGTTCTCAGGATGTTGGCCTAGCGTAGTGGAATGACTGGTACACCTCTCTACGACCAGCCAGATCGGGTCAGCGAGACTGTCTTCGCGCGCTTTGACGAGCCGTCGGCTGGAGCGCCGGTAGTTGACCAGGGTCGCTTTCGAGGGATCCCCTCCGCACTCATCGGTTTCGTCATCTTCAGCGTGCTCGCCGGGTTGGTGGTTTCGGTAGCGCTCGTCCCGGGCATCGCGCTCACGCGGGCGACGACATCCGCTTCGACCTCGCTGTTCAAGAGCCTGCCCTCGTTCATCGATGTCGGCCGACTCCCGCAGCGCAATCGGATTTACGCCAACGGTCCGAGCGGACCGGTGCAGATCGCGACGGTTTACGACCAGAACCGCCAGGAGGCGAGCTGGACCGAAATCTCGCCGTATCTCAAGGACGCCGCGGTCGATGGCGAGGATCGCGACTTCTACTCGCATGGCGGGGTGGATGTCCCGTCCCTCGTTCGAGCGGCGGTGAGCAACGCCAGCGCGGGTTCGATCCAGTCCGGTGCCTCCACGATCGCGATGCAGGTGGTGCGCAACGTCCAGGTGCAGGATGCGCTGAAGCTCAAGTCGACGGCCGCCCAGCAGAAGGCCTACCAGGAAGCGACGACCGACACCCTGAGCCGCAAGCTCAAAGAGATGACGCTCGCGATCGGACTCGAGAAGACCTACACGAAGAAAGAGGTGCTGCTCGCTTACCTCAACATCGCGAACTTCGGAAAGGCGAACTAC
>Ga0302314_10019622_pt1 | contig 11217 bp, 10 predicted proteins | sample III_Palsa_N2_3_FD_200533 | JGI IMG/M metagenome (GOLD analysis project Ga0302314, IMG submission 200533) | Peat permafrost microbial communities from Stordalen Mire near Abisko, Sweden - III_Palsa_N2_3 | ecosystem: Environmental > Terrestrial > Soil > Palsa > Peat permafrost | place: Sweden... | reverse complement strand
ACCGGCATCCGGTGGTTGTCGATGAGCACGCCGAGGAAGCTGACCAGGGTCGGGTCGGCGTCGGGGAGCAGGTGCGCGAGCGCGGCCCGCTTCTCCTCGGTCGAGAACTCCGGCGAGAAGAAGAACGCCGTCAGAGCCCGCTGCTCGTGCAGGGCATCGGCGAACTGCCCGAGCTGCTCACGCAGCAGGTCGAGCTTGCCCTGCTCCAGAGCGACCTCGAACAGCGACCGTGCATATACGCGAGCGAGCTCTTCCATCCCTGGTCCCTACCTAGTTGCTCCGGGCGGTGCCCGACAGCTTCGTGAAGTCGATGTCGCCGAGCGCCTCCTCGACCAGCCGGCGCTGATCGGAATCGTCCAGCGACTTGCGCGTCACCTTCTCGGTGGCGAGGATCGTCAGGTCGGCCACCTCGTTGCGGAGGTCCTGCAACGCCCGCTTGGTCGCGGCGTCGATGTCGCGCTGGGCCTTTCGCGAGGCCTCCTCGGCGATCTCGTCGCCGCGCGCGTGTGCCTCGCGCTCATGGGCGTCCGCGGCCTGGCGCGCGCGCTGCACGATCTCCTCGGACTGGCTGCGGGCCTCGGCCAGCCGCTCGCGGTATTCGGCCAGCAACTGCTCGGCCTCCTCGCGCGTGCGCTGCGCGCTGTCGATCGACTCCTCGATCGCCTTCTGCCGCTTCTCCAGCGCCGCGGAGATTGGCGGGAACGCCCACTTCCGCAGCGCCAGCAGCGCGACGATGAACGCGATCAGCGTCCAGATCATCACGCCCAGGCTGGGCGAGACGAGGAAGTTTCCACTCGAGCTGTCGGCTAGCAAGGGCATGGTCTAGCCGAGGAAGAACGCGATCAGGCCGAAGATGAAGGCGTAGAAGACGATCGCCTCGGTGAGCGCGAAGCCCAGCCACTGGATCGAGGTGATCTCGTCGCGCATCTCGGGCTGGCGGGTGACCGCCTCGATGACCTTGCCGAAGATGTAACCGACGCCGACGCCCGGGCCGATGGTGCCGAGACCGGCGCCGATGCCGAGGGCGAGCGACTTGATCGCCTTGTCCAGGGCGGGATCGTCGGCGGCAGCCAGAACGGTGATAAGCGACACGGAAGCTCCTTGTTGATCAGTGAGACTCGGCGACGGCGCCGCCGAGATAGATGGCAGTGAGAGTGGCGAAGATGAACGCCTGCAGGGTGGCGATCAGTACCACCTCGAACAGGAAGAACACGATCGCGATGGGCAACGTGACCGCGCCGAGCGCGGCGAGCCCCAGCAAGACGACCAGGCCGCCGCCCATGAACAGGATGAGCAGGTGGCCGGCCAGGATATTGGCAAACAGCCGCACCGACAGCGACACGATGCGCACGAACTGTGAGATGACCTCGATGCCGAAGATGAACGGGATCATCACGTAGCGAACCGGCACGTTGTCCAGGCCCGCGGGCAGCCAGCTTTTGATGTAGCCCACGAAGCCCTTGGCCCGGATGCCCTCGAACTGGTAGCTAAACCACACCATCAGCGTGAGCGCCAGCGTCACCGAGATGTTCGCGGTGGCCGCGTAGATCTGAAACGCCGGGATGTGCAATCCGAAGACGTTGAAGGTCTCCTCGGTGTTCACCGGCAGCGGGATGTAGCCGAGCATGTTCGAGAACCAGATGAACAGGAACAGCGCGCCGATGAACGGGAACCACTTGGCCGACATCGTCGGCTCGATGTTGTTGGGGCCGGAGATGTTGTCGTGCATCAGGCCGTAGACGACCTCGACGGCGGTCTGCACCTTGTTCGGGCGGGCCTGCATGCGCCGGGCGATCCACACCATCGAGACGACCGTCAGCACGGTGGCGAGGAACAGGTAGAGCACCGCCTTGTTGAGGGACAGGTCCACGCTGCCGAGCTTGATCGACACCCAGTCGTCGAGCTTGAACTCGTTCTGGGGCTGGTAGGCGGTGTTCTGGCCGTGGTTGCCGAAGATGACCGCGAGCGCGACGAGCAGCGCGATGTACAGCACCACGCCGAGGATCACCTTCGAGCGAAGCGACATGCGCGCCAGGACTTTCATCGCGCACCGCCGTTCGGCTGCAGCGGAGTGCCGGGGGGATTGCGGGTCGGGCCGCTGGGCGCGTCGAACGGGCGCATGATCATGCCGACGGTGAAGTAGACCGTGAACAGTGCCACGACCAGCACGGCGGCGGCGAGACCGGCCGCGTTGTCGTTGACCCCGACCAGGAAGATGGCGATCGCCACGAACCAGCCGCGCCCGATCATCGAACCGGCCAGCAGCCCGACGGTCGTGCGGGGATCGTTGGCCGCCGCGGCGCGGCGGGTGGTGTACACCTGTACTCCGCGCTGGATCACCCAGGCGCCGGCGGCCACGGCCCACCCGGCCATCGGCAGCCCCGCCACGACGAAGATCGGCAGCGAGACGGCGAGGAGTGCTATGTCAAGCCAGCGGACGACAGCCATCAGCTCACGGGTCCGCGACGCGGGCGCACACAACGCTCCCAGCCGCCCCGAAAGCGTCCGTGCAATCGTCGCCGGGTACCGCCGGCGCCACGCGAGCAGGCACGCCGCGACCGGCGGCGCTCGTCACTGGCTGGCCCGCGCAGACGCTCGCCGTGCGGGCTCCGGGCGCACGGGCGATCGGGCTGGCGCTCAGCCGGTGGTGCAGGCTCGGGCTCACGCTGAGCATCGGGGTCGCTCGCGTCGAACACGCCTTCGGTTGCATCGAATTCTGACATTTCGTTTGGGGCACCCTACAGACGACAAAAGTCCGCGCGCGCTTTCGCCGGCGGACTTTCCAGTGCCCACTCCTCCCGGGGGTCTTCGATGGGGCCGTGAGTGTACTTGGTTAGGGACTTCGTAACAACTTTGTGACACCCGCCACGCGATCGCGTCGGGTCCCACTATCGTGGACCATTCGGTCAGGAGCCCATGGGCCGCGCGTCCGGCTCGGAACTCGGGTCGCCCCCATCCCTACCGAGCGCCGAGCGCAGCAGGCGCCACGCCCTCGGCGCCACCACCTCGATGATGAGCACCGACAACGCGGTGGTCAGCATCCCCGCCAGGACGTCGGTGAGGTAGTGGTTGCCGGTGGTCATGACCGCGACGGCGGTCACGAGCGGATAGGCGACGGCCAAGGCGCGCACCCACCAGCGCACCGATATGCGCCAGACCACCAGCGAGGACCAGCAGGCCCAGGCCAGGTGCAGCGACGGCATCGCCGCCAGCTGGTCGGCGGTGGAGGCGAGCGTACCGGTGTGCCAGGAGCCGAAGGTGTGCGAGTTCGCCACGATGTCGATGAAGCCGGTCCCCGGCAGCAGGCGCGGCGGCGCCACCGGGTACAGCCAGAACACGGCAAAGCCGATCACGTTGATGAGCACGAGCGAGTTGCGCAGCGGCCGGTAGATGTCCGCGCGCGCCCACCAGATGTAGGCCAGCAGCCCGAGCGTGACGATGAAGTGGGCGTTGTCGTAGTAGTAGGAGAGCAGTACGCCGAGCGTGTGGTGGTTCGCCAGCCAGTGGTTGAGCGTGCGCTCGGGATCGAGGTGCAGGCGCTGCTCGAGCGAGAGGATGCCCTGGCCGTTGGTGATCGCCTCGTGCAGACGCACCGGCGCCGTGGCGACCAGCCGGTCATAGATGACCGCGAGCCAGCCGATGGCCAGCAGCTCGATCCACCACGGCGAGCGCTTGGCCCCCGGGGTGGCGCGGGTCTGGCTGGCGTGGCGCCGGGCGGCCGGCTCGTCCGCGGTCCTCGTGGCGACGCCCGGGTCGTCGCCGGCCGACCGCCGGGACGCGGGTGGGTGCTCGGTGACCGACATCTCACGAGGGAATCTAGCCGCTCCGGGGATGTTGCCCGGTTGTGAAGCCCGCCCCGGCCTCAGGGCGCGACGAGCGTCAGCCCACGCCGCGCAATGGTGTCCAGGACCGCCGGCAGCGCCGCGGCGGTGCGACGCCAGGACCCGGGGCTGGAGTAGTCGTCGGCGTCGTGCAGCAGGAGTACCGACCCCTCCCCCGCCCCGCCCGTGACCAACCGGCTGATCGACTCCGCCGTGGCGCGGGCCTCCCAGTCTCGGCCCCACTGCGTCCACAGCAGCGTCCGCCAGCCGTGCCGGCGCGCAAACGCCAGCGCGGCCGCGTTCAGCACCCCGTAGGGCGGGCGGTACAGGGTCACCCCGCGCCCGGTGGCGTCCTCGATGGTGGCCAGCGCCCGCGAGAGGTCGGCCTGCACCTGCCATGGCGTCAGGCGCAGGAGGTTGCGATGGCGATCGCAGTGCAGGGCGACGTCGTGTCCGGCGGCGACGATCTCGGCCGCCAGCCCCGGGTTGCGGCGCACCTGCTCGCCCACCAGGAAGAAGGTGGCCCGGGCGTCATGGCGCGCTAACGCTTCAAGCACCGCCGGCGTGCCCTGGGGGTGCGGTCCGTCGTCGAAGGTCAGCGCGATCCCGCGGCCGCTCGCGGTGGTCTGCTCGACGCCGAGGACGCGGCGCAGGCCCGCGGAGTAGAAGGCCGCCGCCGGCAGCGCGTGCGTGGCGCCGGCCAGGGCGAGCACACCGAGCGGGAGCGTGCGCTTCAGCTGGCGCTCGCCTGACTACTGCTCGGGAACGTCGCCGCCCCGGTCGCACGCTCGCCGCTGCTGCTGGCCCGAATGGTCGGCGAGAGGGCCGAGCCGGTGAGCGAGGCAAGCGACTCCGCGCCGAGACCCTCCGCGCGCAGGGTCGCCACGAGTCGCTCGGCACCGCGAACGGACGATTCCGAGCCGTCCAGCGTCACCACCACCACGTCGCCGGCCCGGATCTCACCCTGAGGCGGCGGCTGGCGGGCGTCGAGATGCCAGGCGCCGGTCACCGGGGTGGCGCCGGTGCTCCGCGCCAGCATGAGCCCGCCGAGCGACGGCTTCCCCGACTGCAGGAAGTAGAAATGCCGGCGCAGTCCGAAGGCATGGGCCTGCTCGTGCAGCCGGTGGGGAACGAGCACCCAGCGCAGCAGCCCGCCGCCCTGCTCGGACGGCAGACCTTCGTCCGCGTTGGTGCGCAGGCTCGCCAGCGTGAGGCTGGAGGGGTTCGCCACCGGCACGGCAAACGAGGCGTGCACGCCGTCGCGGGCCAGCTCGGCGGCCACCCGGGCCACATCGGCGTCGGGGGTGCGGATGATCAGGGCGACCTGACGCTGGTCGGTGGGGACGTTGGTGAGCGGATGGATGTGCAGCACCGAGCTCGCGAAGGCGTTGAGCTCGCCGGTCGACATCGCCCAGGCGCCGGCGATCAGCACGAGCGTGAGCTGGAGCCCCGCGGTGAGGACGCGCGGGCGCCAGACCGGAAGCGGCCGCACCCGTCGCGGGGCGGCCAGGACCACATCGACCGCGTGGGGCAGTCTGGCGCGCGGGGGCGCGGCGGCGGGTGGCGGTTCGGCCACCGCGGCGGCGATGCCGGCCGCGGCGCCGGCGATCGTCGCCGGCGGCACCGGTGAGTCGAAGCTCGCCTCGACGTGCTCGCGCAGCTCGCGAGTGTCATGCGCCAGGCGGACCAGCCGCAGATCGGCCATGGCGCGCGTGTTGATCCGGGCGTGCCCGACCGGCAGGCCGTAGGAGATGACCGGCGTGCCCGTGGCCATCGCCTCCAGGCAGGTGACGCCGCCGGTGGAGTGCACGAGCGCGTCGGCGGCGGCCAGCAGGTCGGGCATCCGGTCGGTGAACCCGTACACGTGGATCCGGGGGTCGTCGGCGAAGGCTCCGTCCAGGCGCCGGTAGAGCGCCTCGTTGCGCCCGGTCAGGCACACGATGCTCGTCACGTCCTCGATCCCGCATAGCTCCTTGACCGCACCCTCCAGGTCGCCGACGCCCCAGCCGCCGCCCGAGACCACCAGCGAACGGCCCGCCACCGGCAGCCCGAGCGCCGCGCGGGCCTCCAGCGAGGATCGGGCTTCGAGAAACGCGGCGGAGATGAGCGGCTGCACCAGCTCGACGCTGTCGTCGCCGGCGATCCGCCGCACCGAGTCCAACGAGTCCTCGTACATGGCCAGATGCAGGTCGATGCCGGGCTGGGCCCAGAAGAACAAGCCGGTGAGATCGGTAATCGTGGCCACCGTCGGGCAGTCGACGATCCCGCGCCGGCGCAGTCGCGCCAGCACCACCGTGACCGCCGGATAGGTCGACACCACGATGTCGGGCTGATGCTTGGCGATGGTCCGCGCGAGCGGTCGAGCGCCGAAGCTGCACAGCGACCAGCGGGCGTACCAACGCACCGGCGCCACGTGCTCGAGCAGCCAGTACACGACCGTGTAGGTCCAGGGCATGAAGCGCAGCTGCCAGCGATAGCCGTCCTCCACCACCGGGCGCAGCAACCGGCCCATGGCCGCCAACCCGTCGATCACCGTCACATCGACGTCGTCGCGGGCCACCTGGATTTGATCGCTCAGCGCGCGCGCCGCCGCCGCGTGCCCCTCCCCGACGTCGGCCGAGAGAATGAGGACGCGTCGCCGCCCGGGAGGCGAGGCAGGCATGGATGGACGTTGGCGTCGAAGGCGCATGGTTCGGTCGTTACCCCGCCAGCGGGCGAGACCGGCCGCAGCGGACAGCGCACAGGAAGTGGGGCCCCCGGCTGCGCAGAACAGTCAACAGGCTATCGGCCCCACCGTACGGCTGCGGGCACGTGTCCGATAATCGGCACAATGCGCACCACACTGAAGGCGTATGGCCCGGCGCTGCTGTGCAGGGCACAATAGCTCGATGCAGGTGACGACTCCGACACCCCGCGCGGCGCCCGCGCTGGCTCGGCCGCCCGCCGAGGACGCCACCACCGACCGGATCTCGCCGCGCACCCGTCGCGCCCTCGCCTGGATCGGGCTCACCGCGATCGTGGTGGGGGTGGCGCTGCTGGTGGCCTTTGCCGCCGATTCGCCCACCGTCTACGTGCCGGCCAGTCTGCGCGGCGGCTTCCCGGCATGGCTGTCGGGGCCGCTGCATGGCCTGGCCATCGGACGACTGAGCACGCACCGCTTCCAGGACCTTCTGGTGCTCGTCTGCGTCGGTTACGGCCTCGTGCTCGTCGCCGGCGACCGCGCGTCCCTGCGCGGCGTCGCGGTCGCGGTCGTCGCCGCGCACCTGATCCTGTTCCTCGGACCGCCGCTGCTGTCCCAGGACGTGTTCGGCTACCTCAGCTTCGCGCGGCTCGGTGCGCTGCACGGGCTGGACCCTTACAACCACGCGTCGGCCGCGGTGCCGCTTGATCCGGTGTACCGCTTCCTCGGCTGGCGTACGGTCGACTCCCCCTACGGCCCGCTCTACACCCTGGCCAGCTACGCCCTGACCCCGCTCGGGGTCAGCAGCGGCCTGTGGGCGCTGAAGGCGATCGCCGTGTCGGCCAGCCTGGCGACGGTGGCGATCGTCGCCCGCGCGGCCCGGGTCCTCGGGCGCTCGCCGGCCCAGGCCGCGGCGCTGGTGGGGTGCAACCCGGTGCTGCTGCTCGACGCGGTGGGCGGATTCCACAACGACACGCTGATCGCCGCGCTGCTGGCCAGCGTGCTGCTGTTCGCCGCCCTCGTGCATTACGGGCGCGCGGTCGCCGCCCTGGTGGTGGCGATCGGGATCAAGCTGTCCGCCGGTCTCGTTCTCCCGTTCCTCCTGCTCGCGCCCGCGGACTCGCGCGAGCGGGCCCGGCTGCTGACCATCGCGCTGTGCGGCCTGGCCGTGGTCACGGTGCTCGCGGCGATCGCCTTTGGCCCCCACGCGTTCGCCTTCGCCAATTCGATCCAGGGCGAGCAGCAGATGGTCGCCACCCACAGCGTGCCCAACGAGCTGGCCCGCCTGGTCGGGCTCGGCACCGTGAGCGCGCTGCCCGCCTGGTGGCGCGACCTGTTCGTGGCCGGCTTCATCGTGGTGGTCGGCGTCGGGCTGTGGCGCACCGCCCACGGCGGCGACTGGCGCGCCGCCGCCGGCTGGGCCACCGTGGCCTTGATCGTCTCGACGGCCTGGCTGTTGCCCTGGTACGTGATCTGGGCGCTTCCGTTCGCCGCGCTGGTGGACGACCGCCGTCTGCGCGCCACCATCCTCGCGCTTTGCTTCTACGCCGTGCTCATCCGCCTGCCGGTGGCCTCGGGGCTGCTCGGCGGCCGCCGCTCCTAGCCCGCCGGAACCGGCGCGGTGCAGGCGATGTTGGCGACCAGCCCGGCCCCGCCGGCCTTGGCGGTCGCCCGCAGCGCCGCGCAGCCGACGCTCGTGGTGCCCAACGCGCCGGAGGCGAGCGTCGAATCGAGCGGGGTGAGCACGGAGGCGGCATCGACCGAGCCCACCGCGGTGAGGCCGTAGTGCCCCGGGACCACCGAGAAGGCGAAGCGCTGGCCGGCCGCCACGGTCTCGCTGGCCAGCGCCTGGCCGGTGCGGGTGTTGCGCAGCGTGACCGTTCCGGCCAGCGGCGTGGTGGCCCCGGGGGCCAACAGTCCGCCGACGATGAGCGCTCCACGGTGGGTCAGCAGCGCGTTCTCGGTGGCTCGCGTGAGCGGTGAATCGTGGGCGGCGGCGATCAGCCGCACGAACGTGGCGAAGGCCGGACGGGCGGCGAACCCCGGCTCGGGGCCGACGAGACCGGAGTCCCAGCTCTGCGTGCGCCCGGGTCCCGCGTTCCACTGGTAGATGTAGACGCGGGTGATGCGCCGGGACAGGCGGGCCAGCCGATTGAAGATGAATCCGGTCACCACGGCAGCGTGGGCCGGACTCTGCGGAAACCCCTCGTCGCTGTGGTTGTGCCGCGACACCACGCCGCCGGTCTCGGTGAACCAGATCTCCGAGCGCGTGGCCCGCAGCAGCGACACGGTCGAGCCGATCTGCAGCCGGTTGGCCCCGATGTAGTTGTGCAGACCCCAGATACCCGGCTGCCCGCCGAGGGCGCGGTCGAACGCCCGCACCCAGGCGACCATGCCCGGCTGGTCGAGCAGCTCGGCGCCGAGCACCGTGCACGATCGGCAGGTCTGCCGCAGCACGCGGTAGTAGCTGGCGACCAACGCCGGCCGGTGACACGTCGGCTCGCCACAGTAGTTCGCCTCGTTCCAGGTGGCGAAGTCGTGCACCCAGGGATAGCGAGCCCGGAAGATCCGAAACGTGTGGGCCAGCGCGCCGGGTGACGGCGCCGAACGGCCCCGCCCGCTCGGCGCGTAGCCACTGATCGAGCGCCTTGGTCTGCGCCCGGTTGTCGAACACGTCCCAGGCCACGCTCAGCCGCGCCGCGTGGATCCCCAGGGCCAGGAAGCGGGCGTCGCGGAAGACGTCCGGCGTCTGCTCGGCCACGCCCACCGTCAGGGCCCCGGCCACCGCTGGTGCACCCAGACCGACGCTGAGCGCCAACACGACGCCGAGGCAGAGACGCTGAAGCCGAGTCATCCTGCCCGTATGGACGGATGCGCCGGGCAAAAGTCGCGCTGCCGTCGCGGCTCGCGGGGGTTCCGCGCCGCGACGCGCCGCCGATTCAGCGGCCGATCTCCGGGCGTGCGGCCGAACGCGCCGCGGTCAGCCGCTCGGCGGCCGCCAGGCTCGGCGCCTCGGGCGTGGTCCGATCGACCACGGTGTCGTATTCGCCGGTCTCGAGGTCACTGGTGACGTCACGTTCGATTTCCATCGAGCTGGCCTCGGGGCGCAGACGCCGCAGCCGAATCGAGTCGAGCCGGCGGAACTTGAGGATCTCCAGGCCGTACACGAGATACACGCTGGCGATGACGACGACCAGGCCGATTCCGAGCATGACCAGCGACCAGCCCAGGTTGTAGTCACCGTGATGGTCGCTGTAGGGCACGAACCGCAGCGCGAGCGCCAGTCCGGCCAGCATCAGCGTCCAGGTGTACATGTAGGCGAGCGTCTGGCGGCGGCTGAAGCCGATCCGGGCCAGCCGGTGGTGGAAGTGCTCGCTGTCGGCCCGGTACACCGGCTGGCGGTACTTCAGCCGCTTGAGCACGACGAACGTGGTGTCCAGGAAGGGCACCGCGAGCAGGATGAGCGGCACCACGAAGGACACCACCACCTCGGTCTTCACCGAGGCTTCGACGGCGACGCAACCCATGAGCAGGCCGAGCAGGTTCGAACCGGAGTCGCCCATGAAGCAGCGCGCCGGACGATCGTGGCGGGGGAAGTTATGAACAAGAAAACCGAGCGCGCCGCCCGCGGTGATGGCGGCGAGCACGCCCGCCGCCGAGTTCCCGAGATCGAAGGCGATGATCGTGAAGGCGCCCGCGATGATCGCGCACACGCCGGCCGCCAGGCCGTCAACCCCGTCGGAGAAGTTGACCACGTTCATCAGTGCCACCAGTCCGATCACCGTCAGCCAGGGCCCGGCGTGCGGAAAGCTGACGTGGCCGACGAACGGCAGGGTGATGAAGTGCACCCACACCCCGGCGTCCACCGCGATCACCGCGGCGGCGATCTGGCCGACCAGCTTGACCACCGGGTGCAGGTCGAAGCGGTCGTCGAGCGCACCCACGCAGGTGATCACCGCCGCGGCCAGCAGCACCTCGTCGTAGTTGGTGGCAACCGCGCCCTTGGTGGAGGCCAGCCACATCTGCGAGGGCAGCCACAGCCAACCCGCCACGAAGGTTCCGACGAAGATGGCCAGGCCGCCGAGCCGCGGGGTCGGTTTGTCGGACAGACCGCGTTCGCGGGGGTAGTCGACCACCCCGAACCGCACCGCCAGCCGCATCGACAATGGCGTCAGCAAGGCCGTCAACAGCGTGGCCGCGAGGAACGCATACAGCGCGTGGAGCTCGGTGGGATGCCGCATGATGCCTCCCTACAGGATCGCAGGAGTCTCGACACCTCAAGGGCAAGGCTGGACACGATCGCCTTCGACGGCGCGGACCGGGTTCCTGCCCGCGACCATCTGGCTACCGGATCGGAAGTCTACGCAGCCCCGCAGCGGAGCGTGCCGGCACAGTGCGCCGCGAGCGTGCCAAGGGTGCCAACCACGTCACGGCCCCGGGTCGCCGATGTGACAACCGGCGGTAATCGGACGACGGTTCGAGGGGGGTTGGCGAGGAACTGTTCGCTACGAACAGTTCCTCGCCACACGCCCCCGAAATCGGCCCGAACGTGGCGCGCTTGCGTTCAAATCGCCCGATGCAGGCCCGGACAGCCACGATCCGTCGCGTTTCCGCCACTCAGCTGGGGACCGGCGCCCCTAGGCGACCGTCACGGCGGTCGGGCGTAGCAGATGCTCGTAGAGCGGATAGCGCTCGACCAGCGCGTTGACTCGCTCG
>Ga0302314_10019621_pt1 | contig 11217 bp, 6 predicted proteins | sample III_Palsa_N2_3_FD_200533 | JGI IMG/M metagenome (GOLD analysis project Ga0302314, IMG submission 200533) | Peat permafrost microbial communities from Stordalen Mire near Abisko, Sweden - III_Palsa_N2_3 | ecosystem: Environmental > Terrestrial > Soil > Palsa > Peat permafrost | place: Sweden... | reverse complement strand
GCACGAGCCTAGTGAGGAGTTGAAGCAGGAGCTTCGTGCGTGGGTTGCTAAGGAGATTGGGGCGTTGGCGCGACCTGATGACCTTCGTTTCACTCCGACGTTGCCTAAGACGCGTTCGGGGAAGATTATGAGGCGTTTGTTGAGGGAATTGGCTACAACTGGGACAGTTACTGGGGATACGACTACGCTGGAGGATTTTGGGGTGCTGGCTAAGTTGCGGGAGAATGACGAATAAGCGGGGGTTTTGGCTGTTTTTGACGGTGAGCGTCCGGGATTGGGACGGTGAGGCTACGGTTGGCTGACGGACGTTTTATGGTGAGATTTTGACCGTATGGTGACCGGCGGTGGCGATGAGGGTCAGGCCGTGGGCTACTGAGGTGAAGGCGTCTCCGCTGCTCACTCGCTCGGGGCCGAAGCGGCTGATGAAGATTCGCTGGACGGCGGGGACGAGGGAGGTTCCTCCGGTGAGGAAGACGTGGTCTACCTGGACGGGGGTGGTTCCGGTTTTTGCCAGCAGCTCGTCGAGACTGGCTGCCATGCGATCGAGCTCCGGGGTGATCCAATTTTCGAAGTCTGTTCGCTGGACGGTTTGCCGGAGGTGGACGGTTTCGGCGTCGAGTAAGAACTCTGCGGATTCGTTTGGGGTCAGGTCGATCTTGAGCTGTTGTACGGACTGGTGCAGGCGGTAGCCGAGGTCGTGGTCGACTACTGCGGCGAGGGCGGCGATTTTTTCGGGTTCGAGGGCGCGCTTCTGGGTGGTTCTCAGCATCTCGACTACGGCGTGGGTGCGGAGGAACGAGAGGGTGTGCCAGCGCTCCAGGTTGGCGTAGACCCAGGCTGGGAGAGCGGGCAGGATTTTGTCGACTGAGCGGGCCATGGATTCGGAGCCGAGGGCTGGGGCGATCAGGCGACGCACGATGCGGGCGTCGAAGGCGTCGCCCGCGATGCCTACGCCGGTGCTGCCGAGGACTGTTCGTTCTGGGTCTCCCTGGGGTGAGGCGTGGACGCGGAGGAGGGAGAAGTCGGTTGTTCCGCCGCCGAAGTCGCCGATCAGGAGGATCTCGTCTTTTTGGAGGTCGCTGGTGTAGGCGTAGGCGGCTGCTACGGGCTCCATTGCGAATGTTACGGACTGGAAGCCGGCCTGGTGGAAGGATTGTTCGAGGCGGGCGAGGGCGAAGTCGTTGTCTGATTCGGAGTCCGCTCCGACGAAGACTACGGGGCGGCCTACGACGGCGGTGGTGATGTCCACGCCCAGGAAGCTGCTGGCGTTGGTTCGAAGGTCTGTGAGGATTTTGGCGACGAGATCCTCGAAGCGGTATTTTCGTCCGAAGATCTCGGTTCCGGTGAGGGTGCGGGCAGAGAGGTGGCTCTTTAGCGACTGGATGAAGCGGCGGCGGACATCGGTATCGAGTCCGTCGGAGGCCAGGTAGTGCTCGATTGCTGCTGGGCCGGTCCAGATAGATACGGGTCTGCGGGCTACGTTGGCCTGTTGCTGCGCGTAGAGGACGGAGCGGGAGGAGTTTACAGAGCCGTCGGTAGATGCGAAGGGGATTAGGCCGACGGAGCCGTCGGGTTGTGTGTAGGCGATGGAGCTGTTGGTGGTGCCGAAGTCTATTCCGATTGCTGGGGTCGTCACATGTCTATTGTCGCTGAGGTGGGTGAAGTGCGGCAGGATAAGAGGGCGTGCCTCAGGGACTAAAGCCCATCTTGTGGTGAGTTGTAATGCCCGGGCTTATCTCAGAAGCAACAGCAAAAGCAAAAGCGAGGTTTGTGGTTGAAAAGGTTCGAGCGGCGTGCGGGTGCGGTCGGTGTGGCAGGTCCTTCGACTGTGGCTCGCAAAAGCGCGAGCCTTCGCTCAGGATGACAGATTTGTGGGGGTATGGAGGAGAACCAATACAGTGGTCCATTCGCTGCGCTCAGGATGACGGGTGTGGAGACAGGGTGAGGTTCTGTAAGAACAAGCAACGGCAAGGGCAACCGCAGATTCCCTGCGGGAATGACAAATAAAAAGGCGAGTGCAAACGCAGATTTCCTTCGGAATGACAGACAAAAAGGTGATTGCAGTTGCAGATTTTCTTAGCTGAGGTGGCTGCTTGGGCGTGTGGGTAGGGTGAAGTGGAAGGTTGAGCCTTCGCCGAGGGTGCTGGTTGCCCAGATGTGGCCGCCGTGCTGGGTGACGATGCTGCGGCAGATGGCGAGGCCGAGGCCGGTGCCTCCCATGGCGCGGGAGTCGGAGGCGTCTACCTGCTTGAAGCGCTCGAAGATCTGCTGGAGTTTGTCCGCGGGGATGCCGCGGCCATGGTCCTGGACTTCGATGATGGCCTGGTCTTCGCCTATGTAGTTCGCGGTCAGCTTGATCTCGCTGGGGATGGTGGAAGGGGGTGGGGAGAATTTGATGGCGTTGGCAAGAAGGTTGGTGAGGGTTTGCAGGATGCGGTCGGGGTCGGCCCAGACGTTTACGCCGTTGCTTTCGATGGAGAAGCGGATGTTGGCCTTTGTGGCTGAGTTCTGCAAGAGCGAGGTGCTGCGTTGCAGCATCTCTTCTACCGAGCACATGACTGAGTGCAACTCGGCTTTGCCGGAGCCGATGCGCTCGAGGTCGAGGATGTCGTTTACGAGGCGGACGAGGCGGTCGGTGTTGCCGATGGCGATGTCCATCATCTGGCGCAGCTTGTCGGGGCGAGAGTTCAGTGCGCCGCCAGCGACGAGGCCGAGCGCGGCGCGGAGCGAGGTTAGAGGCGTACGAAGCTCATGAGAGACGGTGGAGATGAACTCGTCCTTCATGCGATCGAGTGCGTTGCGCTCCGAGATATCGGTGAAGGCGACGACTACGCCGACTGCGCGGCTGCGCTGGACGTCGGCAGGTTTGCTGGCTTCAGAGGCAGAGGCGGCTGTCGCGCCGGCGGCGTCGGTGAACGCGATACGGTGGGCACCGGATGAGGTGTGAGTGACTGTGGCGGGTTTTTCGGGGACGTTCGGCGATGTCTGTGTGGCTTCGGCTTCGATCTGCGGGCGTGCGACGTATTCGACGGCGAAGCTGGTGCCGTCTTTGCGCCAGAAGACTTCGTCGGAGACGCGCACGGTGCTGAGGTTTGTGAGGCTGGTCTGAATGGGTGAGTCTGAGCGGGGATATGCGGCGCCATCGGGATAGGAGTGATGGATGAGGTCGTGCATGTTGCGGCCGAGGATCTCGTCGGGACGATAGCCGAGCATCTGGGCGGCGGCGGGGTTTGCGACGGTGATGTTGCCTTCGAGATCGATACCGAAGATGCCGTCGCCTACGGACTCGAGAACGGAGTTCGATTGCCGGATCAAGGCGCGAAGCTGCTCTTCGGCGCGAATCTGTTCGGTGACGTCGATTCCGAAGGCAAGTACGTAGCGGGGCTTATCGACCGGCTCGACAAGGCGGTTGCGGTAGGCGAAGACGCGTTCTTCTCCGCCCGGATGGTGCTGAAGGCGCAGCAGGCCCTGGGCTTCGCCGGTGGTGAGGAGGTTGTTGAAGTAGGGCTTGATGTCCTGATGGCGGTCGGGGAAGACAAACTCTTCGAGCGAATGGCCGACGACGTCATCGACGCTGCGACCGATGCCCTGCGCGCCGTGCTCGTTGATGGAGAGGATCTTGCCGTCGAGGTCGTGGGTGTAGACCATGCCGAGCGAACCTTCGATGAGCTGGCGATAGCGGGCTTCGCTTTCGCGAATCTGGGTTTCAGCAACGCGCTGCACGGTGACATCGATGCCGGTGGCGATGATGAAGGCGACGTGTCCTTGCGAGTCGACGAGCGCGGTTGCGGACCATGAGATGCGGCGCGAGGTGGCGTCGGCGGCGAGCCAGTAGTTTTCGTAGGTGGTGGGGAAGTCGCCGGAGCGGATGCGCTCGAAGCTGTCGATGTACTCAGCGACATCGGCTTCGGGGATGAGGCGTTCCCACGCATACTTGCCGACGAGGTCGGAGGAGCTGTAGCCGGAGATGATCTCGCAGGCGCGGTTGAAGCGGACGATGCGGCCGGCGGTGTCGAATACGACGACGAGCGCGCCGACGGTGTCGAGGACGGCGGAGACGAAGTTGCGCTCGACTGTGAGGGCGGCTTCTACGCGGCGCTGGGCACGGGTGGAGCGATCCATCTCGCGGACGCGCAGGGAGAGTTCCAGGCGCGTGGTTACTGCGTGGGAGATGGTTTCGAGCGACTCAACCTGCGCAGAGGTGAGTTTGCGGGCGATGGTATCGAGGATAAAGAGGCAGCCGATGGGGGTTCCGTCTGCAATATAGATGGGTGCGCCGGCGTAGAAGCGGTAACGGCGGTCGCCGAGCGGGATGCCGCCGGGACTGAACTCGGGATCGCGTCGGGCGTCGGGAATCTGGTAGATGCCGTCGCCGGAGACGGTGGTTTCGCAGGGCAGGCTATTGCGCGGGGCGGAGGTTGCATCGAGGCCAAAACGGCCGGGGAAGATGATTTCGTCCTTATCGATCAATGCGATAGCGGCAATGGGAGCGTTGCACAGCTGAGCGGCCAGACGCGCGAGGTCGTCCAGGGCGTGGTCATGGGGCATAGCGGCAAGCTCATACTGCTCGAATGCCTGCTGGCGTGGAAGCTCGGCGATGGGAGATATCTCCGTCATACAGCAAATTGAAGGATACGAAAGGGAAGGCTGCGGGTGATGTCCCACTTTCGCATTATTTGCCGGACGAAAGTCACCTTTAAGTACTCACTTTTCTGTGTTACTGAGAGGTAACCTTTTCAAGGAGTTGGGAGTTTGCAACAGTCGCCTGCGAGAGGGGCGTCATCGGAACTGGCGTCCAGGGCTACTTTCCAGGTGCCTTTGACCTTTTTCCAGAAGGTAATGTAGCGGCCGGAAAGGGTAACCTGCTGGCCGTGCTGGTCGATGGAGTGGGCGTCGTAGTGGCCCCAGGTGAAGCCGGTGTCGCCGGATGGACCCATCTGTGCGCCTTCGGCGAACCAGGTTAGCTGGTAGGTTTTGGGGTCCCAAACGGCGGCGGCGGCGATGGCGGTGCGGCCGAGGACGGCGGGTTTGCCGTTGTTGAGGGTGACGGCGTCGTCGGCGAACCAGGAGGCGAAGGCCTTGCCGCCGCCTTTGGCTACGGAGTCGGAGAACTGGCCTTCGAGCTTGATGAGTTCTAGCTGTCCGGGGGTGAACGGCGCTGGGCTGAGGGGTTCGAGATGGTGGAATGGCGAGAGCGGGTCTGCGGATGGGGAGGTCTGCGCGAGAGCCGGTGAGAGGCTGAGGGCGGCGAGGAGAGCTAGTGCGAGTGGGAGGCGAGTTGCGGTGGAGTGGAACATGGGGAGATTGTACTGAGGAATAGCCTGATATGCTTCGCTGGAGATGACAAAGCGATCGGCGAAACAAGAGCTTGCTTTCCTGGCTGCGGGAACGGTGTTCGTGCTGGGCGGTGCGGCGCTGCAGTACTGGCATGGAGCGCGTGGCGCGGCGGTTGCTGTGCGGTGGGTTGGAGCGCTGCTGTTTGCTGCTTATGCGTGGAGGAAGCGGAGCCTTACGCCGTGGTTCTTTGTGGCGATGGTGATGGGGACGGAGCTGGGGTTCGATGCTCCGGGGTTTGCTACACAACTGCATGTGTTTTCGGATATTTTTCTGCGGCTGATCAAGGCTATTGTTGCGCCGCTGGTGCTCGCGATGCTGGTGGTTGGCATTGCGGGGCATGGAGACCTGAAGGGTGTCGGGCGGATGGGCGTGAAGGCGCTGGTGTACTTCGAGGTGGCGACTACGTTTGCGCTGGCGATTGGGCTGGTGGCGATCGATATCTCGAAGGCTGGTGTTGGGCTGGCGGTGACTACGGTAGCGTCGCAAGGAGCGGCTTCGGCTCCGCCTCGGTGGGATGAGTTTCTGCTGCATGTGTTTCCGGAGAACATTGCCAAGAGCATTGCTGAAGGGGAGATTCTGCAGGTGGTGGTGTTTGCGATTTTCTTCGGGTGTGCTGTGGCGATGATGAGCGAGGCTAAACGGGCTCCGGTGCTGCGGTTGTGCGAGAGCGTGAGCGAGGCGATGCTGCGGTTTACGAACATCGTGATGTACTTTGCGCCGGTGGCGATTGGGGCGTCGATGGCTTATACGGTTGGGCACCTGGGGCTGGGTGTGCTGGTGAACCTGGGCAAGCTGCTGGTTACGCTGTATGCGGCGTTGATTGCGTTTGCGGTGCTGGTGATGTGGCCGGCGGCGTTGCTGTTTCGCGTGCCGGTGAGGCGGTTCCTGGTGGCTGTTGCGGAGCCAGCTACGATTGCGTTCGCGACAGGCAACAGCCAGGCGGCGTTGCCGAGTGCGCTGGAACACATGGAGTTGCTGGGGGTTCCGCGGCGGGTTGTGGCGTTTGTGATTCCGGCTGGGTATAGCTTCAACCTGGATGGATCGACGCTGTATCTGGCGGTTGCGAGTATGTTTGTGGCGCAGGCTGGGGGAATACATCTTTCGGTTGGGCAGCAGTTGTTGATGATGGGAACTTTGATTGTTACGAGCAAGGGCGTGGCTGGGGTGCCGCGATCGGTGATGGTGGTGTTGCTGGCGACGGCGTCGACATTCCATCTGCCGGTTGAGCCGATTATGGTTCTGCTGGCTGCGGATGCACTGCTGGATATGGCGCGGACGGTGGTCAATGTTTCGGGGAACTGCCTGGCTAGTGCGATTGTGGCGAAGTGGGAGGGCGTGTTCGATAGCGAACGGCCTACGCCCGCGGTGGTGGATTCGGCGGGCTAACGCCGGGGGCCTCCCCCCGGATACTTTTTAGCTCAAAGTCCAGAGGACGCAGGGGTTAAGGGGAGACTTGTGAAAGTCTGCCCCCACTTTTTTGAGAGGTTAGAAGCTGTAGCGGGCGCCTGCTTCTATGCGGCGGCCGTTGTCGGCGGCGTAGGGGACGCCGAAGAGTGGGGAGCCGAGGACTCCGCCGACGCTGGTGACGTTGGTGTGGTTGAGGATGTTAGAGGAACGGATGTTTAAGGTGATGGTCTGCTGATGTTCGGCCTTGGCGTTGCGGGTTAGTTTGAAGGCGCGTTGCAGGTTGCTGTCGAGGTGGATGGTCCAGGGCATGGTGCCTTTATTGCGAGGAAGGGAGCCGGTGCCGCCGGAGTTGACGAGTAGACCCCAGGGGGTGGAGATGGCTCCGGGTGTGCCGGGGGCGGCGTACTGGGGACGGTCGTTGAAGTTGCCGTCGCCGTTGTTGTCCTGGCCGGTGGTGATGTTGTAGGGTGTGTCGCCGTTGGCGTTGAGGTTGCCGCTGAGTTGCAGCTTCACGGGGAGTTGGAAGGTGGCGTTGCCGAAGACGTTCCAGAGGCCGTTGTCGTCGCGGCGGGCGTACTCGCCGGCGTTGGAGCCGGTGGTCTGCGGGGTGAAGAAGGAGTTGTCGTCGTTGTCGTCTACGATATCGACGCGGACTGCGCCTATGAAGAACTGGAAACGCTTTAGGGAGTGCTGATCGAGGCCCATGAAGATGACGTTGCCGTAGCCGCGGCCGCTGGCCTGCCACTGGAGGATGTTCAGATTCGGGCCGAGAGGACGTGGGCCGGTGGGCTGATCGTTGGTGGGGGAGTTGATGTTTTCGGTACGGGTGGCGTGCCACAGCTGCGCGATGTAGTAGTCGGCGGAGAAGTTCCAGCTCTTGGCGATGGTGTGGGTGAAGCCGAAGTTTTCGATGTTGAAGAAGAGGTTGGGCATGTTGGGCTGGATGGTGCGCACGGAGTGGATTGGCGTGGCGCCGGTGAAGGGATTGCAGGTGGCGGGATCGAAGACGCCGGTGCAGGTGGGGTTATAGATAAGGCTGGTGACGCGCTGGACGCCGTCCTGCTGTAGAACCTGCGCGTAGCTGTGCGCTGTGAAACGTCCGGTGAAGAGGCCGGCGTGGGCGTGCAGCGTCCATGTGGCTTTTTTGTCCGGCGACCAGGAGACTCCGAGGCGCGGCGTGAAGTTGTTGTTCACGGCGGGCTTGGTCTGGGTGTAGTAGCGGAGGCCCCAGGCGAAGTGCAGGTTGGAGCGCACCTTCCAGTCGTCCTGAAAGAAGAGAGCTTCGCGATATTGCACCATGTTGACGGTGGGGTTGCCGACGACGTTGGAGTATTGGGTGGGCGCGCCGCCGGGCTGGTCTGTAAGGGCCTGGTAGTACTGCTGGAGTGCGCTGACGGGCGTGCCGTTGGGAAGGGAATAGCCGCCGAAGACGTATGTGCCGTTGAAGTTTGTCGGCAGGAGCATGCGCTCGCGGAGGTACTCGAACTGGGTGCCGAACTTCATGAGGTGATTGGTGGTGTTGAGGATTGCGTCGTCATTGACCTCGATATCGACCTCGTGATCGCGCTGGGCGCCTAGGTTGGCTCCGCCGGAGGTGAAGGCGCCGGCGACTTGAATCTGCGGCGCGGTGGAGTTGGGGGTGAAGTCCGAGCCGTCCCACTGGATGCCGACGAGGGCTTCGTGCATGAGCTTCGGAGAGATGGTGTAGACCTCGGTGAGGTGGAGGTCGTGGTCGTACTTGACGCTGTCGTAGGCGCCTTCGGCGAGGGTGGTACCGCCTACGCCGAGGTTTTGCTGGTGGTTGAGGTAGGCGCTGAAGGCGGTGATGAAGGTGTTCTTTGGATTGAGTTGCCAATCAACCTTGGCGGCGCCGACCCAGAGGCGCTGCGGTGTGGGGACGTTCTGGATGAGGTTGGATTGCGTGTCTGTGTCGTCGATGGTGATAGCGTTGACGACGGCGAAGTTGTCGATGGAACGATGCTCGAGGTTGAGGGTGAAGTCGGCGCCCTTTTTGCGGAGCGGGCCGGTGAGCGAGAAGCCGTAACGCTGCTTGCCGAGTGCGGCCTTGCTGGTAGAGAAGGGGTCGCGGGCGTTCATCCAGGGGCTGCCGTTGGTGGCGAAGAGAGAGCCGTGGAAGGTGGGTTGGCCGGGCTTGGTGTAGACCTCGATTTCGCCGCCGCCGAAGGGAGGCTGGCGGTATTCGGCGGAGAATAGGTCGGGGTTGACCTTGATGTAGGCGATGGAGTCTTTGGGCGGAAGGGAGCTGCTGCTGTCGCCGCCTTCGAAGCCATCGACCTTGATGGTGGCGCTGGAGGGACTGCCGCCGGCGGTTGCGGCCATCTGCTGGAGCTCGCTGAGGAGATCGTCGGGGTCATCGGCGAGAGACTCGAGGCGTTTGCCGGAGATGGTTTGGCTGGGGCCGCTGGCGGTGGGACTGGCGGCGGGGGTGGTGTTGTCATCGTCAACGTCTACCTGGGTCTCTACGGACTCGGGTTTGAGGGTGAAGTTGATCTGCGTGGGGTGCGGCGTAGTGAGCGAGAGATCGTGGTCAGCGAAGCCGGATGCTATCGCGACGAGATGGTGCGGGCCGTTTTCGATGCAGGAGAAGCGGAAGCTGCCGTCAGAGGCGCTGGTTTGATTGGTGATGCCATCAAGTGTGAGTGTCGCGCCGGGGATGAGGGCGAGCGTGGTATCGCGGACGATGCCCGTGAGAGAGGTTCCGTGGCAGGCAGCCGGGTCCGGGGTTTCGGCGTAAGCGTGCGGGAGCGCGAGCGCCGCAAAGGCTGCGGCGGCGGCGAGAAGCTTGTTCATGCGACCTCATATATACGGGATGATGTGCCACTGCGTTGTGCAGAAGCGTATGAAGGAGCCCGTACTCTCTCAAGAGGCTTTACGCTACAGAGGGCGTTGAGGTTCCCTTTGAGTGGACGCAAAATTTTGTTGATGCGTTACGATCCGCTGGGGTGCCGGGTACGGATGATGTATGGGCGGATTCATGTGATCGAGCACAGGGGGCGGCAGGTTTGAGGTAGTGGTGGTTTGAAGGAGAGCGGTCGAGCTTCGCTCGATACCCCACCACTCCACCCCAGCAAGCAAAAGCGCTTGCCGGGGACCCGGCTTTGGCAAAAAGCGCCAAAGGGTAGGGCACCCGGATTTGTGGCGATCCCGATTTAGTTATTGGAAGCAGGGTGGGTCGGCGGGGTTGTTGGGTTGGCCGGTGTTGGGGCGGCCGGCTGGAGGTGTGGTGGAGGGTGGTGGGCAGGGAGCGGGCATGGTGCCGGAGGGTAGAACGTGCTGCGCGGTCGGCTGAGGGTGGGGTTGGTCGCGGGGTGGAAGCATGTCGATGGAACGGAGCCAGGCGTCGGCGAGGCGGGTCCAGTGCTCTTCGGGCTTGTTGGGAGGGTGGATGCCGAAGCCGTGGCCGCCGGTGGGGTACATGTGCAACTCGGCGGGGATGTGGGCGGCGGCTAGAGCCTGATAGTAGATGGGAGCGTTGAAGCCGTAGGACTTGTCGTCTTCCGCCTGAATGAGGAAGGTGGGCGGTGTGAATTTGTTGGGGGCGTAGGTGGGATCGAGGGTGGTGTTTTCAGGTGGCGTGGCGAGGTAGGCGGGATAGACGATGATGGCGAAGTTGGGATTGGCGTCCAGCGTGCCGGTGAGCTTGATGCCGCCGGAGGGTTCGGAGGCGATGCGGGGAACGTCTCGTGTGGCGGGAGTGGATTTGATGTGGGCGTCGTCGGGGTGAGTGCTGAGGAGGACGGCGAGGTTGGCTCCGGCGGAGAAGCCGATGACGCCGATGTGGGCGGGGTCGATGTGCCACTCGGCGGCGTGGGCGCGGGCGAGGCGCATGGCCTGCTGGGCGTCTTCGAGGTCGGCTGGGTCGGCGGGGTAGTGACCCGCTAGACCCGGTGGCTGGGGGACACGGTATTTGATGAGGAGGCAGGTGATTCCGCTGGAGGTGAGCCAGTCGCAGGTGTCGGTGCCTTCGCCGGTCCAGGCGAGGCGCATGTAGCCGCCGCCGGGGAAGACGAGAGCGGCGGTGTGAGTGTTTTTGTCGGCGGGTGGAGAGTAGACGGTGAGGGTGGGAACGGAGACGTCGGTGAGGCGTACAGAACGATGGCCGCTGATGAGGGCGTCGGAGTCTTTGGTGACGTCTCTTTCGAGGTTGGTGTTTAGAGCAGGTTCAGGAGTGCCGTGGGGCCAGAGAGGAAGGGCGGTTTGCTGGGCCTTTACCGCGGGGGCCGTGAGAGCTAGAGCGAGGAGGCCGAGGAGAGCGTGCTTTGGCGTCAAGGTCATGCGAAACATAGTAAGCCGTGGGATGCAGGTTTGGCGTGGGGTGGTGACCCCGTTGGGGTTGTGGCGTGTTGAGTGAATGTTTTTTGTTGATGGGCAACCTTATTTCGGGGGGTGAAGTTAGGTTGTGATGTGAGCTATATAGCTCAGACTTCGCTTGATTCGCCCTGCTACCTCTTA
>Ga0302314_10019619_pt1 | contig 11218 bp, 11 predicted proteins | sample III_Palsa_N2_3_FD_200533 | JGI IMG/M metagenome (GOLD analysis project Ga0302314, IMG submission 200533) | Peat permafrost microbial communities from Stordalen Mire near Abisko, Sweden - III_Palsa_N2_3 | ecosystem: Environmental > Terrestrial > Soil > Palsa > Peat permafrost | place: Sweden... | reverse complement strand
TCGATCTCGCTGCCGAATATGCGCCGGACGTGTTCGCGGCCACCACCTCCACGGCCACAACGGCCGGAAGCGAGGCGCTCGGCGCCCAGGAAGCCATCTTGCGCGTTGCCGTGGGCCATCAGACACGCGCCTTCACCATCCAGGGCGCGGTCCTTGCAACCTGGGAGGGAGACAGCCGAATCCGCGACCCGGCCAATGGCGGCGTGAGCACGGCGACCAGCAGCTGGACGCCAACGGCGCAGCTCAACAGCCAGCTCCGGTTCAGCCGGCGTTTCTCGCTGAACCTGACGGCCGGCTATGATTTCGGTTCTCGCCGGACCGTCACCGAGGACGATGGCGTGAGCTATGTCGACCGTCCGAGCGGGGACGAGCGGCTGGTGGCGGCGCTGAACTATCACTTCATCCCCAGTGTTCTCGTCGGTGGCGTCGACTACAGCCACACCTTCTTCGATCACGAGCAGATCGATTTTCCGCTGGCGCCTGCCTCGAACGGCGCGTTCGCCCGCTCGGGCGACACGGTCGGCGTGAGGCTGACGTACGTCTACCGGTAGACCGGCGCCCGGAGCGAGCGCAGATCTGCTGCGGCATAGTGTCGCCTCCGGCCTGCTATCGGCGGATGAGGTTAGAAAGCGCCGCCGCAGGCGTGTAACCAGAGGCTATGATCAAGTTGCCGCCATGGCGCATGAGCGCTTGGGTCGTCGCGGCCGCTTGGCTCCTCGCCGCCGCCTCTGCCGGCGCCGGGGTGGTGACCGCCGCCCAGCCGGCCAGCGTGCCGGCGATCGCCGCGCCCGTCCCGGCTTCCGGCGATGACGCGCCCGCGGTGCGCGCGGTGATCGGCGGCATAGTCACCTTGGTGAGCGCCCAGTCCGATGTGCGTGTGGCCCAGCTCGGGGACATACTCGGGCCGCCGGGGTCGATCGTGGATCTCGTCGGCCGGGTGGCTGCGAACCGGCGCGGGGCGCCCGGCGATCCGTTGAGCTGCCTGGCGCAGGCGATCTATTACGAGGCGCGTTCCGAGAGCATCGAAGGCCAGCAGGCCGTCGCCCAGGTGGTGCTCAACCGCACCCGCCTGGCGCAATACCCGAACAGTGTCTGCGGCGTCGTCTACCAGGGCGCCGAGCGCATCACCGGATGCCAGTTCACCTTCGTCTGCGACGGCTCGATGCGACGGCCCGCTGAGGGGGCGGCCTGGGACCGCGCCCGCGACATCGCCGGCAAGGCCCTGGCCGGGTTCGTCTACAAGCCCATGCTCGACGCGACGCACTATCACGCCGCCTGGATGACGCCCTACTGGTCCGGGGAACTCACGCGCATCCGCCAGATCGGCGGTCACATCTTCTATCGGTAGGCCGCTTCGGCCTGCCGTGGGCTACCGGGCCAGCTAACCGGGCCAGTCGGCGAAATGAAAAGGGCCGCGGCCCCTCATAGATTGGTTCGGGCCGGCTTATATCAGGCGGCGACGAGACCATCGTTGCGGCGACGACGCAGCACCGCGCCCAGACCGCCCATTCCAAGGATCAGCATAGCCCAGGTCGTGGGTTCCGGGACAGTTATGGAGACATTGTCCAGAAAAACACGCCCCCGTTGTTGGCGCCATAGGTCTCATTGATGGCGAAGGTCGTGGGGGCGCCCGTACCGAGGAATGAGCCGGTGAACGTCTGCCAGGACGATGTGCCGGTCACGTTGCCAATCGCGCCACCATTCACCAGTACGGCGGCCGTCGGTCCAGAGATGCCGGCGTTCTCGCTATATTGGAAACTGACGTCGTAGGTCTCGCCCGCCACTGTGTTGAGCGTTTGGCTGATCTCGCCAGTCGTTCCGTAGCCGACAAGGTCCAGATTATAATTGCCACCGTCAGCTAGGTACGTCCCATAGACGCCGTTCGCGACGATGTCGACGTTGCCGTTGCTGACCGTCCAACCAAAGTCAGACGGGACTGGATGATCTGGCCCGCCACTGTTGGTGCCCGGCTCGGTCCCGACGTTGTAGTATGACGAAGTGCCGCCGAAGCCCGAATTCTCGAAGCCGCCGTTGACCAGGATATTGACGCCGGCCTGCGCCGAAGAGGCCAGTAGGATGGCCGACACGCCCAGGAGCGCAGATTTGAATTTCATCGCCAATTCCCCCCAACCCGCTCTGGGGGCTCGATCGAGGGATGCACGATTTCGTGACTTTTGGCAATTGCCATCCTCGCCCTCTAACCAACGTTATCGTGCGCGGAACGCGCGGCAGCTTGTCAGAAGTGGAAGCTCACCGACGCGCCGACGGTGCTGTCCGGCTGACCAAACTGCGTGCCGGCGGCGCGATCGACGTCGGAGGGCTCGAGCGCGTGGCTGTCGACCACATGCCGATATCCCAACGACCCGACCAGGCCGCGCGGACCCAGGCGTGAGTTGAGGGAGGTCGGCATGCTTTTGCTCGCGGGCGCTGAGGCGAGCGCGCCATAGGGCCGGTCCAGAGGCCGTAGAGGCGCGGACATGTCCAGGTTCGGGCGATGGGGGCGCGGCTGTACGCGGGCCACGTGGCGGGCGCGCGCGCCTGGGCGGGCGTAAACATGCCTGTTCACCGCGGCGGCGGCCGGCGCAGCCGCACAGACCAACATCATCAGGATGCCAATGGGCCTCAGCACGTGAACAACCCCAGGTTGATCGCCTGCCCGGAACGGGAATGAACTGCCGATGTTCCCGCCGCGCCCGGCGTGCGGCCTAGATTACATGATTTGGCCGCGCCGCGCGCCGATTTTCCTGTTCCGCCGCGATGCAGGCGGTGCATGGATCGCCGCGTGGCTGCGGGGAGGCGGGGATTGGGCTGGACGGTCGATTCGGAGACGGGCGTCCTCACCGACGTGCTGCTGTGCCGCCCCGGCCACTACCGCTGGCTGGACACCAACGCCGTGGCCCACGCCACCTTGGCCGCCGGCGCGGCGCTGGATAAGGCGCGGCTGGTCGATCAGTTCGCCGGCCTGGTGGAGGTGCTCGAGGGCGAGGGGGTCCGCGTTCACTACCTCGCCGCCGAACCCCACCTCGCCTATCAGGTCTACACCCGCGACTCGAGCCAGACCACGCCCTGGGGACCGGTTCTCACCCAGCTGCGCATGCCCCAGCGGCGCGGCGAATACGCATCCGTCCTCTCCTTCCACGGCGCAGGGTTCTGGAAATACGCCACTGACGGGACCTGCGAGGGAGGCGACATCCACATCATCCGTCCGGGCGTGCTGCTGATCGGCCATTCGGGGGTGAGGACCGACCTGGAGGGCGCGCGCCAGTTCGCCGGATGGTTCGCGGCGCAGGGATGGGACGTGCGGCTGCAGGTCTTCCCCGCCCACTTCCTGCATCTGGACGTGCTGTTCTGCATGGCCAGCGATCACCTCGCCGTGTGCTGTGTCGAGGTCCTCGGGGAGGACTTTACCCGCTGGCTCGCCGCGCGCGGCATAGCGATCATCGACGTGGGGTATCGCGAAGTGATGGCGATGAGCTGCAATATCCTGGCGTTGGGCGCGGGCCGCGTGATCTCGCCGCGGCACAGCGAGCGCCTCAACGACGAACTTCGCGCGGCCGGCGTCACCGTGGTTGATCCGCCGCTCGATCTGTTCGCGCTCGGGGGCGGCAGCGTGCACTGCATGACCATGCCCCTGAGGCGCGAGCCGCTCGCATGAGCGCCAACCTGCGCATCGACGGCGAACGGCTGTGGTCGACCCTGATGGAGACGGCCAGGTTTGGCGCCACCGCGAAGGGGGGCCTCTGCCGCCTCAGCCTCTCGGACGACGACGCCCGGGTGCGGCGCTGGTTCATGGCCGCCTGCGAGGACGCCGGTTGCCACGTGAGCGTCGACGAGCTCGGCAACATCTTCGCCCGGCGCCCAGGAAACGAGCCCGGCCTCGCGCCGATTGCGATCGGCAGCCACCTCGACACCCAGCCCACGGGCGGCCGGTTCGACGGCGTGCTGGGCGTATTGGCCGGCCTGGAGGTGATCCGCACGCTGGACGACGCCGGCCTGCGGACGCGCCATCCGATCGAGGTCATCGACTGGACCAACGAGGAGGGCGCGCGCTTTTCCCCCGCCATGTTGGCCTCGGGCGTGTTCGCCGGTGCGTTCGATGTCGGCTACGCCCAGTCCCGCACCGACAAGGACGGCGTGACCTTCGCCGACGCGCTGGAGGCGATCGGCTTCCGGGGGCCGGCGAAAGTCGGCGACCATCCGCTTGCGGGATCGTTCGAACTGCACATCGAGCAGGGGCCGGTGCTGGAAGACGCCGGCCTGGAGATCGGCGTCGTCACCGGCGTCCAGGGCATCCGTTGGTTCGACGTCGGTGTGGCGGGCCTGGCCTGCCATGCGGGGACCACGCCGATGGCCTTGCGCCGGGACTCGCTGCAGGGCGCGGCCCGGCTGGCCGCAGCCATCGACGCTGTGGGCCGCAGCGAGCCTGGCGTCTCGCTCTCGACCATCGGCATCTTCGAGGCGTGGCCCGGCTCGCGCAACACTGTGCCCGAGCGCGTCGGGCTGAGCGTCGATCTGCGGCATCCGCGAAGCGAGGGCCTGGAGCGGATGGAGGCGGCGTTCCGCGCGGCTGCGGCCGAGACTGCCGCGGCGCTCGGGGTCACGATCGAGATCACGCCGGTGTGGGCCTCGGCGCCGGTGGATTTCGATCGGCGCTGCGTGGAGGCGGTGCGCCAGGCCACGCGCGAACTGGGCTACTCCCACCAGGACATCATCTCCGGCGCGGGGCATGACTCGGTCTACGTCGCCCGCGTCGCCCCGGCCGGGATGATCTTCATTCCCTGTGAAGACGGCATCAGCCACAACGAAGCCGAGAACATCCGCCCGACCCAGGCTGAGCGCGGCGCCAATGTGCTGCTGCGGGCGGTGCTCGCCTACGACAGTCACGACGCGTGAGCCACGCCGCGTGAGAGCCACCCCGCGGATCGTCGCTGCCGTCGAGGTGCGGTCGATCGACTATGTGCCCGCGCGCGAGCGCCATGGGCGGGTGACCGACCAGGGGCCGTTCTGGTTCCTGGGGAATTTCGTGTTCGTGACCGTCGCGCTCGGCTTCGTCGGTCCGAGCCTTCACCTCTCGCTCACCTATACGGTCATCGCCGGCACGCTGGGCATCCTCTTCGGCACCGTGTTCGCGGCCTTTCACGCCTCTCAGGGCGCCGAGCTTGGCCTGCCGCAGATGATCCAGTCGCGGGCGCAGTTCGGCTACCGCGGCGTGGTCGTGCCGCTGGTGGGCGCCCTGCTCACCTATGTCGGCTTCAACGTCATCGATACGGTGCTGGTCGCCCAGGGCCTGCATGACGCCTGGGGGCTGGACAAGCTGATGGTCACCGCCGTGATGACGTTGGGCGCGTCGGCGCTGGCGATTTGGGGGCACGACTGGCTGCACGCCGCCTACAGGATCCTGTTCTGGATCAACCTTCCTCTGTTCATCCTGATCAGCGCCGCGGTGCTGGCTGGCGGCGTGCATATCGCCCGGCCGAGCGCGCAGGCCCTGGGCGGCTTCTCCTGGGCGGCCTTCCTCACCCAGTTTGCCGCCGCCGCCAGCTACAATCTCTCCTACGCACCCTACGTGTCCGACTATTCGCGCTATCTGCCGAGGACAACCTCGCGCGCGGAGATCATCGGCCACGTGTTCGCGGGCGCCGCCCTTTCAGCCATCTGGCTCCTGTGGCTGGGGGCCTGGCTGGCGACGCGGATGGGCGCCACCGATGGCCTGGGCGCGCTGATGCGGGCCGGGGATCTGATCTTCAAGGGCCTGGGCGCCGTTCTGGCGCTGCTTTCGGCCGTCACCCTCACCGCGGCCATGGCGGTCAACGCCTATTCGGGGATGCTGACGGCCGTCACCGGCGTCGACAGCGTGCGCGCGGTAAGGCCCACCCGGCGTTTGCGGATTGTGGTGATCCTGGTCCTGGCGCTCGCCTGGTTCCTGGTCTCGATCTCTCTGCGCGGCGACCCGGCGGCGGTGCTGGGCGGCTTCCTGGTGGTGCTGCTCTATCTGCTGGCACCCTGGACGGCGGTGAATCTGGTGGACTATTTCCTGATGCGGAAGGGCCGTTATGCCGTGCTCGACCTGGCCAGCGCCGACGGGGTCTATGGCGCCTACGGCGCGCGGGGCCTGATCGCCTACTTCGTCGGTCTCGCCGCCTCCGTCCCGTTCTTCGTGATCCCGGGTGTGTGGACCGGACCCCTGGGGCGGCGCCTCGCAGGCGTGGATCTCGCCTGGCTGGTCAGCCTGACGGTCGCCGCCCTGACCTATGTCGCGGCGAGCGTGACGTTCAGCATCGAGGCCGAGGCCGCCGCGATCGCGGCCAGCGACGCCGCGCTCGCCGAGATCGACGCGGTCGTCTGAACGCTTCAGCCGCCCCAGTCGATGGGCGCGACCTTGCGGATCATCAGGCCCCAGCCGACCACGCCCAGCAACGACACCGCCGCCGAGATGACGAACACGGAGACGAAGTTTCCGGTCGCATCGATGACGACGCCGGTGACGATCGGCCCGACGATGCCGGCGATGTTGCCAAAGCCGTTCTGCACTCCCATCCACTTGCCCCCCGCGCGGGGCCCGGCGAGGGTCTGGCCGATGGCGAAGATGCTGGAGGTGTTGAAGCCGAACGACGCCAGGGCGCAGAACAGGGCGGGGATCGAAGCCGCCGTCCCTCCGAACGCGCAGACCATCAGGCTCGCGGCCACGCCTAAGTGGCTCGCGATCGCCGCCGTCTTGCGCGCCAGATTGGCGCTGGCGCCGGCCTTCATCCAGCGATCGGCGAGCCATCCGGCGCAATAGGCGCTGACGGCGTAGATGACATAGATCAGGCCGCCGAGCTCGGCCATCTGCGCCACCGACAGGCCCAGGAACTTGACCAGATAGAGCGGCAGCCAGGAGATCACGAAGTAGAAGGAATAGTTTGAAGCGAAGTGGCCCAGCGCCGCGCCCCAGAGCTCGAGGCGGGCGAGTATGGCCTTGAACGGGGGAGCGGGACCGACGGGCGCGGCGTCGGCGCGCCTGGCGGCCTGCCGCGTCGCGCGCAGCCAAGGCCACAGCCACAGAAGCGAGATCAGGCCGAAGATCAGGAACACGGCGCGCCAGCCCACGCGAGCCATCAGCAGCCCCCCGGCGAAGGTGCCGAACGCCGGGCCCAGCGCTAGGCCGACGCCGATCAGGCCGTTGGCCGCGCCCAGCCGGCTCGAGGGGAGATTCTGCGCCAGCAGCTTGGCGCTGCACGGGAAGGCGGCGCTTTCGCCTATGCCCAGCGCCACGCGCAGCACGATCAGCGCCGCGAAGCCGCGGGCGAGGCCCGTGGCCGCGGTCGCAACGGCCCATAGGCCGAGGCCGAGCGCCAGGGTGCGATAGGGATTGATCTTCTCCGACAGCCACCCGGACAGCACCTGGCCCGGCGTGTAGCTCCATGAGAAGGCCGATAGCAGCAGGCCGATCTGAGCGTTGGAGAGCGCCAGCTCGTCCTTCATCAGCGGCGCGGCCGTGGCCAGATTGCCGCGATCGACGTAGTTGATGAACACCGCCAGGGCGAGGAGGGGCACCACCGCGGCGCCCAGCGTGCGCGCGCCGCTTGCCGCGCCCTCCGTCACCCCCTCTACAGCCATACCCGGCTCCGCGCCGCCTGGATAGCGGCGATGTGTCAGCTTATCGGTCGGGAGCGCAAGAGTCCGAGCGATCCCGCAGGGTTGGCCCGCAACAATACTCGCGAGATGCTTAGTGCGTCAGCCAGCAAGCAACGACCGTCGAGCGGGATCGCCGCTTTATTGGTGTAGAGCGGCTCAGGCTTCCGCGAGTGTCGCGCCGCGAGCGCGTCGAGACCGCCGTAACCGCAGGCCCACGGCCCCCACGCCGAGCAGTAGCAGCGCCCAGACGCCGGGTTCGGGCGCGCCGATGACGTCGAACGACAGACCCAGACCGGTGTCCGTGTTGCCAAAGATCATCGTGTCGTGCTGGGGGATCACCGATACTATATCGAGGGTGTCAGTGACCGAGTCGAAATAGGTTTTAAGTCCCTCGTCATCGAGTTGGAGTCCAATCGACTGCATGATGGCGGAGTCGCTTTCGCCTGTATAAGGTCGGACCCCTGCGAAATCCACCACATGGCCACCCACAAAGTCATCGGCGACGCCCAGATAGACAAACGAGTGTGCCCCCGTCGTTTCGCGCCCAGAGGCGGACATCCCCGAACCGCTCATGCTGCCCTTGTAGCCGGGAGAGGGTGGTGGCGGCCCGCCCCCGCCGCCCGCGCCGGGGGCAAGACGCATGCCGTCGCCGAATTCCAGGGTCGGATTGGTCAACTGCTTCACCGCCGGCGTTCCCGGATTGCCCTTGCTGGCAGGCACGGTATAGAGGCCGTTCACCGTCAGGAACGACTGCTTCACCATGCCGAAGATCGGCGTGGCCGGTTTGATGATCCTGCCGTTTGGGGCGATCACCGGCGGGTTTACCCCGATGACGACCATGACGTTCTTCTGGGTGACGGACGCCGCGGGGTTGCCGCCCACCTTAGGCAGAACCTTGTTGATATCCGCGGCGAGCGTGTCGGCCTTGCGCTTGGAGGCGGCCTCGGCCGATTCTCCCGGCATCTGGGCGGGTAGATTGGTGACCGACACTGTCATGATCACCGGCGCGCCACCCTTGACGGCCGGCGGCGTGGCGAACTCGATATCCCAGGGCTTCTTCATGGTCGCCGAGCCCATCGGGATCCCGACAGGCGCCATGTCCAGGTTTACGTCTTTGCCGGCCGGCGGCGCGGCCGAGGCGGCCATCGGCGCGGCCGCGAGCATCAGGGAAAGCAGGCCGGCTGTGACCAGGCCTGTTCGCGCCAGTCGTCTCCGCGAGGAAATCCTGACTGCGCCAGGGGACTCAAAAAGCGATGCAACCTCCATTACCGCGCCCTCCTGCTGTTTGGGTGATGCAACCACACTCAAGCCATTTATGTCAACATGGTCGCCATTGAGTGTCCGCAATGAGGCGCGCTCCGTGACGTGCCTACCCTTGAATGCGGACGCCCGTTGGCCGATTGAACGACGCCGGGGCCAAGAGGAGAAAGTCATGATGTTGACCGGGCGCTGCTATTGCGGCGCGATCCGCTTTGAAGCCGAGGGCGAACCGCGGGCCATGGGCCAGTGCCACTGCCGGGAGTGTCAGTACTTCACCGGCGGGGCCGAACATCTGTTCATGATCATGCCGGCGGCCGGGTTTCGCTACGTCGAGGGGGCGCCCAAGCAGTTCACCCGCTCAGACCTGGATGCGCCGGCCACGCGAGAGTTCTGCGCCGACTGCGGCACGCAGCTGGCCACACGCACGCCGCGCGATCCCAGTATCGTGGTGCTGAAGGCCGGCACGCTCGACGACCCGAAGGTCTACGGCGGCCCTCAGATGGTTCTATGGACCGCGGACGCCCAGCCGTTCCACCGCATGCCGGAGGGTGTGCCACAATTCCCGGGCTTTCCCGGCGGTGCATGACCGCGCGGCCCTTCGCCGCCATCTCCGATCGAGCCGGTGATCGGCGCACATGGCTGGCCGCATCGTCACGCCGATCATCGTTTTCCTGGTGGTGTCCGCCGTCGCCTCTCCGGCGCTTGCGTGGCTCCAGAACCTGCTCGGCCTGGATCCTAACGTCCTGCGCTTGACGGTGTTCTCGACGGCCGTCGGCGCCGCGGTCGTTTGGCTGCTCTGGCGCGGGGCGTTGCCGTACCCAGCGCCGATGCTCAGCCGGCCTCCCTGGCTGGGAGTCGGCGCCTGCCTCACGTTCGCCGTCGCCATGTTCGCTCTGGCGAGGATCGAGGGCGCGCCGTGGAGGCCGCCGACCGCGACAGCGCTTGGCGCGCCATTGGCTGTCGTCCTGATCACCCAGCTGTTGGGATCGGCGGCTGAGGAGGTGGGCTGGCGCGGTCTCGTGCAACCGTTGCTCGAGGTCAGACTGCCCTTATGGGGGGCGATGCTGATCACCGGCGCGCTGTTCGGCCTGGGCCACTTCTACCTGGCGTTCGCCGTGGCGCCGGCAGCGTTCCTGCTCTTTGTCGTCTCCGCGGTCGCGATCTCCGTGATCCCTGGGCTCACCACGGCCGGCCACCCCTGGCGAAGGCGGATCGTGATCGCGACCTCGCTGCACTTCCTCTTGAACATGATGACGCTGTTCCTGTTCGCGGACGGCGACGGCAGCGTCCTGTACTTCGGGGATCTCGCCTTGGCGTCCATGATGGCGGCCGCCCTCGCATGGATGCTCGTTCCGCGTCGGCGCACCGCGCGGACGGGATGAGCGGGATGCTGCAGGCGTCAACCCTGGCAATCCTGATGACGCTGGCTTTCGCGCCCGTCGCCATGGCCGAGGTCCCGCTCACCTGGGGACCGACGGGACACGTGACCGCGCCGGTGGTCGTCAACGGCGAGGGGCCCTATCCGTTCGTGATCGATACCGCGGCCGACGAGAGCGCCGTCTACAACTGGTTCGCCACCGCGCACGCCATGCCCAACGGTCGGTCCTCGGAGATCAGCGGCGCCACGGGCACTCAGACCGAGACGACCACGCGGCTCGACTCGCTGTCGCTCGACGGCCAGGAGATCCGCAACCTCGAGGCGGGCACCGCGCCCGACCGCGCCGACGGCGCGCGGCTGGCCGGCATCGTCGGCGTCGATCTGATGACCGGGCATCTCGCGGTCCTCGACCTGGGCTGCGACACCGTGGCGCTGCTCCCGCCCGACACCGATCCGGCGTCCGTGGCCGGCCGGGACGCGACGATGATCGAGGCCGGCGGCCTCCGGGAGGGCAAACAGCTCACCCTCCCGGTCTCGCTGAACGGGGCGAGCGGCGTCGCCACCCTGGATACGGGCGCCCGCTCGACGATCATCAACCATGCGTTCGCGCGCGCCGCCGGGCTCGATCTGGATTCAGGCGCCTTCCGATCCGGCACGCTGGTGCGTGGGGCGTCGCAGCAAGCCGTGGCCTCTGTCGTGGGCCCTATCGGCGCCGTCCGGTTTGCCGGCGTCGCGCGCGCCCATGTTGTCGCCAGGATCGTCGAATTGCCCGTCTTCCAGGAAGAGGGACTGGCCGACCAGCCGATGATGAACCTGGGTCTCGATCTGCTGCACGGGGTCCGGCTGACCATCGACTATCGCCAGCGCCGGTTCTGGGTGGCGCCATCGCTTTGCCGCTAGAGCGTTCGGCGGTTGAGATGACCCGTCCCCCTCCACCGTCATCCCGGCCGCAGCGGAGCGGAG
>Ga0302314_10019618_pt1 | contig 11218 bp, 9 predicted proteins | sample III_Palsa_N2_3_FD_200533 | JGI IMG/M metagenome (GOLD analysis project Ga0302314, IMG submission 200533) | Peat permafrost microbial communities from Stordalen Mire near Abisko, Sweden - III_Palsa_N2_3 | ecosystem: Environmental > Terrestrial > Soil > Palsa > Peat permafrost | place: Sweden... | reverse complement strand
ATCCCCGCCAGTGATTGTTTTCGAATCGAAAGGACAAAGAAATGCCAGTGTTAATGAAGGCACAAAAGTATTTGGCAGTATCAACATTCGCGCTCTGTGCGACCCTCTTCCACGCAGCTCCTCTGCGTGCCGCCTCCACAACCGCTGATGCAGCCGCTGCCGTCTCCACCAGTGCAGACGTTGCCGCCGATATCACCAGCCCCGAGCCACAGGCCGCTGCTCCGGCAGCAGCTCCTGCTCCGGCCGCCGCACCGGCAGCCCCGCCGACGTGGAGCGTTGGACCGATCGACTTCAGCGGATTGGTTGACGGCTACTACAACTTCAACGCCAACCACCCCAGCACGGGCCAGAACCAGCTTCGCAACTTTGACTTCGATGCGAACTCGTTCAGCCTGAACATGGTGAAGTTGTCGATGGCGCACTCGCCCGATCCGATCGGTTTCCAGGTCGACCTGGGCTTCGGTAAGGCATTCAACATCTTCGGTGGCGGCATCAGCAGCTGTAATGGTGGTCTTCCTTCCTCACAATGCGATTCCGGCAACGACGTGAACCTGGAGCAGGCATACGTGGCGTGGAAGCCGACCAAGGGCAAGGGATTCGAAGCTGACTTCGGTCAGTTCGTGACCTCCGCCAGCGCCGAAGTGATCGAGACGATGAACAACCCGAACTACTCGCGCTCGCTGCTCTTCGTCTACACGGTTCCCTACTACCACATGGGCCTGCGCACCTCGATGCCCATCACCAAGAAGGAGACGGTTGGCTTCCAGCTCGTCAACGGCTGGAACAACATCACGGACAACAACGCCGGCAAGACCATCGGCCTGACCAGCCTGTACACCGCCAAGTTGTTCAACTGGGCGTTGAACTACTACGTTGGACCGGAAAACACCGGTACAGACCAGGGTTACCGCAACCTGATCGACACGACCCTGAATCTGACGACGACGGCGAAGTGGACCTCCTACATCAACTATGACTATGTGCAGAACCGCAATGCAGCTCAGATCGGCACGACCGGCCGCTACCAGACGACGAACCTGTATCACCGTCAGGGTGTTGCGTTTGAATCGCGCTATCAGGCAACCGGCACTCTGGCACTTTCGGGCCGCTATGAGTACCTGGTTGACGGCAGCGACATCGGAGATACGGGCGGAACTTCAACCCTGATCACCGCCAACGCAGCTAACACTGCTCATGCCGCAGGCTTCAACAAGTCCACGCTGCAAGAGTTCACCATCACCGGTGAGTACAAGGTGGCAGCCGGCATGCTGGCCCGCCTCGAGTACCGCCGCGATAACGATGACAACAACTTCTTCCAGAAGGGCACTTCGAAGTTCGTACGCTCGCAGTCGACCCTGGAGTTGGGCGTTGTTGCCTTCTTCGGACCACACCGGTAGACAAACAACAGCAGCTTTGCTGCTCTGCAACAAGAAGAGGCGGGCCAAGTGGCCCGCCTCTTCTTTGTTTAATCTGCTGTCGAATTCAGCCCATGGTTTTGGTGATGTCGGGGCCGAGCTGCTCCTGGGCGCTGGGCGCGGGTTCCGTGGGGGGTGGTGGTACGGCTTCATGCTGGTGCGGCTGTAGATGGTTCTCGATCAGGCCAGCCTGCAGCAGGGCGAAGGCCTGCTCGGGCGTGTCCGCGAATTGAAAGAGGGCGCGGTCCTGCGGCGCGATGGTTCCCTTGTCGACCAGCGTGTCGAGGTTGATGACGGATTGCCAGTATTTGCTGCCGTAGATGACGACGGGGATCTTCTTTGCGAGCTTTTTCGTCTGCGCGAGCGTGAGCAGCTCGAACATCTCGTCGAGCGTGCCGAAGCCGCCGGGAAAGACGACGAGAGCCTTGGCGAGATAGGCGAACCAGTACTTGCGCATGAAGAAGTAGTGAAACTGGAAGTTGAGCTCGGGCGTGATGTAGCGGTTGGGCTCCTGCTCGAACGGGAGCGCGATGTTGAGGCCGATGGTCTTGCAGCCGGCTTCGAATGCGCCGCGGTTGGCGGCCTCCATAATGCCGGGACCGCCTCCGCTGGTGACGACGAAGCGGTGGCGTGGGCCTTCGAGCGAGCAGGCCCAGCCGGCCATCATGTGGGCGAGCTTGCGCGCGGCTTCGTAGTAGTGCGCCATCTCGACGGCGGCCTCGGCACGGCGGAGCTTGAGGGTGCTGGCGGTGCCGCTGGCGGCTTCGGTGGCTGACGCGGGCTGCTCTTCATCGGGCGCAGGGGTGGATGCGCCGGTGTTCTCGAGCAGCTGCAGCTCGGCCTTCGCTATATCGAGCGCGCGGAAGCGCGCGGAGCCGAAGAAGACGACGGTGTCCTGAATACGTTCGCGGCGAAAACGGGCGAGGGGTTCGAGGTACTCGGACATGATGCGGAGGGGACGGCCGTCGGGCGAGGTGAGGAAGTCGTCGTTCTCGTAGGCAAGGGGCGCGGTGGCGAGATGTTCGGGGGGAAGCTTCTTGTTATCCACGGTAATCACGATAGTGGATTGCTTCGGAGATGCCAATCCAGATGTCCAGCAGGCCGATGCCGGAGAGGACGCCGCGGACGACGCCGTTGCGCAGGATCACGCCTAGCTGTGGGTGGTTGAGCACGATGGAGTTGGTCTCCCAGACGCGTGACCACCAGGGCAGGATGGCGACCATGGAGCCGAGATAGAGGCAGAAGACGACCAGAACGACCAGCGAGAGCCGCTGCAACCAGACGGGCGCGGGGGCAGGGCGGGCGTCTGGCGGGGTGGATTCAAGCGGTGGTGCGGGAGGCTGAAATGGCATGGCGGGTCTGTAAAAACAGTAGCACGGGTGCTACGCGCATCGAAAAAGCTTAACAGTGATGACGGTGATAAAGGCTGATTACGGCGATAAAAGCAAAGGCGCGAAGCTTTCGGGTTAGAAAGCTCCGCGCGATATGGGTTGCATGGGAGTCATCGGGATCCTTCCCCTTCGCGTGGCTCAGGGTCAGGATGACGACTCGTAATAGTGGTGGCACGCGAAGCGATCCGCCGTGCGCGCAGCACCTATTCTGCCGGTGGGTTGTTCTTCTTGGGGCGGCGGTTGGCTTGGAGGATCTTCTTGCGCATGCGGAGGGACTTGGGGGTGACTTCGACCAGCTCGTCGTCTGCGATGAACTCGATGGACTGCTCCAGCGTGAGGACCTTGAAGGGGACGAGGCGGACGGCATCGTCGGAACCGGAGGCGCGCATGTTGGTGAGCTTCTTCTCGCGGACGGCGTTGACGTCGAGATCGTTGTCGCGGGAGTTCTCGCCGACGAGCATGCCTTCGTAGACCTCGACACCGTCGCCGAGGAAGAGGATGCCGCGCTCCTGGATGCTGTCCAGCGCGTAGAGGGTGGTGACGCCGGTACGGTCCGAGATGAGCGCGCCAGAGGGACGCTGCGGGATCTCGCCGGTGTAGGGAATGTAGGGGCCGGCGATGGAGTTCATCACGATGGTACCGCGGGTCTCGGTCAGCATCTCGTTGCGCAGGCCGATGAGACCGCGCGAGGGAACGTTGAACTCCATGCGGACGCGGCCTGAGCCGTGGTTCGCCATCTTGACCATCTCGCCTTTTCTGGGCCCGAGGCGCTCGATGACGGTGCCGACGAAGCTCTCCGGAATGTCGATGGTGAGGATCTCGGAGGGCTCCATGAGCTTGTCGTCGATGCGCTTGGTGACGATCATGGGGCGCGAGACCATCATCTCGAAGCCTTCGCGGCGCATCATTTCGATGAGCACGGAGAGCTGGAGCTCGCCACGGCCGAGGACCTTGAAGTTGTCCGGCGTGCCGGTGTCTTCGACGCGGATGGAGACGTTGGTGAGCAGCTCTTTTTCCAGGCGCTCCTTGATGTTGCGCGAGGTGACCAGCTTGCCTTCGCGACCGGCGAAGGGGCCGTTATTCACCGAAAAGACGATGGCGATGGTGGGCTCGTCGATCTTGATGATGGGCAGCGGCTTGGGGTCTTCCAGGGCGCAGAAGCTCTCGCCGATGGTGATGCCGGGGATGCCGGCGACGGCGATGATGTCGCCGACTGTGGTCTCTTCGGTGTCGATGCGCTTGAGGCCGTCGAAGGTGAAGAGCTTGGTGATCTTCACGGTCTGGAGCGAGCCGTCGATGCGCGAGAGGTTGATCTCCTGGCCGTTCTTGAGCGTGCCGTTGAAGACGCGCGCGATGGCGAGGCGGCCGAGATAGTCGGAGTAGTCGAGGTTGGTGACGAGCACCTGGAGGTCGCCGTCGGCGGTGCCGGGAGCGGCGGGGATGGTGTTGAAGATGAGCTCGAAGAGCGGCTGCAGATCGGTGCCGGGTTTGTCGAGGTCCATGGTGGCCGTGCCGGCCTTGCCGTTGGTGTAGATGACGGGAAAGTCGAGGACGGATTCATCGGCATCGAGATCGATGAAGAGGTCATAGACCTCATTTAAAACTTCTTGAGGACGCGCGTCGGGACGGTCGATCTTATTGACGACGACGATGGGGGTCAGCTTGGCTTCGAGGGCCTTGGAGAGCACGTAGCGCGTCTGCGGCAGCGGGCCTTCGCTGGCGTCGACGAGGAGGACGACGCCGTCGACCATCTTGAGGGCGCGTTCGACTTCGCCGCCGAAGTCGGCGTGGCCGGGCGTGTCGACGATGTTGATCTTGGAATTCTTGTAGTGGATCGCGGTGTTTTTCGCGAGGATGGTGATGCCGCGCTCTTTTTCGAGGTCGTTGGAGTCCATGACGCGCTCGGCGACGGCCTCGTTGGCGCGGAAGGTGCCGCTCTGGCGCAGCATGGCGTCCACCAGCGTGGTCTTGCCGTGGTCAACGTGGGCGATGATGGCGATGTTGCGGATGGCCTGGGCGGTCGTGGAGCTACTCAATGTGTTCAGTTCCTGTTCTTTGGGGCTTGGTTGAAGCGCCGGGGTTTGCGCGAGTGGCCTCACCCGTGAGGGGAGACAAGCGCTCCGCAATGTGCTGATGTGCGGCTGTTCTTCTATTTTAGCGTACTTGGGCGGGAATTGGACGAGAGGCGGTTCGAGCTGCACTGGAATAACCCACCCTTTGCGATAAAACTGCACAAGGATGGGGCACCCGGATTTTTCAGGCTTACTTCAGCAGAGCGTCGATCTCGGCGCGGGTGGGCATGGAGGGTGCGGTGCCGGCGCGGGTGACGGAGATGCCGGCGGTGGCGCAGCCGAATTTGGCGGCTTCGACGAGGTCCATGCCTTCAGAGAGTGCGACGGCAAAGCCGCCGTTGAAGGCGTCGCCTGCACCGGTGGTTTCCAGCACTTTGCCGGCGTTGACGGCGGGGACGTGCGCTTTCAGCTGCGCGTTCTTGACGAAGACGCCCTGCGAGCCGAGGGTGATGATGGCGTTGCGCACGCCGCGGGCGAGGAATGCGTCAGCGGCTTTTTCTGCTGACGCAATATCGGTGACGGGTACGCCGGTGAGTATGGCGGTCTCGGTCTCGTTCGGCGTGATGTAGTCGACGTACTGGTAGATGCTCTCCGGCAGCGCGGTGGCGGGTGCGGGGTTGAGGATGGTGGGCACGCCGAGGGAGTGTGCGAGGGCGAGGCCATGCTCGACGACGGGCAGCGAGAGCTCAAGCTGCGCGACGAAGATGCTGGAGTCGGCGAGGAGAGATTTTGCGGAGTCGACTTCGGCGGTGGTGACCTCAAAGCATGCGCCAGGGACGACGATAATGGCGTTCTCGCCCTTCTGCGCGTCGATGATGATGGCGGCGGCACCGGTGGGGCTCTGCGTCTTGAAGAGGAACTGGGTGTCGATTCCCTCTTTGGCGTAGAGGTTGCGGGCCATGTCGCCGAAGGGGTCGGGGCCGAGCTTGGAGATGAAGCTGACTTTGCCGCCTGCGCGCGCGGCTGCGACGGCCTGGTTGGAGCCTTTGCCGCCGGGACCGAGCTGGAAGGACGGACCCATCAGCGTCTCGCCCCACGCGGGAACGCGGTCTACGCGGAAGGCGAGATCTGCCACGAAACTACCCATTACTGTGACCCATTTCTTGGACATTTTTCTTTTCCTTTATCCGGGGCTAAAGCCCCTCCTATGCAAATTCTTTTCAGTGGGCTAAAGCCCACTGCTTAATCCGCTGCGACGGGCTGAAGCCCATCGCATGTTCAGTTGATCTCTCTCTTTAGCCTTTGTAAGCGAGAGCGATGAGAGCGAGGGCGGCGAGGTAGGCTGCGATCATGCCGCCGAGGTAGACCTTGGACTTGGCGGCGGCACCGTCAAATTCCTTCCAGACGAGGACGCCCCAGAGCGTAGCGATCATCGGCGAGGCCTGACCGATCGCATACGAGATAGGCAGGCCCACCTTGCCGCCGGCGATGAGGTTGAGCACGGTGCCGATGCCCCAGATAAAGCCGCCGAGGAGTCCCCAGACATGATAGCTGGCGGGTGCGGCGAAGTATCCCTTCATGGAGACGGGTGTGCCGATGAGCGGCTTGCGCATCAGGATGGGGTTGAAGAAGAAGCAGCAGACAAATGCGCCGAGCGTCATGAAGACGGCTGATGTGTATGGAGTGATAGCGACGCCGGCGGTGCCGACGGCGCTGGTGGCCTTGGCGATGGCCGGTGCCCAGGAGCCCATGAGAACGCCGGAGACGAGGCAGACGATGATTCCCTTGCGCGTGGGGACTGCGCCGGCGATGCCGCGCGAGGCGTACGCGAAACCGATGAGGATGACCGCGAGCAGAGCCATAGCGACGCCGGAGAAGAGCAGCGTGGGGTTGCCGCCGGGATGGATGGCGTAGGCCAGCACGGTGCCTTCTACGAGCGCGATGCCGATGGCAAGCGGGAAGGCGATGGCGAGGCCGACCATCTCAATCGCGGCGATCAGAAGCACGTTCGCGATATTGAAGACGAAGCCGCCGAGGGCTGCCCAGAAGAGGCTGATGCCGAGCGCCTGGTGCATGTTGGGCAGGAAGCTGAGAACGCCGCCGTCGGTGCTGCCCAGGGTGAAGGCGAAGGCGAGGGAGATGAGAAAGATGCCCAGGCCGTAGTCCCAGTAATAGAGCTCGAAGCGGTAGTTCTTGGTGAGCTTGAAGGTGTTGGCGAACGATCCCCAGCAGCAGGTGCAGAGAATGGTGAGCAGAAGTGCGGTCTGGAATGTTGCGGGAATGAACAATTTTTTATTCCTTTAGCGAAACGCTTCGCTGGGAAGAGATTTTTGGTCTACAAAACGCAATAAGTGCGTGAGCAAGTGACTTTATCGGGCTGCGAAGCAGACTGTCAATGTGGGAGTTACAAAGACAAATTTCAGGTGGTTTGGATCCACGCGATGGTCTTCTCGGCAAGTTTTTCCATGGCGTCGACGGCCATCTCGAGATGCTCGAGCTTGGTGTCTTCGATCTTGTTATGGCTGATGCCCTTCAGCGACTGCACGAACATCATCACGGTGGGGATGCCGGCGCGGGAGACTTCGGCGGCGTCGTGCAGTGGACCACTGGGCAGGCGATGGACTTTGCCGGCGGTCTCGCGGACGGCCTCTTCGCAGAAGGTGATGAGCTGTGGGTGGAAGGGGATGGGTTCGATGCTCCAGATGCGTGACCACTCGACGGTGCAGCGTTCTTCTTCTGCAAAGCGCTTGCTGGCATCGACGGCTTCTTTGTACATCTGCGCGAGAACGCCGGCATCGAGATCGCGCTGGTCTAATGTGCACTCGGCGCGGCCGACGACGGCGGTGACGATGCCGGGGAAGGTCTTCACGCTGCCCATGGTGCAGACGGCGTCGGGATGCTTCTTTGCGATGGTGCGGATCTCGAGCGCGAGTTTGGCGGCGGCGGCGAGTGCGTCTTTGCGGACGCCCATGGGCGTGGAGCCGGAGTGGGCTTCCTGCCCGTGGAAGGTGATGGCGTGGCGCTCGACGCCCTTGGTGCCGAGGACGACGCCGAGGGGAAGGTCGAGGTGTTCGAGCACGGGACCCTGCTCGATATGCAGTTCGAGGTAGGCGGCGGCGTTCTTCTGCTCGGCCTGCGCGTCGCCGATCTTTGTGACGTCGATGTTGACGCGCTTGAGCGCATCTTCCAGGGTGATGTCGTCCTTGTCGGTGCGAACGCGGTCGGCTTCGATGCTGTGCGTTCCGGCAAAGGCGGAGGAACCGAAGAGGCTGCGGCCGAAGCGCGCGCCTTCTTCGTCGGCCCAATCGACGAGACGGACGGTGACGGGCGGCTTGCCGTTGTACTTTTTGGCGATGCGGCTGAGAACGTCGAGGCCGCTGAGAACGCCGAGTGCGCCATCAAGCCAGCCGCCGTTGGGTACGGAATCAAGATGGCTGCCGAGGATGAGCGCCTTCTCCGATGCGCCGGGGAGGGTGACCCAGTTATTGCCGGCAGCGTCGCGATGGTGTTCGACGGGGAGATCGGCGATCTGCTGCGCGAACCAGTCGCGCGCCTTGATCCAGGTGTCAGTGAATGCGATGCGCTGTGCGCCGTTGTCGTCGCCGGTGAGGGCGCGAAGCTGCTGGAGCATTTTTACAGCGCTTTTGGTGTGGATAGCCTTGGTTGCCATGCACTTTTATAGCGTATTTCAGTGCTTTTCGGCAGCCTTCAGCCTCTGCGGAGGCCGACGGTGGAGATCTTTGCTTGCAGGCGAGGACGCCATGCAGCCCAGGTGGTGGGCTTCCGCATGCAGGACATGACGAGTGTGGGCTCGCTCCAGGGCACGTCGTGGTATGCCGTGGTCAGCATGGGGCTGGAGGGGTCGCGGTGCAACTCATGGGGAAAGACGGCGATGAGGTCTTTATCGGTGATGGCGGGACGAGCGCGCATGGAGCTGTCTGTGGCGGCAGACGCCCATGCCGTGATGAGATCGCGCCCGGGGCCGAACTGGAGGTGGCAGAGCTGCGTGGGACGGGCATTCATCTCGATCATCAGCGGGGTGCGCGTGTGCTCTTCGAGGATGAAATCGAAGCCACAGAAGCCGGAGAGGTTGAGGCGTTTCACCATCTTGCGCGCGGCAGCGACCATGGCAGGATTGTCCACGACACGAACCACGGAGGATGGTCCGCGGGTATACCAGGTGTTGACCACTTCCAGGCAGACGCAGGCGACCACCTCTCCCTGCCAGCAGGCGACGACGGTGTTGGCCTCTGTGCCGGAGATAAAGGCCTGCGCGCTTACGGTGCGGATGTCGCCGCGAAGGAATGGAAGCACCATGCTCCAGTCGGAGTCGACGAACATGCGCTTGAGGAGACGGGCCGGGCTGATGGAGGCACGCAGGGAGCGCCAGATATTTTCCGTACCATGGATCTCCGTGAGGATGCGGACGCCGGTACCGCCGGTGGTGCCGTCTGCCTTGAGCACGAGCGGCAGACCAAAGCGCGAAGCCAGGGCGGGGATGTCTTTTGGCGTTGGGACTTCAATGGTGGCCGGCGTCGCGACGCCTTCTTCCTGCGCCACGGCCATCAACTGGCTGGCATTATGCGTCAGCGGATAGGCCGCAGGATCGCCGAGAGAGCGCTCAATGAGAGCGCGCACGCCTGCCGACGCCTTGGTATGGAGGTGATGCAGATGGAAGACGGCGAGTTCGTCGCCGGGAACAATGAAATCAGGGGTAGTTTCGCGGATGGCCTTCGCGATGCAATGCAGGGGGCGAAGTGGCTGAAAGAGCAGGTGCTTGCGGACGACACTGGTCTGCAACATCGGATGGCTGTGCGGGCAGAGTGCGGTCACCTCGCAGCCAATATCGGTCAGGGCCATGGCCAGTCTTGCGGATGAGGCCCAGCGGGATGTGGTGACGAGAAGAATTTTCATAACACGCGACCTGATGTTGGAGAAGAACAGCAATGAAACGTATACAGTGTGGTGCCTGGACAGACGCAAGGGATATCCCACTTAAGGGTCTGGATGTACCCCAAATGGGTCATAGGATTCGGTTTTTATCGGCTTTTGGGAGGGTATCATGGCAAACTTGGAGGGCAGATCGCCCTTCCAGGGACCAGAAAGTGTGCCGATGAATTCTTCTACGCAAGTCGTGATCATTGGAGCCGGACCCTACGGCTTATCGCTGGCAGCCCAACTGAATCGAGCCGGTGTGCCCTGCCGTATCTTCGGACAGCCCATGCAGACCTGGCGGGAGCAGATGCCGGCGGGGATGCAGCTGAAGTCTGACGGCTTTGCCTCCAATCTGTCTGACGGACGCGAGAGGGTGGAGGGTAGCTTCAGCCTGCAGCAGTTTTGCGCCGAGGCGAGTATGCCTTACCATCACACGCACATTCGCGTACCGCTGGAGCGCTTCGTGGCCTATGGACGGGAGTTCCAGCGGCGGCTGGTTCCGCAGCTCGAGACGCAGAACGTGACGCGCGTGGAACGGGTTCATACTCCCACGGGGGATGGTTTTAGCGTGACGCTGGAGGACGGGGAGACGATCGCAACGGCGTATGTCGTGGTGGCCGTGGGAATCAGCCGGTTCGAGTATCTGCCGCCGGTCTTTGCTGGATTGCCGGCGGAGTTTGTGACGCACAGCTCGGCGCACCCTGATCTCTCGCGCTTTGCGGGCAAGCAGGTTACGGTCGTGGGCGCAGGTGCGTCGGCTCTGGAGATCGTTGCGCTGCTGAATGATGCCGGCGCGCAAGTGACCGTGGTGGCGCGCGTGCAGGAGCTGCACTTCAGCAAGCCGCCGAGCGATACGCGGAGCCTGTGGCAGCGGCTTCGACATCCGATGTCTGAGATGGGGCCGGGGCTGCGCTCGTGGATGGCACAGCACTTTCCGCATGTCTTCCGCCATCTACCGAAGAAGCTGCGACTGAAGATCGTGAAGAAGCATCTTGGGCCTTCGGGCGGCTACTTTGTGAAAGACCGCGTGGTGGGCAGGACGGCGGAGATACTTGGCGCGTCGGTGGAAGAGGCGCGCGTGGAGAATGGCGCGGTGAAGCTCGTGCTTTCGCAGAACGGCCAGCGCCGCGAACATGTGACGGAGCATGTGATAGCTGCGACGGGCTACCAGGTGAATCTGAATCGTCTTCCCTTTTTACCGGAGGAGTTGAAGAAGCAGATCGAGACGGTGGGCGGGTCGCCGAAGCTGGACCGGAATTTTCAATCCAGCGTGCCGGGGATGTTTTTTGTGGGCGCGGCATCGGCGAGTACTTTTGGGCCGCTGATGCGCTTTGCGTGCGGGTCAAAGTACACGGCGACGTGGCTGGCGCGGTACTTCGGCAATCGCAAGAAAACCTTATAAAGACGCTGCAAAGGGCCACTCGCGGCGTATGCGTGAGCGGATGAGGAAGACGATCGTTCCGGT
>Ga0302314_10019617_pt1 | contig 11218 bp, 12 predicted proteins | sample III_Palsa_N2_3_FD_200533 | JGI IMG/M metagenome (GOLD analysis project Ga0302314, IMG submission 200533) | Peat permafrost microbial communities from Stordalen Mire near Abisko, Sweden - III_Palsa_N2_3 | ecosystem: Environmental > Terrestrial > Soil > Palsa > Peat permafrost | place: Sweden... | reverse complement strand
GCGCTGGCTAGCAGTTATACCTTCGCGAGGGCCGATGAACTGCACAAACTGCCTGCCGAACTCGGTGGTCAGTCGCTCCATCATCCCCTGTCAGAGACCATGCCCGCCATGTCGGCGGCGAGCAATTGCGCACTCTTGAGGTCACTCGCGACGAGCGGAACAGCGATGCTGGGCGGATACCTCGAATGGCAGTTCGCCGACCAGTGGGGATGGCCCGCCCCCGCCGCCGTGCTCGCCGCGGTCGCGGGGGCCGGGCTGGTCAGCCGCGCCTGTTCCGCATGACGGAGCGTTTGATTTTTCCTGCTACCCCTGCGGCCGGTCACGTGGCCTAGATGCGGCTGTCGTGGGAGTCGCCGAAGGTCTGGGTGGTGAGACCATACTCGACGAGCGGCCATGACGAGCATGCCGGGCCGGAGGTTGCCGGTCACCCACGCATGGTTATGGCGAACGGCGTCCGCCCGGAGTCGTGCCCTACGGCACCGGCCGTTATGGAGGCTTCTGGATACGGAGACGCTAGCGGCGGCGATGGCCTCGTCACGCTGGCCGTCGGGCGTGCTGAGGTCCGAGTACAGCTCGAACAGGATGCCGTAGGTCGAGGCGACCTCGGCGCCGACGCTGCGGGGACGGTCGTAGGCGACGGCGTCGGCCAGCGCGCTGGTGGTGCCGCTGGCATCGGCCGGGATGATCACGCGGTAGCCGGCCGTCACGGCCGAGACCGCGGTGTTGAACAGGCAGACGTCGGTGAGCAAGCCGGCCATGACCAGGTTGGGTCTTCCGAGCGCGGCCACAGCCTGGACGAAGGCCGGGTCCTGGAAGGCATTCAGGGTGCCGTCCCGGGCGACCCGGTTGGCGTAGGCCTTGGGGGCGGCGGCCTGGATCTCGGGCAGGTTGGTACTAGCTCCTTGTACGAGGCGAAGATACTTGCTCTAGCAAATATCAAGCCTGCCCCGGTCGCAGCACCGTCTTCCGTCCTGCGGAAGACTTGCTAGAGCAAGGAACAGCTGGAACGGAGTCGTGCACGCCTGGGCACAGCACCGGCACGTCGAGCTCGCGGGTGAACGCCTGCGGGGTGAGTATCGGTCCGAACAGTACGTCAGTCTCCATCCCGCTATCTCTCCTGCGGATTCCGCAGGAGCTGACGGACGCCAGCCCGCAGCTGGTTACGCGGTGAGGGCGGAGGACGGCTGGAGGATCTCCCGGACGCGCGGCATGACTTCGGTGCCGTACAGCTCAATGCTGTGCATCAGCAAGCGGTGCGGCACCGCGCCATTGCTGTACTTGAGGTCGAAGCGCTGCACGCCCAGCGTCGCCACGGTGCCGGCGATCTTCTCCGCGACCGTGGCGGGGCTGCCCACATACAGTGAGCCGTGGTCAATGTCGTGCTCGTACTGCTGCCGGGTCACGGGCGGCCAGCCCCGTTCGCGCCCGATCCGGTCACGGCCGACCTGGTAGTACGGATACAGCGTGTCGCGTGCCTGTTCGTCGGTCTCGGCGATGAAACCGCCGGAATGCACGCCGACCGGTAGCGGACCTAGACCGAATTTATCGGTGGCCCGGCGGTAGAGGTCTACGTGGGGGTAAAAACGCGCGGGATTCCCGCCGATGATGGCGAGCATCATCGGCAGCCCGTGCCGGGCGGCGCGGACCACGGATTCCTGGGAGCCACCGACGCCTACCCATATCGGGAGCTGGCCGGATTCGGTGGTGGGATAGACCCGCTGGCCGTTCAGGGCGGTGCGGGTAGTGCCCGACCAGGTGACGGGAGCTTGGGTGCGTAGCCCGGCCAGGAGGTCGAGCTTCTCCTCGAAGAGGAGCTCGTAATCGGCGAGGTCGTAGCCGAAGAGCGGGAAGGATTCCGTGAACGACCCGCGTCCGACGGTGATCTCGGCCCGGCCGCCGGAGATCGCGTCGAGGGTGGCAAATCGCTGGTATACCCGTACTGGGTCGTCGGAGCTCAGCACGATCACCGACGAGCCGAGGCGGATAGCCGAGCTTCGCGCGGCGATCGCGGCGAGCACGATGTCCGGTGCGGAGACAGCGAAGTCGTCGCGGTGGTGCTCGCCGATGCCGAAATGCTGGACACCTGCCTGGTCGGCGAGCACGCCTTCCTCAATGATGTCGCGGATGACCTGCGCCTGGGCCACCGGGTGGCCGCCGTCATCGACGGACACATCACCGAAGGTGTCGAGTCCCATCTCCAGGTCTGCGTCCATGATGTTCTCTCCCTGCTGCTAATGCGTTCCGGCCGGGCTGAATCCCGGCGGCAGCGCGAACGGATCGCGGACCTGGTGACTGCGGGCGGATCCGCGCATCAGCTCGGCCAGTTCCCCGGCGGCACGGCCGATCCGCTCTGGCAGGCCGGCCCCGGCGCCGTCGCCTGAACTGCCCCAGTCGCCGGTGGCCGCGTACACGCCCGTCGGCACCACGGTGGCGTGGTGATAGGTGAACAGCGGCCGGATGGCATAGTCGAGGGCGAGCGAGTGGCGCTCGGTTCCGCCGGTGGCGCCGATGATGACGGGCAGGCCGGCCAGGGCGCCGCGCTCGATCACGTCGATGAATGACTTGAACAAGCCGCTGTAGCTGGTCGTGAAGATCGGCGTGCTGAAGATGGCGCCATCCGCGCCGGTCAGCGACTCGATCACGGCCTCGAGTTCCTCGGTGGCAAAACCGTTGACCAGGTTGCCCGCGATAGCCATCGCGTGGTCGCGCAGCTCGATCACGGTCGTGTCCGTGCCGATGCCCTCGTCACTCAGGCGTGCCGCCGTGGCTTCGGCCAGCCTGTCGGCCAGCAGACGAGTGGAGGAGGGAGTGCTGAGCCCGGCCGAGACAACGGCGAGTTTCCGGGTGACTGCATCCTGTGGGTACGCGCTCATCGGCCCGTCACCTTTTCCGGCTCGTTGCTGCCAGCGGCTTTCTCGCGGCGGGCGGCCACGCGCGATGAATGGGTGGGGGCGTCGGGGATGCCCTCCGGCCGGCCGCGGTCCAGTTCCTTGCGGAGCACGGGGACGATCTCGCCGAGCGCGTCGAGTTGTTCCATCGAGACCTTCAGCGACATTGTCGGGAGGTTGAGCAGGAACAGCTGCCGCTGATAGTCGCCGTACCGGTCGCGCATGCCTGCGTACCGGTCGATGACCTCCTGCGGGCTGCCGACGGCCAGCGGCGTCTGCTCCAGGTAGCTGTCCAGCGAGATGCCTTGGCCGAACGACGTGGCGCGGAAGTGCGGGAGGAACTCGGCCTTGGCGTCCTGGGAGCTGGGACGGATGAAGACGTGGCCGCCCAGCCCGACGATCGCCTGCGCGGCCGTGCCGTGACCGTAGTGCTCGAAGCGCTGCCGGTAGAAGCCGATCAGCTTCTGGTAATGCCGGGCGGGGAAGAAGATGTTGTTGGCGAAGTAGCCGTCCCCGTAGTAGGCGGCCTGCTCGGCTATCTCCGGGCTGCGGATGCTGCCGTGCCACACGAACGGGGGCACGTCATCCAGCGGCCGCGGGATCGAGGTGAAGCCCTGCAGCGGGGTGCGGAACCGGCCCTCCCAGTCGACGACCTCCTCATCCCACAGCCGCCGCAGGAGAGCGTAGTTCTCCACCGCCAGGGGAATGCCGTCGCGGATGTCCTGGCCGAACCACGGGTAGACGGGGCCGGTGTTCCCCCGGCCGAGGATCAGATCCACCCGGCCCCCGGCCAGGTGCTGCAGGAGAGCGTATTCCTCCGCGAGCCGCACGGGGTCGTTGGTGGTGATCAATGCGGAGGACGTCGACAGCTGCAGCGTCGAGGTCTTCGCGGCCAGGTGAGCGAGCAGCACCGGCGGCGATGAGGAGAAGAACGGCTGATTGTGATGCTCACCCATGGCGAAGACATCCAGGCCGACTTCCTCGGCGTGCTGGGCCAGCGTGACGGTTTCCTGGATGGTCTCCTGGGTCCGCACGGCGCGGCCTGTCATCGGCGGATCCTGCGGCAGGTATCCCGTGCTGAAAACCCCGAACTGCATCGCCGCCATGTGCTGCCGCCTCTCCAGCGCGCGAATATCCTTGCTCTAGCAACTAATTTACCAGCGGAAGGTTGCTTTGGCAAGTAGTTGGCATGAGTCTCGCGTAGCGCTGGCTCGACCCGGAAGGGGCCGAGCCAGCCGGGGCGCGACCGGTCAGGCCGCCGGGGTCACGGTGACGGGCAGCGAGGCGAGCGCCCGGATCACGTTGTTCATGACGTGCACCGGCTCGCCCACGGTGAAGCGCTCGACCCGGCTCGCAAGGGCCGTGAGGAGGGCATGTCCCTCCAGTCGCGCCAGGCCCTGGCCGGCACAGCCGTGCACCCCGTAACCGAAGCCGACGTGGGAGGCAGCGTTCTCGCGGGTCACGTCGAACTCGTCCGGTGCCGGGAACTGACGTTCGTCGCGGTTCGCGCAGGCCCAGAGCAGGACGACGCGCGCGCCGGCCGGAATCGGCAGACCAGCGACGTGCGTGTCCTTCGTCGTGATGCGGGAGAAACCGCGCACCGGAGTCTCCAGGCGGACGACCTCGTTGTAGGCGTTGGGGATGATACTGGGATCCGTGCGGACCCGATCCCACTGCTGCGGGTAGCGGCCGAAGAGCCACACCGCGCTGCCGAGCGAACCGATGGTCGTGTCCAACCCGGGAGCGAGATAGTCGAGCAGCAGGCCCGGAGCCTGGGCGGCATCGACCCTGCCGCTGTCGACGGCGTCCAGGATGCCGGCGCCCAGGCTGCCTGGCTCGACATCGCGGGATTGGGCGAGCCGAGCGGCGTATCCGAACAGCTCACCCTGCAGCGGCATCGCATGCGCGCACCGGGAATTGTCTGGCCCCATCACGTCGAACGCTGCGCCGGCCCAGGCAAGCAGGTGCCCGCGGGCGTCCGCGGGCACGCCGATGAAGTCGGGCACGACCGTCATGGGCAGCACACGCGCGAGGTCGACGACCGCGTCGAACGAGCCGCGCTCCACAAGCTCCTCCACGAGGTGGTCCGCGATGTCAGCGATACGCTCACGCATGGGCCGCAGCGCCCGCGGTGTGAGCCGATCGCCGCTGACAGAACGCAGATGCTCGTGCAGCGGCGGGTCGCTACCGAGCGTGGAACCGCGCAAGATCGAGTTCACGAAGGGCGTGAGGCTGACCCCCTCCGCCGAGGAGAACACCCGCCAATTCTCATTCGCCTCGCGCACCTCGGCGTACCGGGTGAGCGCGTAGGCCTGCGACTGCTCGAGCCACACGACCGGGCCGAGCTCGCGAAGCTCGCGGTACCCCTCGTACGGTTCGCGGATCGATTCGTCGGAGTACAGGTCGATCTCCGACGTGGGGACAGCTGCGGTGGACGTGGTCATCTGGTCACCTCGGTGAATTCGGGACGGGCGAGTCGGCTGAGCTTGACAAGCGGCATGCGGCGGTTCACGGTCGCGGCGGCAACGGGAACGCCGTCGGGTCCACGCCACTGCAGCACGGCCTCGCGCTGCTGCAGGGAGCCCTCGAGCGCCGTCGGTTCGACCCAGCGCGGGATGCGCCCGGTGACCTTGATGTCCATCCCGAAGCACTCGGTCCAGAAGTAAGGTGTCGGGGTCGCTGGCGCCGCGAGCCCCAGCAGGGCCCGAGCGGCGACCCGGCCCTGGACGATCGCGCTGTGCCAGTGGGGCGTGCGCTCGACCGATCCGGACGCGGTGCGGGTGGAGGTGACGTCGCCGGCGGCGACGATCCCGGGCCGGACGATGCCGTCGGCGGTGACTTCGAGCGGGCCGTTGCACGACAGTCCGCTGCCGGCCAGCCACTCGACGTTCGGTTGGTCGCCGATCGCGCTCACGAGCACGTCCGAAGTCACGACCGCCCCGTTCGGCAGCCGGACACCGCACGCGTCGCCCTCGAGCGCGCGTGCGCCAGGGCTAGTGGCAACGAATCTCACGCCGACCGCTCGTGCAGTGTCGACGACAAGACATGCCAGTTCCGCCCCAAGATGGCGCGAGAGCGGGGGCAGGGTGTGAACGACGGTGACTGCAAGCCCCATTCCGCGGATGCTGGAGGCCAGCTCGAGGGCTAGGAACCCGCCGCCCACGATGACGACGCTCGACGCCCCCCTCAGTGCTGCGGCCAGCGCGACGCTGTGGTCGAGGTCGCGTACGACGAACTCGTCGGGCCGCTCGACAGCGGCGAGCCGCCGGGCGCGCACACCGGTGGCGATGACGAGGCCGCCGAACGCGACCGCCTCCCGGCGTCCGTCGTGCTCGACGGTGACGATCCGACGATCGGTGTCCAGTGCGACCGCGCGAGTCGATGTACGGACTTCGACACTGGAATCGAGCCTGGGCAGGCGGACCGACACGGAGTCCTGCTCCCCCCGCAGCACCCCTTTGGAGAGGGCCGGCCGGGAGTACGCCGTATGCGGTTCGTCCCCGACGACGGTGATCGCGCCTTCGAAGCCCTCGGTGCGCAGGGTGTCCGCGGCGCTGACGCCGGCGACGCACCCACCCACCACGACGACGGAGTCGAGCACCCGCGTCATCCCAGCCGCACAGTGCGCAGCGCCGCGACCGGACACAACCGAGCACCCGACTCCGCCAGCGCCTCGAACTCCTCGGGTACCGGGTCGAGCAGGATCTCGAGAACCCCCTCGTCGTCGAGGCGGTACACCCGGGGGGCAGCCTCCTCGCACACGCCGTGGCCCTCGCAACGCGCTCGATCCAGCTGGATCCGAAGGATGCCCTGGCTCATAGCGGCGACGTCCACCGGTTGGCAAGGACAGCCGTTCGCGCGAGCTCTGTCTCGGCCACGGGCCGGGGACGAGCCGCGTCGCGTTGCGTGAGTAGTTCGAGTGGCGCCAGAGTGTGGTCAATCGAGTCGACTGCGTAGGTCGGTCTTTGCATCATGGGAGAACCTCTTTGTCCGGTAGCCCGCAGCAGCCGACCATGGGAAATACCCGGGGAGGTCGGCGACCTGATTCATATCGTACGTGTACGTATACGACTAAGATAGAGGCCGTACCCGTGGAACTTGGAGGTCCTCATCGCCGGACACCGTGCCCGCCGGACACCGGAACCGCTCCCGGAGGGGCGGAACACCGAGCCAGTCACGCACGCATCCCGGGAGGCTCCCCCGGGTCCGCCTCCCGTGCTTGGCCTGAGCCGTACGCCCGGCCACCTCATCCGCCGGGCCCAGCAGGTGCATACCGCGAGCTGGGCGCAGCGCCTGCACGGAGAGCTCACCGGACCGCAGTACGCGGCGCTGGTCGCGGTGGCTATGGAGCCGGGCATCGACCAGAGCCGACTGGCCGAGCTCGCGTCGCTGGACAAGAACACGGCCGCGGGGGTCGTCCGGCGGCTGGTTGCGCAGGGCTGGATACAGCGGGCAGCCCACCCGGCGGACGGCCGACGCCATGTGCTCCGCATCACCGCCCCGGCTCGGGCGGCGCTGCGTTACCTGACTCCGGCCGCCGCCCTCGTCCAGCAGGATCTGCTCCAGCCGGTCGACGCGGGCCGCCGGGAGACCTTCATTGACCTGCTGGCCAGGATTGCCGAGGTCGCCGTGATTCCAGGGCTAGCCGACCCGGGCGCCGGGGCGCCCGCCACCGAGACTCCGGTGCTGCCGCTGGCGCGCACCCCCGGCTACCTGATCCGCCGGGCCCAGGCCAGGCACGCGGGCATCTGGGCGGAGGTCGTCGGCAGCGAGCTGACCGGGCCGCAGTACGCGGTGCTGGCGGCGCTGGTGCTGCAGCCCGGCGCCGACCAGGTCACGATCGGGCGCCTGGCTTCCCTGGACCCGTCGTCCACCGCCGATATCGTCGGCCGCCTTGACCGCGGTGGGTGGCTGCGCCGGGTCCCGGCATCCAGAGGCGGGCGGCGGGTGTCATGGCGGCTCTTGCCCGCGGCGGCGGACCGGCTAGGCCGGATCACGCCGCTGGCCGAACAGGTGCAGTCGGTGTTCCTCGGCCCGCTGGACCCGCCCGAGGCCAGCTGTTTCATCGACGACCTCGCCCTGATCGGCTACCGGGGCGCGCCACCCGGCACCGGGTGACCCGCGCCTGCCCGGCCCCCGCCCACCGGTCTCCGCGGCCCATTTGACACCCAGGTCCGGATCAGTGATGGTGTAGATAGTACGTATACGCATACTCGCTTCTATCGCTGTCGGCGTCTGCGCCGGCCGATAATCGCTCCGAGTCAGGAGGGTCTCGAGTGGCCACGACACGCTTCACGCCGAGAGATCATGACGCCGACAGGCTCTATAAGGAACTGGCCGAGCATGATCTGCAGCCCCTGTGGGAGCTGACCGGCCTGCTGACCGTCCAGCCACGTCCGCGCGCCGTCCCCTTCGTCTGGCATGCTGAGGACCTGGCCCGGCTGGCCGGCGAAGCCGGTGAACTCATCCCGGTCGAGCGCGGCGGTGACCGCCGCGTCCTGGCCTGCGCTAACCCGGGGCTGCGGGGCGACCCCTACATCGTGGGCACCTTGTGGGCGGCCGTTCAGTTCCTGAAGCCGGGCGAGGTGGCGCCGGCCCATCGGCACACGCCGGCCGCCCTGCGCCTGGTGCTGGAAGGTAAGGGGGTATGGACGGTGGTCGACGGCGACGCCGTCCCGATGTCCGCCGGCGACCTGGTCCTGACTCCGAGCTGGACCTTCCACGAGCATCACAACAGCGGTGCGACGGCCATGATGTGGCTGGACGTCCTTGACCTTCCTCTGGTCGCAGCCCTGGACGCGGTCTTCTACCAGGACGGGCCCAGCGACGACGTTGGCATCGCAACCCCGGAGTCGAGCCGCTCGGAACTGCGTTACGGAGCCGGGCCCGGCCTACTGCCGGGGCGGGCGGCCGGGGAGCCGTCGGCCGCGTCACCGTTGCTGGCCTTCCGGTGGGCCGAAACCGACCGGGCCCTGAGCGCGCAACTGGCGGACGGAGCGGTCCCTGCCCATATCCGCTACGCCAACCCGGTCACCGGTGGTGACGTGATGCCGACCATGCGCTGCGAGATGTTCCGCTACTCCCCCGGCGCCACCAGTCCCCGAAACCGGCAGACCGGCGGGCGGGTCGGCTGCGTCCTGCACGGCTCGGGCCTGGTCACCATCGGCGACCAGCAATTCGGCGTGGCGCCGGGCGACATCCTGGCCATCCCCTCATGGCAGGCCCTGACCGTCACGGCCGAAAAGCAAATCGACCTCTTCATCACCAGCGACGCACCGGCGCTGACCGCGCTCGGGCTCTACCGTGAGGAAGCGGCGCCGTGAGCCGCCCGCGATGGCTCGTCGTTGGGGGCGGCATCGGCGGCCTCTCGACCGCCCTCGCGCTGGCCCGAACCGGGCAGCAGGTGCACCTCCTGGAACGGGCCGGAGCGTTCCGCGAGATCGGCGCCGGGCTGCAAATCGGCGCTAACGCCACGCGCGTCATGCACCGGCTGGGCATCCTGGACGCCGTCGAAGAGGTGGCCGTCCACCCGGAGCGCGGCATCATGATGGACGCCGTTGACGGCACGGTGCTCACCGCCCTCACCCTCGGCCTGCCTTACCGGGACCGTTACGGTTACCCCTACCTGGTGATGCATCGCAGCGATCTGCTCGACATCTTGCTGGCGGCCTGCCGGAACTGTGACCTCATCAGCCTCGAGAACGGCAAGCACGTGGTCGCGGTGGCCTCCGGCTCATCCGGCGGAACCGTGACCTGCGCGGACGGTAGCAGCTACGTAGCCGACGTCATCGTCGGCGCTGACGGCATCCGCTCCACCGTCAGGCAGCTAATCGACGACAGCGAGCCGATCGCGAGCGGTTACGTCGCTTACCGGGGCACCATGCCGGTGACCGAGGTCGCCCACATCAATCCGGGCGACGTCGCCATCTGGATCGGGCCCGACATGCACCTGGTGCAGTACCCGGTCCGCCGCGGGGAACTCTACAACCAGGTGGCCGTCTTCCACAGTTACCGGTGGGAACGTGGCGAGCAGGACTGGGGCACGCCCGAGGAACTCGACGAGCGGTTCGCCGTCGCCTGCGATCCGGTACGTGAGGCCGTGGCGCTGGTGGGCCGGGACCAGCGCTCGCCCATCTTCGAACGCGACCCGCTGCCCACCTGGCGCCATGGCCGCGCCGTCCTGATCGGGGACGCCGCCCACCCCATGCTGCAGTACCTGGGTCAAGGCGCCTGCCAGGCGATGGAGGACGCGCTGGCGCTCGCCGAGCGAGCCGCCGCCGCGGGTTCCACTGCTGTCGACAAGGCCCTGCTCGGCTTCGAGGAGGCCCGGCTGCCGCGGACGACCCGCTGCCAGCTCACGGCGAGACCATGGGGGCGACTGTGGCACACGACGGATCCGCTGCTCAGCGGGCTACGCAACCGCGTGATGCGCTTGCGGGCACAGGACGACTACTCCGACGTCGACTGGCTTTACGCCGAGCAACCAATCTGATGCCCGCGAGGGCCTCAGCGACAGGAGGTGACACATGCGTTTCATGAGTTTCCAGGATCCCGAGGGCGAGCCGCGGCTGGGCGTCGCCCTCGACGGGGTCATGCACGACATCACCCATGCGGTGCTGGCGGGCCGCACGACCGAGCTGAGCCCGATGCGGCACGTGCTAGCACGAGGGACCGATCTGCGGGAGCTGGCTGCCGCGGCAGCGAGCAGCCCGGTGGCGAGGATCGCGCACGCGCTGCCCGTAGTACCTGATCCGACCAAGATCGTGGCGGCGCCGGTCAATTACCGGGACCACCAGCAGGAGATGACCACCGACGCGGCCGTTGACGGGCTCGGCGTCTTCCTCAAGGCGCCGTCCTCCGTCATCGGGGACGGCGGAACGGTCCGGCTGCCCTACACCGACCGGCGTTTCGACCAGGAGGGAGAGCTGGCCGTCATCATCGGGCGCACTGCCTCGCACGTGGCGGCCGACGCAGCCCTGGACTACGTGGCGGGCTACACCTGCCTGCTGGACATGACCATGCGGGGCGGCGAGGACCGATCCATCCGCAAGTCGTTCGACACCTTCACGCCGACCGGCCCGTCTCTGGTCACGCCGGACGAGGCCGGGCCGGTCGAGGAGATGGAGCTGCACACTTGGGTCGGCGGCGAACTACGCCAGCGGGCCGACCTGCGGGACCTCATCTGGAACGTGCCACGGCTCATCGAGTACGTCAGCTCGGCCATGGTGCTCTACCCCGGCGATGTCATCGCCACGGGCACCCCGGCCGGAGTGGGCCAGGTGCTCGACGGCCAGGAGGTCGCGGTGGAGATCACCAACCTGGGCCGGCTC
>Ga0302314_10019612_pt1 | contig 11219 bp, 15 predicted proteins | sample III_Palsa_N2_3_FD_200533 | JGI IMG/M metagenome (GOLD analysis project Ga0302314, IMG submission 200533) | Peat permafrost microbial communities from Stordalen Mire near Abisko, Sweden - III_Palsa_N2_3 | ecosystem: Environmental > Terrestrial > Soil > Palsa > Peat permafrost | place: Sweden... | reverse complement strand
CACGCGTACGTCATGGCCTTGAGCCAGGTACTGCTGTGCCAGCGCCTCGATATGCCGGGTTACGCCCCCCGGGTACGACCACGAATAGGGCGAAACGAGGGCGATCCGCATGAAGGTAATCCTACTCCAACCTCTGCGGACGCCCGTCGTTTCAACCAATCCCCCAGATGCCCCCCTCAGAGCATCCTTCACTCATGTCATCTCTCTCCCAGATGCAGAGCGTGGCGGGAATATAGCCACAGACGACACAAAGTGCATCGCCAACTGCTTGCCGGTGCCTGATTGCTGCCATGATTCCTGCATGCCTTCCCGACATTTCGTCAAGTACACCTTCCTCCAAGTTGACCGCGCATGGCTGCGTCTCGACGACGCCGAACGCAGTGATCACAAGCGCGAGTTCATCGCCGCGTGCGAGGACTTTGGCCAGGATCACCTGCTGCGAACCTTCTCTCTGATCGGCACGCGCGGCGACACCGACCTGATGGTTCTGACCCAGGCGGAGAACCTCGAGCGGATCCATGAATTCCACGTCGTGCTGCAGCAGAGCGGCCTGATGAAGTGGTGCACGATCCCCTACTCGTTCCTTGCGATGACCAAGGAATCGGAGTACTCCGACGAGTCGCGCCTCGAGGTCCGCCCGGCGCACGCCAAGTACCTGTTCGTCTACCCGTTCGTGAAAACCCGGGCCTGGTACAACCTCCCCGCCGACGAGCGTTGGCGGATCATGCAGGCGCATATCAAGGTCGGCAAGGAGTTCCCGAGCATCGACCTCAACACCTCCTACTCGTTCGGTCTAGATGACCAGGAGTTCGTGGTCGCGTTCGAGACGGACAACCCGTCGGACTTCCTCGATCTGGTGCAGAAGCTGCGCACCACCGAGTCCAGCCTGTACACGCTCAGGGACACGCCGACCTTCACCTGCGTGTCGGCATCGGTTGAGCGCGCTTTGGGCGCGCTCGACGGTACAACGCTGCAAGTCCCGGTCCTCGAGTAGCGCGGGCCGGAGCCGGAACCGTGGGCGTCGCTACCGACAGCGAGGGCTTCGCACACCTGCGCGACGCCGATCCGATTCTGGCCCAGATCCTCGCCCAGTACGGCCCCGACGGGCTGCGCGATCGCCGCGAAGGCGGGCAGACCGCGCACTACGACGCACTCGTACGGGCGATAGTTGGTCAGCAGCTCTCGACCAAGGCGGCGGCAGCGATCTACCGGCGCCTTGCCGACCGGTTCGGCGGCCGCGGACCGACTCCGCAAGAGGTCCTCGCCGACGACCCCGAGCTGTTGCGGGCGGCGGCCGGGCTCTCACGGGCGAAGGTGACGTTCCTGCACTCGCTGGCTGAGCACGTGATCAACGGCTCACTCGAACTCGAGAAGCTTGATCAGCTCAGCGACGACGAGGTGATCGCGGAGCTGACAGCCGTCAAGGGGATCGGCGTCTGGAGCGCGCACATGTTCCTGATGTTCCATCTCGAGCGGCCAGACGTGCTCGCGGTCGGCGACCTCGGGGTTCGCAAGGCGATGATGCTCGCCTACGGTCTCGAGGTCATGCCGGACCCCGCGACGATGGAAGCGATCGCTGCCAGCTGGAGCCCCCACCGGACGCTCGCCTGCCGCTACCTCTGGCGCTCGCTGGACAACGAGCCTGCTTGACGTCGCGCGCGCCCGCATGGCGCGCGCTCAGGCCGCGAGTCCCCTAGATCCCGGCCGAGTTCAGCGCGGCGGCGAGGCTGCCGACTTCTGATGGCGGCGGCGGGACCACAGCGGCCTGTGGACCGTAGGCGGTGAAGTCGATCTGGGCGCCATCACTGCCGTAGTGGGTAGCGATGAACGCCACCTGGGTCAGCAGGCCGGTCTGCGAGTCGATCCAGACGCCGATCGGGTGTTTGGCGCCGAACGCGGGTACGACCTCCCGGTATTCGGTCGTCTCCTGCCCTTTGATCAGCTTCGGGCCGACCAGGATCGCCTTGCCGGTCGAGCCCGTGGCCAGCGCCTTGAGGATCGTGCGCGGTGTCAGCGCCCCGGCGAGCGCGTCGGCTGAGAGCCCAAGCAGTTGCCCGGCCCCGCTGAGACTGACCGAGAGCCAGGGTTTGACGCCGGCGAGCTCCTGTGCGACGACCGCCGGAACCTTCACATAGGCGGTGCCGTCCGAGACGATCACCGGTGTCGTGACCGGGCTGATCAGTGCCAACAGCCCCGGCAGATTCAGCGTGGCGCTGAGCTGGCCGCCGTCGGCGTCAAAGGTGCCCTTCGCGGTCGCACCGGCGATGCCGCCGAGCTGCTGAACCTCGAGGCTGAGGTTGAGCCTGACGGCGTAGCCGTCCTGCTTCGCCGAGAGCTGGGCGGACTTGGCGACCACGCTGGCGCTGACGAGCGTGACCTTGGGCGCCCGCGGGCGCTTTTTGTGCTTGTGGGCCGGGGCAGACGAGCCGCCGCAGCCGGCGAGCAGGAGCGCCGCACCGGCCAGGCACGCGGTCAGCAAGCACCACGCACGCGGCGTGGTGCGATGGGGCGCGCTAAGCACCCGTGCAGTGTGGCGCACGGGCTGGCGCCAGCGATTGCTCAGACTGCGGAAACCTGCTCCTCTTCCGCGACGCGGAAGGAGGAGCCACAGCCGCAGGCTGCAATCACGTTTGGGTTCTCGACCTTGAAGCCGGCGCCCTGTAGACCTTCGACGAAGTCGATTACCGAGCCCTCAACGTACGGCAGGCTCGGGCGATCTACCAGCAACCGGATGCCCTTGTCCTCAAAGACCTTGTCTTCGTCACGCTGCTCGTCGAAGGCGAGCGCGTATTGGAAGCCGGAGCAACCGCCGCCACGAACCCCAACCCGAAGGCCAGCGGAATCGGCGACGGTCTCCTGAGAGGCGAGGAACTCTCGGACCTTCTCGGCACCCTTGTCGGTGAGAGTGATCATGCTTCATTCAGTATAGCGTCGGCTGCCGAGGCGCTACGCTTCTTCTGTGCCTGTCTCCCCCGAAGAGTTGAAGCAGCGGATCGAAGCCGGAATCCCCGGAACGAGCGCTGAGGTCAGTGGCGACGGTGCGCATTTTGAGGCACTGGTCGCCGGCCCTGTCTTCAACGGGCTCAGCCGGATCGCCCAGCACAAGCTTATTTATGACGTCTTCGGCGCCGAGATCGGTGACCGGATTCACGCCCTCTCAATCAAGATCACAGCCTTGGAGGCCCGATGAGCGAATCAGCCAGCAACCCAATGCGCGAGGCAATCGAGAGCGCGATCTCAGAGAACCACGTGATCCTTTTCATGAAGGGCACGCCCGAGGCGCCGGCCTGCGGTTTCTCGGCGCGCACGGTCGCGATGCTTGAGTCACTCGACCAGCCGTTCGCCGCCGTGAACATCCTTCCCGACCCGGCGATCCGCCAGGAGCTCTCGGGGATTTCGAACTGGCCGACGATCCCGCAGCTGTTCGTCGACGGGGAATTAGTCGGCGGCTGCGACATCGTCACCGAGATGTACCAGTCAGGTGAGCTGCAGGAAGTGCTCGGAATTGAGGCTTCTGCGGCGTCCGACGAAGAGCCGGTCGCGGTCTCCGCGGCTGAGCCTGCGCCACTCCAGATCGACAATCTCCTGTAGGGTGCGCGGGCGCCATGCCCGTCGCCCTGGTTTCCGATACCTGCCACTACCTGCCGCGTGAGCTGGTCGAGCGCAACGGGATCCATCAGGTAAGCCTCTACGTCCACCATGACGGTGAGGCCGACCGCGAAAGCTCGATCACCGACCTCGGCGCGTACTACAGCCGGCTCGCCGATCTGAGCTCGCTACCGACTACCTCACAGCCGTCGATCGGTGACTTTCTTGAGGTCTACGAGCCGCTGCTCGAGAGCGGGCATGAGATCGTCTCGATCCATCTCTCCGGCGGGATTTCGGGTACTGCTCGCTCGGCGATGCAGGCCCGTGAGGCGCTCGGCGACGACGCTTCGAAGGTTTACGTGATCGACTCTCGCACCGCCTGTGGCGGCGAGGGTCTGATGCTGATGGCCGCCGCTTCCGCAATACGCGCTGGACGGAACGGCGCTGCTGTCGCCGCCCAGGCGCAGCAGGCCCGTGACGCTTTGAAACTCTGGTTCGCGGTCGACACGCTCGAGTACCTGCGCCGCGGCGGCCGTATCGGCGGCGCCCAGGCGTGGATGGGCAATGCGCTGCAGATCAAGCCGATCCTCACCGTCGAGTCGGAGATCACCCCGATCGAGCGGGTCCGCACCTCCAAGAAGGCCTTTGAGAAGCTCGCTGGGCTCTTGGAGGAGTGCAAGCGCATCGGCAACGACGGCTGGGTAGTCCAGCACATCCAGGCGCCGGAGCAGGCGGCCGCGATGGTTGAGCGCGGCCGTCAGATCTTCGGAACCGAGCCGGTGCTGGTCGCCGAGCTCGGGCCGGTGATCGGGACGCACGTGGGCCCCGGCCTGCTCGGCACCGGCGGCGTTCCGCGGTCGCTGCTCGAGTAGCGGCTGAGGCGCCGACCCGCCGCCTCAGCGGCGCTTTTTGCGGCGCCCGAACAGTGCCGAACCGGCACCGCCGATTCCGCCGGCCAGCACGAAACCTGCGACGGCCGCACCGAGCGTCAGGCGCTCGCTGTTGCGACGCAGCTGCGAACGCCAGTCGGTCAGCTCCGAGACCTCGTCGCGGAGCTTGACGAGCGAGACGCCCAGCTCTTCACGGTTCTGCTCGATCGAGGCGCGGATCTGGTCCGCGGTGCGCTTCTCAGGCATTCGCCGGTCCGTCGGGCTTGGCGCCGCTGGCGCTGACCGTGGCGCGGATCTTGCGGGCCTCGTCGATCGCCATGTTCGGCGTCGGGGCACCAACCTTGAGCTTCCTCCAGGCGAACAGCAGCGAGCCGAGCGTCAGCACCAGCAACACCCCGAAGACGATCAGGAAACCGAGCCAGAGGTCACCGGCGCCGTTCACGAAAATGCCGTTAAGCACCCAGGCGAGCGTCAGCAGGAAGAAGATCACGGCGAAAATGCCGAACACGCCGCCGACAGCTACGAGAATGACGCCACGGCCGAGGCTCTTGCCCTTTTCGAAAACCTCGGCCTTCGCCAGCTCGATCTCATCGTGGACGAGCTTTGTGACGCTCTCCGAGACCTCTGTGATCGCCGTGGCGATGCTGTTGTCGGACTGCCCGTTACTTGCGGCCAAGGCGCTTGAAGATAGTGGCCAATACGAGCCCGCCGGCGAACGCGACGGCGAGTCCAATCTCGGGGCGGTCCTGCGTCAGCGCAATGAACTGTTGTGAGAGCTCGGTTGCGCGAGCACCCAGTGAGGGCCCGGCGGGCGCGCTGGGTTCCGCGGGCGGCAGCTCGGCCGCTTCCCGGGGAGCGGCGGCCGGCTCGAACGGTGGCGGTGAGACAGGTGGCGGCGCCGGGGCCGGCCGGTTCTGGAACTCGTCCTGCCCGACACGCAATGAAGTTGGGCGGCGCCCACGACCGGTGGGCTTCGGCGTTTCGCTCGGCGGAATCGCCGCGTAAGGGTTCGAGCCGCTCGCGACAGGCTTGTCTGAGCTGGCGGCAGGCTCACTGGCCGCTGGCGGCGCGGCGGGCGCGTCGCTGGCGGCAGCGTTCGATCCGGCCTTTGAGAACGACTCACCCTCCTGGGCGATCGAGGTCCATGCCGGCTCGGCACTGGTCGAGCCCCAGCCGTCCAGTGGCGCTTGGGCCGCCGGCTCCGTCCCCTCGGGATCGGACAGATCCTCAGTTCCTTCGGTCACTCAGGCGGATCTTCATCGAAGATACGGCGCCAAATGAGAGCCGCAATGCGCGTGGCGACGATCCCTGAGGCGGCACCAACACCGGTCATCAGGCCGGACCACAGCAGACGCTTCATCAACGGGCTCTCTGTCATGCCGGGGATTCAAGCAGATCAGCGCTCTACTAACGAGCCGCGCTCGGCGCCCAGGACCGCAGTTACGCGTCGAGACCGCCGCAGATGATCTCCACCAGCTCGTGTTTGGCGTACTCGAAGCCCTCCGCGTCGGCCGGAAGGTTGCCGAAGATCCACTGGGTCAGGACCTGCTCGATCAGCCCATAGAAGGCCTGCGCCGCGAACAGCGCGTCGACCTCGGGGCGGAAGATCCCGTCCGCTTGGGCGTGCTTGACGATCTGGGCGATGCCGTCGAACGCCTGCAGGATCTTGTCGAGATGCGTGCGCCCAAAGGTGTTGGCGGCGCGCGTCACCTCGACGATGATCACCTTCATCAGGTCGGGGTCGTGACGGTAGGAGTCGACGATGAACGAGGCGACCGCGTAGAGCTTCTCGCGCGGAGCCAGCGGGGACGCGTCTGCCTCGGCGATCGCCGCGACCATCACGGCCCAGCGCTCGAGGAAGAGCGTGTCGAGGATCGCATCCTTGGAAGCGAAGTAGTGGTAGACGAGCCCATAGGCGACGCCGGCCTCATCCGCGATATCTGCGACCCGGCAGGTGTGAAATCCCTGCCGCGCGAAAACGCGCACGGCGGCGTCGAGGATCACGCGGCGCTTGTCAACAGCGGTGGTCACGCGTTCACCCTGTCCTCGCGGTCCGCTGGCCGCGAGTAGAGCTCGGCGGGCCGGCGGTGCTGCAGTGCCGGCAGACGCTTGCGCACGTCCTCGAGCAACGCGAAGTCGAGGTCGGCGACTATCACGGATTCGCTGTCCGGTGCCGTGGCGAGCACGACGCCCCACGGGTCGACGATGATCGAGCGCCCGCCGGAGCGGTTGCCCGGGGGATACTGGCCGATCTGGTTGGCGGCGATCACGAACGCCTGGTTCTCGATCGCGCGTGCTCTCAGCAGCGTCTCCCAGTGGTCGCGCGTGGTCGCGAGCGTGAAGGCGCTGGGCACGGCGATGATCGTGGCGCCGCGGCTTGAGAGTTCGCGGTAGAGCTCCGGGAAGCGCACGTCGTAACAGATGCTCATGCCGAGCGACTGACCCTGTGCGGTCTGCGTGACCGTGACTTCGTCACCCGCCTGCTCGCGCGCCGACTCGGCGTAGACGGTGCCCTCTACCTCGACATCGAACATGTGCAGCTTGCGGTAGAGCGCCTTGATCTCACCGTCGGGTCCGATGTGGGCGCTGGTGTTGGCAGTCTTGGTCTGGCCCTCTACCAGTTCGACGAAAGAGCCCGCGATCAGGTCGATCTGAAGCTCCTTGGCCGTGCTGCGCGCCCAGCTGATCGCGGCGCCGTCGAGCGGCTGTGCGGCGGCGGCCATCGCCTCGCCGCGACCGAGTACGGTCCACTTCTCCGGTAGCACCACCAGCTCCGCGCCGCGCTTCGCCGCTTCGCGCGTCAGCCGGTCCGCGGTGGCGAGGTTGGCGTCAACATCCTCGGTCGCGTTGAGTTGCACGGCGGCAGCGCGTATTACTGTGTCTGACGTCACCCGCAGAAGGTTACTGACTGACTAGTCAGTCAGGGGTTGGGTGTTTTGGCGGCTAACTCGTGGTCGCCGCTCGCGCATCTGGCTCAGGAGATCGTCTCTGACCTTGCTCGGCGTGCGCATCGCCAGGTGGTAGTCGTAGCGCAGCACGGTGACTCCGTGGTCGCGCAGCGTCAGCTCTTTGTGAAGGTCCTTGTTGCGCTGCGCCGGGGTGCGATGGTTCGCATCGCCATCGAGCTCCACCACGAGGTTGAAGTCCGGCCACCAGGCGTCGGCCTCGACGCCGTGAATCGTGCGGTTCATCAGCGGCATCGGGATCTCGTAGCGCTCGCAGAGTAGTACGAACTGGACCTCCAGCTCGCTCCGCGTCCTTGCGAGCTCGGGCAGGTGGACGCGCAGCGTGCCGGCAAGCGTGGCGCTGCCGCGGCGGCCGTGACCGCACGCGTTGTGTAGCTCAGCCAGGTCCAATCGACCCGTGTAGTCGAGCTGCGCGAGCGCGTGACGCACGAGCTTCAGAGACTCGCTCGCGGCGAGGTCGAGCATCGTTTGGGTGACGGTCGTTACCGGAAGCCCGTTGACGGTCTCACGCTCGAGTTCGCGCCGGCAGTGGATTTTCAGGCCGGGTTCTGACGTTTTGATCTCCCGGGGCGTACTGATGTGGGTCGATTTCACCGGCCAGCTGAGCAGCTCGCGCCACCACGCGGCGGTGCCGTGGCTCAGGCAAGCGCCTGGGCCAGCGAACAAAACCGCCTCGAACAGGCTCGCTTCTTGGCTCGATGAGCTATGACCAACGGCGTAGACGCGGGACACCACTCGAAGCAGGTAGCCGGAGCTGATCCACCTGGTGACCGTCGCCCGCGGTACACCGAGCTGACGCAGCTGAGCCCAAGTGATCCGCCCGAACTGCCGCCCAGCGAGCTCGGCCACGGCAAACATGTGATTCCGGTACCGGGCGTCGGTACCGGAATCACATGTTTGGCCCAGGCCCCCGTTCGAGGCGCTGTTCGGGGCGCCGCCGCGGGGGCCCGCGGGCGCGCTGGTATCGGTTTGCTCGATGGCCACACGCGAAGGTTCCCGCGGGCGGGTGTGACGGAACAAGGCGCGCGCGTGCCGGCTTTGTGCCGATTCGGCCGCCGGGACGCGCCCGGCACCAACGCGCCCGGCGCGGCCAGCACACCAGAGCGCGGGACTAGTTAGAGGCGCTCAGGGCGATGCCAAGCAGCTCGCGCGCTTCGGCGACCGTCGCGGGCCGGCGGCCGGCGTCGACGGTCATGCGAGTGGCGGTGGCGATCAGCTCGCCGTTGGAGCGGGCCATCGTGCCGTCCGGCAGGTAGAGGTTGTCCTCCAGGCCGGCGCGAACGGAGCCACCGAGTGAGAGCGCTGCGGCGATCATCGTCCACTGCGAGCGGCCGATCCCGATCACGCCCCAGTGGTGACCGCGTTCGCGGCCCCCGAGCCCGATCGCCGAGGGCATGTTGTCGGCCATCGCCGCGAGGTTGCGTGCGGTCGCGGGGATCCCGCCGAGCACGCCCATCACGAAGTCCACATGCAGCGGGGCTTCCAGGAGCCCCATGTCGACGAGCGGCTCGAGCGAAGCCACGTGGCCGATGTCGAAGCACTCGTGCTCGGGCTTGATCCGCAGGCGCCGCATCGCCTGGAGCAGCTCGATGATCTCGTCGAACGGGTTCGAGAAGACGAACTTGAAGACGAAGTCGCGGCGGCTCTTCGAGTACTTGGCGTAGTTCATCGAGCCCATGTTGAGGGCGGCCACCTCAGGCCGCCCGGCCTCCAGGTAGGCGACGCGTTGAGCCACGCTGACGCCGACGGTGCCGGTCGAGAAGTTGAGAATCGCGGCGTCACCGATCTCCCCCCGGATTTCGTCGCGGATCGCGACGAAATCCTCCGCGTCATAGCTCGGCGTCCCATCCGGCTTACGCGCGTGGATGTGAATATGAACACCGCCCGCGTCGACGATCCGCCGCGCCTCGGCGGCGTACTCGGCAGGCGTGTAGGGGATCGCGGGGCACTGCTCACGGTTCGCGATCGCGCCTGAGATCGCACAGGTGATGACGACCGGATCGTCGAGGCTCAAACCGGCACAACTCCACTGCGCTTCGCGGGGCGCTCGACCCGCTTGCCGGCGGTCAGCTCCAGCGCCCGGCAGATCTGGGCGCGCGTTTCACGCGGGTCGATCACGTCATCAATCATGTCATTGCCGGCTGCGACGTAGACGTCGATGATCTTCTTGTAGGCGTCGATCAGCTCAGCACGCTTGGCCGCGGGATCCTCAGCGGCCTCAACCTGCTTGCGGAAGACGATCTCAACCGCGCCCTCGGCACCCATCACGCTGATCTCCGCTGACGGCCAGGCGACGATCAGATCGGGCTCATAGGCACGGCCGCACATCACGTAGTAGCCGGCGCCGTAAGCCTTGCGCAGGATCACCGTGATCTTCGGCACGGTCGCATTGGCGGTGGCGTAGAGCATCTTCGCGCCGTGGCGGATGATGCCCGCCTCCTCCACCTTGGTGCCGACCATGAAACCGGGCACGTCCATCAGATAGACGAGCGGAATGCCGTAGGCGTTGCAGAGGTTGATGAAGCGCGCGGCCTTATCTGCCGAGTCGTTGTCAAGGATGCCGCCGAGCTGCTTGGGCTGGTTCGCGACGATCCCGGCGGGACGGCCGCCGAAACGCGCGAAACATGTGATGACTGACTTCGCCCACTGAGGTTTCATGTCGAAGTAAACCCCGTGGTCGGCGATCCGGCGGATCACCTCGTACATGTCGTAGGGCTTGCGGTTTGACTCGGGCAGGACGTCCAGCAGTTCCTCATCGGCGCGGTCGATCGGGTCCTCGCACGGCACCAGCGGCGGCGCCTCGTCGCAGTTCTGCGGGAAGTAGCTGAGGTACTGCTTGATGCTCTCGATGCACTGCGCGTCGTCGGCCACCTCGAGGTCGCCGACGCCGGACTTGCGGGTGTGCACGCGGCTGCCGCCGAGCTCCTCCTGGGTTACGTCCTCGCCAATCGCGGCCCGGACCAGGTGCGGGCCGGCCAACGCCATCGAACCACGTCCCTTGACCATCGGCACGAAGTCAGCCAGGCCCGGGATGTAAGCGGTCCCGGCAGCGCAGGGCCCCATCACGGCCGCGATCTGCGGGATCACCCCGCTCATCACCACCTGTTCGCGGAAGAGGTGGCCGGAGCCCGCGAACAGCGAGCCGACCGCCTCCTGGATGCGGGCGCCGGCTGAGTCGAGCAGCCAGATCAGCGGGATCCGCTTGCTCAGCGCAAGTTCACGCAGGCGCGTGACCTTGAGCTCGCCGGTCATGCCCATCGCCCCGGCCATCACCGTGAAGTCGTACGCGACGACCGCGGCCAGACGACCGTTGATCTTGCCGTAGCCGGTGATGACGCCGTCGGCGGCGGCGTCCACGCCGTCCATCGCACGCTGCGAGAAGTGGGGCTTACCGTGAATGCCGAGCTCGACAAAGCTGCCCGGGTCGATCAGCAGCGCCAGCCGCTCGCGCGCGGTGAGCTTTTCGGCGGCGTGCTGTTTGGCGACCTTCGCTTCACCACCGCCGAGCTTCACCTGTTCGCGACGGGCGTGAAGATCCTCGACCAGCGGGCGCAGCAAGCTCGTCTCAGTCGTGTCGGCGCACACAGTGAGCGCAACGTACTGCTTTCTATGCCCGCGCGCGCCCGACCCGCATCCGCAGCGCGACCCTGCTTCCAGAGTGCTCGCGTCTCCCCGCCCGCGGATTTGACGCGGCGACCACGAGGTCCCTGGCGTGCCGCGGCTTGGTGACCTTGCCCAGCTCACAGTGCGCCGCCTTGAGGCGGCGGGACGCACG
>Ga0302314_10019608_pt1 | contig 11220 bp, 10 predicted proteins | sample III_Palsa_N2_3_FD_200533 | JGI IMG/M metagenome (GOLD analysis project Ga0302314, IMG submission 200533) | Peat permafrost microbial communities from Stordalen Mire near Abisko, Sweden - III_Palsa_N2_3 | ecosystem: Environmental > Terrestrial > Soil > Palsa > Peat permafrost | place: Sweden... | reverse complement strand
ACGCAGCTGTCTCCCGAGTGGAACCAGCCGTGCCGGAACGCGTGGGAGGTCGCGGCCTCGTCCCGGTAGTAGCCTGCCATCACGGCCGGGGACCGGTACACGGCCTCGCCCGCCACGCCGGGCCGGTCCGCCAGGTCAGTTCCGTCCGGGTCCAGCACCGTCGAGGCCAGGATCGGGCTCGGCACCCCGACGTAGTTGTCCTGCGGCGCCGTCGCCGCGTAGAGCCCCGGCCACTCGTCCGGCCAGAACCGGTGGCAGGAGATCGACTCGGTCTGGCCGAAGATCTCGAACGCGCACAGGTCCTCGCCGCAGTGCCGCTTCATCGAGGCCAGCGTGTCCGGGGGCAGCGCGGCCCAGCCGTACACGATGACGGTCAGGCTGCGCGCGTCCAGATCGGGCCGTTCGGTGAGTGCCGCGTCGACCGCCCGGACCATGGCCGGCGATCCGGCCCACAGCGCGGTCACCTGGTCTTCGGCGATCATCTCGGCGATGTGTTCCGGGTTGGGCTTACGGCCGAGGACCAGCGTGCCACCGGACAGGAACACGGAGTAAGTGAATGGCTGATCACCTACGTGATAGATCATCGGCAGGTAGGTGCCGACCTTCAGGTCGGACTCGAGCCGGAGCCCTCGGGTCAGCGAGAGCGCGAACCCGAATCCGGCCGAGTAGCTGCACGCGTGGGAGATCATCACGCCCTTGGGCAACGCGGTCGTGCCCGAGGTGAACAGGATCTCCCAGATGTCGTCGGCGTGGATCTCGACGTCTGGTTCGGTGACCGGCTGGCCGGCGATGAACTCGGCGAACGAGACGCTGTGCGGGGCGGGCGGCCCGCCGATGGTGATGGTGACCTGGGCCTTTAGGCTCTTGGTTGCGAATGGCTGTTCCGCCTTGGGCCAGAGCTCGGCATCCACGATGGCCAGCTTCGGCTGGACCAGATCGATCATGGCGGTCACCAGGTCCGGCGCCATCATCGGGTTCAGCGGCGCGGCGACCAGGCCCGCCTTGGCGATGCCGATCTTGGCCAGATAGGCCTCGACCGAGTTCTCGCAGAACAGCAGGACGACGTCGCCTTGGCTGAGCCCGCGGGCCAGCAGCGCGTGCGCCACCTGGTTTGCCGCCTGGTCGGCCTGCCGGTAGGTCAGCGCCGCGAACCGCTCGTCGGCGTAGGCGCCCGGCCGGCCCACGATGGCCAGCTTGTCCGGCCGGCTCCATGTCACCCGCTCGATCAGGTCTCCGACGCTCATCCGCTCCCAGCGGCGGACGGCGCGGCGGTGATGCAGGCTGGTCACATCGAGGTCCACGGCGCCTCCATGAGCGTTGGTCACTAGGGTAGCCACATTAGTGATTCACGGTTCACTAATGTGTTAATATACGAGCCCATTTCGCTGTTGTGAAGCATGGAGTGACGCGATGACAGACGCGGTCAGCTACCGGGTGCGCAGCGGCGTCGCCTGGCTCACCATCGAGCGGCCCGAGGCCCGCAACGCGCTGAACGCGGCCGTACGGGAGGGCCTTTTCGCCGGGGCCCGGCGGTTCAATGAGGACGACAGCGCCAGGGTGCTGGTGCTCACCGGGGCCGGGGAGAAGGCGTTCTGCGCCGGCGCCGACCTGAAGGAGATGGCCGCGACCGCGCTGACCGTACCGCCGCCGGACTTCGTGCCCCAGTTCGGCCGCAACATCGAGATCGCCAAGCCGACTATCGCCGCCGTCAACGGGGTCGCCTGGGCTGGGGGTTTCCTGCTCGCCCAGAGCTGTGACCTGTGCGTCGCGGCGGACTCCGCGACGTTCGCCATCAGCGAGGTGAAGGTGGGCCGGGGCGCACCGTGGGCCGCGCCGCTTTCCTGGCTCATCCCGCCCCGGATCGCGCTGCAGATACTGCTCACCGGGGACCCGATCACGGCGGCGCGGGCTTGTGAGATCGGACTGGTGAATGAGGTAGTTCCGCTGGCGGAGCTGCGGTCACGGACCCAGGAGCTAGCCGAGCGGATCGCGGCGAACGCGCCGTTGTCGGTGCTGGCCGCCAAGCGCACCGTTTACCTGTCCCGGCCCGAGAAGTTCGACGAGGCCGAGCGGATCTGGGCGCCGGTCTATCACAGTGCGGACGCGCAAGAAGGGCCCGCCGCCTTCCGCGACAAGCGGAAGCCGGTCTGGACCGGGCAGTTAACCCGCCCGCCGGTTCTTCAAGCCTGAGGTGCTCGGCTCCGGGCGCGGGGTGCTCGGCTCCGCGGGCTTGGCCGGGGGCGCGGCCGGGGCGGCGGGGGGCGCGGCTGCGGCCGTGGGGCGGGCGCCGCGCAGGAGCGAGGCCAGGCCGGCCAGGGCCGCCAGGACGGCCGATGCGGCGAACACGACCATCAGGCCGTGGTGGAAGGCGACGGAAATCAGGCTCGGGAAGAACTCCCGGCCGGTGAGAACCTGGCGGCTGGCGGCCGGGAGCGAGGCCAGCACGCCACCGGTCGCCAGCAGGTGCTGCACCGGGTTCACGCCGAGCACCGCCGCGAACAGCGACGACACCGGGGGCAGGGAGCCGATCTGGTGCGCGACGGCGGCCGGCACGCCTTGGTGCTGCAGGCCGCTGGTCAACGACTTCTGCAGGCTGCTGGCCAGCCCGGCGATCATGAGCGTGAAGAACACCGCGATCGACACCGCCGTGCCCGAGTTCTGGAAGGTCGAGCGCATCCCCGACGCCACACCGCGCTGGCTGGCCGGGACGCTGCCCATGATCGAGGAGGAGTTGGGCGCGGCGAACATGCCGCTGCCTATCCCGTTCGCCGCGATGAGCAGGGCGAAGGCCCAGTAGGAAAAGTTCGCGGGCAGCAGCATCAGGCCGATGAAGCTGGCACAGAACACGGCACTCCCGGCCGTGGCGATACCCCGGGAGCCGAACCGGTCGGACAAGATCCCGGACACCGGTCCCGAGATGAGGAACCCGGCGGTCAGCGGCAGCAGGAAGACGCCGGCCCACAGCGGCGTGTCGCTGAAGTTGTAGCCGTGCAGCGGCAGCCAGATCCCCTGCAGCCAGATGATGAGCACGAACTGCAGCCCGCCCCGGGCGATGGCGGCGGCCAGCCCCGCGAGGTTCCCGGCCGTGAAGGCCCGGATCCGGAACAAGCTGAGCTGGAACATCGGCTCGGCGACCCTGGTCTCGATGATGCCGAACACCACCAGCAGCGCGACGCCGCCCGCCAGCCCGCCGACCACCCAGGGGTTGGTCCAGCCCATCAGGTGCCCGCCGTACGGCTGGATGCCGTAGGTCGCGGCGATCAGGACCGAGCCCAGGCCGACGGCGAACGTGACGTTGCCCCACCAGTCGATCCGGCCGGGATGCCGCTCACCGTTGTCCCGCAGCTTGCGGTAGGCCCACCACGTCCCGTACACCCCGACCGGCACGTTGACCCAGAAGACCGCCCGCCAGTCCAGGGCGGCCAGCAGGCCGCCCGCGACCAGGCCGACGAACTGGCCGGCCAGGCCCGCGATCTGGTTGGTGCCCAGCGCGAACCCGCGCCGTTCGGCCGGGAACGCATCGGTCAAGATCGCGGCCGAGTTCGCCATCAGCATGGATCCCCCGACCGCCTGGAGCATCCGCCAGCCGATCAGCCACAGCGCACCCCGGCCGCCGTAGAACGGGTCGAACGAGAGCAGGATCGAGGCAAAGGTGAAGACGACGAAGCCAGCGTTGTAGATCTTGACCCGACCAAACATGTCACCCAGGCGGCCGACGGTTACCACCAGCACGGCCTGGACGAGCCGGTAGCCCATAATCATCCACAGCAAGTAACTGATGTTGCCTGCGCCCAGCGGATCCAGGTGGATGCCGCGGAAGATGGCCGGCAGCGCGATGATGACGATCGACCCGTCGAGCGTCGCCATGAACATCGCGGCCGTCGTGTTTGCCAGGGCGACCCACTGATAGCGGTCGTCCGCGGGCTGGTCGTTCGCTTTCGCGGTGGGACCGCTGGCCATCAGATCCTCCTCCGGTCCTGATCGCCGGCGGCCCCCATCAGATGCCCCGCCAACAGATGCCCCGCCATCAGATGCCCGCCATCAGATGCCCGCCATCAGATGCCCGCCATCAGATGCTCTGCGCGAGCCGCTCGAGCAGCGGCGCGGCCGCCATCAGCTGCCTGAGCTCGGCCGGGGTGAACCCGGCCGAGAGGGCCTTCGCCAGTTGCTCGGCCCGCGCGTTCCGCTTGTCCAGGAGCACGGCGCGCCCGGCTTCGGTCACCGACAAGACCACCCGCCTGCCGTCCCGCGGATCGGGGCGTCGCCCGACCAGGCCGCGCGCCTCCAGCGCGGCTAGCGTTGCCCCCATCGACTGCGGGCTGATCTGCTCCAGCTTGGCCAGCTCGCTCGGCGTGGTCGGGCCGCCCCGGTCCAGGCGCGTCAGGGCCGAGCTCTCGGGCAAGGTGAGCTCGCCTTCGACCTGGACCTGCCGCAGTCGCCGCAGCAGCAGGCCGATGCTCACGCGGAGCGCCGCGGCCACCTCGCCGACGTCAGGATCTTCGCTCATATCCTAAGTCTAATCTAATAAGGCTAGACTTATCAATTGCCGTCTTCGGCGGTCTTCGCCTCGTGCCGGACGACGGCGTCTAAGCCCCGCGGCGGCAGTCGCGATTACCCTCGAGCGGTATGCGCATTCTCGTACTGGGCGGGACTTCGTTCGTGGGCCGGGCGATCGTGGCCGACGCCCTGGGCGCGGGTGCCGAGGTGACCATTTTCGGCCGGGGCAAGACCGGCGCCGGCCTGTTTCCGCGGGTGCCCCGGCGCATCGGCGACCGGGACACCGGTGACTACACGGCGCTGCGCGACAGCAGCTGGGACGCGGTGGTCGACGTCAGCGGATATGTCCCGCGCCACGTCGGGCAGGCGATGGACATGCTTGGAGACCGGGTTGGCCGGTACCTGTTCATCTCCAGTCACGCCGTATATGACAGAACGATCGTGGTGCCAGCCTCCGACGAGGACGCACTGCGCCGTCCGCCGGTGCGCGACACCGAGGAACTGGCCGACGACACCTACGGCCCGCTCAAGGTGGCCTGCGAAGACGATGTGGTGGCCCGCTACGGTTCACGGGCAACCGTCGTGCGGCCCGGGAAGGTCGCCGGCCCGCACGACTGGCAGGACGGGCTCACATACTGGGTGCGCCGGGCCGCGCGCGGTGGCCGGGTGGCCCTGCCGGGTCTCCCCGAGCAGCCGGTTCAGGTAATTGACGTCCGCGATCTGGCTCGCCTGGTGGTGCAGTTGCTGGCCGACGACAGGCCCGGCGCGTTTCACGTCGTCGGCCCGGCCGAGCCGACCACGATGGCCGGCCTGATCGCTACCTGTGCGCAGGTGGCGGGCAGCGAGGTTGACGTCATTCCGGTGCCGGCCGACGCGGTACCGCCGTTCTTCCCGCTGATCCGCCCCCGATCGATGTGGGCGTCACAGCAGCGAAGTCCGGCCCGCGCCCGGGCGGCCGGCTTGCCTGCTACCCCGTTGGCAGTGACCGCCGCCGATGTGCTGGCCTGGGACCGCGGGCGCGGCGAGCCGCCGCTGCGGCACGGGTTGCCTCCCGCGGAGGAGGCGAAACTGCTCGGCGCAGCCTGAAGCGGAGCAGCCTGAAGCGGCGGAGCCCGAAGCGGCCGAGCCCGAAGCGGAGCAGCCCGAAGCGGCCGAGCCCGAAGCGGAGCAGCCCGAAGCGGAGCAGCCCGAAGCGGAGCAGCCGGCTCGGGCAGGCGCCGGGTGATCAGTGGCCGGCCAGGTCGCGGACGATACTGGCGACGACGTCCGGGCGCTCCTCCCCCGCCCAGTGCCCGCAGCGCTCGATGACCCCGCCCTCGGCCGCGGGCGCCACGGCTTGCACCGAGGCCAGCGTCGCGCCGCCTAGGCAGGCCTCGCCGCCGTAGGCGCGCACCGGGATCTCCAGCGGGGTCTTGGCCAGCGCGGCGACCTGGTCGGCGGTGGTGAAGAAGTCCTGGTAGACAGCCAGCCCGGCCCGCAGCGCGCCTACTTGGGTGATGGCATCGGTGTACACGTCCAGGTCGGCGGCGGTGATGGCAGCCGGATCGTAGGCGAAGTGCTCGAAGAACCAGCGCAGGTAGGGCCTTTCCTTCCCGGCGATCAGCAACTCGGGCAGATCGGGGACGGACTGGAAGCCCATGTGCCACAGGAAGTTACCTTGCGGCTGGGGCGCCATGGCCTGTTCCATGACGCCGACGCCCGGCAGGGCCATCTCCACGATGCCGAGGGCACGGACCTGGCTGGGGGTCTTCGCGGCATAGACGTAGCCGAAAACGGCGCCCCAGTCGTGACCGAGAACGGTTACGTCCCGCAGGCCCAGATGGTCGGCCAGCGCCGCCAGGTCGGCAGCCATGGTGCCCGCGTCGTACCCAGCGGCCGGCTTGGCCGAATAGCCGAAACCCCGCAGGTCAGGCGCGACCACCTGATACTCGTCGGCCAGCAGGTCGATGACGTGCCGCCATTCGTACCAGGTCTGCGGCCAGCCGTGCAAAAGCATGACGGGCGGGCCCTCACCGGCCGTGACGTAGTGCAGCCTGGTCCCGTTGACCTGGGCGGTGTGATGGGCGGTTACGGATGTCATCATGGTCTCCTCTGGCGGTAGCAGGGTTCAGCCCGCGCCGAATACCGCCGCCGCGGCTTCCTGCCAAGCGGGGTCGGATGCGTCGATCAGGGTCGGGTTGCCGTCGCACCACTGGAAGGTGTGCTTGAGTCGGCTGATCTTCCAGCCTTCGGCGGTGCGGCGGAACGAGTTCTCGTACCAGCCGTACTGGGTGTAGTGGTCAGCTCCGAACCGGTTCGGCAGCCGATGCCGGGAAATGTGGTAGAAGACGCCATCGGCCTGGTCGCCGTCGACGGTGATGTGGAAGTTGGAGTACTGGTGCATCACCACCAGCCGTTCCAGGCAGGCGCGGGCGAACTGGGCCCACACCTTGGGCGTGGTGACGGCCGGCGGCCGCCCGGTAAGGTCGAAGAAGTCGACCTCGAACGGGTCGGTCAAGGTGGCCGCGTACATGTCCCAGTCGTGCAGATCCAGGCCGCGGCCGAAACGAAGCATCACGTCGGTGATCTGCTGCCGGTCCCACAGTTCGCGGACCATTTCCTCGGTGGACACATCTCGCCCCATCGGATACTCCAAACGCCGGTGACCAGAGAACGGGTCAAAACTGTATGCAGTTCAAACTGTATGCAGTTGGTGCGTGGTCGGCAATGGCTTCGCGTCTGATTTCCGCGTAATTGATCTTCGCGTGATCGATGCCGGGACGCGTCACCGCCGTACGTTCTGGAGTCCTGGCCCTAGCAGTTCACAGGCCAGCCGAAGATATTACGGATTCCGAACCCGGCCGTACAGACCTACGAGTCCCGGTGGCGGACAAGCAGGAATCGCCTACTATCAACCCAATGTGATGTAGAGAGCACTTAATGTGCCAGGTATCCGGAGAGCCGGATGGCATTCGACAGGTACGACGACGGCGTGGACGGGCCGGGCGAGGCTAAGCCCGAGCAGCGATTCCGGGGCGGCGGGCAGGATGCTGACGCAGCGGTCGGCCGGACGCAGCTGGCCGAACCACGGACCCGCCAGGAGGTCTACGAGGCGCTCCGTGCCGCGGACGGCAGGCCAGTTCAGGCGAGCGACGACCAGCGCGCGCCAGCGGAGGAACGAACGGACGCGCCAGCGGAGGAACGAACCGACGCGCCAGCTGAGGAACGAACCGACCCGCCAGCGGAGGAACGAACCGACGCGCCAGCGGAGGAACGAACCGACGCGCCAGCGGAGGAACGAACGGATCGTTCCGGCTGGGACGCAGTAGATTCCGAGAAGCGTCCGCCGCTGGACGCCATCCGCATCACCCCTGAACGCATGGTCCACATACTCGACGGAGACTCGACCGGTGGTGGCCACCGGCACGGGACCGGCAAGCCCGGCAAGACCGAGTTCCCAGCCGGGTGGAACGACGAAAAGATCACCAATGCGCTGCTGGACGTGGCGCGTCGGCCCGATCAGCAGCCTGGCCACCAGAAGTGGAATGACCGCTGGGTGGCGCGCGGTACGCGAGACGACGTGGAGGTCGTTGTAGTGATATCAGGCGACGGACGCATCTGGAGCGGCTGGCCGAATCCCGGTGGTTCCGGTGTCATCAAGAACCCAGAGGAGAGTTGATGGACGAGCACGAGATCGCCCGACGAGCATCGGCCCTACCTGATAGGTTTGCCGATCGCATCTCGCCCCAAACCCTGGAGATCATTGAGCTGATGGATGGCGGCGGCGAGTACGGTCTGCTGACGATCGAGGTGGCTGCGTCGCTTGCGGCGCACAATACGCCGGTCACCGCGGCGGAACGGGACGAACTGCTCGCGCTGCTGGAAGCGATGGAGATGCCCACCGATCCCATCGAGAAGCTGAACGTGCAGGGCTGAGCGGCATCGGGGTGAGCTGAGCATGGCGGGGCGTATAGAGGGCAGTCTGCAAACGCCCGAGATGCCCGGCAGCTCACCATAGAGCCGCCGCGCCCAGCACTACCGCAGCCGTCTGCATGAGCCGGACCCTGCCGTCGCCGCGACGTCGGATTTCGCGCGCCGCGCATGATTGTGGATCGCTGCCATCTTCACAAGACGGTGACGATCCACGATGACTAGCCGGAGCGGACAAAAAGTGCATTTCGCCTCGGCGGTTCAGCTGCGGGTGTGATCGTAGGCGCTGCCGGTGGAGCACTTGGAACTCTAGACAAACGATGCGGCAGCGAGTGCGGGAGAACGCGGCGGGCGTGACGGCCGGCTGAGAGCGTACGCTGCGGTGCGTTATCGTCGGCTGCTTGAGGGCATGGCAGTGAGCCGGAGATGCGGTGCCGGGAGGGACTATGGATATTACCCAGCTGATCCTTGACGACCATCACGAGCAGCGCCGGCTCTTCGCGATCCTGGAGCAGATCGATCGCGCCGACACCGGGGTGCTTTCCGCGGTGTGGAGCAGGCTGGCGGTGTTCCTCGAACTGCACGCGGCGGCCGAGGAGGCGATCTTCTATCCCGCGCTGCTGCAGGTGGGCCTGGGCGGGCGCCGGGCCACCGGGGTAGAGGAAGAGACCCTGGATGCCATCCATGACCACAACGAGATCAGGGACGCCGTCACCGAGGTCGCCCGCCATCAGGTCGGCAGCGACGCCTGGTACGCCGCGGTCACGGCGGCCAACCTGGCTAACAGCGATCACATGGGCGAGGAGGAGCGCGAGGGCCTGACCGACTTCCGCCGCCTGGCCGGGCTGCAGCGTCGGCACGATCTCGCCGTCGCCTTCGCCGCGTACGAAGCGCGGAATTACGCCGGCGTCCCGGTCGTGGACAAGGATCCCGAGGCCTACGTGCGGGAAGTCGAAGAAGATCTGCCATCGCCTCAATCCGGATCGCCCGGCACCGGATCGCCCGGCACCGGATCGCCCGGCACCGGATCGCCCGGCACCGGATCGCCCGGCACCGGATCGCTCGGCATCGGCAGCCTCAAGCGCGGCTGACGCGTGGCCCGCGGGCGTTGGCCAGCTCAGCTGCGGCTTCGCTCATGGGTGGGCGCAGGTACGGCGGAGGCTGTCCGGGGTCAGGTCGGCGAGGGTGGGATAGCCGTCTACGGCCATGATCAGGTCCGTTTCGGCTAGGAGGCTGCGGAGCACGTGGACGAGGCCGTTGACGCCGCCGATGGCGAGGCCGTAGGCGTAGGGGCGGCCGACGGCGACCGCGGTGGCGCCCAGGGCCAGCGCCTTGATGACGTCGGCGCCTGAGCGGATGCCGGAGTCGAAGAGCACGGGCAGGCCATCGGCCGCGGCCACGACGCCGGGCAGGCAGTCGATAGCCGGCAGGCCGCCGTCGGCCTGGCGGCCGCCGTGCGTGGAGCAGTAGATCCCGTCCACCCCGCCGTCTTTCGCGCGGCGGGCGTCGTCCGGGTGGCAGATGCCCTTGACCAGCAGCGGCAGGGTGGTCAGCGAGCGTAGCCAGGGCAGGTCGTCCCAGGTGAGCGGGTTCCCGAACAGCCGCGCCCACAGCCCCACGGCGGCGGCCGGGTCGTCGGCCGGGGGCCTGCCGAGCAGCGCCAGGAAGACCGGGTCGGTGAAGTAATTGGCCAGACAGTGCCCGCGTAGCTGCGGGAAATTGCTCGCGGCCAGGTCCCTCGGGCGCCAGCCGGTCACCCACGTATCGAGGGTGACCACGATGCCCGCGAAACCCGCGGCCTCGGCCCGGGAGACCAGGCTTGCCGCCAGCTCCCGGTCGGTGGGCGTGTAGAGCTGGAAGAAGCCGGGAGTGCCGCCGAACTGGGCGGCGACGTCTTCCATCGGATCGGCGGACAGCGTGGAGGCGATCATCGGAACCCCGGTCCGTGCGGCCGCCGCGGCGGTCGCCAGGTCCCCGTGCTGGTCCTGGCAGCATAGGCCGATCACGCCGATCGGAGCCATCAGCAGCGGCGACGGCAGCGTCATCCCGAACAGCTCGACGGTCAGGTCGCGCTGGGATGCTCCCACGAACATCCGCGGGATCAGACCCCACTGATGGAACGCGGCGGCGTTGGCCCGCTGGGTGTGCTCACTGCCCGCGCCGCCCGCGACGTAGGAAAGCACCGAAGGGGGCAGCGCTTGCGCGGCCCTGGCTTCCAGTTCCGCGAACCCCATTGGGAACTCCGGTATCACTCCGCGCAGCCCGGCACCGTAGATCTCGAGCTGATAGTCGCCGAAAGCGGACTGCGGGCTGGTCATCGGCATTCCTCCACGGGCAACGAGGTAGGCGCCCCGGCGGGTGCCTGGACATCAAGACCATCTTGGCCGCAACTGCCCTGCACCTGGAAGCGGACCCGCCCGGCTACCCCGGCAGGCAAACATCACGGGTATAAGAAAACACGCTTCGGAGGGTGGCATTTGATGAGCAGCAACTGTTCTGAGATCTCAGCGGAGCTGGGCCTGGGGCTGGTCGGGCCGGAGCGCACGATCGTCCCGCTGATGGCCGGGTTGTCCTACAGCTGCGCGGATCCGTACGCGATCCGGATGGCATTTGATATCGGCACGGATAAGCCGGTGGAGTGGATCCTGGCCCGCGAGCTGCTCGCGGCGGCGCTGCACGGCAGCGAAGGTCTCGGAGATGTCCGGGCCTGGCCGTCGGCCGCATCGGTTGACCCGGACGTCGTGGCCATCGCCGGCGGCGCGGCCGGGCACGCGATCTTGAACATCGCGATGAGCTCGCCCTACGGGCAGGCGC
>Ga0302314_10019607_pt1 | contig 11220 bp, 7 predicted proteins | sample III_Palsa_N2_3_FD_200533 | JGI IMG/M metagenome (GOLD analysis project Ga0302314, IMG submission 200533) | Peat permafrost microbial communities from Stordalen Mire near Abisko, Sweden - III_Palsa_N2_3 | ecosystem: Environmental > Terrestrial > Soil > Palsa > Peat permafrost | place: Sweden... | reverse complement strand
CGATCACGAGCTGATCGAGAACCTGACCTTCAAGCTGCCGCCCGGCGGCATCGTCGGCGTGATCGGCCCGAACGGCGCCGGCAAGACCACTTTGTTCCGTATGATCATCGGTCAGGAGCAGCCGGATGCCGGCGCGCTGCGCGTCGGCGAAACGGTGAAGCTCGGCTATGTCGACCAGTCGCGCGACAGCCTGAACCCCGACCGGACGGTGTGGCAGGAGATCAGCGACGGCGAGGAATTGATCACCATCGGCAAGCGCGCGGTGCCGTCGCGCGCCTATGTCGCCGCGTTCAACTTCAAGGGATCGGACCAGCAGAAGAAGGTCGGCATCCTGTCGGGCGGCGAGCGCAACCGCGTCCATCTCGCGAAGATGCTGAAGGTCGCGCACAACGTGATCCTGCTCGACGAGCCGACCAACGATCTGGACGTGGACACGCTGCGCGCGCTGGAAGATGCGCTGATGGAGTTCGCCGGCTGCGCCGTGATCATCAGCCATGATCGCTGGTTCCTCGACCGGCTGGCGACCCACATCCTGGCGTTCGAGGGCGATAGCCACGTGGAATGGTTCGAGGGCAACTTCGAGGCCTACGAAGAAGACAAGCGCCGGCGGCTGGGCGCCGACGCGACCGAGCCGCATAGGATCAAGTATCGCCCTCTGGCGCGGTAGGATATCGCCGCGTCGCCGATGGGTTGTGGTTTCGGCCATAGGATTGGCGCGAGCGGATGTTTTTGCGGAATTTGCTATTCTGATGGCAAGATTTGGAAAATCAGAGGCAGTGACATGAACGTATCTCTCACGCCCGAACTGGAACGCGAATCGCAGAGAAGGTTGAAAGCGGCCTGTACACGACTGCGAGCGACGTGGTGCGAGAAGGATTGCGCCTGCTATTCGCTCGCAGCGATCTACTTGATCAGCAAACTGCACGCTTGCGAGCGGAAATCGAGGTTGGCTTGGACGAGCTCGATCGTGGGGAAGTTGTACCCATGGACGCACCATTCGCCGAGGTACGCAAGCGAGTCGCGTCCCGCCGTCGTCCACGGTGACTGGCGGCGTCCTCACCCGAAGGGCCCGGCTGGTTCTGATTGAGATTGCCGACTACATCGCCGAGCGAAATCCGGACGCCGCCGACCGCCTGATAGAGAGGCTGGTTGCTGCGTGCGACATGCCCGGCCGGCGCCGGTCTTGAGCACAGACGGCGTGATCTGGTGCCATATCGTGACGACATCCAGTTTTGGCCGGTATCTGATCGTGTATCGCCGGCAACAGGATGGGATCCAGGTCGTCAGAATCCTGAGCGGCCACCGAGACGTCGCAGCACTGCTCGATTGAATCTGGCGGTTGAATCTGGATCGGGAGGTTGGTTCTTGTCGCGGCCATGCTGCAACGCATTTCATTGCACAACAAAAACGCCCTGCGCTGGATTTTGCTGCCGCGCCAACCAGGGAGGAGCGGAAAGGGCACCATCTTCCACATCAGTTCCCTCGCCGGCGGTCGATCTGCAATCCAATTGGCCGATGTCGGCTCCACTGTGGGTCAACCCATTTGCCATGACATCAGCTACAACCTGACCGAGCGGAAGTAGAACTTCCTGACGGCTAGTATATTTGACTTGTGCACCGAAGTACGGCCAGGTAGGTTGATCTCCAGACGAACAATTAGGATTGCCGATGGCCGCCGAAACCACTGTGTTACAGCGGCAGACCATTGCAACCGCGTCGTCGAACTGGTCACAAACCGTCACATTTGCACCGTTCAATCCAGCGTTGGGCACGCTGGTCGACGTGCAGGTCGGCATCACCGCCGCCGTCACCGGAACCGTTTCGCTGGAGAATCTTGGTGCGACTGCGGGCACGGTGGACGTCTCGCAGTCGGGCACCGTCTCGGTGTTCGGCCCGGACGGTGCGTTCATCACCAGTGCCAACCCAGACGCAACCGGCTCGGCACCCCTGGCCGCCTTCGACGGCTCCGACAACTATGCCGGACCCTCCGGTACCACGCTCAGCGATCTGTCGAACACAGTGTCGGCGCTGGACTTCTACAAGGGCACCACCTCGGAACTGGCGCTGTTCAGCGGCCATCATCGGGTCGCCCTGACGGTAGACGGCGTGGTCGGGTTCGGCGAGACCGGCCTGGCCAATCTGGATGCGCTGTCCGGCGCCAGCGCCGGCGCGGTGATCACGCTGCAATACGACTATATCACACCGGGCGGTTCCAACGGGGGCGGCGGCACCAGCGGCAGCGTTACAACCATCATTGTCTATCCTCCCATGCCGCCGCTGTCTTTCACCAACTCCGTCACCACCACCCCGCAGACCTTCACCGTTGCGGACGCGACAACGGGATGGACCGACGATCTGTCCGTTGCCAGGTTCGATCCCACGCTGGGCACGCTGGAAGCGGTCAACATCACGCTGACCGGCAATGAGGCCGCCAGCATCGGCGCGGAAAACCTGGACGCCGTCGCGGCCTCAGTCAGTGCCACCGAAACCGCAACGCTGACCCTGGTGCTGCCCAACATACTAGACGACCTGACCGTCGCCCCAACCGTCACCGGCGGCATGTCGCTCGCCGGCTTCGACGGCACACGGAATTTCGCCGGCCCTTCCGGCGAATTGGACCAGGGTCTCACCGCGACGGCCAATGGTCAGGTCCAGTTGCTCACGACCGACCTGACGCCATTCATCGGCACCGGCACGATCGGCCTGCCGCTGTCGGCCGTTGGCGCGTCCAGCCTGACCGGCCCGGGCAACCTGCTGACCCAATTGCTCGACCAGGCCGGCGCCGGCGTAACCGTCAGCTACACCTACCTCGCCGCCAACACCGACAGCGCCTCCTGTTTCGCTGCCGGAACACGCATCGCCACCACCCGCGGCGAGGTGTCGGTCGAGACGCTGCGCCCAGGCGACCAGGTTCGTTGCGTTCTCGGCGACGATGCCGAAGTGATCTGGATTGGCCACCGGCAGATCGACTGCGCGCGCCACGCGAAGCCCACCTCGGTCTGGCCGGTGCGCGTGTGCGCCGGTGCGTTTGCCGACCGCGTCCCGGTACGTGACGTGCTGCTCTCGCCGGACCATTCGGTTTTCGTGAACGACGTGCTGATCCCGGTGAAGCACCTGATCAACGGCACGACGGTTGTGCAGGAGCAATACGGCACCGTTATGTACTACCACGTCGAGCTGCCGCGGCACGACGTGCTGCTGGCCAATGGGCTGGCGGCGGAATCGTATCTCGACACCGGTGATCGCGTGCATTTCGCCAACGGGGGCAACGTCGTCACGCTGCACCCGGAACTGACCGTGCGTTTCTGGGAAGCCTATGGCTGCGCGCCGCTGTGCGTGACTGGGCCGGAGGTCGACGCGGTGAGGGCCCGCCTCGCCACGCGTGGCAGGCGCCGAGGTGCGTCTAATCCGCAAAGGAAGGCCAGGGCTCAACCCTGAATCCCGCCAGGGGAGCGTTGCCCCCCTTCCCACCACCCGCTCCCGGTCAAGGGTTCCAAGGGCTCCGCCCTTGGCGGGGTCCGGGGCAGAACCCCGCGCTTCCCTTCCGCACCAGAAGACCACAGAAGTCACCAAGGGCTTGAGGCAGACAGCCTGGCCAAGCACACTCGCGTCCGGCGGGCCGCGCCGAGCGGACCCTGAATGCGAAGGACACCGACCCCCATGCCCCCAACCCTGCGCGGCGCCGACATCGTAGCGCGCACGCTGGATCGCGCCGGACACACAACGATCTTCACCCTGTCCGGCAACCACATCATGTCGGTGTTCGACGCCGCGATCGGCACCCGCCTCGACCTCATCCACACCCGCCACGAGGCCGCCGCGGTCCACGCCGCCGACGCCTTCGGCCGCCTGACCGGCCGACCCGGCCTCGCCATGGTCACCGGCGGCCCCGGCCACGCCAACGCCACCGCGGCGCTGATGACCGCGCTCGGCCAGGAGTCACCGCTGGTGCTGCTGTCGGGCCACACCGAGACCACCCAGCTCGGCCGCGGCGGCTTCCAGGAACTGCGCCAGGCCGAGATGGCCGCCCCGGTCGCAAAAGCCTCCTGGATGGCAACCGACGCATCCCGCCTCGGCATGGACGTTGCGAAAGCGATCCGCATCGCCACCTCCGGCCGCCCAGGTCCGGTCCACCTCAGCCTGCCGTCAGACCTGCTGGACGCCGACATTCCCGAAGCCCAAATCGCCTGGCCCACACCCACGGATTTCGCCCCCGACCCAATCGCGCTCCCCGACCCCGCGGCGGACACGGTGCTGGCCCTCATCGCCGGCGCGGCCAAACCGCTATTGATCGCCGGCCCACAACTCGCCAACCGTTCCGGCCGCGCATTGCTGGCGCGCATCGAGGCCGCAACGAAGATCCCCACCTGCATCATGGAAAGCCCGCGCGGCTTCAACGACGCCACGCTCGGCGCCTTCGCCGATCTCGCCGCGCGCTGCGACCTGATCGTACTTCTCGGCAAGGCGCTCGACTTCACCCTGAAGTTCGGCGCCGCCCCGGCCATCGACCCAGCCTGCCGGTTCGTCATGATCGACCCGGACGGAACGATTCTCACCCGAGCCATCCACGAAAAACCCAAACAGCTCGCATTCGGCTGCATCGCCGACACGCACCCCGCGGCCGAGGCCCTCATCCGCCGCGCCGCCGCGCACCCGTCATCCAACGCCTGGTTAAAGGAAGCACGCAGCCACTTCACCGACCGCCCGGCCGCGTGGGAAACCCTCGTCAGCCAGACCCCGGACAAGCTGCACCCGGTCGAGGTCTTCCGCGCCCTCAAGCCCCACGTCGAGCGCCACCCCGACACCGTGCTGATCTGCGACGGCGGCGAATTCGCGCAATGGGGCCAAAGCCTACTCACCAACGATCGGCGCATGATCAACGGCGTCGGCGGCTCGATCGGCAGTTCGTTACCAATGGCGATCGGCGCGCGCGTCGTCGAACCAGCCGCACCAGTCTTCGCCGTCCTCGGCGACGGCACCTTCGGCTTCCACATGGCGGAGTTCGAGACCGCGGTGCGCCGCAACCTCCCCTTCGTCGCCGTGGTCGGCACCGACGCCCGCTGGAACGCCGAATACAACCTGCAAGTCCGTGACTACGGCGCCAACCGCGCAGTCGGCTGCGAACTGATGGCAACCCGGTACGATCTGGTCGTGACCGCGCTCGGCGGCCACGGCGAGCTCGTGCGTCGCGCCGAGGAAATGCCAGGCGCCATTGAACGCGCGCTTGCCAGCGGCAAGCCGGCCTGTATCAACGTCATGATCGAATCGATCCCGGCACCCACAGTGCGCCGCACCCCACGCCCCGCCTGAGACCACAATCAACCCGGCAACCACCAGGAGGAAACCCCATGCTTCGCATCCACGGCAGTGCCCGCTCGCGTGCCCTCCGCACGTTATGGATGGTGGGCGAGCTCGGCCTCGACTACGAGCACAACGACCTGCTGCCCCGCGCGCCCGGCACCCGCACGCCAGAATTCCTCGCGCTGAACGCCAACGCCCGCGTGCCGGTGATCGAGGACGACGGCTTCGTGCTGGCGGAATCGATGGCGATCAACCTCTACCTCGCGAAAAAGCACGGCAAGCTTTACCCATCGGGCGCGCACAACGAAGCGCTGGCCTGGCAATGGAGCCTGTGGGAGACCGACCGGCTGGATCGCCAGATCGTCGCCTACGCCAACCACACCGCGGTCCTGCCAGAAGCGCAGCGCGACCCCGCGCTCGCCAAATCGATGTGGGACGAGATCGTTCCCGCATTGGATGTGCTCGAGGGCGCGCTGAAAAAGACACCCTGGCTCGCCGGCGATGGCTTCACCGTTGCGGACCTGAACGTTGCCTCGGCGCTCTACCGCGGCCTGTCGCTCGACCTGGGCCGCTGGCCCACCGTCAGCGCATGGCTGCAACGTTGCTGGGACCGGCCCGCCGCCAAACACGCTCGCGCCATGCGCGAGTAGCCGCCCCACCCGCCGCACCAACGCCGCCCGCCGCAGCAAAATTGCGCACCCGGCACCAGTCGCCAAGGCGGGTCGCCCAAGACCAGTCGCCCAAGGCCACGCGCCGAGCATCGATCGCCCGCCGCCCTACGGTCGGGCAGATCTACACGCCCTCGGCCCGCCCGGTGTGTTGGCGTTTTCGCCGCGGACGGTATAACCGGGCGCTCGCTCAAGCCGCCAGGAAAGGAAACGCCGATGCTCACCAAGCGCTGGGACAAATCCAGGCTGCCGTCCCGCCACGTGACCGTGGGTCCCGACCGCGCGCCGCACCGCAGCTACTACTACGCCATGGGCCTTACCGAGGACGAGATCGACCAGCCCTTCGTCGGTGTCGCGACCTGCTGGAATGAAGCGGCGCCCTGCAACATCGCCCTCAGCCGCCAGGCGCAGTCGGTCAAGAAGGGCGTCAACGAGGCCGGCGGCACCCCCCGCGAATTCACCACCATCACCGTCACCGACGGCATCGCGATGGGCCATCAGGGCATGAAATCCTCGCTGGTATCGCGCGACCTGATTGCCGACAGCGTGGAACTGACGGTGCGCGGGCATTGCTACGATGCGCTGGTGGGCCTCGCCGGCTGCGACAAGTCGCTGCCCGGCATGATGATGGCCATGCTGCGGCTGAACGTCCCCAGCGTGTTCATGTATGGCGGCTCGATCCTGCCCGGCAAATTCAAGGGCGAGGACGTCACCGTCGTCGATGTGTTCGAAGCAGTCGGCCAACACGCCGCAGGCAAGATGACCGACGCGGACCTGCACGAGTTGGAATGTGCCGCGTGCCCCTCGGCCGGCGCCTGTGGCGGCCAGTTCACCGCCAACACGATGGCCATGGTCAGCGAGGCGATCGGCCTCGCGCTGCCCGGGTCCGCCGGTTCGCCCGCGCCATTTGAAGAACGCGATCGTTTCGCAGTAGAATCAGGCCGCGCGGTGATGCACCTGGTCGAAAGCCGCCTGCGCCCGCGCGATATCGTTACGCTGAAAGCGCTGCAGAATGCCGCGGTCGTGGTGGGGGCCACCGGTGGTTCCACCAACGCCGGCCTGCATCTGCCGGCGATCGCGCACGAAGCCGGGATCCGCTTCACCATGGACGACGTGCTGGAGATCATGCGCCGCACACCGTACATCGCGGACCTGAAGCCGGGCGGCAAGTACGTTGCCTACGACGTGCACAAGATCGGCGGCATCCCTGTCATCATCAGGGCACTGCTGGATGCCGGGCTGCTGCATGGCGACTGCCTGACCGTCACCGGCAAGACCCTGGCTGAGAACCACAAGGACGTGGTGTTCCCGACCGACCAGGACGTCGTCTATCCAGTCTCGAAGGCGATCTCGAAGACTGGTGGCGTGGTCGGGTTGCGCGGCAACCTCGCGCCGGACGGCGCGATCGTGAAGGTCGCCGGCATGGAGCGCGACCAGCTTCGCTTCGAGGGCACCGCGCTGTGTTTCGATTCGGAAGAAGAAGCGTTCGCCGCGGTGCAACTGCGCGCCTACAAGCCTGGCGATGTCATCGTCATCCGTTACGAGGGCCCAAAAGGCGGCCCAGGCATGCGGGAGATGCTGTCGACCACGGCCGCGATCTACGGCCAGAGCCAGACCAAGGGCCGCGACGTGGCACTGATCACCGACGGCCGCTTCTCCGGCGCAACGCGCGGCTTCTGCGTCGGCCATGTCGGGCCGGAGGCGGCGGTAGGCGGTCCGATCGCGTTGTTGCAAAATGGCGACAAGATCATCATTGATGCCGAAAAGGGTTCGATCGACGTGGTGTTGTCGGACGCCGAAATGGCCGCGCGGCGCGCAGCGTGGCAGCCGCGCAAAACGGATTACAATGCAGGCGCGATCTGGAAGTACGCCCAACTGGTCGGGCCAGCGCATCTAGGTGCGCTGACGCATCCGGGTGCCGAAGCGGAAACCCACTGCTACGCCGATATCTGAGGCGGCCCCAGGTTCGTTGCGGTTTACAAGAAACTCTCCCCTCCCCTTGTGGGCTTGGGCCGCGAAGAGCGGATCAAGGCTGGGGGGAGGGGGCGGTGGCACGGACGCACCGAAGGTTTGCGGCGCACCGAACTATTATGATACCGTATTAAATATACCGACAGCACTCCCCCGCGCCGCGCTCAATCATGCAAGGCATGCCGCCGACGAATCCGGCGCACCACCAGCGCGACCCCCACAACAACAATCGGCACCGACACCGCCGTCGTGATCGCCGGCGCGACCGGCAGGTACCCCGCCGCGCGCACGCCGTCCGCGACGTGCTCCAGCAACCCAACCACATAATAACTGATCGCCGCGATCGACAGCCCCTCGACTGTCTGCTGCAGCCGCAACTGCAGCCGAGTGCGCGCATTCATCGAGCGCAGCAGGTCGCGATTCTGCTGCTCGATGGCGACATCCACTCGCGTGCGCAACAAATTCGCCGCCCGCGCCAGCTTGCGAGCCAGATCCGCTTGCCGCGCCTCCAGCATCTGGCAGGTACGCATTGCCGGCGCCATCCGCCGCGCCAGGAACGCCGCCAGCGTGGGAAACCCCGGCTGCGCCACCTCGCGGATGGTCGCCAGCCGCTGCTGCACGATCTCGTCATACGCACGGCTGGCACCGAACCGCACGCCGGACGCAACCGCGCCGGCCTCCAGCTCCGAGGCCAACCCCGTCAAATCGTCCAACAGCCGGTGGTCGGCATCCAGGCCCGCGGAGCCGGTCATCGCGCCGGCGATGCGCGCAAGCGCCGCCTCCACGCGCTGCACCTCGGGTGCCAAACGCTGCGCCTCCGGCAGCCCGAGCAGGGCCAGCGTGCGGTAGGTCTCGATCTCCAACAACCGTTGGGTCAGGGCGCCGGCGCGCAATGGCGTCAGACTGCGGTTCAGCACCAGCAGGCGAACCGTACCATCACCGGTCAGCCGAAAATCGGTGGCGACGATGGCCGCCCCGTCATCGACCAGCGAGGCGGCCAGGCTGGTCGGATCGAACATCGCCAAAAGATCGGCCGACGCCGCCAGGTCAGGCAGCGTCGCCAGATCGGGCAACTCGGCAAGAACGCCCGGCTCTCCCGGATCGGACCGCACTGCAAGATTGGGCAGCGCCGCCAGGTCGGGCACGTCGGCCTCGGCAAGCAAACACAAGTCGGCGGCGACCAGGTGCGGCCCGGGTTGCTCCAGGGCGGCAATCGTCGCACGCACCGCCGCCGGCGGACGAGCGAACGGGTGCGCCGCATCGGCAGGAAGCTCCCAGGTGTAGGTGGTGAACTCGCTGTGCTGTTCCCAGCGCAGCGCGACGTCGCCAAGCTGCGCGCGATGGTGCTTGACGCCGCTGTCCGGCGGTGCGGCGCCGTGCGCCGTGCAGAACGCAGCCAGGCTCAGCCGATCGGCGGCGGCCTGCGCGGCGTCGGTGACGAAGCCGAAATGCAGCAGGCGCCGCGGCGTCGGCAGCGCGTGGAACGGCCGCGCATGCACCTCGTGCAGCACCGAGGCGCGGCGCGCGTGCGGCACCAGACGCAGGCCGAGGACACGGTTACCGGATGGATCGCTCTGCATCGGTTCCTGTCTTATGGCGCGGATCGGCGACGTCGGAAACGTGACTTGCGGATCGTCACAATCGGTGACGCAGCTTGGCCGCGAACCTGGGCCAGATCAGGCGTTGCCTAACAGACCCCAAGCATGGAGGGCCAGCATGAAACGGGCGCTGACGACTGGAATACTCGCGCTCGCCCTCGCGGGCTCGGGTCTGACCGGGCTCGCGCTCGCCCAGCCGCCCCAGCCCAACGGCCCAGTGCCGCCGCCGCGCTACGAGCCGGTGCCGCCCCCGCCGGGCGACCGTTATGTTTGGGAGCCGGGCCATTGGCACTGGACCGGCGCGCAGTATGTCTGGTTTCGCGGGGAGTACGTGATCCGCCAGGTAGGCTTCCACAACTGGGTGGTCGGGCGCTGGGTCTGGTCGCCACAAGCCGAGCACTGGGTCTGGCGGCCGGCGCATTGGGAGTAGGCCGCGGCGTTCCCGCATCAAGCCTCGCGCGGGCAGCGCGGTCTAATGCGCACGCGGGCAGCGCGGTCTAATGCGCACGCGGGCAGCGTGGCCTAAGCGCTCGCGGGCAATGCCGTTCAATTCGCGGGCCGGCTGCGCGGTACAACCTGCGCTCGGGCCTTGCGGCGGCCAGTCAGTCGAACTCGATCAGCAGCGGAACATGATCAGACGGCTGGTCGGCACCGCGTTCCTCGCGGTCCGGTGCGGCGGCGACCAGCCGCTCGGCCAGGCTGGGCGACAGCAGCGCGTGGTCGATCCGCAGGCCGGAATCGCGCGGCCAGGCAGCGCCCTGATAATCCCAGAAGGTGTAGACCCGCCCGGTCGGGTGCAGCGCGCGGACCGCATCGGTCAGCCCCAGCCACAGCAGACGGCGAAAGCGGGCGCGCGTCTCGGGGCGCACCAGGGCGTCGGTGGGGGCCAGTGCGCCGGGCGCGTAGTCATCATCGGTCGGGGCCACGTTGAAGTCGCCGCTGATGACGAATGGGATGTCGGCCTCCAGCAACACCGAGGCCCGCTCGGCCAGCCGGTCCATCCAAGCCAACTTGTAGGCGTAGCCGGCCTCGCCACCGGAATTGCCGTTCGGCAGGTAGATGCCGATCACGGTGATGCCGCCAGTCTCCACCTCGATATAGCGCGCCTGGACGTCGTCGGCCGACAGGCCGGGCAGCGCACGGTGGGTGACGACGAACGGCACCCGGCCAAGCGCAGCGACGCCGTTGTAGGATTTCTGGCCGACGATCTCGGTCTGGTATCCCAGGCCATGGAAGGCCAGGGCAGGGAAGCTGGTGGCCTCGCACTTGATCTCCTGCAGCACCAGAATGTCAGGCTGCACACGGGCCAGCCACCGCTGCACGTGGGCTTCACGCTGGCGGATCGAGTTGACGTTCCAGGTGGCGATTTTCATGGCTGGGCTCTGCGCGCCGGGATTGGTCGGGGTAGCTTATCGGTCCACCGGCAGATGTTGAGCAATATACGGCGGCAAATTGAACGCTCCGGCATGGATCTCCGGCGTCCAATACCGCGTTGTCCCAAGCACCCCGGCGGCCTCCGCCCGCACGCGGATCGCCTCGGCAGCCAGCAGTGTCAACCCGGCATCCTTTGCCGCCCAACCCAACGTCATGAAGCCGCCGACATAAGTCGGCACCGCCGCAACATAGGCACCGACGTGGGGGAAGAACTTCGCCCGGCGCAGACTGGTCTCGCGCAGTTCGTC
>Ga0302314_10019606_pt1 | contig 11220 bp, 7 predicted proteins | sample III_Palsa_N2_3_FD_200533 | JGI IMG/M metagenome (GOLD analysis project Ga0302314, IMG submission 200533) | Peat permafrost microbial communities from Stordalen Mire near Abisko, Sweden - III_Palsa_N2_3 | ecosystem: Environmental > Terrestrial > Soil > Palsa > Peat permafrost | place: Sweden... | reverse complement strand
AAGACAAGCCCAAGAAAGAGTCCAAACCAGCACCGAAGGTTGCTGCTAAGACCAAGAAAGCAGCCTAGCGCCGAAGAGGGGAGGTCAGCAAACCTGTGGCCTCTCCACTCCCACACACCTGCAAAAAAACGGCAGGGAGAACCCGCTTTGGTTTCTCCCCGCACCCTCATCCCGCTAGGGCCGACCTCGCTCGTCGGCTGCGTGGCAGGAAGACGTTCCCCTCCCTGCATCTTTCCCCTTTTCTAATGCTTCGATAGGTAGTATCCGCCACGAGTGAGGTGCCATTCCATCGAACGAACAAGTACGGTCCAACGAGTCCTTGCCGTTGCTTCCACGCCACATAGGAGACGACAACTCTTTGCAGGTCCCGGCAATCGGAATCGTTCGTTGCCGCGACATTTTGGACTCCCGAATTGTAATTCGCCACATACCGATTATGCGCGCATCGATGTACGATCCCTCGACTACTGAGCAACGTCTAGGTACTAGACATCGCCGGGCGCGATATTACCGAGCAGGATGGCTCCGGTAACTGGAAGCATACTGATGTCTATGGACCTGATGGTGCGCTGGCGACCTACGCTGGCCCCCACTTTTACTTGCATGACTGGCTCGGAACCAGGCGCGCCGAAGTCAACTATACGGGTCAGATCGAAGGAGTACTTCCGAGCCTGCCATTCGGCGAAGATCGAAATGGTGGGATATTTACGGCACTGTAATAATGCCGGTCGTCAGATCGTATATCTCTGTAGTCACGCATTCTTTTCGCATGCTCCTAGCTCCTGCGCCACTTCTTCGCGGTCGAGCACACATCCCAAAAATAAATTTGCTGTGAGTGGTTGGGAAATCTGCTCACGTTTCGTTATGCAACTGGTGTGTCGCGTCTCCTGATATCCATAACCTCCCATCATGGGCCTGAAGAAAAAATGGGGGGTGTGGTGGTTGGGAAACAGACGTCTCGTTCGTTATGTGGTTACGCAGAGATTTTATTGTTATCGGATCACCCGCCGGAACGAAGATCACCGTCGCGCGCTCGATGGACCGGGTGCTTATTTTATTCAGGAAAAGACTATGAAGAAAGCAGTTTCCCTAACATTTCTCACTCTTGCGCTCTCTGCGGCCGCATCCCCGCTGCACGCACAGAATGGATGCTTGGACTCTCCCGATAACCCGACGGCCGTACTGGCTATCGTCGGCGTGGCTGGTGTATATGCCCCTTGTTTGAAAAACCGCGTCATAGGCCGACGCACTTCCACCAGGAAGGAGGCAAAACCGTCTTTCGGTTTATTGGAAATTAACCGAGTGTCGATTGTCGAATGACTTGCCTTTCGCATTCACACCACCATAATCGAGTCACTCCAGTGCGATGTTGCATCTCCCAGCGCCGCCCGCTCCTGATTACCCATCTGGTTCCGCGGTCGAGCGAAGACGAAAAATACGTCTTCAGGGAGAGGAAGAACGCGCCTTCGAGCGATGCAGAAGAGGTGGTTCCCCGTGCGCAGTTACGACGAGACGGATCTCATGCCGCAAGCAAATCGAAATCGGAAGTTCCTAGGGCTAATCGGGAATACAGGGTTGTTTTCGTTGACGGAAACGGAGGACACACAGCGGCAAAAAAAAATCATGGAGTTCTATGACGCCTACGCCGCGTCCCTCTACAAATACCTGCGAGGTCTGGGGCTAGCCAAAGAAGAATCGGAGGATGCAATTCAAGAATGTTTTCTCCGTCTGGCAAGCCACCTTATGGAAGGAGCCGAAGATTTGAATTTACGTTCATGGCTTTTCCAGGTGGCCCACAACCTTTCAATGGACGTCCACCGCAAGAACCGCCGCGACCGGGCAACAACGGAACCTGCCAGCGAAGTCCTTATTGAACCAATCGACCCGAACTCCGATCCTGAAGATCTCTATTTGCGTAAGGAAGCGATGCAACGTGCGAATGAAGCAATGACGCAATTGACACCCAAGCAAAGACACGGCGTCTTGCTGCGGGCACAGGGTTTGCGCTACATGGAGATTGCCACCGTTCTCGGCGTGAGCGAGTCACGGGCGATCTATCTGGTCAAACGCGCCCTGCTGCGTTTGGCGGAGGGTCTGTGAGTTCCTTGATCCAGCGTATACGCAGCTTCTTCACCAACCATCTTAGGGACAACGACCTCATGCGGTTGATCGGCGACGAACTATCGTTGCCGCGCCGACACCGGGCCGAGAATCATCTGGCTGCATGTCCTCGTTGCCATGCACGCTACGAAAAGCTCCACCGGCCGGCCCATATGGTGGATGCCTACTGCGAGGACCTTGCGGAGTCCTATATTTCCCGGCGAAGCGCACAACGGGACCTTTTGCTGGTTCGCTTGAACCGCTTCTTCCGCGATGCTGCTTCGCGTCCCCTGCAGGTGCAGTGTAAGAAAAAAAATTTACGGATCACGTTTCCCACTATGAATCCAACATTCGCAACCGCTATGGTGCTGGCCTTTGCGTCGGTGGTGTGCATCTTCGTATGGCTACAGCAGGCAAAGCCGGGCATTACCTCGAACACGCTTTTGGTGCGTGCCGAAGCCTGGGACGCTACCTCTTCCAGCCCGAGCGCCGGCGTCATTCGCCAGCGCGTGGGTATCAAGACGCCCAAGCACCGGATCTATCGGACGATCTACCGCGATGCACACGGACAGCGCCAGTCCAAGTTCCAGAAGCTGGCGTTCGACGATGAGCAGCTCAAAAACACTCTTGCGGCCGCAGGTGTTGCTTGGGACGCTCCGCTGTCCGCAACCGCTTATCAGGATTGGCACGACCGCCAACGTGTGCGGCGGGACCAGATCCAAAGTTCCGGCGGCAAGCTGGTACTGACGACCACCGTCCCCGATGGGCTGATCGCGGAACAATCGTTTACGGTTCGTGATTCGGACTTTCATCCGGTCGAGCGGACCGTCATCTTTCGGGACAGCGGGACGATCGAGATTGCCGAACTTGAATATCAAGTTCTGCCTTGGGCAGAGGTGGACGGGAATCTGTTTGAGCCTGCCGGGCTAGCGCGTGCCGAGGCCCCGATCGTTCTTCAACCCTCCCTCGTTCCGCGCTTGCCCGCTGTGCCGACGGAAGCCCAACTCGATGAGGCGGAACTCAGCGCAAGACTGGTCCTTGACCAACTGCAGGCCGATACGGGGGAACAGATTCAGGTAGAGCATGACGCTCAAGCAATCCAGGTCAAAGGATTGGTAGAGACGGACCGGAGAAAAATGGAATTGTTAGGACAGTTGCACACTCTTCCCCATGTCGAGGCGGCCATTCTAAGCATGGAAGAGTTGAGCCGGCGTCCAAGCCGCGTCGGCGGAACAGGGGATCAGCAAACGATTTCTGCCGCCGCCGAGTCTTCGCCGCTGGAGAATTACTTTCTCTCCCAGAGCCGCACTGTGGTTACGGTTAGCGATCTCTCGCAACAGTTGGTGGACAGTGCTCTAACAGTAGACCAAGAGAGCAGGGCGATGACCGATCTCCTTGCCCGGTTCGGTCCAACGACGAAGATGACCGACCTCGCCTCCGCTACGCTTTCGGAGCTGGTTTTTTCTCACCGCGATCGTCTGTTGCGAGCGCTGAAACAAGAGCAGGAGCTGCTGAGCAAAGCAGGAGGCATCTCCGGGGTCCAATCATCCGCGGCGACCGTCGATAAGTCGGGCTCCCTGGTAGATGCGTCTGGAAGAAACCTCGCGCTGTGCAAGGAGCTTACATTGGGCGGCTCTCCGTCGCGAAGCGCGGAATCCATTCTCGCGGATTTGAACGCATCGGTGGAGGAGGTCCGCGCCAGAGCGCGGGCAACGAAACTGATGTCCCAAAGTGCTCCGGCCGCGGCCGGAATTAAATAGGAGCCGCGACCCGATGTTGCAAATGTTTTCTCGGACCTTTCCAGCACAAGGGACGCACTCTTCTGAATCTCTGGCGTCGCGCATATCTCCAGCCGTAGCAACCTCCATCGCGGCCGAACCGTTAGCGAGCTTCGCGAAGCGGAAGAGGGGCGCGGCACGCTCTTTGTTCCGCCGCGGCGTCTTGCCTTTTTTGTCCGTCTCGGTCTTTCTGTATATCACTGGCTGCGGCGCCACCTCCGCTACTGAGGCTGGGTCTATCTCGATTACAGATCCGAACGGAATTATTGCCGGACAACTCGCTTCGCTGTCTATTGGTAGGGCTGCGAGGGTCAGCATGACGCCTATCAACGACGTTCAGAATGCCGGCGTTGACTGGACGGTAACCTGCGGGGGAAACCCGCTGACCGGAAGCGTGGCGGGAGGCGCTTGCGGCTCCTTCACCCCGACGCATACCTCCGATGGCGGCGTGACAATCTATACCGCTCCCGCGACGATTCCTTTGAATACCTCGGTCACGCTTACCGCATCGGTAACGAGCAATCCTTCGGCGAACAGCAGAGTGACTCTTCCGATTGTTGGTCTTCCCATCACGGTAGACTTCAGCAGTGCGCTAACTTCGTTGGGGGTCAGCGCATCCGCCAAATTCGTGGCAAACGCACTGAACGACACCAGCGGTGCCGGAGTCAAATTTGCAGTGACATGCGCTTCTGCAACGTGCGGGACATTCTCCAACGTCAGTACGACCTCCGTCACCTACACCGCACCCTCTGCCGTTCCTGCGGGCGGGACCGTTACCATTACGGCAACGTCAGTGACCGTTCCATCCGAGTCCGCAAGTGTGACCGTCACCATCCTCCCCGCTTCATCAACAGGAGGTATAGCGGTCAGCATCAATCCATCCAACTTCTTTGCAGAGCCGACAGGCGCAGCGCGCACCATCTCTTTGGTCGCGACGGTGACGAACGACCCTGCTGAAGCTGGCGTCACTTGGACAGTGGTCTGCGGTAGTCCAGGCGCCTGCGGAACACTCACGGCGGGGACGAACACGAATGACATTATCACTGCGAGCTATCAGGCTCCCAGCGCCGTGCCTACCGGGGGTACGGTGACGATTACCGCAACGTCGGTGACAAACACAAGCGTGTCAGCCATCGCGACAGCGACCATCACCACCTCGGCGGTCACCGTCGTGAAGTTCACCACGGCTCCGTCGGCCTCATTGGCTGAAAACGCAACGGCCACGCTGGTGGCCACCGAAACTCCGGCAGGCCAAACCATTAGTTGGACCGCGACATGCGGTAGTGCCGGGGCTTGTGGCAGTTTTAATCCCGTCTCAACAGCAAGTGGTGGATCGACTACCTATACCGCACCGGCGGTAATTCCGGCTGGCGATACGGTGACGATCACGGCAGCATCCGCTACTGCCGTCTCGAACTCCGCGATCACTGTTACCACGATCACTACGCCCTCACCGTCCATTGCGTTTGTGCAGCCACCGCCGTCCACTTTGACGGCGACATTACAGGCACCTGTGAGCGCAACCGTTACGAACGACGCAACAACACCAGGTGGTGTCACCTGGAGCGTGTCGTGCGGTTCCACAACGCCGGGCGGGTGCGGCTATGTCCAGCCCTATCAGACAGCCGACGGCGTTACCACGATGTATACTGCCCCACCCGTTTCTCCCAGTGGAACGGTAACGATCGTGGCTGCCTCGACCGCCTTCCCGACTCTTAAGGTCTCTGTCCCCGTTACCATCACGCCATCGACTGGCTCGTCCGTGAGCTTTATCCCCGCCTTGCCCTCGCAGCTTCCTAGTTATGCGGTAGTCAATCTAAATGCCGCAGTCAGCAATGACGCCACGAATGCCGGTGTCGATTGGCAAGTCTGCGCCAGCGGATGTGGCTTCTTCACGATCAAGCCCGCGGTTGCGGCAATTCCCGCAACCCCGACGACGCCTTACATCCCCGCGGTTCCGGCGGTCACGTCGACTACCACGAACACTCAACTATCCCCCTACTGGCCGAATGGTTGGCCGAACGGTTTGGCGATCTCGTACACCGCCCCCTTGGCAGCCTCGCAAGGACTGACTGTCACGGTGACGGCGGCGGCACATGCGAGCACCTCAATTTCGACGACCGCGAATATCGCAATCGGCAACCTTGTCACAGGACCGACACTCAACGGCATCGTGCGAGCAGGAACGCAGCCAGTTGTAGGTGCGTCCGTGGGCCTGTATGCCGCTGGGATTAGCGGATACGGCTCTGCCTCAACCCTGCTCTTCGCACCCGGCAACAGCTCTCATGCGACCACCAATAACAGTGGCGTCTTCACGCTGCCGGGAGGCTATAGCTGTCCGCAAGCAGATAGCCAGGTGTATCTTGTCGCAACGGGTGGAAGTGTCGGCACCAATGCGGCCAACCCCAACCTAAGCATGATGACGGCCCTCGGTCCCTGCAGCAACCTCAACTCTGGTTCGGTCGTCGTCAACGAGGTCACAACAATCGGATCTGTGTGGCCACTGGCCCCGTTTGCGAGCGATGACGTCCTGACGGGCAAAACCAGCTACCTCAACATAGGCGCGAGCAGCACGAACACTGTAGGTCTCGCAAACGCCTTTGCCTCGGTCAATAACCTTGTCAATGTCTCCTCAGGACAGGCGCGCTTTACCGTGCCTGCTGGCAACGGTTCTGTTCCCTATGCAGAGATCAACCTCCTTGCCGACATCCTCAATACCTGCACCTCCAGTTCGGGTGGTGCCTATGAAGATGGCACGGCCTGCGGAACTCTATTCGAATATACTGCGCCCCTTCCTCTCGGAGGAATCTATAACGCCACCGTTCCGACAGACACGATCCAGGCCGCAATCAACGTCGCGCAGCACCCCGTAGACGGTTTCGGATATCAAACGCAAGTTGGCATCCTGGCCGGGCTTGCCTCTCTGAGTTCTCCCTTTCAGCCCATCCTCACGACAACGCCAAATGACTTTTCCATATCGTTGAACTTCACCGCCGTCGGCGGACTGGCCGGAACTAGTGGCGCGAATTTCTTCGCCATCGATGCAGCAGGCGACCTATGGATCACAGAAGCAAACGCAAACCGTGTCGTGGAGTGGAACAATCTCGGAGCTGCTATTTCTCCTGCCACTGGGTTTACAGCGGGCGGCATTACTTCGCCCGGCCCTCTTGCCATTGATGCATCGGGCGATATCTGGATATCGGGCAGCAACGGTCTTACCGAACTTTACGATACGGGAGCGCCAGCCGAAGGGAGCCCCTTTAGTGGTGGCAATAACGGCGCCGGGATGTCCATCGACGGTTCGAGCAACATCTGGATCACCATCGGCCCGGGCGTCGCAAAGTTCAACAATGTGGGGACGGAGCTGTCCCCGGCAATTGGCTATATCAACAGCGGTGTGAGCGGGACTGCCCCCATAGTGATTGACGGCTCCAACGATGTGCTGCTTGGCAACCATGAGAGCGGTGTCTTCTCGATCGCCGACCTAAGCAATGCGAGCGGGCAACTCGTGGTCAACACTGCCGTGGGAAGTGACACCGACACGACACAGGACCAGATCGCAGTGGATGCTTTGGGAGACATTTGGGTGCCGGTCTCTACGACGCCTGAGATATGCAAGATACCGGCATATGGTGGGCTGGGGATGGTGCAGATAGTGACTTGCTATGCCGGTGGTCCGTTAGGGGGAGGCTCAGCAAGTCTTAGCTCCATAGAAAATTCGCGAGGCATCGCTCTTGATGGCGCCGGCAATCTGTGGGTGGGTAATACGGGTGGTGGGGGGGTGTCGCCGAACCTCAGCGAGATCGATCTCAGCCTACTCAGCAACAGCAACATCCCCAACTCCTTTGCCGGCTTCAATTCCTCCAGCCTATCGGCCGGTCCAGTCATGGTCGCCGTGGATGGCGCGGGCAATGTGTGGGTACTGCTAAGCAATAACACCATCACCGAGTATGTCGGGATCGCAACTCCCGCCGTCACACCAACCGCGCTTGCGGTGAAGAACAAAAAGATTGGAGCGACGCCATGATGCTGTATATGCGCCAACCACAACCAAGGGCCATGACGACACAAGAGCGCTTGAAGAAGCCAAATAGTTTGCATGCGGCGCTTAGAGCGATCTCTCCGAGTCGAGATAACGACTGGGGAAGGGCATTGCATCTGCCTGTGCTTTTGGCGATCGTACTGGCTTTCAGTGGGTGCGGCACTAGCAGCACGGTCAAGCCACAAATCGGGACCATCGCATTTACGAATGCGAACGGAGCCGGGGTGGCGCCTGTCACCTTGCTGACGGCTGGCACTTTCGTCTATCTGGATGTAGTCGTCGCAAATGATCCCGAACTTCTGGGTGTGAATTGGTCGGTTAGCTGCGCCAGTCAGCTTCCGCCGGGGACGCCGTTGCCTCCAGGAGAGACGGTGGACGAATCGTGCGGCTTCTTCACGCCGGTACACACCGCGAGCGCCCCTGTGCCCAGCTATGCAGCCAACGGCTCAGGGATTGTGACCGTTTATCAGGCACCGGCGGCCCAGCCGAATGGTGGCACCGTCACCATTTATGCCAGTTCCACAACCGACCCTTCGAAATTCTCCAGCATAACGCTGTCCATCATGCCGTAATCACCACTTATAGATTCCATCGCCTAAGAACGATCTGTTTCTTGAAATCAGGAGAACTTTCGATGTACAGACGCACTAACATCTTCGTCACCATGCTGGTCTGCTTGAGCCTCGCTGCTTATGGGCAGAGTGCAGCCCAATCAGCGCCAGCGCCGCCCGCGAAAAACAAACACAAAACGCAGGAACAGATTCTACTCGAACAACTAAACGATAAGTTCGATAAGCTCGAACAGCTGACAGAGAAGTATGAGGAATTGCAGCGCGAAGTGGATGAGCTGAAGAAGCAGCTCGCGAGACGCGATGCCGCATTGCAGCAGACTCTCAATGCAGCAGCTCCTACAGCGGATGCAACGACACCGGTACCGCCGCCCTTGGACGCGACGCAAACGGAGAAGATTGCGGCATTGCAGGCACAGGTGTACGACCTGACATCCAAATCGGCCAAGCTAGAAAACGAAGTGGCAGCCGATCAAAAAGCGACAAAGTCCTTGGAGAATCCAACGACCATCCGCTTCCGCGGTGTTGAACTGACTCCGGGTGGCTTCGTGGCGGGTGAGACCGTATCGCGGCAACGTGCGATTGGCGGCGATGTCGATACGCAGTTCACGGGCATTCCCTTCGGCGGACAGACCGCCGGTGTTTTGTCGGAGTTCAATGCGAGTGGCCGGCAGTCGCGGCTTTCGCTGTTAGCGGAAGGTAAATTGCCGACTGCTACATTGCGCGGCTATTACGAGGCGGACTTTCTCTCTGCTGGTACAACCTCCAATGATAACCAAAGCAACAGCTATGCACTGCGTCTGCGTCAGGCATGGGGTCAAGCAGCGTTGAACAACGGTTGGACGATCACGGGAGGACAAATGTGGTCGCTCGCCACGGAATACAAGTCCGGTCTAACGAATAACGCTGAAGCCATACCGCTGACCATCGACGCGCAATACAACGTCGGCTTCAGTTGGGAGCGGCAGTATGGCTTCCGTGTGGTCAAGCGTCTTCGCGGCCATTTCTGGTTGGGCGGTGCAGTAGAAGAGTCGCAAACCTTAAACATCGGCGGCCACAATCTCCCGACAATCGTATATCAGCAGGCAGGCAACGCTGGTGGTCTTTACAACCCTGCCGCAAACTATAGCTACAACTACGCACCCGACCTGATAGCGAAGGCTGTGTATGAACCCAAGGTCGGCCACTTTGAACTATTTGGAGTAGGACGTTTCTTCCGCGATCGGATATTTCCGAATGCGCAGGCAGCAGTGCCATCCGCTTTGGACGCCTATACTGCGAAGACCCAGGGCGGAGGCATTGGCGCCAATGCGACCGTCTCTCTCTTCGCCAAGACGCTGGATATAGGTGCTCACATCCTCGCCGGTAACGGCGTTGGGCGTTACAGCACCTCCGCGCTTCCCGATGCAACGGGCCATGCAGATGGCTCCCTTGAACTACTTGTGGGCGGATCCACTTTGGGCAAAATCGAGTGGCACCCGGCCCCGCGCTTCGACCTCTACGCCTACTACGGAGGTGAGTACGACAAGCGCGCCTTCTACGCGACAGGCAACTATGTCACGACACCCGGCCCAACCTTTGGCCAACCGATTCTTGCCGGGTATGGTGCTCCCAATCAGGTGGTTTCCGGATGCTACACCGAAGTGCTTCCCACGACATCGGCTAACGGCGGCGGCAATGTACCCGGTGCCGCCGCAAACTGCACGGCGGACAACCGCAATATTCAAGAGGGCACCATTGGCTACTGGTTCCGCTTCTATCAGGGCTCGCGTGGAACGTTACAGCAAGGAATTCAATACTCGTACGCGGAACGTCACACATGGGAGGGCATCGGCAATCCGGTAACTGGCCTCGCGGGCTCGCCGAAGGCGATCGACAATATGTGGTTTACCTCATTCCGCTACTACCTGCCCAAATAATGCAAAACGATAAACCCTCCAACAGCTTGCTGGAAGCACCACACATATCGAGGAGTCACTGGCGCATGTCCCGAAGTCTTTCACGCTCACTCACTGTGTTCATCTTGCTGACCTTGTTCGGCGGCGGCTGGGCGCTCGCGCAGAACGGGCGCATATCTGGACAAGTGAGCGACGGACAAGGAGGTGTCATTCCGGGTGCGGCTGTTGAGATTGTGAGCCAGGACAGCGCGATCAAGCGCGATGTGAAGTCGGATGAATCGGGCAACTATACATTGCCGTTCTTGCCTGCGGGAAAATATCAGATATTCGTTCGGTCCCAAGGCTTCAGCAGCCTTGCCAGCCAATTGATCTTTCTGGGCCCGAATGAGTCCTTTATCTTCAATGCCGCGCTTTCCATCGCCTCGGAGAAGACAGAAGTGGAAGTTTCCGCCGCCGGCGAAATCACTGCGGTCGATCTCGATTCCGCATCAATGGCTACGACGCTTTCTCAGAAGGAGGTAACAGGCTACGGATTGAACGGGAGGAACTTCTCTCAACTACTTTCGTTGGCGCCAGGCGTCAGCAATCAGACCGGTCAGGATGAGGCCAAAGTCGGCGTCGCCGGCAGTGCGAAGTTCAGCGTGAACGGCGGACGCGTCGAGTACAACACCTTTGAGGTCGATGGGAGCGATGTCCTCAACACCAGCATCAATGCCAGCCGTGGACAGGGAGAACCGCTCATCGTTTATCCCAGCATCGATGCGATTCAGGAAATAAAAGTCCTGACCGCCGATTACAGCGCCCTCTATGGCAAGAGCGCATCGGGCAGCATC
>Ga0302314_10019604_pt1 | contig 11221 bp, 9 predicted proteins | sample III_Palsa_N2_3_FD_200533 | JGI IMG/M metagenome (GOLD analysis project Ga0302314, IMG submission 200533) | Peat permafrost microbial communities from Stordalen Mire near Abisko, Sweden - III_Palsa_N2_3 | ecosystem: Environmental > Terrestrial > Soil > Palsa > Peat permafrost | place: Sweden... | reverse complement strand
AGGTGCTGCCGCTGACCCACATCAGGGGCCGGTCGCTGCACGACGCGTTCGTCATCGTGGACGAGGCCCAGTCGCTCGAACGCGGTGTGCTGCTGACCGTGCTGTCAAGGATCGGGACCGGATCTCGCGTCGTGCTCACCCACGACATCGCGCAGCGAGACAACCTGCGGGTTGGTCGGCACGACGGCGTGATCGCGGTGATCGAGAAGCTCAAGGGCCACCCGCTGTTCGCGCACGTGACCCTGACCCGCTCGGAGCGCTCCGCGATCGCCGCCCTGGTCACCGACCTTCTGGAGGACGTCGGGTTCTAACCGGCCGCTAGCACGCCGAGTGCGCGTTCGGGCCCGTAGGACTGAGCCCGAACGCGCACTTGGCTTGTGCGGCTCAGCCACGGCCGGGCGGCGATCGCGTCTAAACTGCTCGCGTGACCGGTGTCATAAACAAAGATCAAAACCGTCGTATGGAACGGACCGAGCTGACTCCCGACGCGGACCATTACTCTCCGAGGGAGTCGGCGGTGCTGCCAGCGGTGTCTGTGGTTATGCCGGTTCGCAACGAGGAACGGCACCTGGCGGACTCGGTTGCCTGCGTGCTCGAGCAGGAGTACCCGGGCGGGTTCGAGCTGGTGCTCGCGGTCGGGCCCTCCAAGGACCGCACCGAGGCGATCGCCCGCGAGCTGGCCGCCGCCGACAGCCGGATCATCGTCGTGCCGAACCCGTCCGGTCAGATCGCCTCGGCCATGAACGCCGCCGTCAAGACCGCGCGGTACCCGATCATCACCCGCATCGACGGGCACGCGCTGCTGCCGGACGGCTATCTCCGGACCGCCGTGCAGACGCTGCTCGAGACCGGCGCGGCCGATGTCGGCGGCGTGATGGCGGCCGAGGGGGTCACCCCGTTTCAGAAGGCGGTCGCCTGGGCGATGACGTCGCCCGCGGGCATGGGCGCCGCCGCCAACCACACCGGCGGCCAGGCCGGCCCGGTCGACACCGTCTACCTCGGGGTCTACCGCCGGCAGGCGATTGAGCAGGTCGGCGGGTACGACGAGACCATGCTGATCGCCGAGGACTGGGAGCTGAACCACCGGATCAAGGCGGCGGGCCACCTCATCTGGTTCACCCCCGAGCTGCGCGTCACCTACCGGCCGCGGGCCAGCCTGGCGGCACTGGCGAAGCAGCACTTCCGCTACGGGCGCTGGCGGCGGGTCGTCGCGCGCCGCTACCCGGAGACGGTGAACCTGCGCTACCTGGCGGCGCCGGTCGCGACCGCGGTCAGCGCCGTCGGCCTGCTCCTCGGAGGCGCCGGGGTCATCGCCGCGGCGGCCGGGGCGGGCGGATTCGCGCCCTACCTCGGCTTCGGCCTCGTCGTCCCCCTCACCTACGCGGCCGGGGTCACCGGGGTCGCGGTGGCGTTCGCCCGCGACCAGCCCGCCGGGGTGCGGGCCCGGGTCCCGCTGGTGCTCGCGGCCATGCACATGTCGTGGGGCGCCGGGTACCTCACCAGCCCGCGGCGGCTGGCGAGGCGGCACTAGATCGCGGAGGCGCGGCCGTCGGCAATACAATGCGGCAATGGGTTTTGATCTCGGCGCCGAACTCGCGGCCGTGCGCGGCCAGGGCTACGACCTGCACAGCAAGTACCTGAACCCGCAGCTGCCACGCACGCTGCGCACCATCGGCTTCGACAAGGACTACGTCCGGGGCGAGGGCGCCTACCTCTACGACGCCGAGGGGAACGCCTACGCGGACTTCCTGGCCGGGTTCGGGGTGTTCGCCGCCGGGCGGTCCCACCCGGTGATCAAGAAGGCGCTGCACGACGCCCTCGACATGGACTTCGCCGCGTGGACGCAGTTTGACTGCCAGCCGATCGCCGGCCTGCTGGCCCAGCGGCTGATCGCCAAGACGCCCGGCCTTGACCGGGTCTTCTTCTGCAGCAGCGGCACCGAGGCGGTCGAGTCGGCCCTGAAGTTCGCGCGCCACGCGACCGGCCGGGGCCGCATCATCTACGCCCACCACGGGTTCCACGGGCTGACCGCGGGCTCGCTGTCGGTGAACGGCGCCGAGGAGTTCAAGCGCGGCTTCGGGCCGCTGCTGCCTGGCACCGAGGTCCCGCTCGGCGACCTCGCCGCCCTCGAGGCCGAGCTGCGCAAGGGCGACGTGGCGGCGATGATCATCGAGCCGGTCCAGGGGCACGGCGTGATGATGCCGCCGGCCGGCTTCCTCCCGGAGGCGGCGGCGCTGCTGCACAAGCACGGCGCGCTGCTGATCTGCGACGAGGTGCAGGCGGGGCTTGGCCGCACCGGGAAGTTCTACTCCTACCAGTACGACGACGTCCAGCCGGACATCGTCACCGTGGCCAAGGCGCTCTCCGGCGGCTACGTGCCGATCGGCGCGATGATCACCACGGACAAGATCTACTCCTCGGTCTACTCCTCGATGGACAAGCTCATGGTCCACTCGACCACCTACAAGGGGGGTCCGCTGGCGATGGCGGCCGGGCTCGCGTCGCTGGCCGTCCTCGAGGACGAGGGCCTGGTCGAGAACGCCGCCCGGCGGGGCGACGAGCTGATGCGGGGCCTCGAGGGGCTGAAGGCCAAGTACGACCTGATCGCCGACGTCCGCGGTCGCGGGCTGATCATCGGCATCGAGTTCGGCCGGCCGTCCGGCATGAAGGCCAGGGCGGGCTGGGCGATGCTGCAGAAGGCCCGCGTGGGCCTGTTCGCGCAGATGGTCGTCGTCGCGCTGTTCCAGCGCCATCGGATTCTGACCCAGGTGTCCGGCGACCACATGGAAGTGATCAAGCTGATCCCGCCCCTCATGATCGGGGACGCCGAGGTCAAGCTGTTCATCGACGGCCTGGCCGACGTGCTCGAGGACGCCTCCAAGGGGTCCGGCCTGATGTGGGACTTCGGGCGGACGCTGATTAAGTCGGCCGTCCGGTCCTAGGGTCGGCAGCGTCGGCGAGCAGGGCCTCCGCTATCGGCAGGTCGGACGGGTAGGTGACCTTGATGTTGCGCTCGCTGCCCTGGACGATGTGGACGGGCACGTCGGGAAGGTAGCGCAGGACCACGCCGCAGTCGTCGGTCGGGGCGAAGGCCGGGTCGGCGGCGGCCAGCGCGTGGGCTCTGACGATGGTCTCTAGGCGGAAGCCCTGGGGTGTCTGCGCCCGGTAGAGGGTTTCCCGCGGCGGGACGCCGGCTATCACGCCGTCGGCCACGACCAGGATCGTGTCCGAGGTCGGGACGGCGGTGCCGATCGCGTCGTGCTTCTCAAGCGCGGCGGCGCAGTCCGCGATGATCTGCTGGGTGACCAGCGGCCGGGCCGCGTCGTGGAGGAGGACGCCGGTCTCGGCCTCGGGGTAGCGCGCGGCCAGGTACGCGAGCGCGTTGCGGACCGAGTCGGATCGGGTGGCGCCGCCCTCGATGACGCTGACCTGGCCGCCGACGATTCTGCTGGCTTCCTCCTGGTAGGCGGAGGGCATGACAAGCACGGTCTCGTCGATGCCGGGTGCCTCGGCGAATGCGCCGACGCAGTGCTCGACCAGCGTCTTTCCGGCCAGGGTGAGCAACTGCTTGGGAAGCGCGGCGCCGAACCGGGTCCCCACGCCGCCGCCGAGCACCACCGCCACCATCCGCGTCACCGTCACACCCGGACTTTACCTCCGCGTGTCCCGGTGCGGATATCCACGACAGTGAGTGGACGCGCAGGTACGCTGGGGAAACCTCGTGCCTGGCGGGCAGGGAGAAGATCCGCATGACCGCAGAGGAGCTAGCTGTGAGCCGGCGATACGTCGGCCCAGTGGTGCGCCTGGCGATCGCGTGCCGGATTCCACCGGTGGCGATGGCCAGGATCTCCGTGGGGTTCGCGGTGATCGCGGCGATCTGGCTCTCGCTCGGCTCGGCTCGGGCGGACGCGGTCGCGCTCGTCGCGGCGGTCGCCGTCTTCGTGGCGATCTACGTCGGCCAGGTGCTCGGCGCGGAGGCGCCCGCGCCCGCCATCGACTGGGGGCTGACCGCCTGCGGCCTGATGGGCGAGCTGTTCATCTACGCCGGGATCGCCGCCGGGGTCAGCCTGAAGACGGTCAGCGCGACGCCGTCCGGGCCCGTCGGGCAGGCGCTGCGGGGGACGTTCGTGGCCGGGCTTGGCGGCGTCGGATCCGCCGGGGTGTGGCGGCTCGCGGTCATCGCGGTCATCGTGGCCGCCCTGGTTCCGATGGCCGACATCTGCCTGCACGCCCCGTCGGACGCGGGGCGGCAGCCGAGGGTCTTCGGCCCGTCCGGTGACGTGCGGCTGCCCGCGATCGTGGCGGTGGTGCTGCTCGGCGGCGTCCGGGCCGGCTTCCTGATGGTGATCGTGCTCGGCATGGCCGCGATCGGCGCCATGATGATCGACTCCCTCCGGCCGGGCTGGCGGCCGGTTGAGGTTCGCGGCTACCGGGGTGACGGCCGGATCTCGGTCTGGATCGGCGGATGGGTGGCGGGCAGGATCCCGCCGCTGGCGCCGCTGTTCGTCGGGCTGCTGGTGACCGGGGTGCTGGCCGCGCTCGGGCTGCGGAACCTGCCCGGCCTCCTCCTCCTCACCCCGGTCGAGGCGATGCTGCTCGCCTCGTTCGGGTCGTGGAACCCGCACACCGGGCGGGGCGACTGGCTGGTGCCCCCGCTGATCCAGGCGGCCGAGTACGTATTCCTGGCCGAGGCCGGGTTCGCCCTCAGGCTGTGGCCGCCGTGGACGTTCGCGCTGGTCGCGGCGGCCGGGTTCCGCCACCTGGATCTGGCCTACCGGGTGCGGTGCGGGCTGGCGTCCGGCATCGACCGGCGCGGCCTGGGCTGGGAGGGGCGGATGATCGTGATCGGCGCCGCCGCCGCCGCCGGGGGCCTGATCGTCGTCTACCCGGCCCTCACCGTCTACCTGTGGTGGCTGGACGCCAGGGACTGGATCGTCGGCTGGTCGGCCAACGGCCTGTCGTCAGCTGGACATGCCGCCGTCGACCGGTAGCGTCGCGCCGGTCATGAACGAGCTGTCGTCGCTGGCGAGGAAGACCATCGCGCGGGCGATCTCGTCGGGGGCGGCGTGCCGGCCGAGCGGGATCATCTCGTCGAAGATGGTGCCGGCGGCGGCGCGGTCAGCGCCGGTGGCGGCCTCTTCGACCCGGTGCTGGAACTCGTTGTCGACCGGTCCCGGGTGGATCGTGTTGACCCGGATGGCGCGCGGCGCGAGCTCCGCCGCGAGCGTCCGCATCAGCCCGACCTGCGCGTGCTTGGCGGTTGAGTAGCCGGCGATGTGCGGCGCGGCGGTGAGGCCGACCACGCTCGAGGTGATGATGATGGAGGCGCCGTCGGTCAGATGCGGCACCGCGTGCTTGCAGAGCAGGAAGGCACCGCGCACGTGGACCGCGATAGTCCGGTCGAAGGCGTCCTCCGGGTAGTCGGCGATCGGCCCGGTCGCCCCGGCGATGCCCGCGTTGGCGACGACCACGTCCAGCCGGCCGAATCGCTCCACGGCCGCCTCCACCGCCGCTTTCACCTGAGCCGAGTCGGTGACATCGGTCACCCTCCAGGCGGCCTGCTCGCCCAGCTCGGCCGCGCCCGCCCTCAGGTCAGGCTCGGAGACGCCGGCCAGCAGAACCTGCGCGCCCTCGGCGATGAAGGCCCGGGCGGTCGCCATTCCAATTGACCCCTCACCGCCGGTGATAATGGCGGCCCTGCCCACAAGTCGACCCATGGCCACGCATGCTACTCGCGTACTATCTGATGGATATGGGTGGCGGTCGGCCTGGTGCCGCATGGGAGTCACCGGCCGCCATGCGTCGCCGCTGGCTGGCCGGCATCTTCGCCGTATCCATAATCTGGGCGGTTCTCGTCGCGGCCTTCAGCTCCGACTCCGTGCACCGGCTCTGGGGCGTGATGGCGGCGATCGGGTACGGCCTCGCGCTGCTCGCCGTTCTCGTGGTCAGGAACGCGCGCGCTGCTGACGTGGCGCTCGGCCTGTCGTTCGTCGGGGGGCTGCTGGCGCCGCTGACCTGGATGGCGGCCAAGGGACTGGAACAGCCCGAGGTCTGGGTGGTCGCCCGGTCCGGGTCGATGCTGCTCCACCAGGGCACCCCGTACGCGAGCGCGGCGGCGCTAGCGGCGACCACGAACCCGAACGCCTACAACCCGTACCTGCCGGTGATGGCGCTGTTCGGGCTGCCCCGCGCGCTCTTCGACGGCGGGCTGCTGACCGACCCGCGGATCTGGTTCGGCGTCGTCTTCCTGGTCGTGTTCTGGCTGGCGCTCCGCCAGGGCGGCGCCAAAGACCCTGGTCGATGGGCGATCCTGGTCGCGGGCACCCCGGTGATCGCCTTCGAGCTCGCCGTCGGCGGCACCGACGTGCCGATGGTCGGGTTCCTCTGCCTCGGGTTCGCCCTGCTCTACCGCCGCCCGCCCTCGGTCAACCTGGCGATCCTGGCGGGCCTGGCGCTCGGCATCGCCTCGGCGATGAAGGCGACCGCGTGGCCGGCCCTGGTGGTGGCCATCGTGCTGATCGCGGTCCGCGATGGGAGGAAGGCGGTCCTGGCGTTCACGCTGACCGCGCTCGGCGTGGTCGCGGTCTGCGTCGGCCCGTTCATTGTCCATCCGAAGTCGCTGGTGGACAACACGATCAGGTTCCCGCTCGGGCTCGCCAGCGTCCAGTCGGCCGCCTCGAGCCCGCTGCTCGGCCACGTCATCGCGGCGACCTGGCACTCGGCCGGGCACACGATCGTGGTGGTGCTCCTGGTCCTGGCCGGGGCGGGCGTCGCGCTGTCGCTCGTGTTCCGGCCGCCGCGGACGGTTGCGCGCGCGGTCGTGCTGCTGGCCGGGGCGATGACGCTGATGTTCGTGCTGGCGCCGTCGACCAGGTTCGGCTACTTCATCTACCCGGCCACCTTGGCGATCTGGCTGTTCGCCGTGCTGGCCGGGAGCCAGCGGGCCGACCGACCGGTTACGCCAGATCCCGGTGAACCCGCTGCCAGCTTGCGTACCAGTCGGCCCACCATTCCCGTTGAGCGGCCAGCGGCATGATGTACCGGACCGTCTCCGCATAGTACTGGCGCTGCTTGGGCAGGCCGAGGTTGCGCAGCGTCTGGACGTTGGATGCCCGGTCGGCCAGCTTGACCAGGACAGCGTCGTCGGGCGCGTCCTTCAGATGGCCGAGGTACGCTTCCTTGGCCGCCCTGCGGTCGGAACCGTCCTCCGGGTCTGGCTTGGTCACCCACGCGACCAGCTCCGCCACCCGGCCGCCGAACGTGCGGCGGACGTCATCGATCGTGCACGGCGTGTCCTCGACCACGTCGTGGAGCACGGCTGCCTGGAGGATGTCGGGGTCGGTGACGCCGGCCCCGCGCACCAGGAACTCCAGGGCTTCAAGCAGATGCTCGGCGTACGGCGCCCCGGTCGGGCGGGTCTGGTCGCCGTGATAGCGGACCGCGAACTCCACCGCGCTCGCTACCGCGTCGGCGTCGGGCGCGGGCAGCAGCCCGCGCAACTCCGGCTCCGTCCGCCGCCAGGTGTGCCAATTCGTATAGAGCTCCATAAGTTCAGTGTGCGCCCCGATAGGCGGCTTGCGTGGTCCTGAATGGTTGGCTCAGGTTCTTCACTACAGTGGGGTCCGTGCGTCTACGACTGCCCGCCGTGCGAGTCCGGGAGGACACGACGCCCCCAGCGGACGAGCCCGAGGCCGACGGCCCCGTCGGGTCCGGCACGGTGACTGGGGCGGCTGACGCTGCCGGGCAGGGCCAACGGTCCGTTCGGGATGAGATAGAGCAGCAGCCAGGGCCCCCGCTTGCCCTCCCGGCCCCCGTCACCAGCGGACTCCTCGCTCTTCAGCGGTCTTACCGGCGCGCGGCGGAGGAGGGCGACCGGCTGGCCGAGCGGTGGTGGTGGCTACCGGGGCGGGCGTTCGCGATCATCACGTTGGCCCCCGCGCTGCTGGCGATCGCGCTGCTCGTGCCGGGGACGGGGATGCTGCTGGCCGGACGGCTGCTGCCGGTGCCGGTGCTGATCATCTTCGTGCCGCTCGCGGTGGCGCTGTGCTACTTCGGGATGCGGGAACTGCCGGTGCAGTGGCCCCTGTTCGGAAGGCCGGACGCGGCTGTCGACGATACGTCGGATTCTGGTGATGGTTCTGACGCCGATGGCCGGCGGGTCGGCGTGCCGGTCGGCGCGCTGCTGGCCACGGTCGCGATCGCGGCCGGTTTCGGGGTGTGGCAGGCGGCGCTCCGGTCCGAGCAGGTCTTCGGCGTCGGCGACCCGAGCGTCTACCTGCAGTACGGGTACTGGATCGCCAAGCACGGGACGGCGCGGATACCGACGTTGGCGTCGTCGTTCGGAACATCCGGCGGGCTGGTCTTCGCGAGCAGCGGGTTCAGCGTGTCCGGCGGAGTGATCACCCCGGGCTTCCTGCCGGGGCTGCCGATCGTGCTCGCCGCCGGGACGTGGATCTCCGGGCTCGGCGGCGAGCTGCTGATGCCCGCGGTGCTCGGCGGCTGCGCGGTACTGTCGTTCGGCGGTGTCGTGGGCCGGCTGGCAGGCGGGCGGTGGGCGCCGGTCGGGGCGCTGGTCCTCGCGGCCTCGCTGCCCGAGATCTACGTGTCGCGCACGCCGTTCAGCGAGCCGCTGGTCCAGGTGCTGCTGTTCGGCGGGCTGTGCCTGTTCATCGACTCGTTCGGCGTGGTTGGCGGCGGGCTCGCGCTGGCCGGGCTTGGCGGCCTGGCGCTCGGGCTGACGGTGCTGACCTGGATCGGGTCGCTGAGCATCCTGCTGCCAGCGTTCCCCGTGCTCGCCTGGTTGTTCGTGGCACGGCGGCGGCAGGCGGCGCCGTTCGGGATCGGGCTGGTCCTCGGCATCGCCATCGGATTGTCGGTCGCGCTGACACTGGGGCGGTCCTACCTGTCGACGTTGTCGACCCAACTGCACACGTTCGGGCTCGCCGCAGCCGCGTTCGGCCTGGCAACGGCGCTGATCGCCCCGCTCGCGATCCCGGAAGTGCGCGGTCGGGTGTGGCGCGCGTTCACGCGTCGGCTGCGAGTGACAGGGCTGGCGGGAGAGGAGATCTCCCTGCCGTCGCTGGCGATGCTCGTGCAGTGGGCAGCGGTGGCGCTCCCGGTGGTCGCGCTCATCGTGCTCGCCGCCCGGCCGTACGTGGAGACCGTTCTCGGGCAGACCAGCCCGACCCTGATCCGGGAGGTCGCCTCGCTGCAGCGCCTCGCTGGTCTCCCGGTGGACGGGCGGAGACAGTACTACGAGCAGAGTCTCAACTGGGTCGTGTGGTACATCGGGCTGCCCGCGGTGCTGCTGGCCTGTGCTGGCGCGGCCGGGATCGGACGGCGCCTGGTGCGGGCCGTCCTCGACTGGCGCTCGTCGCTGGTGGCGGCGCGCCTGTGGGGGCTGCCGTTCGTGATCATCGCCTGGTCGGTCGGGACCGTGCTCTGGGACCCGGCCGTGGCGCCGTGGCAACTGTGGGCCTCGCACCGGCTCGTGCCGGTGGTGCTGCCGGGGCTCGTGCTGCTCGCGGTCTGGGTCTCATCGCGGTTGACCCTGCGGGCGGCGTTGCTGGGCGCGTCGCGCGTGACGGTCGCGCTCGTCGCGATCTGCTGCGTGCTCGCGCTGGCGATTCCGCCGCTGGTGACGTCGCTGAACCCTGGGATAGTGCCGCACGCGTCGGTCGGGCGGTACTCGTCCGGGCTGGCGAAGTTCGTGAGCCGGGTGCGGCTGCGCGGCGTCGGCGCCTCGTCGACGTACGCGGGATCGGTCGCGGCCGCCTCCTCGCTGTGCGCCTCGATCGGGCCGTCCGCCAGCGTGGTGTTCGTGAACGCCTCGACCGCGGCCGAGTTCGCGTCGACCGTGCGGGTGCTCTGCGGGCTGCCGGCCGCTTCGATGGCGGCGGGCTCGTCATCCGCTTCGGTCGAGCAGGTGGCGACCTCAATCGAGCGCACAGGACGGCGCCCGGTGCTGCTCGGCTCGTCCCGCGCCTCGGTGTCGCTGTTCGGGGTCGTGCCGCACGTCGTCGTGTCGCTGCGAACGTCCGGCGACGCCATGGTGCTGACCGGGCCGCCAGCCGGGAACTGGCCCGTCTCCTACACGGTGTGGATGGCCTCGCCGCTTGCGTAGCCCCCACCCTCGCCTGCCACGGGAGGCGAGTCGTGTCGCCGATTTGCTTCTGCGCGCGGGAGTTCATACAGTAAAGACATCGCCGCGGGGTGGAGCAGTTCGGTAGCTCGCTGGGCTCATAACCCAGAGGTCGTAGGTTCAAATCCTACCCCCGCTACCAAGGTAGAGGCCCGGATCCGAACAAGGATCCGGGCCTCTGTTTCTATTTTGTGCACGGAATTTGTGCACAGCGGCCAGCGACGCCTGTGAGCCTTTTGGCGTCACGTAGATTTTTAGTCATACTTTTGACTACGACTGTTCTTCCGCTGGGCGACGTCAAGTCGCACCTGTCTGAGCTCGTTGGCCGGGTGCACGACCAGCACGAGCGGGTAACCGTGACCGTTCACGGCAGGCCGTCAGCCATCCTTATCGCTCCAGAGGATCTGGAGGCGCTCGAGGAGACCTTGGCCGTCATGCGGGACGCCGCGACGATGAACCGGCTTGCCGAGTCCGATGCCGAGTTGGCCCGCGACGGTTCGCCGTGCCCTGGGCGAGGTTCTGCCGAAGGCCGTTGCGGCAGCAGCCTACGAGTTCATCACCGGGCCTCTCCTGCGAGAGCCTTACCGAGTTGGCAAGAGGCTTCTCCCGCCTATGGACGACCGTTTCAGCGCGCGGCGCGGCACCTACCGGATCATCTGCCGGATCGATGACAAGAACCGGGTAGTGACGGTGGTGGACGTCGATCACCGCCGCGACGTCTACCGATCGTAGAACCGTGGTCGGCGCGTTGCCGAATACGCCTAAATCTTGGATCAAGACGGCGCACACGCGCCGGGCGTGCGGCCGTGGCCGGCCGACCCGCGCGGCACGGCGGGCACGAGACTTAATGCCCGGTACCTCGATCAATGCGGTAATCGGCGATCCCGCTGCAGTTGCCGTCACCGCGGCCCGGATCGGCGCATCCTGCTGGAGTCCTCGGCCACTAGGCGACTAGCACCGCAGGACGCTCATCGCGTCACGGTTGAGAAGGTGGCCCGATCGGTTGCGCGCCAGCGCGGACCAGCGCGTCCCAGATCTGGCGGGTCATCTTCCTGCGCCCGATCCGCATGGGGGACAACC
>Ga0302314_10019603_pt1 | contig 11222 bp, 8 predicted proteins | sample III_Palsa_N2_3_FD_200533 | JGI IMG/M metagenome (GOLD analysis project Ga0302314, IMG submission 200533) | Peat permafrost microbial communities from Stordalen Mire near Abisko, Sweden - III_Palsa_N2_3 | ecosystem: Environmental > Terrestrial > Soil > Palsa > Peat permafrost | place: Sweden... | reverse complement strand
TGCACGAGGATCAGGTCGCAATTGCGGATCGTCGACAGGCGATGCGCGATGATGAAGGTCGTGCGGCCGGCGGTGAGGCGCTTGATGCCGTCCATCACCTGCGCCTCGGTCTCGACGTCGAGCGCCGAAGTCGGCTCGTCCAGAATCAGGATCGGGGCGTCGCGCAGCAAGGCACGGGCGATGGTCAGCCGCTGCTTCTCGCCCTCGGACAGGGTGGCGCCGGCTTCGCCGATCACCGTGTCATAGCCTTGCGGCAGCGACAGGATCAGCGGGTGGATGCTGGCGAGACGTGCCGCATTCTCGATCTCGGCAAACCGGGCATCGGGCTTGCCATAGGCGAGATTGTCGCGCACTGAAATCGGAAAAATCAGCGGCGGCTGGAGTACCATCGCGATCTGGCGGCGCAGCGATTTGAGGCTGAAATTCCGGATATCGACGCCGCCGATCGTGACGGTGCCGGAAGAAGGATCGAAAAAGCGCGGCAGCAGCCCGAGCATCGTCGTCTTCCCGGCGCCGGTCGGGCCGACGACCGCGACTTTCATGCCGGGCTCGACCCGGAGATCGATCGACTCCAGGACCGGCATCTCGGAGCGATAGCGGAAACTGACGGCGCGCCATTCGATGGCGCCGCGCGCCGCTTCCGGCGTGAGGATCCGCGACCCGTCCAGGAGGTCGGCCTCGGTATCGATGATCTCGAAGACGCGACGGGCGCCGATCCGGGCGCCGGCGATCAGGCTCCAGCTCTGCGTCAGCTGGTTGACCGGAACATAGAGCTGCGCCAGATAGGCCATGAAGACGATGAGCTGGCCGATCGACAGGGTGTGTGCCAGCACGGCGCGCGCGCCGACATAGATGACGAGGGCAGTGCCCGCCGCAATCAGCGAACTGACGACGCCGGTATAGAAGGTCTGCCAGTTGTAGAGCTTCAGCGTGAATCCGAGGCTCTTCCGGCTGGCCCCCATGAAGCGGCGGTATTCCTCTTCTTCCTTGGTGAAGGCCTGGACGACCTTCATCGATGACATCGCCCATTGCACGATCGAATAGACCCGGCTGTCGGCGTCGCGGACCTCGGTGGCGATATTGGCGATGCGGCGGTTGAACAAGGCGATCAGAACGAACAGGAAAGGGACGACGCTCATCGACAACAGGGTCAACACCGGATCGAGCGGAAACAGGATCAGCAGCATGCCCACCAGCAGCACGATCGCCGAGATGATCGGCAGCAAGCCGTTCATCAGCAGGGTCTGCACGGCGAAGCTGTCGGCCGTGATACGGAACATGATATCGCCGACCTGCTGCCGGCTGTGGAAGGCGAGCGACAGGCGCTGAAGGTGGCTGTAGAGGCGGCCCCGCAAATCATTGACCATGCCCTGGCCGACCCCGATCGCCGTGGAATTATGCAGCAGCGTCAGCGCCCCGGTGATCATCTGAACCGCCACGATGCCGACACAGGCCAGGATCAGGAGCGCGTGGCGCGACCAGCCGGCGAGCAGGGCAACGTGGATGGGTTTGGTGCCGAGGACATTGTCCATGACCACCTGCAGGGGCCATGGCTTGAGCAGCTCGAAACCGGCGATCAGGAAGACCTGGGCGAGCGCCCACAGGAAGCGCAGCCGATAGGGGCGCAGATAGGGCAGCAGCTTCCAGGCGTAGCTCGTCTTCATCGCCGCAATTTCCGCGGCACCGGGCGGTAGACGCCGAGCGGCTCCTCGGTGCGGTCGACGAGGGCGCCGGGCCGGCCGATGCCGCGGTCGACGGTGATCAGCCGGTCGTGATGTGCTTCGAGCGAGCCGCGATGGCCGATGCTGATCACGGTCGTCGCCGGCAGAGCCTTGGCAACAATGCGATAGAGCATCGCCTCCTCGGCCTCGTCGATCGCCGAGGTCGCCTCGTCGAGGAACACCCAGTCCGGCTTGATCAGCAAGATGCGGGCGAACGCCAGCCGCTGCTGCTCGCCCAGCGACAGCATCTGCGCCCAATGGGCGTCTTCGTCCAGACGATCGCCCAGGCGCGGCAATCCGACGGCGGCCAGGGCCGCCCGGGCCTCGGTCTCGCGGTCCAGGGCCGCCGCCGCGGGAAACCACAGGGCCAAGCGCAGATTGCCGATCGGCATATAGGGCCGCTGCGGCAGGAACAGCGTCGTGGCCCCGGCCGGCAGCCGGATGCGCCCGGTCGCAAACGGCCATAACCCGGCCAGGACCCGGAACAGCGTGCTCTTGCCGCTACCCGAGGGCCCCTTCAGAAGCACGGCCTCGAACGGCTTGAAGCTCAGCGTCACAGGGGCGAGCAGCGGCGCGCCATCGGGCAGAGCGACGCCGACATCGTGCAGATCGATCGTGCCATGGGCCGAGGTTTCCGAGTGCGCGCCGAGGGCCGGTGCCGTCGGGCCCTGCCGGATGGCGGCGCCGAACTCGGTCAAGCGGTCGACCGTCGCCCGCCACTCGGCGAAGGCGGTGTAGCTGCCGATGAACCAGGACAGCGCCTCGTTGACCCGCTCGAAGGCATTCGCAGTCTGGGTCAAGACCCCCAGCTGGATGGCGCCGGCGAAATAGCGGGGCGAGGCGATCACCAGGGCGAAGGTCGATGTCCCCTGGCTGAACAGCAGCTGGAACATCAGGAACTGGTTGCTGCGCAGGATGATGCGCTTGAAATTGTCGTAGAGCCGGCCGAAGCGTCCGAGCGCGATGCTGCGCTCCTGCGCCTCGCCGCCATATAGGGCGATGCCCTCGGCTTCCTCGCGCAGCCGGACGAGGGCGAAGCGGAAATCCGCCTCGGCCGCCTGCTGGCGATTGCTGAGGCGGATCAAGGGGCGGCCGATCAGATGCGCGATCACCGAGCCGAGACCGGAATAGAGCACGGCCACCCAGAACAGATAGCCCGGGACAGTGATCGCCCTGCCGCCGATCACCAGGGTCAGGCTGCCGGAGAGGTACCAGAGCAGTGCGGCAAAGGAGGCCAGCGTCGCCAGCGCGCTCAGAAATCCCACGCCGAGCGCCATCGAGCGTTCGATGAACAGGCGGATATCCTCTGAGATCCGCTGATCCGGGTTGTCGATCTGCCCCGAAAAACGCATGCGATAGAAGGCCCGATCGGCGAGCCAGCGGGTGACGTAGTCGTCGGTCAGCCAGCGGCGCCAGCGCAGCTGCAGCGTCTGATCCAGATAGACGCGCAGGACCGCGACGACGAGATAGAGCAGGATCAGCAGGGCGACGGTGACGAAGGCGCGATAGAAGCCAGACGCGTCGTGCTGTTGCAGGGCGGTGAAGAGCGTGCCGGTCGCTCGATTCTGCAGCAGATTGACGCCGACCAGCCCGAGGTTGAGGCCGATAATCACCGCCAGCAGCAGCCGCGCCGACCAGCGCTCGTCACTCGACCAGTAGCTTCTGGTCAGGCCCCACACGTCGCGCATTAGTTGTCTCAGCCCGGTCATTCCACGCTCGCTGTGGAAATAACCGGTTGGATCAGTAGTGATCGCAACAATTCAAGTCTGTTGGCGCCAATTTCGATCATCTCCAGCCACGGCATTTGGCGCTCCCTGTCGGCTGACTGTAGCAACCGGAGGTGCCGCGGCAGGAGGATCGGAAAATACCTAGGGCCGATCGCGAGAGCCCTTGCGGCTGCAAATTTCTCTAGCCGGACGTCATGACTTGGGCCGGACCGAGAAGGAGCCTCGCCCGCTTTGAGTCTGTGCAGAAATTGCCGGAGCCCGAGATCCCTTAGCGGGGCGGTCGTCCCTGGCCGCCCGCCGGCTGAAAGCCGGCACCAGCTTTCGGCCGATAGCTTCGTGCCGGCTTGCGCCGGCAGGGCGGCCACCCCACTGAAGATCGAAATAGGAGTCAGAGCGCCATCAACATCGAAAAATGCGCTCGACCGCACCCCGCCCTTCCGCCATTCAACAACGAAATTCCGTTGCGTTTCCCCTGCGCGCCCTGCAATCATCACGTGTTGTGGGTGCGTCGAACCATACTCGCGGCCCGCAGCCTGAAGAAGCTCATTCCGCGCTCTCTTTGACCCGCCGGCGCCCGCGCCGCTGCACCCTACGGGTCAAGTTGAGCCGGCCAACCGGGGTTCCGCAATGTCCAAGCCAATCTTTGATGACCTGTTCAGCTTCTCTGTTCGCCGCAACCGGCTATCCTATTTTCTTCAGATACTCGTCATTTCGCTTATACTGTTCCCGGCCATAGGCGTGCTTGTTGCCGCCGCGAGCCTGTTCGGCCCAACGGACCCGCACACGGCGCGCGGCATTGCGCAGGAAGGCATCCTTGGCCTGATCATCCTCGTGCTGATAATTCCCTACGTCATCATCCGGCTCGCCAGCAGCGTGCAACGCTGCCACGACTGCGAGTGGACCGGCTGGCTCGTTCTGCTGCTGCCCGTGCCAGGGGTCGGGTTCATCTTCGCCCTGCTGTTGCTGTTCGTCAGAGGCACCAGCGGCCCCAATCGCTTCGGCGCCGACCCGTTGCAAGATCTATCGGCCGTTTTCTAGAGCAGATCGCGATCTGCTCTAATAATCATCGACCGACATCTCGGTGATGCCGTAACCGGCCTCGGCCGGGATGCGGATGATGCCGTCGGCCACGACCGGCAGCACCGCGACCACGGGGCGCGTCCGGGCGGCGGCGAGCGTCGCTTCGACCGTCTCGCTCTGCGCCAGGACCTCGAGGTTGAGCCGGGTCGCGAAGACGACGCGCACGCGCTTTTCCGCGGCTTCGGCGAGCGCGTCCTGCGGCCGGATCCAGCGCGAGCCGATCAATTCGCGATCATCATGCAGGCCCAGCTGGCCGGCCGGCGCGCGCACGGCGTAGAAGCGGGTGTCGAAACGCTTGGGTAGGATCGCCGGCGTGATCCAGTGGGCGAAGGGCACCAGCTGCCCCGGCGCCGCGACCAGATCCTCCGCTTCCATCAGATCGGCGAAGCCGATCTCGCGCCGGTTGAGGCGATCGCGATGGCGCGCCTCGATCGGGGCCAGGGCGGCCGGTTCCAGCAGCTCGGCGTCGCCGCGCCGGCGGGCGAGCAGCATGCCGGTTTCCTCGAAGACCTCGCGGATTGCCGCAATGCGATAAGCCAGATCCTCGACGCTCTCGCCCGGCGCATGGCGCAGATCGCTGTCGCCCGGCTCGACCCCACCGCCCGGGAAGACCAGTGCCCCGGCAAGGAAGCTGCTCTTCTGGTGGCGGGTGACCATGAAGACTTCCAGCCCGGCCGTGCCGTCGCGCAGCAACAGCACGGTCGAGGCCGGAAACGGGAGGACGGGTTCCGTCACAAGCTAATAGCCCGAGAGGGAAGCATAGCGGTCGCGGTGGAACGGGGCATCGCCGAAGCTCGCCTGCGCCACCCGCGCGCGCTTCAGGAACAGGCCGATATCGTGCTCGTCGGTCATGCCGATGCCGCCATGCATCTGCACCCCTTCATTGCCGACCAGGAAGAAGGTGTCGCCGGCCTTGGCCTTGGCCATACTGGCCAGGGCCGCCACCTCGGTCGAGCCATCATCGACGGCAGCGAGGGCGGCCAGCACGGCGCTGCGCGTCAGTTCGAGTTCGCAAAACATCGCCGCGGCCCGGTGCTTCAGCGCCTGGAACGTGCCGATCAGCACGCCGAACTGCTTGCGCTCCTTGAGATAGTGCACGGTGCGCTCGAAGGCTTCGGTGCTGCTGCCGAGCATTTCGGCGGCGAGCCCGATGCGGGCGCGGTCGAGCACGGCATCGAGCAGATCGGCGCCGCCGGTCAGCACCGCATCGTCGCCGATCTCGACATGGTCGAAGCGGATGGTGGCGGCGTTGCGGTTGTCGACCATATGGGTCCGGGTCCGGGTGACACCGGCGGCGTCGCCCGGCACCAGCAGCAGTACGATCCGCGCATCGGCCGTGCGCGCCGCCACGATCAGGACATCGGCGACATGGCCGTCGAGCACGAAGCGCTTTTCGCCCGACAGGCGATAGCCCTTAGGCATGCGCTCGGCCTTGAGTTCGATGCGGTGCGGTGCGTGGTGGAAGCCTTCCTCCAGCGCCAGCGCGAAGATCCGCTCGCCCGCGGCCAGGGCCGGCAGATGCGCCTGTTTCTGCGCCTCGCTGCCGCCCAGCACCAGGGCCGAGGCGCCGATCAGCGCGGTCGAGAGCAGCGGCGTCGCGGCCAGGCTATGGCCCGCCTGCTCCAGCACCAGGCCGAGGCCGAGCAGGCCGAATTCCGAGCCGCCATAAGCCTCGGGCACGAGGAAGCCGGCCCAGCCGAGTTCGGCCATGTCGCGCCATAACGCACGCGAAAAACCCACCGGGTCGCGCCCGTCGCGCAGCCTGCGCAGCGCCGCGATCGGCGCCTTGTCCTTGAAGAATTGCTGTGCGGTATCGCGCACCAGCTGGGCATCGGAAGACAATACGAGAGCCATGGGTCCGGGCCTCAATCTGGCAGGCCAAGCACGCGCTTGGCGATGATGTTCAACTGCACTTCCGAGGTGCCGCCCTCGATCGAATTGGCCTTGGAGCGCAGCCATTGCCGCGTCGCCAGCAGCTCCTCGGGCGCAAAGCCCTCGCCCTCCCAACCCAGCGCCTGGGTGCCCTCGCAGGCCAGCACCAGTTCGAGGCGCCGCTTGTTGAGTTCGGTGCCGTAGAGCTTGAACATGGCCGAGGCCGGGCCGGGTGCCGCCCCCGATTTCGCCTCTTCGGCCGCCCGGCGCACGGTCAGGCCGAAGGCGCGGGTGTCGATCGCCTGTTGGGCGATGCGGTCGCGCAGGCTCGGATCGGCGATGCGGCCGTCGCGTTCGCCGGCATAAATCTTGGCCAGCTCGTCGAGCGAGCGGCCGTCACCGCGATTGCGCTCGCCGGTGCCGGCGATCATGCGCCGCTCATGTTCGAGCAGGCGCTTGGCGATGGTCCAGCCGTCATTGAGCTTGCCGACCAGATGATTGGCCGGGACCTGGACATTCTCGATGAGGGTCTCGCAGAACGGCGAGGCGCCGCTGATCAGCCGGATCGGCTGTGTGCGCACACCCGGATCGGCCATGTCGATCAGGATGAAGCTGATGCCCTCATGCTTCTTGGCCGTCGGATCGGTGCGCACCAGGCAGAAGATCCAATCGGCATAATTGGCGTAAGATGTCCAGACCTTGTGGCCATTGACCAGGAAATGGTCGCCCTGCAGCACCGCCCGGGTCTTGAGCCCGGCCAGATCCGAGCCGGCCTCGGGCTCGCTATAGCCCTGGCACCAGCGGATCTCGCCGCGCGCGATCTTGGGCAGGTGCTCCTGCTTCTGCGCCTCGGTGCCGTATTCCAGCAGCACGGGACCCAGCATCCAGATGCCGAAGCTCAGCAGCGGCGGCCGGCATTCCAGGCGCCGCATCTCTTCGTCGAGCACGCGCGCCTCGGCCCCGCTCAAGCCGCCGCCGCCATATTGCTTGGGCCAGGTCGGCACGGTCCAGCCGATTGAGGCGGCACGGTCGAGCCACAGCTTCGACTCGGGATTGGGATATGTGGCACGCTTGCCGCCCCAGACGGTTTCCTCTTCCGTGATCGGCGTGCGCATGCTGGGCGGGCAATTCGCCTCCAGCCAGGCCCGGGCCTGCGCCCGGAAAGCCTCGAGTTCCTGCACCGTCTTCCTCCCCAGTCCTGAAACCGTTCAATCGGTATGCACGGCTACTGTAGCGAGACTGACGCGCCGCGCCAGCGCGTTTTTGCTGGGGAGGCCGGTACGGAAAACCTATTTGTAGGCCTCGTCGATGTTCGGAACGAAGAAATCCATGCCCTCGGGCGCCGATGCGCTCGCTTCGTCCCAATAGGCCTTGGCGCTCTGGATCTTGCCCTGGTCGTTCAGCACGAAGCGGTCGATGACCCGGAGATCGAGGCCCTGGTTCAGATGCCGGACGCGCACCTGCATGGTGAAGTCCAGGATGCCCTCATTGGCGCAAGCGACAATGCGGTTGACCACGGGTGTCAGCTCGCGGGCACTGTCCTGATGGGCGAAATCCCAGAAGGCGGCGATGCCAGCATGGCCGATAAAGGCCGGCGTCCCGACCGGATCGCACCACGCCGCGTCCTCGGCGAAGATCGAGAGCAGGAGCTGCTTGTCCCCCCTCGCCCAGGCTTCGACGTATTTCTCGATCACGGCGCGCACGTCACTCGGTGTAACCGGCATGGTTTGGTCTCCTGACAGGAAATAAAGTGGGTCGGCCGCCCTGCGGTGCGATACCTACAACAGCCAGGGAATCACGGCCTTGCGCTGGGCTGGATAGTCGGGGAATTTCTCCCGATACCATTTGTGATGGGACAGCGCCCGGGGCAGTAGATTGGAGACCGTGAAGATCGCGAAAACCAGCCCGGCCGGGGTCCATGACATGATCGCCCAACCCGTCCACAGCAGGATTTCGCCGAAATAATTGGCGCCGGAGACCCAGCGAAAGGCGCCGCCGCGCGGTATGCGGTAGCCGGTAAAGCCATCGCTGCGCAGATTGATCAGGATCATGTCGGCCTGGTAGTTGATGATCCAACCAATGGCCGCGACGAGCAGGCCAAGCGCGAAACGCGGGTCGCTGAACCAGGCCGAATCCATCAAATGATCGGCGTGCCCGACGGCATAGCCATTGATAAAGCCGTTCAGCGCGTTGAACAAAATTCCGAAGATGACGGTATTGACCGGAAACCGCTTGGTGTGATCGTTCCGGCGCAACGGATAGAGGATGCCACGATAGATATAGTGAACCTGCCAAAGCCCGTAGAGCACAAGGCCCGGCTTCGAGAATGCCGAGGCCGTGCACCAATAGGTCACCGTGAACGCCCACCATTGCGGCGACTCGAAGAGCAGCCAGCCCGGCCGCGATGCCATGGCGTGCTTCTCGTCAGCGGCGGCATATCTTCCATAGGGATTGACTGTCTTGAGCGTGCTGACAAAGGTCAAAACCGACAGGCAGCCCAGAAGAATAACGCATCCCAATTGTATCGCGCCGATCACTGCCACAGCTCCCCCGATTTAGATCCTCGCCGGCCTGGATGAATAATTTCCAGTGGCCCGGGCATCGCGCCCCACTCGGTTTCTTGTTGAAAGAGACGCGGACACCGACCCCACATCGGCCCGCAGCCTACGCAGTCGGACGGGACCGGCCCATATCGCTACGTGACAAACAAGTATCATTTAGTGACGCAACGCCGGGGCGGCCGCACGAAACGTGGCGAAGATCGCCCGCAACTGCTGTATATTTCGCGGCGGAAGAATTGGCTGAGGCGGGGACAACCCGCCATCGGAGTTGGTCAGGGGGATCTTGCCCGTCACGACCGGTCCTTACATGCCCGAGCAGGCCGGCGGATTATCGGACCGCAAACCCGGCGCGATCCGGCACGCGCGCCTGCCGCTATTGGGGTCGATCGGCAGCGCCGGCGCGGCGATCTCATGCCTTTGGCTCGGATACAGGATCGGCGGCATCGCAGCCGCCGCACTTGCCGGAGCGGCAACGCTGATCATCCTGGCCGGGCTCGTCGTCATCCTGCGCCAGCACGCCGAGCTGGCGCGCCGCAGCCGGAGCGAAACGGCGCTGCAGGACGCGCAGACGCGCCTCGGCGCGCTGGTCGACAATCTGCCGGGGGTGGTGTTCCAGCGCGTCCAGGCGCCCTCGGGCAAGGCGATCTATAGCTTCTTCAGCGGCCGCCTCGACGATTATATCGGCATCACCCCGGGAGAGGCCGTCGCCAATCCGGCCCGGCTCTTGACGCGCTTCGATCGCCGGGCGGTGCGCGACTGGGTCGAGGCGCTGGCCCAGAAGCCGCAGCCGGGCGAAGCCTTTGCCCGCGAATTCGAGATCACCGATCCGGCCGGGCAGGCACGCTGGATCATGGTGGTGACGCGATCCAGACCCGGCGCCGAGGGCGGGACGATCTGGGACGGCATCGCCACCGACATCTCCGAGCTGAAGCAATGGCAACAGGAGTTGGTCGCCGCCAAGGAGCAGGCGGTGCTGGCGAGCCGCAGCAAATCCCAATTCCTGGCGGTCATGAGCCATGAGCTGCGCACGCCGCTCAACGCCGTGATCGGCTTTGCCGAAGTGCTGCAGGCCGAATTCTTCGGGCCGCTGACCGAGAAGCAGCGTGGCTATATCGGCGACATCCTGCAGAGCGGGACCCACCTGCTCAACATCATCAACGACATCCTGGATCTGGCCAAGATCGAGGCCGGGAAGTCCGAGCTGCACGAGGATATCTGTGCCGCGGCCGAGCTCATCGCCTACCAGATCGAGCTGATCCGGCCGCGCGCCCAGCTGGCCGGCCTGACCATCGGCTTCGAGCCGGAGCCGGACCTGCCGCTGCTCTATGTCGACCAGACCAAGCTCAAGCAGATGCTGCTCAACCTGCTGTCCAACGCAATCAAATTCACGCCCCCCGGCGGCCGGATCGAGGTGGCGCTACGCGCCCAGCCGGTGGCGGAGGGCCGGCCGATGCTGGCGCTGTCGATCGCCGATACCGGCGTCGGCATGGCGCCGGAGGATATCCCCAACGCGTTCGCCTCGTTCCAGCAGATCGACAACAAGCTGGCGCGCAAGCACGAGGGCGCCGGCCTCGGCCTGCCCCTGGTCAAGGCCCAGATCGAGCTGCATGGCGGCACGATCAGCATCGAGAGCGCGGTCGATATCGGCACCACCGTGACCCTGCACTTCCCGGCCTGGCGCCTGTTCCGCTCGCTCGAGGAGCTGCCGGCGGTGGCGTCGGTGGTGTAGGGATCTGGCGCGAAGCAATCGCTACGATCGCCTTCACTCCTCCTCCACTCGCGGCTACGGCATTCACACATTTCACCGTGGTATTTCTTGGCGATCCCCCTTTGCCGTCATCCCCGGGCTTGATCGCGGTAGGCGCTTACTTAAGCTTGCCCCTCGCCCGCTTGGCGGGAGAGGGAGGGGCCCGTCGCCCTTGCGACGGGAGGGTGAGGGTGGTTGCTCCGAGCGTGCCGCACGAATTCTGCACGGCCGCAGCACCCACCCTCACCCGGCTCGCTGCCGCTCGCCACCCTCTCCCGCCAAGCGGGCGAGGGTTTTCTCACCTTAAGGTAGCACCTTAAGTTAGCGCCTATGGGAACAAGCCCGGGGATCCAGGTCGAGCGGCAGCACAGAAATGCTTGAGGTGAATGCGGCGTCGGCGGCTTACCTGGTTAGCCCAGGCTGCACGACATGGAGTAGCGTCGCCGATAGGCATCCGCTACCCACCAAACAGCCGAAATGCGCTCATGGCGGGCGTTCAGGCGAGCGGCACCGT
>Ga0302314_10019602_pt1 | contig 11222 bp, 9 predicted proteins | sample III_Palsa_N2_3_FD_200533 | JGI IMG/M metagenome (GOLD analysis project Ga0302314, IMG submission 200533) | Peat permafrost microbial communities from Stordalen Mire near Abisko, Sweden - III_Palsa_N2_3 | ecosystem: Environmental > Terrestrial > Soil > Palsa > Peat permafrost | place: Sweden... | reverse complement strand
CGACCCCGGGGCCCCGGGGTCGACGGCTGAGCTGTCATTCCGCGCCGCCGCTAAATTGCATTCTGTCGGATTTGGTATGACATTGTTCAATCATGTTTTTATAACGCGTAGTGAATTATCGAATGCTGGGTGGTCATGTTTGATACTGTCTCCCCGAAACCCCCAGCATGCACGGCAGGTGGAACAGAAAAGGGGACTCTTTATATGCGAATTTTCAAGAAGGCTGCCATCTCGGCGGCCGCGGTCGGCCTGCTCGCCTTCGGGGCTGTAGCGGGAAGCGGCGGTTCCGCCTCCGCGGCCACGGGCCAGTCGCTCAACGGCTGCAACGCCACCTACGGGATCGTGCTCGGCCTCTCGGTGCTCCCGACTTGCACCGCCGGGGACAGCACGATCGCCAACCCGACGTCGATCACCATCACCCTGAACACCACTTCCCTCGGCTCGATTCTCAGCCTGCTCGGGCTGGGCGTGAAGGCGACCTGGACCCTGTCGTGCACGGTGGACGGAAGCCCGGTCACCTCTCACGGCAGCTTCCAGATCACCACCCTCTCGCAGTCCGCGTCCGATGTGATCGACCTGCAGACCGCGGTGGGCTCACCCAACCCCTCGTCCTGCACGGTTAACGATCTGACGGCGACCTCGCTGGCGTCGGTGACCGCGCTCACCCTCAACCTGATCACGATCGGCGCCAACGCGACGGCCGACACCGGCGTGCCCGGCGCGGTCTACGCCAACTATCCGTCCGACAGCGACGGCGCGCACGCCGTGGTCTGCGCCGACGACACCGGCAACGGCAACGCCGGCACCAACATCCAGGCCTACCAGTGCCTGAGCGACCTGGCCGACCAGTGGATCCAGATGGGCACCGGCCAGTTCGTGCACAACGGCGACTGCCTGACCGACACCGGCGGCTCGGTGAAGATCGAGAGGTGCATCAGCGGCCCGTCGAACAGCTCGGGCCAGATCTGGAGCGCGAGCACCAGCGGCGCGGGTGAGATGAGCAACGCCGATGGCAACGGCTGCCTCACCGCCCCGTCGTCGGGGACGATCGCCGGCGCCCCGCTGCGCATGGCCGCCTGTCGTGGCAGCGTCGGCCAGCAGTGGACCGTCCCGAACGTCACCGCTGTCTGAGGCGCGACGAGTAACCGTAGTAACCGGTTCCGGCCGAACGGCGGCCACTACCGGGAGTGAATATTCGACAGCGTCCCGCTTCCGGCTCCGGCCGGGGGCGGGACGTCTGCGTGTACGCGATTCGCGGCCCAGGTAAACACTGGATGAAGCGCGCGGCGTGGCGTTGCGGGCACCGTTCTGTGCCCTGTATAACCAGACCTTCGACGGTCCGCGGCCGCCCGGGCGGGTCGTCGAGCGGAGTGGCGGCGGGCGTTTTTTCGCGGTTATTGACAGGGGGTCGCGCGTGCCTCATCATGGGGTCTCTCGCTTCCGCAAGTCCGACCATTCCAGGCCATTACCTTAGCATCCGGATGTCGTCATGAATAAGCAACTCCGATTTGCCACGCTGAGCAAGTACCCGCCCTATCGATCGGGGCACGCAAAGCAGGCACTGTGGAACAACACGGCGCTCGCAGCGCTCACTGGCGCGGAACAGCACCAGGTCACATACTGTGGGGCCTCCGCTGATCCGGAGGACGACGCCGGTCCCGGGGTCCAGGTCCATCACGTCAAAGAAGTCCGCGGAAATCGCCGGGTGCCGGACGGGCATCTGCTGCACGCGGTCGCGGCCGAGCTTTATCGGGTCGCCATCGATCACCATATCGATGTCATAAACACCTATTATATAGATCCGCATGCGTCGCTCGCGAATAGGGCCGCCGACGCACTCGGGCTACTCGGCCGCCGGCCAATAGTTATCCACAGTATTGAGGGCAGCGATGTCCTCGATTCGGTCTGCGAGCACCTCGGCGACGGCTCCGCCGCGGTGCTGTTCGGCGACGTCCTGCGGGCGGATGTGCTCTGCACCGTCTCGGACTACACGGCGCGTGAGTTCCTGGCCGGGGCCGAGGCGATCGGCGGGGCGAGGCTGGCGGACTCGCTGGCGGCGACGATCGCGCTGCGCTACCCCGGGCTGCCGCCGGCCGCGTTCGCCCGGCCGTCGGCGGACACCCTGGCCGAGTACCGGCGGCGGACCGGGCTCAGCCAGGACTCGGTGCTGATCTCGACGATCGGCCGCCTGGAGGAGGAGAAGGGCCTCGACACGATCGTCGCGATGGCCGAGCTGTCCCTGGAGCGCCGGCTGGGCTACGAGTTCGTGATCGCGGGCACCGGCTCGCTCGCGGAGCGGCTGCTCGCTCAGGCCGAGGCGCTGCCGAACCTGACCGTCACGCCCAGCATCAGCTCCCGCGACGCCCAGTCGCTGCGCGCGGCCACCTCCGTCGGCGTCTTTCCGACCCGGGTCATCCCTGGGTTCATCGAGACGTTCTGCGTGGCCGCGCTCGAGTACCAGGCCCTCGCCGTCCCGGTGCTGGCCGGCGCCATCGGCGGGGTCCCCGAGGCGACGCCGGACAATCGCTCCCTGGTCGAATCGAACACGCCCGCCGCGCAGTGGCTGGCCAGGATCGAGGCGGTGCTCGGGAACAGGCCGGAGCGCAGCGCGACCGCGGGCGGCTTCGCGGCCAAGTTCACCAGCGCGGTCAGCGCCCGGCGGCTGGTCGACCTGGCGGAGGTCGCCGCGGACCGCCCCAACCGGGGCGAGCCGCTGAGGCCGTCCACGGCCGACGACTACCTCGCCCGCTGGCAGAAGTAGAGGTCGTTGAGCGCAACGCGACCAGCCCCGCCCGGCGATGCCAGCCGGGCGGGGCTCAGACGTTCGAGACTCGGGCGTTCGAGACTCGGGCGTCCCAGACTCGGGCGTCCGGGGCCGACCCCGGTTAGCCGAGCGCGGTTACCCGGCGCAGCACCTCGTCGCGGCCGAGCGCATCCGCGACCTGGGCCAGGTCCGGCGACTGCCTGGTCCCGGTCAGCAGCACCCGGATGACCGCCGCCGCGTCGGAAATCGAGCCCGGGTACGCGTCCGGGTTCTTCTTGTAGTCCTTCTGCTTCAGCGCGAACCCGAGCGACCCCGCCAGCGTCCGGATCTGCTCGAACCAGGCGACGTCCGGTCCCGGCGCCACGTAGGCGGCCGCGAAGCCCGCCGCGAGCTCGCGCACCAGCGACGGCGGCAGGCCGCCGAACCGCTCGTCGGCCGGGTCGGTCACCAGCTCGAAGATCGAGGGGAAGAAGAACCCGTACACCCGGCGGAACTCCGACCACTTGCGCAGGTCCTTGCGCGGGTTGTCGGTGTCCACCCGCTCAATGCGCAGCGCCCGCAGCGCCAGGTCCCGGTTCGCCCGCAGCACCCGCGCCAGGTCCTTGTCATAGGCGTCGGCCCACGGCAGCAGCCGCTCGAGGATCTGCTCACCGGACAGGGTGGCCACGAAGTCGCCGCTGACGTCGTCCAGCTTGGCCATGTCGAGCAGCGGCCCGGCCACCCCGAACTCGGCCAGCCGAAGCGGCTCGGCCAGCGCCTCGGCCAGCGGCAGCTCCGCCAGCCGCGCGTTGGCGAGGCCGCGCAGGTAGTACTGCACCGCCTCGGCCGGGTAGCCGGCGTCGATGTAGTAGTTGACGCTCGCCTCGGGGTCCCTGCGCTTGGAGAGCTTCCTGCGGCTGCTGCCGTCCTGCTTCATCAGCGGCGCCACGTGCGCGTAGCGGATCCGCGGGAAGTCGAGCGCGTCGAACAGCTGGTGGTGCAGCGGCACCGAGGAGAGCCACTCCTCGGAGCGGATCACCAGCGTGACCCGCATCAGGTGGTCGTCGACGACGTGGGCCAGATGGTACGTGGGCAGCCGGAGCACCTGGTCGCTGCTCTTCAGGATGACCACGTCGTTGCGGTTGTCGTCGAAGCTGAGCTCGCCGCGGATCGCGTCGGTGTAGCTGACCCGGTGCCCGCCGATCCCGGGCGACCTGAACCTGACCACGTACGGGTCGCCGGCGTCGAGCCGCGCCCGCACCTGCTCCTGCGGCGCGTCCCGCCAGATCGCCCAGTCGCCGTAGTACCCGGGCAGCGCGCCGACCGCCTTCTGCCGCTCCGCGATCGCCGTCAGTTCCTCCTTGGTGGCGAAGCAGGGGTACGCCCTGCCCGTCCGCATCAGCTCGCGCACGTAGCTCAGGTAGATCTCCGCGCGGGCCGACTGCGTGTACGGCCCGTACGGGCCGGCCGCGCCGAAGGCGGGGTCGGACTCGTCGGCCTGGATGCCGAAGTACGCGAACCCCGCCTCGAACTGCTCGAGCGCGCCCTCCTCGAACCGGGCCTGGTCGGTGTCCTCGATCCGCAGCAGGTACCGCCCGCCGCTGTGGGACGCGATGTCACGGTTGACGCCGGCGGTGAAGATGGCGCCGATGTGCAGCCACCCGGTCGGTGACGGCGCGAACCGGGTCACCTCCGCCCCCGCCGGAAGCGACCGCGGCGGGTACCGCTCCTCCCAGTGCGGCGGCGCCGGCAGGGTGGCCGGGAACAGGGAGTCGATTAGCTCAGCGCTCAGCATGCTCACAGCCTATCGAGGCCGGCGGAACCTCGGCCACGACGCGGGGCGCGGCGGGGGCAGCACCTGGTAATCGCGCAGTCGCGCGGTGACCGCATCGGGCAGCCAGGACCGCGGTCGCTGGTCGGCCGCGGTGGCCAGCCAGTCGAGGATGCGGTCGGCCGGCGGCCGTGCCCCCGGGTCGGGGGCGAGGCAGCCGGCCACGATCCGCGTCAGCTCGGCCGGGAGGCCGGTCAGGTCCGGATCACCGCGCGGCTCGGCCGGCCAGTCGCTCCACGGAGGCCGGCCGGTCGCCGCGAAGCACAGCGTGCAGCCGAGCAGGAACACATCCTCGGCGAAGCTGCCCGGGCCGTGGGCAAGCGCCATCCCGTTCAAGCCGAAGTCGGTCAGCATCGGCCCGTGACCGCCAAGCAGCACGTTGCCCGGGGTGACGGCGCGATGGGTGAGCCCGGCCCGGTGCAGGGTGGCGATGGCGCGGGCAAGGCCGAGCGCCGTCCACCCGACGGCAGCCGGGGGCAGCGGCCCGGTCTGCGTGACCGCGTCGGCCAGCGACGGCCCGCGGACCAGCGCGCTGACCGCCCACGGGCGGACGGCCGCCGCGTCGGAGGCGATGACGGAGGCGAGGTGCGGGTCGAGCAGCACGCTGGCGGCGAGCGCGCCCGCCGCCAGCCGGCGGCGGGTGTCGGCGTCGGCCGTCAGCGTCTGGTCGAACACCTTGACGGCGGCCCATTCCGGGGTCGGGCCGCCGCCAGGATCGAACCTGGCCCCGGCGTCCTGCCCGGCCGGCCAGGACGGGCTGGCGGGGCCGGCCGGGCCGCCGAGGTACACCTGCCCGGCCGCGCCCCCGCCGAGCCGCGCGTAGACGCGGTAGCCGCCGACGTAGGCGGGGTCGGCCGGGGTCAGCGGCAGGTAGGCGGGCTGGCTCCACTGACGGCCCGACAGCCACAGCCAGGCGGTGGCCGAGAACTCCTTGGCGACCACGTTCATGGGGCTGAACTGGCCATCGGGGATGCCCGGATAGCCAGGCCCGATCACCATCGCGTAGACGTGGTCGGACATCGCGACGGCGAGGTCGCAAGCAGGAGCGTCAGCGAGCGCCTGACGCAGCGCGGGGCTGTCGACCAGTCGGTTGATGTCGACGATGAGCTGCCCGCTGAAACCGGCCGCGTGCCGCTCGATCAGGCCCGCGCTGACCGACATCCGCATCCGGATCCGGTCGGCTGACCGGGCGTTGTCCGCGCCCAGAGCCGAGGCTAGCGACCGGATCAGGAGCGGCAGTATCACGGTCGGGTCGATGTCGACCGGCAGCACGGCGTTGATGCCGTCCCCGGTCCACCGGTGTTCGACGATCTCCGGATCGAGCTTGAGCCCGCACTCGCTGAGCGTCGCGTCGACCAGCCGCTGCAGTCGCCGCTCGACCTGCTGCTCCTGCAGCACCGTGCGCGCACCGTATCCGACCACATCGAGGGCGAATGCCATGCGCAGCCGGAACCCGTCGCCCATTCCCACACTCCCGGTTTGACAAAGCGTAGCCGGGTTGTCGCCGTAGAGAGCGGCCCCGGCGGGGGACATCTGGCAAAATTGACACTATGCGCGTCCCGCGAACCCCCCCGGCCGCCTCGGCGGCCCACGCGTCGCCCCGCAGCCTAGCGATTTCGTCCGCCGGCCCTGAGGGGTGGCCGTCGGGGAGCTTCATCGACACGCTGGCGGAGGCCGAGCGCGCGGCCCTGCTCCGGGCCGGCCCCCTCGTCCGGTTCGGGCACGACGAGGTCCTGATGCTCCAGGGCGACGTCGGCGATTGCCTCTACGTGCTGACCGATGGCAAGGTGAAGGTGCTCGTGGCGGCCGAGAGCGGTGCCGAGACGATGCTGGCGATCAGGTCGCGGGGTGATCTCGTGGGCGAATTCACGCTGCTCGACTCCAAGCCGAGGACGGCGACGGCCCGCGCGATCGGCCCGGTGACGGCCCGCCGGGTCAGCCGGGCCGACTTCGCCGACTTCATCGCCGACTTCCCGGCCGCCGAGGACCGTGTCGTCAGGTACGTGCTCGGCAAGATGCGCGAGTCCACCGCGCGGCACGCGGCCGAGCGGGTCTGGGGGGCACGAGAGCGGCTGGCCCAGGAGCTCTACGACCTCGCCCGGGAGTACGGGGTGGCGGGATCGGGCGGGGTGGTGCGAATCCCGATCACCCAGTCCGAGCTCGGCCAGCTGGCTGGCGTCGCGGTGTCCACCACCGAGCGGGTACTCAAGGAGTTCCGCGTGCTCGGCATCATCGCGACCAGGTACGGCGCGACCGAGATCAGGAAGATGGCCGCCCTCGAGATGATCAGGTTCTCGGAAGAAAGCGCCCAGAACCCCTAGCGGTATGGGGTGTCGCGGCCGCCCGCCCGCTAGGGTCGGTGCCGGAGATGCTTCTTGCGGAGGGGCGTCTAGAGCGGCCGGCCAGGGGTGGTTACCGGTCGCTCTTCCCTTTTCTGGCCAAGTTTTCTGGCTAAGATGGATGGACGAAGGGGAGTAGCTCCCTCGCCGGAACGCCGACAATCGCGGTTCGGTGGTCGGATGGGTCGTCCGGCCAGCTGAACCCGGTGTCCGGGGGTCGCGCAGCGACCTGAGCGAGACTTTCGGCCGACAGTCATGTCTTCACGCCATGCTGCCGCGCCGGGGTCTGCGGCCAGCCGCTGAGAGCCGGTGCGGCCCGATCGACGGAGCCCCCTGGCAATGACCCCGAGTCTGAGCACGGCGGCGGCCACCTTCCTGGCCGTCCTCCCGGCCGAGCTCCCCGACAAGACGATCCTGGCCTGCCTGATCCTGTCCAGCCGGTACCGGCCCTGGCACGTGTTCTCCGGTGCCGCCGCCGCCTTCCTGGCCCAGGTGACGATCGGCGTCGCCGCCGGCGGGGCGATCAGCCTGCTCCCGCACCGGCCGGTCGCGGGGGCGGCCGCCGCGGTGTTCGCCGTCAGCGCCTTCCTGCTCTGGCGGCACAAGGAGGAGAAGAATCCCGACGCCGACGAGGAAGGCGGCCAAGACGGCGTGCGGGCCGCCTTCTGGCCGGTGTTCGGCACCTCGTTCGCGGTGGTGTTCCTGGCCGAGTTCGGCGACCTGACCCAGTTCATGACCGTCAGCCTGGCCGCGCGGTTCCATGATCCGATCGCGGTCGGGGTCGGCGCGACGCTGGCGCTGTGGACCGCGGCCGCGATCGCGGTGCTGGCCGGCTGGCGGCTGCTCAAGCTGATTCCGATGCGGTGGCTGACCAGGGGCGCGGCGGTCATCATGCTCGTCCTCGCGGGCACCAGCCTCTATTCGGCGCTCCGTTAGAACCCGAGCGTAAGAGTCAGCGCGAAGGCATTCCGGCGCAGGATAAGATTTTTTAATGCTTGACATCCGCAGGCTGCGTATGCTGCACGAGTTCGCGGCGCGAGGCTCCATTGCGCGGACCGCGGACGCCCTCGGCTACACCCCGAGCGCCGTCTCACAGCAGCTCGCCGTGCTCGAGAAGGAAGCGGGCACCGCGCTTCTCGACCGGACCGCCCGGTCCGCCGGCCTCACCGACGCGGGCAGGCGGCTCGCGCTGCACGCCGAGCTCATCCTGGCGATGGTGGAGAAGGCCGAGTCCGAGCTGTCGGCCCAGGCCGCGCAGCCGAGCGGACGGGTCGTGGTGACCGCGTTCCCGTCGGCGGCGGTGGCGTTCGCCCCGGCCCTGGCCAACTCGCTCAAGGAGCATCCGCAGCTCACGCTGCTGCTGCGCGAGGCCGACCCGGTCGAGGGGCTCAAACTGGCGAGGTCAGGCGAGGTCGAGGTGGCGATCGTCGATGACTGGACCGGCCGGATGTCGGCCGACCTGGAGTCGGTCGACGCCAACCACCGCGTGCTCACCTACTATCACCTCGTCCGGGACCCGCTGGTGCTGGTGGTGGGGAGCGAGCATCCGGCCGCCGACTTCAGCAGCCCGGTCGACCTGCGGGCGCTGCGGAACGAGCCCTGGCTCGCCGCCCCGTCCGGCGAGCCGTCCCGCCAGGCGACTGATCGGCTGCTGGCCGCGGTGGGGCTGACCCCGCCGGTCCCGTCCGAGTTCGAGGGCCTCGGCACCGTCGCCAACCTGGTCGCCCGCGGCCTCGGCATCGCGATCATGCCGAGGCTGGCCGTGGGCGCGTACGAGAGCCAGGTGGTCGTGCGCGACCTGCCGGCCGGCCTCGACCTGTCCCGTGACGTGTTCGCGGTCGCGCGCACGGCGTCGGTCGGCCGCCCGTCGGTGGCGGTGATCGTCAACGCGCTGCGCGGCGCCGCGCACGCGATGACCCGCCCCGGGGCGGGCGAAGCGGCCCGGCCGGCCAGGGCCAAGTGAGCCTGACGATAGGTTGACACCCGTGGACCACGAACTCGACCTGCACCTCGACGGCCCCGAGCTGACCGCCGCGCTGACCGACATCGCCTCCGTCAGCGGCGAGGAGGGTCCCCTCGCGGACGCGATCGAACGCGAACTCAGGCGCCTGCCGCAGCTGGCGGTGACCCGGCACGGCAACACGCTCGTGGCCCGGACCGGGCTCGGGAGAAAAGAGCGGGTGGTGCTGGCCGGTCATCTCGACACCGTGCCGCATGCAGCCAACTTTCCGTCTTTTTTCGATGTCGAACGGTCCCGGCTGACTGGGGTGGGCACATCGGACATGAAGGCCGGGGTGGCGGTCCAGCTCCGTCTCGCCGCGACCCTGGACGCGCCGTCGCGCGACGTGACCTACGTGTTCTACGAGTGCGAGGAGGTCGCGGCCGAGCGCAACGGCCTGTTCCTGCTCTCCCGCAACGCCCCCGAGCTCCTCGACGGCCAGTTCGCGGTGCTGCTCGAGCCCAGCGGCGGGGTGGTCGAGGGCGGCTGCCAGGGCACCCTGCGGGCCGCGATCACGGTGGCGGGCGCGCGGGCGCACACCGCCAGGTCGTGGATGGGGCGCAACGCGATCCACGAGGCCGTTCCGATCCTGCAGATCCTGCGCGACTGGGAGCCGCGGCGGCCGGACGTCGACGGCCTCGAGTACCACGAGGGGCTGAACGCGGTCGCGATCTCCGGCGGCGTCGCCGGCAACGTGGTACCGGACGAGTGCGTGGTCACGGTCAACTACCGCTTCGCCCCCGACCGCTCCGCGGCCGAGGCGGAGACGTACATCCGCGATCTGTTCTCGAGCTGGCCGGTGGAGATCCTGGACGTCGCCCCGGGCGCGCGCCCCGGGCTCACCGCCCCGCCCGCGGCCGCGTTCGTCGCCGCGGTGGGCGGCACACCGCGGGCCAAGCTCGGCTGGACCGACGTGGCCCGCTTCGCCGAGCGTGGCATCCCCGCCGTCAACTACGGCCCCGGCATCTCAGAGATCGCCCACACCCCGGGCGAGTACGTCGAAACGGCCCAGATCGTCGCGGCCGAAGACCGCCTGCGCGCCTGGCTCACGAACTAAACAGGAAATGCGTATGGCGCCTCCGTCAGGGGGGGACGACGGAAACGCCATACGCGGTCTGTGGTTACCTGGCCGCTACCTGGCCCACTCGGTGAGGGTGACGGTGGTGGTGTGCTTGGCGCCCGACTGGCTGACGTAGGCGATCGAGAGCTGGCTGCCGGGACGGGCGTTCGCCATCTGGTTGGTCAGGCCGGCCGCGTTGCTGACCGAGGTGCCGTTGACCGAGGTGATCACGTCACCGCCGGCCAGGCCGGCCGATTGCGCGGGCGCCCCCGGGATGACGTCGCAGACCAGCGCGCCCGAGCTGGCCGCCGGGGTGAACAGGTTCCCCCCGGTCTCACTGGTCCCGCACTCGCTCGGCTTGGCCGCGTCGCCGACGTTGACGCCGATGAAGCCGGACAGGCCGATGTGCACGGTGGTCGAGGCCTTCCCGGCGTTGATCTCGTCGGCGATGGAGATGGCCTCGTTGATCGGGATCGCGTAGCCCTGGGTGGCCGCCGTGCCGTCGGCGCCCTCGCTAGTGGCGGGGCCGGCCGCGGTGTCCATGCCGACGACCTGGCCGCTGCCGTTGACGAGGGGGCCGCCGGAGTCGCCCTCCTGGATCGGCGCGTCGGTCTCGAGCATGCCGTGCAGGTCCTCGGTCGTGTTGGCGCCCTGGTCGCTGGCCTTGATCGACTGGTTGAGCGCCTGGATGGTCCCCTGCGCGGTCGACGGCAGACCGCCCTTGCCGCCGGCGTTGCCGAGCGCGAGCACTGCCTCGCCGACCTTGGCCTCGCTCGAGTTGGAGAGGCTGACCGTCTTCAGGCCGGACGCGCCGACAAGCTGCAGCAGCGCCACGTCGTCGGTCGAGTTGTAGCCGATGACCTTGGCGGTGTAGGTCCGGCCGGAGGTCACGATCTCGGCCGAGACGCTGGTCGACTGGTCGATCACGTGGTTGTTGGTCAGCACCAGGCCGGTCGACGAGATGACCATGCCGGTCCCCTCGGCGGTGGCGCCGCTGTACTTCAGGTCAGAGGTCACGTCGACCAGGCCGGGGTCGACCTTGGCGGCGAGCGCGCTCGCGTTCAGGGACCCGGTGCCGCTGTTGTTGCCGCTTCCGCCCGAGTCGCCGTTGCCGGTGGAGGGGAAGCCGCCGAAGCCGCTGCCGCCGAACGGGTTGGTCTCGGTGCCGCTTCCGCCGGTGCCGCCGCTACCGCCGGTGCCGGTGCCGGGATTGGCGGCCGGGGGGAGCGCGGAGGAGGAGGAGGTGGTGT
>Ga0302314_10019600_pt1 | contig 11223 bp, 9 predicted proteins | sample III_Palsa_N2_3_FD_200533 | JGI IMG/M metagenome (GOLD analysis project Ga0302314, IMG submission 200533) | Peat permafrost microbial communities from Stordalen Mire near Abisko, Sweden - III_Palsa_N2_3 | ecosystem: Environmental > Terrestrial > Soil > Palsa > Peat permafrost | place: Sweden... | reverse complement strand
ATCGAGGTCATGCTGCCGGAAGTCGTAGGCACCGAAGGCGCGGCCGAGGAAGCCCAGCTTGCGGTCGAAGTCGTTGTCTTCCTCGTAGATCTCCCGCGAACGGGCCTGGGCAGCCTCGTCGGTCTCCGCGACCACCGGGGCGCCGTTAGGGATAATGACGATGTGGTCGGGGTTGCGCCCGAGGGCTGCGGCGCGCGCCTTGACGTCCGCGTAGTGCTCACGGGCGGACTCGAAGGACTGGCCGGGGGCGAAGATCCCCTCGGCGATGTGCGCGGCCAGCGGGTGCAGTTTGCTCCGGTCAAGGAACACCCCGGCCTCGACGTCGGCGGGGAAGGCGTCGTCTTCGTAGGAGTCCCACAACCCCCGCGCGACCTCGACGAACTCCTGGGCGCGCCCGTACCTGGTGGCGTAGTCCAGGTGCTCGTCCAGGCCGAAGTTCTTCGAGACCTGCGAGTCGAAGCTGGTGACGACGTTCCAGCCCGCGCGGCCGTGGCTGATGTGGTCCAGCGAGGCGACGCGCCGCGCCAGGTTGAACGGGGAGTTGTAGGTCGAGCTCGCCGTGGCGACCAGGCCGATGTTCTTCGTGTGCGTCGCGACGGCCGACAGCAGCGTCAGCGGCTCCAGCCGGTTCAGGTAGTGGGGCGGGTAATCGGCGTTGATGAACTGACTGTCGACGATGAAGAACGCATCGAAGAGCCCCCGCTCGGCGAGCTTGGCCAAGTCGATGTAGTAGTCGATGTCGACGCTGGCGTTCTTCGCGACGCGGGCGTCCTTCCACAGCCCATCAGAACCAGGGCCGCCGACACCGTAGGGGTGCAGGCCGAAGTGAAGCTGGCGGGTCATCTGCTCTCCTTTTCAACAATTCCTAAGTTTGTCGGTCGGAATAATGGATGTCCAACGACGGTTGGCGATGATGACCGATCAGCAGCAGCAATGAATGCCTAATAGTCCGGGTGGTGGACGTGAATCGGATCTTGGACATGGCACCGTTGCGCAGCTTTGTCGCGGTCGCTGAGAACGGCGGCTTCATGCGCGCCGCCGCCGTCCTTCATCTGAGCCAGGCGGCGATCAGCCAGCACGTGCGACGGCTGGAGTCCGCGGTCGGGCGTCCGCTGGTCGAGCGCTCCGGCCGTGGCTCGAAGTTCACCAAGGACGGCGAGCAACTGCTCGAGTACGCTCGGCGCATCCTCGCCCTCCACGATGACGCCCTGCACAGCTTCGGGATGGAGACGCCCGAGACGGTGGTGATCGGCTCCACCGAGCACGCCGCCGCGCAGCTGCTGCCCGCGTTGTCGGTCGAGCTGGAACAGCTGCTGGCTGACTACCAGGTCCGGCTCCGTATCGACCGGGGCACGCAACTGCGCGAGGGGCTGGCGGCAGGCCGCGTGGACGTGGCGCTGCTGCTGGGACCGGCCGCCGACCCGCGCGGTGTCCGCGTCGGCGAGTTGGAACTGACCTGGTATTCCGCGCCGGGGTGGCGACCACCGACAGACCGACCAATGCCGCTAGTCGCCTTCGACGAGCCCTGCGTACTGCGCACCCGCGCACTGGAGACCTTGGCCGCGTACGGCATCTCCTCGACCGTATCGGCCGAGGCGCCACAGCTTGCCGGGGTACAGGCCGCCGTCGCCGCGGGCGCCGGCGTGGCGCTGATGGCGACCCTCGGTCAGACTCCTGCGGGGCTCTTCCCTCGCTATGACCTACCGCGAGCGGTGCCGCTCGAACTCACTGTGTGTTCGCGCCAGGGCTTGGCCGCGCAGCTAGTAAAGTGCGTCGCCGACGCCGTCCGCCGGCTGATCACCGAGCCCGACGATCAACTGGACGGAGCCGACCGGCCACTCGCCTGCTGAGGAGCCTGACCCGCGTCGGGTCGACACCGCTCCCGGCGATGATCAGGGAAAGATGTTCCCGAGTGTGCCGCCGCCGACGTCGATCGTGCTCCCGTTGATGGCCACGCTGCGCGGTGAGGCCAGGAATGCGACCACCGCCGCCACTTCGTCGGCCGTCACCAGCCGCCGGAGGCTGACCCGCCCGGCCATCTTGTTCAGGGCCTCGGCGCGTTCGTCGGCGGTCTGTCCGTCGAGTCTTTCTAGCAGTCGCTCGGTTACGGTGGGACCCGGTTGCACCGTGTTGGCGTTGATACCCAGCCCGCCGTTCTCGTCCGCAATGTTCTTGGACAGCGTCCGCACCGAAGAGTTGCGAATGGTCGAGGCGAGCGAGCCCACGTACAGGGCGGACTGCCCGCCGATGCTGATGATCCGCCCCCACCGCTGATCGATCATGGGGGGCAGCACCGCCCGGGCAACGCGCAGGTAGCTGAGCACCTTGTCGTCGAAGCCCGCCGCCACCGCCTCGGGCGTCGAGTCGAGGGTGCTAGTCGGCCCGGCGATGATCGTCGTGGCATTGTTCACGAGAATGTCGATCCCGCCCAGCGAGGCAACGGTGTCAGCGACCAGCGCGGCCACCGAGTCGGCGGAGGCGGTGTCGACAACGTGCGCTTCGACCGTTCCACCGGTCGAGTTCCGCAGCTCCTGCGCCGTCTTCGCGAGCCCGTCCGCATCACGGGAGGCGATCACCACGTGCGCCCCCTCGGCGGCGAGAGCGGCGGCGATGGCCCGGCCGATGCCACGGCGCCCCCCGGTCACGATGGCGCGCTTCGACGTGAGCTCAAGGTCCATGCCCCGTCCTCCCTGGTCGGCCAGCCCTGGTCGGCCAGCACGATGTCCGGCCCGGTATTCAGCGGTTGAAGACCGGCAGTTGCTCGCCGGCCTCGATCGCGACCGTCACGGTGTTCTGCGCAGGCGTCAGCGGGCACGGCGCGAACTCGGTGTACGGGCGCTGCAGGTTCTGGGTGTAGTTGAAGTCCAGCGTCAGCGGGCCCGCCTCGGCGGGGAACGTGACCGGCAACGACCGGCCCTTGGGATCGGTGGTCAGGCCGCTCGTCCCGTCTTTGAACAGGACGGTGCCCGGGCCGGCCACGCCGGCTTGCTGACCGTCGCGGGCGATGACGAGCAGACGCTGCTCGGCGCCGTCGAGCGTGAACACGACCTCGCCGACGGCGAGATGGGTGTGGACGATGTCGCCGATCGTGGCGTCGATCGGCGTGGGCCGGACGCAGCCGTAGGGAAGGAACTGTCCTTCGACGATCCACCGCGCGTCCAGATCGTAGGCCGGGGTGTGGTCGTAGGCGTCGATCAGCAGGCGGCCGAAGGCGGGGTCGATGGGGCGGAGCAGGTCCTGGCCGCCCCGTTTGGATAGCTCAAGGATCACGTCGCCCGCGTAGGCGGCCCGGCGGAACTCCCGCTCCGCCACCGGCGCGAACTGGTGGGAACCGGTGACGGCCTGCCCCTCCACGAGTAGCTTTTCAGTCTCGAAGAGCTGCACCTGCGGTCCGTCGGCGCCGGTGCTCCAGCGCCCCGGGATGCCCTCGAAGCTTGCCGGAGCTGCGCCCAGCTTGTGGAAGCCGGCGTAGGACAGGAAGCCGTAGGGGTCGCGACGTTGCCGCTCTTTGGCCTCCCGGGCGGCCTTCCAGTTGTCAACGTACGAGGCGGAAGCCACCGAGGTGAGAGTCGGGCTCATAGACCACAGCATGCGGCTTGCCCAACGGGATGTCTAACGACGATTCTCTATCAGCCCCATCGTCAAAGGTGATGGGTGCCGCGGAGCCAGCCGGCGTACAGCGCGGCATAGCGGCCGCCGGCCGCGACCAGCTCGTCGTGCGTGCCCAGTTCGCTGATGCCGCCGTCGGCGACGATCGCGATCCGGTCGGCGCCGGTGATCGTCGAGAGCCGGTGCGCGATCACGATCGTGGTCCGATCCGCCAGCAACTCGGAAAGGGCGCGGGTGGCGACCAGTTCTGTGCCCGGGTCGAGGTCGGAGGTGGCCTCGTCGAGGATGAGCACGTCGCTGTCCACCAGGGCTGCCCGCGCCAACGCCACTAGCTGCCGCTGCCCCGAGGAGAGCAGGTCACCGCCGGGTCCCGCGGGACTGTCAAGCCCGGACGGCAGGGCGCCGAAGACATGGCCCACACCGATGCGCTCCACCGCGCGGGCCACCTCGTCGTCGGTCGCGTCGGGGCGGGCGATCCGAATGTTGTCACGCACCGACAGATCGCTCAGGTGCCCCTCCTGGGTCACCATCACGATGCGGCGCCGCAAGCCGGCCAAGCTGAGTTCGCGCAGATCGACCCCGCCGTAGGTCACCGTCCCGGCGGTCGGGTCGTAGAACCGGGCGGCGAGTTTAGCGAGGGTGGTCTTGCCGGCGCCGGTGGGTCCCACCAGCGCGAGGGTCTCCCCCGGCCTGATCGCCACGCTGACACCGTCGAGGACGGCGCTCTCCGCGCCGTCGTAGCGGAAGCGGACGCCGTGCAGCTCCAGAGTCCGGCCAGCGGGGGCCTCGGCGTCCCCCACGGGAAGATCCGTCGGGGTGTCCAGCACGGCGAACTCCTTGCGCAGGGCGGCGCCGGCGGACTGCGCCTGGTTGAAGAGCATCCCCAGCGACTGGATCGGATCGGTGGTGAGCTGGAGATAAAGCGATGTTCTCGAAGCGGACCTCCCCTCGCACCGCACCGAGCGGCACCGGATGCGGCGGATCGGTAATAGCGGGCTCCACGGAGACGATTTCACCGATGAGGGTCGCGCTGACGAGCGCACGCTGCAGTTGGGCGATCGTCGTGCCGACCATCCGCAGCGGGTTGCTCAGCAACAGGATGTAGGCGTTCGCCTGGACCAGGGCACCGACCGTGATCGCGCCCTGCTCCACCAGGGTCGAGCCGTACCAGAGCGTGCCCACGAGCCCGATGGTCGGCAGGAAATCGAAGAAAGGAAGGTGGGAGGCACGCAACCGGGCCAGCCCCATGGTGGCGTCGAAGACCCGGGTCGTCCTGGCTTGCAGTGCCGCCAGGGCGGCCTGCTCCGCGCCGAGGCCCTTGATCGAGGCCATGCCGGTGAACGCCTCGCCGACCTCGGCCGACGTCGCCGCCAGTTCCCGCTGGACGGCCTGCGACTGCGGGCCGAGGCGCCCGGTGAATCGCACCGAGACCACCAGGATGAGAACACTGGGGCTCAGGCTCACCAGCATGAGCGGGACGCTGACCAGAGAAAGCAGTGCGATCGCGCCAAGCAGCATCACCAGCCCGGAGAAGAGCAGCGGGATCATGATGAACGGCTGCTGGATCTGGAGCAGGTCGGAGCTGGTACGCGAGACGAGGACACCGCTGGCGACCTCCGCGTGAAAGCCCAGGTGCAGGCGGTAGGCGTGCCGCACCAGCCGGGCGCGGATGTCCCGCTCGACCAGAAATCCCAGGCGCTGCGCCCACCACCGGCGCAGCGCGGCCGCGAATGCCCCGGCCGCGCCGACCGCGGCGATGACGAGACTGTCGCCGATCACCGAGCCGATGCGGTCATCGGCGATGCCGGTGTTGATCGTGTGGGCGATCAGAGCGGGGACTGCCAGCTTGCCTGCGCTCCACAGAACTCCCGCCGCCAGCCCCAGCGCGCCGATGCGCCGGTGCGGCCGGACAGCGAGCCGAAGGACTTCCCACCCCAGCCGGCGGGGGTTCGGACGCTGCGCGAGCCCGGACTCCCGACCTGGGGAGCTCATGCGGTCTCGGCTGCCAGCTCCGCCCGGAGCCGAGCGCGGACCTTCCGGTCGATGGGCGTGCCGCGCAGCGTGGGCGCGGAGCCGACCAGCAAGCGCGTGTACGGATGCTGCGGGTCATTGACAAGCTCGGATGTCGGCCGGTACTCGACGATCCGCCCCTGGTAGAGCACCGCGGTCCGGTCACAGATCCCCGCGACCGAGCCGAGGTCATGGGATATGTAGAGCTGGGCGATGCCCTCGTCACGGAGTTCGGCGAACCCGCCGAGCACCTGGACCCGGTTGGCCGCATCGAGGGCGCTGACCGGCTCGTCGAGGATGAGCAGCTTCGGCTCGGTCACCAGCGACCGCGCGACGGCGGCCCGCTGCCGCTGCCCGCCGGAGATCTCGCCGGGGAACCGCGTCAGCAGCGCCTCGTCCAGCCGCACCTTGGTCGCGTACTCCTTGACGCGACGATCGATCTCGGCGCGGGAACCGGCGCGGGCGATGCGCAGCGGCTCCGCGATCGAGTCGCCGATCAGCACGTCCGCGTCCAGCGAACGCAACGGGTCCTGGAAGACGTACTGCGCGACACCGCGCCGCCGGAAACCGCGCCACTGCTTGCCGCCGAACGTGGTCACCTCATGGCCGACGACCGTGATCCGCCCGGCCGCGACCGGGGCCAATCCAAGGACCGCGCGGGCGACCGTCGACTTGCCAGAACCGCTTTCCCCGATCAGCCCGACGATCTCGCCGGCGCGGACCTGAAGCGAGACGCCGAAGAGGATCTGCCGTTTGTTGCGCCGCTTTCCGTAGTGGACGTCGATGGCGTCGATGTCGAGCAAGGGCGCTGGGTCAGGCAACGGGTGGTCAAACAAGGGAGGTCTCCCCCAGGTCGGAGTTGAGGAACCGGTCGAGACCGAAGCGCTCGTGCTCGGTGATCAGCAGTTGCGTGTACTCATGCTGCGGGTGGTGCAGGACCTGGCGGGCTGGGCCGTGCTCGATCACGGCGCCGGACCGCATCACCAGTACCTCGTCGCTGAGCTGCGCGATGACCGCCAGGTCGTGGGAGATGACCACGAGCGACAGCCCCTGGGTTTCCTGCAGCTCCTGCAGCAGGTCGAGGATCTCGGACTGCACGGTCACGTCCAAGGCGGTCGTCGCTTCGTCGGCGATGAGGACGTCAGGGCCGAGGGCGATCGCGGCGGCGATGAGGACGCGCTGCAGCATCCCGCCGGAGAGTTCATGGACGTACTGCTCGTAGATCAGGTGTGGTTCGCGCAGGTGGACCGCTTCGAACAGACGCAGGGTCTCGGCCTTTGCCGCCCGGCGGGACAGCTTCTTCTTGACCCGCAGCACCTCGGAGACCTGCCGTCCCAGCCAGATCGACGGATTCAGGTACGAGCCTGGGTCCTGGAACACAGCCGAGATGGAGTTGCCCCGGATGTCCAGCCAGTCCTGCTTGCTGAAGTCCGCCGTGTCCCGTCCCAGGATCACGACCGTGCCGCTGGTCTCCTTCAGGGATTTGGGCAGGATGCCGAGCACGGCCCGGATCGTGAGCGTCTTGCCGCTGCCGGACTCCCCGACGATGCCCAGCGCCTGGCCGCGTCGCACCGAGAAGCCCATATCCTCCACCAGCTCGGCCTTGTCGATGCTGTTCACGATCTGCAGGTCACGCACGTCGAGCACGACCTCCGGCTGATCGGCGGGAACCCGTGCAGCCGGCGCTGTGACGTCAGCGGTGCTGCCCGAGGCGGGCGCGGAGTTCGCAGTGACCGACGACGCAGGCGCCGGGGAGTTGCCGCGCTCAAGGCGCGCGGCCTTCTTGTCCGCCTTCTTGTCCGCCTTCTTGTCCGCCTTCTTCGCCGCCTGTGCGCTGAGCAGCTGACGACCCGATTCGCCGGCGGTGTCCCGCACCGCGTCGGCGAAGAGGTTGCAGGCGAGCACCGCGATGAGGATCAGGACGATCGGCACGATTGGCGCCCACGGTTGCAGCGCAATGTATTCGAGATCGGTGGCCAGCAGGCCACCCCACGTCGCCCGGGGCGGACTCACACCGATACCCAAGAACGTCAACGAAGAAATGACGACGAGCCCAAGACCGATGGTGGTCGACAGCGAGATCGCGATCGGTGGAGCGACCTTGGTCCAGACGTGCTTGCGCACGACCCACCACGTGGAGGCGCCGGAGAGGGTTGCCGCCTCGACGAACTGCGAGTTCGCCACGGACAGGGTGGCCGAGCGCGAGACTCGGTAGAAGACGGGCGCCAGCAGGAAGCCCACGGCGAACAGCGCCTGGAAGACGCCGTTGCCCAGCAACGCGGTCATCGCCACGGCGAAGACGAGGAACGGCAGCGCGATCAAGGTGTCGATGACGCGCAGCGTGACCCACTCGAAAACCCGCCCTAGGTAGACGGAGAGCACGCCGGGCAGTGCGCCGAACAACAGCGCGATGGCCGCGACGAGCAGCGCGCCGAGGACGCTCAGCCCCGCGCCGGCGAGCACTCGCGAGAGCACGTCCCGGCCGATGTAGTCGGTGCCGAGCAGGAACTGCGCGCTTGGACCCGTTAGCTGGGGGCCGACCGTGTCATCCGGGTTGTACGGCGACAGCAGCGAGCCGAAGACCGCAAGGAACAAGATGAGTGACAGCGCCGCGATCGCGATGCGCCCACTGGCCAGCCGCCATACGTTCTTGATCATGATCAGAGCCCCCGAGAAGCCGACGACGGGATGAGCCGCGCCAGGATGACGTTGACCACCAGGTTGAAGATCACGACCAGCAGCACCGAGATGACCAGGACCGCCTGCACCGCCGGCACGTCACCCTTGATGGCTGACTGGCTGGCGAACTGGCCGTAGCCGGAGAGCTGGAAGATGGCCTCGGTGACGACCGCGCCGCCCAGCAGGTTCGGGAACTTCAGACCCAGGATCGCGACCGCCGGGCCGATGCCGTTGCGCAGCACGTGCACGAAGAAGACCCGGCGTCCGCTCAGGCCGCGGACGATAGCGCCGGTCACGTAGTTCTGGCGGCTGGCGGTCGCCAACCCGACCCGCAGCTGGCGGGCGACGTCCGCGATCGTGTCGAAGCTCAGCGCGATCGCAGGCAGGATGATGTGGCTGAGCCATGACCCGAAGCCAGCCGACAGCGGCATGAAGCCGGAGGAGGGCAGCCAGCGTAGCCAGACGGCGAACACGTCGATGAGCAGGATGCCGACGATGAACGGCGGCAGCACCGAGATCGTCGAGGTGAAGACCGTGATGACGCGGTCGACCCAGGTGGACTGGAAGCGCACGGCCAGCGCCCCGATGCCGAAGCCGAAGACGACGCCGAGTAGTAGTGCCACGCCTGCGGCGGAGATGGAGATAATCGCGCGGCTGGCGAGTAGCTGGCTGACCGGAAAGTTGTTCACCCAGCTGTTGCCGAAGTTGCCGGTCAGAACGTGACCGAGCCAGCTGAAGTACTGCACGAAGAAGGGTCGGTTCAAACCCCACTGCTGGTCGAGTGCCTTGATGGCAGCCGGCGTCGCGCCCTCCCCGAGCTGCAGGTAGGCCGGGGTCAGCCCGCTGATCGCGCCGAGCATGTAGGTGAACAGCGACCCGAGCAGGAATACCGGGATCAGCGCCGTCAGGATCCGCCCGATCGCGGCGAGCAGGCGCCTCATCCGCAAGCCAACGACGGAGACGCGGGAATCCTTCTTCGCGCGGCCGGCGGCCGGGGCGGCGGGGGTCAGGGTGGCCGTCATGCTCGGTCAGCTCCGGGGGCCTCGCTGCGCACCCGCAGTGCGTCCGGAACTCGTCGGACCCGGGGGTAGACCTCGGTGGCGATCACGGCCAGAGACTCGCGGAACTGCGGTGTCCCTGAGGGGTAGAACGGCGTGTTGAACAGGTAATTGGTCGAGCGGTTGACCGCGTTGTCGTTGTTCAGTCCTTCGACAACGTCGTCGACCGGGCCGAAGTACACGTCGAACTTGCGCAGGTGCGCCTCGACCGAGCCCGGATCGAGGCTCTCCGGCTTGAACGGGGTGTCCTGGTCGATGGAGGCATAGTGATCGACGGCGATCTGGACCGCATCGGCACGCGAGTCTGCCAACAGCAGTGAACGGGAGACACCGATGCGCGGCTCGGAGTGGGCGTGGTCGAAATTGCGCAGGTAGCTGTCGATCACCAGCGATTGGACATCTCCGGCGACACCGTCCGGCACCGTGCGGAAGAGCATCAGGCCGTCGCCGGCGGCACCGGCGGCGTTTGCCGTCGCGTGATCCCCCGTCGCCTGCCAGATGCGGTCGAGCAGTGTCCCCGCCGGCGGGTAGAGGCTGACGCGATGGTCACCCAGGTCGAGCCGGCCGCCCAGCGCGTTCTTGAGCGCCTCGATCGACTTGGCGAAGAGCGCGTTGCGGTCACCCTCATTCAGGCCGAAGGCGCTGTAAGCGTCGGTCGAGCCGCGCGGGTTGCCCTTGCCCACGCCGAGCTCGAGCCGGTCGTGGGTAAGGACGTTCACCAGCGCGGCGCTCTCGGCCAGGCGCAGCGGGACGTCGAAGGCCAGGGGAATGACGGCCGTGCCCAAGGCGATGCGGCTGACGCGCTGCGTCACCGCCGCCAGGAACGGCAGCGCCGTGGGGATACCGAAGTTGGAACTGAAGTGGGCCTCGGCGATCCACGCGTAGCCGTACCCGAGCGCCTCGGCCAGCTCGATCGACTCGAAGGCGTCGACATACGTCTGGTACGGGTTCGCCGTCGCGGGTGTCGCCAGGAAGATCGACAGGTCACCACCCGATGCCAGAGCACCGGTTGTGAGCGCTGCCTCGCCTGGTGACACCACGGCGTCGGTCGTCGACATGGTCGTCAGCCCCCGACCGTCAAGCCGTTCCAGCGGAATGAGCCGTCGATCGCCGGGAAGGCGGACCAGCCCTTCCCCGTGGCGTAGATGGACGGGGTGCTGTAGAGGAAGATGTTGCTCCCGCCCTCCACCGCTTCCAGCTCCGCCGCCTGCAGCACCGACTTGTAGTCAGGCGAGGTCAGCGGGGTCTCCCGGACCTTGTCGCGGACGGCTGTGTACCCGGGGGAGGTGGTGGGCGCGCTCAGGTTGATAATGCCGGTCGAGCTGAACTGGTCGTCCAGTGTGGCCAGCTTGGAGTCGCGGCCAACCCAGCCGTACAGCGTGAACGAGTCGGTTTTCTTATCCTGCGCGTTGGCGTAGAAGCCGCTGTAGAACTGGTTGACCTGCTGCGAGACGAGATTGAGGTTGATGCCGACAGCCTGCAGTTGCTGCTGGACCAGCTCGGCCGGCGCACTCAAGGATCCCTGGAAGTCCAGGTTGATCGTCAGTGACCCGGGCGCGATGCCGGCTGCCTGCAGCTCCTGCTTGGCCTTCGCGGGGTCGTACGGGAAAACACTGCTGTTCAACGCGGGGTTGTACAGCGGCGAAACCGTCGGCACCTCCTGGTAATCGACCGTGCCCTCACCGAAGGTGAGCTGCGAGACGAGCTGCTGACGGTTGATCGCGTACTGAACGGCCTTGACGACGTCCGGGTTGTTGAATGGCGCCTGGTTCTCATTCAGGTTCAGGAACTCAACCCCCCAGCCGTGGGCAGAGCTGTCGACGACGTTCAGGCCGGCCGCCTTGGCTGCCTGGACGTCCTGGTCCGG
>Ga0302314_10019599_pt1 | contig 11223 bp, 11 predicted proteins | sample III_Palsa_N2_3_FD_200533 | JGI IMG/M metagenome (GOLD analysis project Ga0302314, IMG submission 200533) | Peat permafrost microbial communities from Stordalen Mire near Abisko, Sweden - III_Palsa_N2_3 | ecosystem: Environmental > Terrestrial > Soil > Palsa > Peat permafrost | place: Sweden... | reverse complement strand
GGCCGACGAACGACAGCACCATGAACGGGGACCGGATCGCACACCCCATGGCGGCGGCTTCGGCGTGCGCGCCGGCGAGGCGCTCGGCCGTCTGTTCCCACGGCTCGTCGGCCATGAGACCGCCCACCGGCAGCGGTACCGCCGCGCGGACCTCGCCGTCCCGGACAGCGACGAAGCCGCCGCGCAGCCGGACGAGTTCGCGCACCGCGCGGGCGATGTCGGCGTCGGACGTGCCCACCGCCACCAGGTTGACGTCCGGGCAGTTGGAGCTGACCGCGAGCGCGCCCCCGGACAGCCCGAAGCCGCGGACGAAGCCGACCGCCGCCGGGCCGTCGTCGTGATGCCGGTTGACCACGGTGAACTTCAGGACGTCATGGGCCAGGTCGGGCTGCACGGCGCCGTCGGCGACCGGCAGGTCGACGTGGAAGCCGCGCTTGAAGTAGCCGTCGTACATCTCCACCGCCTGCACCCGGGCGACCGGCCCGGCGGCCGGGACCCGCAGGGCGCCCGGGGCGAAGCCGGGGTCGAGGCGAACCGTCTCGCGGGTCCAGGCGGGCAGTACGTCGTCGTTGGCGAACAGCGGCCGGCCGTCTTCGGCGACCACCTGGCCGCCGACGACCACCACGTCCGGGCGCACCTGGGCCAGGTCCGGCAGCAACTGCAGGTCGGCCAGCCGCCCGGGGGTGAGCGACCCGGTGACCTGGTCGATGCGGTAGTAGGCGGCGGGCTGGAGCGTGGCCATCCGGTAGGCGGTCGCCGGGTCGACGCCCATCGCGATCACCTTCCTGACCGAGTGGTCGATGTGCCCCTCCTGCGACAGGTCCTTGACGTGCTTGTCGTCGGCGCAGAAGCACATGTGGCCAAGGAACGGCCGGACCGCGTCGAGGTCGCCGAAAATGGCGTCGATGTTGTCGTTCATCGACCCGGACATCACGGTGATCATCGCGCCCAGCCGGATCCGGTCGATCACCTCGGGCAGGGTGGCCGCGTTGTGGTCGTCCCCGACGCCCGCCGCCAGGTACCCCCACAGCAGCTCGTCGGCCTGCCGGCCGGAGTGCCCGGTGATGCGGCGCCCGGCGGCCAGCGCGCTCCGGAACCGGTTAGTGGCGACTTCCGAGTAGTCGAACGGGTTGCCCTCGCCGAGGGTGACCGTGCGGTCGGCGGCCAGGCGGGTGAGCACGTCCTCCTCGCCGATCACCGCGCCGCCGCGGGCCAGGCCCAGGTGCGGCGGCGTCTTCGGGGTGATCTGGTCGAAGATCCGCAGCGGGGTCCCGGTGACGCCCATCAGCTCGATGCCCGCCATCCCGGCGACGTTGGCCATGGCGTCGGCGTCGCACAGCACCGTGGTGGTGCCGCGGGGCACGATCAGCCGGGCCAGCTCGCCCGGCGTCAGCATGGTGTACTCGATGTGCAGGTGGGCGTCGATGAAGGTGGGGGTGACCCAGCGGCCGTCCGCTTCGATGACGGACTGGGCCCGCATCCGGCCGACCGGGGTCACGGCGGCGATGTGCCGGCCGCTGATCACCACGTCGCGGTCGAGGAACTCACCGGTATGCACGTGCAGCACCCGCCCGCCGCGGATGATCAGGTCGGCCGGCCGGTCGCCGACGGCCGTCGCCCGGATGGCGGCCAGCTCCCGCGTGGTCGGCAGCAGGTCGGGGCGGATGGCGCTCACGAGGCCGCCGCCCCTTCCCCTGGCCGGGTCCCGGCTTCGAGCTCCGCGGTCAGCTCCGCCTTGAGCTCGTCGGGGGCGAAGCTCGCGGCGATCGACGCGGCGGCCAGCTCGCGCAGGTCGGCCAGGGTCCAGCCGTAGGCCTCGGCGCATACCGCCCACTCGGCTTCCACCCGGGTGCCGAGCGGCGCCGGGTCGTCGGTGTTCACGGTGACCCGCACCCCCGCGGCCCGCAGCGCCCCCAGCGGGTGCTCGGCGAGGTCGGCGTAAAGGCCCAGGTGCAGGTTGGACCGGGGGCAGACGCCCAGGGTGATGCCGCTGCCGGCTAGGTAGTCGACCAGCTCGGGGTCCTCGGCGGCGCGCACCCCGTGGTCGACGCGCTCGGCGTGCAGGTAGCGGATGGCGTCCCAGACGCCCTCGGGGCCGCTCGACTCCCCCGCGTGCACGGTGCGGTGCAGCCCGCCGTCCCTGGCCCGGGTGAACGCCGCGGCGAACTTGGGCCCGGTCCGGCCCGCGGCCGCCTCGTTGCCGTCCACCGACAGGGCGACCACCCGGTCGGGCCGGTCCCGCAGCACCCAGTCCACCAGCTCCGCGGCCTCCTCCGGGCCCTGCTGGCGCAGCAGCGACACGCAGAGGTTGACGGTCGCCAGGCCGTCCTGCTCGGCTTCGGCCAGCCCGTGCGCGAGCGCGTCGAACAGCGCCGGCAGCCGGTCGCGCCAGCCGTTCCAGTGGGTCGGGTTGACGATCACGTCGGCGTAGCGGACCCCGGATCCGGTCTCCCGGGCGGCGAACCGGTAGGCCAGCCGGGCCGCCTGCTCCGGGGTGCGGACCAGGCCGCACTCCCAGTCGAGGAAGCGCAGGAAGTCGCTGAGCCCGCCGCTGGCGTCGAGCAGGGTGCGGGCAGGCCCGGGCAGCGGTTCACCGGCCGCCTTGCTCAGCTCGAGCAGGTCGGCCAGCTCGAAGGTGCCTTCCAGGTGGACGTGCACCTCGGCCTTGGGCAGCGCCCGGATGGCCATCTCGTCCAGCCGGCCGGCCGCGCTCGGCGCTTGGGTCACGCTCATCAGTCCTTTCCGGCGGGCGCGGGAATGCGGCCGCTGAGCAGCCGCCCGCGGCAGATCACCGCGACGATGTTGTCCGTGGTCAGCTCGTCCAGGTCCAGCCACGGGCGGCCGCGCACGATGACCAGGTCGGGGGCGAAGCCGGGGGCGACCCGGCCGAGCGTGCCGCCCCGCCCGATCGCCGCGGCCGCGTCGGAGGTGGCGGCGGCGAGGGTACGCTCGGCCGTCCAGCCGAAGGCATCGCGCATCTGGCGCAGCTCATCCAGCTGCCCGCCGTGGCCGACGAAGCGGCCGTTGGCGTCGGTGCCGAGGACGAACCGGACCCCGGCCTGGCCGGCCGCCCGCAGCATCCGGCCCCGTCCGGCCACGGCGGCCGCCGCCTTGGCCCGCGCCTCGGGGCGGACACCGGCCGCGCCCGCGGCCAGCAGGTCGTTGATCAGCAGGGTCGGCGCGATCGGTACCTGGCGGTCGACGAGCGGGCCCAGCTGGTCCTCGGTCATCCCGGTGGCGTGCTCGATCGAGTCGGCCCCTTCGGCCAGCGCGATGTCGATGCCCTCGGCGGTGTGGCTGTGCGCGGCGACCGGCAGGCCGAGCGCGTGCGCCTCGTCCACCGTGGCGGCGATCTCCGCCCGGGTCTGGTTGCGCCAGCGCACCTGGTCGCCCATGGAGAGGATGCCGCCGCTGGTGTAGATCTTGATGCCGTGCGCGCCCTCCCGTGCCCAGCGGCGCACCAGGGCCCGGCACTCGTCCGGGCTGTCGGCCACCGGCGGGCGGTGCCGGAACCGCGGCGGTGTGAACAAGTCGCCGTGCCCGGCGGTCATGCCCACCGGGGGAAACGACAGCAGCCGCGGTCCCGCGGCCGCGCCCTCATCCAGCGCCCGGCCGACCGCGATCTGCACCGGGGACGCGCACAGGTCGCGCAGCGTGGTCACCCCGGCGGCGGCGAACCGCAGCGTGTGCCCGAGGACGTGCATCGCCTGCTCTTCCGGCGGGGTGACCAGCGGCCAGGCGTCACCCGGTCCGGCGCCGGTCACCACGTTGGTGTCCAGGTGCACGTGGGTGTCGATGAGGCCGGGGATAACGGCCAGGCCCGGGTAGCGGTCCGCCGCTGGTTCCACGGCCTCGATGCGGTCATCCGACCAGCTGATCCGGGCCGGCCCGCGGTCCCGCTCGCCATCCCACAAGGCGATGCCGTCGAGCGCGCCGGCGGCCGTCGCGGCGGCCGTCGCGGCGGCGGCGGTCACAGCGCGGGCCAACTAGTCGACATGTGCACGCATGCGATCTAGCTGCGGTTTTGTGCCGATCTCAGGGGACATGAACCGTAGCTTCACGGTTGTTTGTTACTTGGGGATGACCTCAGCCGGCTCCTCCTGTTACTAATGTGGCCTTTGCGATTAACTTGTCGACATGCTGGCGGCCGAGGCCGCCTGGGCTGCCTATAGTCGGCAGCGTGAGAGACAAGAGGCCGTCCGGTGCGTAGCGCCCAGGTGTTTCCCGGGCGCCGGCTCTTCGCCGCGCTGGAGCCGGGCGAGGAAGTGCTGGCGTCAATCGCCGCTCTCTGCGCGGAGCACGAGTTCGAGGCCGCCGTCGTTCCCGTGTTCTTCGGCGCGTTCACCCGGGTCGCTCTCATCGGCACCCGGGACCCGGTGGCGGACGAGGACGCCCCGCTGCCGAAATCGGAGACCGTGGAGTGGGTCGAGGGCCTCGGCGCGGCGACGGTCGCCGCGGGCGCGGACGGCGCGCGGGTGGTGCACCTGCACGCGGCGGTCGGCCGCAAGTCGGCCGGCACGGCGGCCTACGCGGGCCATGTCCTGTCCGCGGTCACTCACTACACGGCGGAAATCCTCATCGAGGAGGTACTCGGGCCGCCGGTCAAGCGGTGCCCCGATCCCGCGGCCCACGGGATCCCCACCCTGCGCTTCGGCGCTACGACGACTGCCTGCGACGCACCCCCGGCCGCATTCGAGAGGACCTGATTCCCCATGACGGCGCCGATCCCCGAGCTGGCTCCGCACGAGCAGCGGCTCCTCGAACAGGTCAGCGAACTGACCGCGGGCTTCGCGGCCGAGGCTGCGGGCTACGACGACCGGGCCGAGATCCACGTCGCCGCCCTGGACGCGCTGCACGCGGCCGGCACCAGCCGGGCGCTGCTGCCGCCCTCGCTCGGCGGCACGGGGATCAGCTACCTGGCCTTCGGTGAGCTGATCCGGCTGATCGCGGCGGCTGATCCGTCGGTAGCCACGATTCAGCTCATGCACAGCGGGGCCGGGGTCGGGCTGGCCGAACTGACCCGGGACAGCGCCGGCGAGTTCTTCGCCAGCGAGTTCCTGGCCGGCCGCCGGTTCGCGAACGCCTTGTCCGAGCCGGCCAGCGGCAACCGGTTCCTCAACCCGCAGCAGGAGGCCGTGCCGGCCGAAGGCGGCTGGTCGCTCGATGGGGCCAAGCGGTTCGTCTCGGGCAGCGAGATCGCCGACTACCTGCTGGTCAACGCGCTGGTGGACGACGAGCCGACGTTCTTCGGCGTGCCCCTGCCGGACGAGTCGGTGTCGGTGATCCCGATCTGGGACACGCTCGGGCTGCGGGCCACCCGCAGCCAGCTCCTCGCCTTCGACAAGACGCTGCTGAGCCCGGCCTACCGGGGCCGGGCTCCCGGGCCGGGCGATTTCGCGGCCATACCCGCCGGGCTGCCCGCCATCTCGCTCGGCATCGCCGACGCCGCGCTGGCCGCCCTCGCCGACCACGCCCGGACCCGGATCATCCTCGGCGCTCCGCTGTCGCACCAGCAGTGGGTGCAGCACGAGGTCGCCGACGCCCAGACCAGGCTGGCCGCCGCCCACGCCCTCTACCAGCAGGCGCTCCGGCAGGCGGACCGGGGCGACCCCGCGTTCTTCGGCGGCCTGGACCGGGCCAAGTACCTGGCCAACAAGACCGCCGTGGCCGTCGCACAGCTCGGCGTGCGGATCGGCGGCGCTAACGGCTACCTCAAGATCTCTCCCATCCAGCGCCACCTGCGGGACGCACAGGCCGGGCAGCTCATGGCCTACTCGACCGAGGTGCTCGCGACGGAAATCGGCCGGGAGGTCCTCGGCGTCGCCGGCTGAGCCCGGGGCCGCGACAGAATATCTCTCCAGGTCCGGGGTAGCACCCGGGCAGTCACTGTCGCGGTAGGGGGAGCCTCTGATGAGCCCGATGGATCCGCTGCGGAAGGTCATGGGTTCGGTCGACGGCTTCCAGCGCCGGGCCCGCGGGGTGGGCGTGCCCTACGCGGTGCAGAAGAAGTTCGGTGATGACAACGCCAACCTGGTGGTCGTCGCGCTCGCCTGGTACGGCTTTACCGCGATCTTCCCGCTGCTGCTCGTGGTGGTGACGCTATTCGGGTTCATCGGCGCGCAGTCGATCGGGAGCGGCCTGGTCAAGACGCTGCACGAGTTCCCGGTGATCGGTTCGAGCTTCAACCCGGCCAGCAGCACCTCGCTCCACGGCAGCACGATCGGGCTGGTGATCGGCCTCATCGGCCTGCTCTACGGTGCGCAGGGCGTAACCCAGACCGCGCAGCTGGCCATGGCCACGGTGTGGAACATCCCGCAGGACCAGCGCACCGGGTTCCTGCCGCGGCTCGGCCGCAGCCTGGCCGGGCTGATCACCATCGGCGGCGCGTTCCTCATCAACGCGTTCGCCGCCGGCTACGTGACCGGCGGCACGAGCGACTACGCGATCCGCATCCCGGTTATCGCGGGCCTGCTCGTCATCAACGCCGCGCTGTACTTCGCCACCTTCACCCTGCTGACGGCCAAGGCGATCGGGCCGCGCGGCCTGCTCCCCGGCGCGATCGTGGGCGGAGTCGCCTTCACCGCCCTGATCACCGTCGGCACCGGGCTGATCACCCACCAGCTGAAGGACGCGTCCGCGACCTACGGCGCGTTCGGGACGGTCATCGGCATCGTCGCCTTCCTCCTGCTGCTGGCCAAGCTCAGCCTGTACGCCGCCGAGCTGAATCCCGTGCTGGCCCGCCGCCTCTACCCGCGGGCGCTTCCCCTCGGGAGCGATCCGACCGAGGCCGACCTGCGAGTGCTCTCCCATCTGGTGCACCAGGAAAAGCGCCGCAAGGACCAGGTGATCGGGGTCGGCTTCGGCGACAATGCCGCCGAAGAGGCGGCGACCGACGCCGCCCGACACGGGCGACCCCGGTAGGCCCGGGCTAGGCCGCTGGCGGCCGGCCGAAGGTCACGGCTCCGCGCACCTCGGCGGGCAGGGACTCAGCGAGCTGCGCGTCGGGCTGGGCGCCGAGGGCGTCGTTGATCGTGGAGAACGCCAGGCGCAGGGCCACGAAGGCGGTAATGGCGAAGACCTGCCCGTCATCGAGCCCGGCATCGCGGAGCGCCTGGACGTCGGCGGGCGTCGTCGCGTTCGGATCCCTGACGACCTTCCGGGCCCACGCCGCCATGGCTTTTTCCTGATCGGTCAGCCCGGCGTCGCCGCCGTTCACGACCTCCGCCGCTAGCGCGGGATCCGACGCTTGGCCCAGCTTCGCGCTCCAGGCCAGCGAGCAGTACGAGTCGCCCAGGGCCGAAGCGGCGGCGATCACCAGGATCGCCCGCTGCCGGAAGCTCAGGCCGCTCGGCTTGAATGCCGCGGACATCAGGTCGAAGAGCCCGTTAACCGTGCCGGGCTGGTGCGCCCACAAGCGGCTCACGTTCCATACGTAGCCGCCGTCATCGAGGTCCTCGTCGAAGAGCGCCTGCACTTGGGGGGACACCGGGGGGTCTTGGAGGAAGCTGCCAGTCATGCGCCTTGTGCTCCTTTGGGCTTGCGGGCCAGGTAGCCCACGACATTGATCTCGGCCCGCAGGGGCAGGCCCTCCCGTAGCTGGCCCTGGGCCAGTTCCACGGCCACGCGGTGGAACTCGGCCTCGCCGACGTTCTGGATGGCCTCATACGCCGGACCGGTCGAGGCCAGCGCCCAGACGCCGGGGAAACCTTCAGGTGACCCCACACCGTTATCCCGACGCGCCCGCCCGGGCGAAGGACCCGGCGGATCTCGGCGAGTGCGTCGGGCGTGGTGCCCCAGATCCCCCGGAAGCTGGTGACGGCCCCAGCCCTCGTCCACCATCGCCCACTGGGCGTCGCCTCGGTTCACACGACGAGTATCGGTACCGGGTACTGGCCCGGGCAAGTCCGCGGCCGGCCGGCGCGTGGCCCGTCCCTGGTTACGGCCTCAGCCCGCTGAGCACCGCGTGCGCCGCCGCGCATATCTGCGGGCCGTCCTCCGCGAGCGCCTTCCGGCGCGCGAACAGCTTCACCAGGGGGTCGTAGAGGAAGCTGCCGAACACGCTGGCCTGGACCAGGTGAACGTCGGCGGGCGATTCCAGCAGGGCGAACGCCTGGTGTTCGTCCATCCCGGCTATCGCCGCCACCGAACCGGGACGGGCGCCGCTTCCCCGACCCCGACCGCCTCGACATCACCCGGACAGGCGCCGGCCACCTCGCGTTCGGGCACGGCATTCACCACTGCCTCGGCGCGCCGCTGGCCCGGCTCGAGGGACAGATCGCCATCGGCGGGCTGCTCGGCCGGTTCCCCGAGCTGAGCCTGGCGGCCGAGCCGGACGACCTGCGCTGGCGGGACAGCACGCTGATGCACGGCCTGCACTCCCTTCCGGTCCGGCTCAGCGGCACGAGGTAGCCAGTGGGACGATGGGCGCATGATCAGTGCGGGTGACGTTGACGTCCTGCTCTTCGATGTCCTGGGCACCGTGGTGGATGAAGCGGGGTCGATGCGCGGCGAGCTGGCCGCCGCCCTGGAGAACGCGGGCGGGGACCCGCGGGAAGCGGACGCGCTGGCGGCGGCCTGGGCGCGGCGCTTCGCCGCTCTGGTATCCGAAATCGGGCAGGGTGCGCTGTGGCGGTCAACCGACGACCTCAACGCCGAGGCCCTGGCCGACAGCCTGCGGGACGGGCCGCCGCTCCCGGAGGACGCCGTACGGCAGCTGGCCCTGGCCGGGCACCGGCTCGCCCCCTGGCCGGACGCGCGGGACGCGATCAGCCGGCTCGCCGGGCGTTTCACCGTCGTCGCTTTGTCCAACGGCAACCTGTCGATGCTCGCCGACCTGTTCGCGGCCGGCGGCCTCACCTGGCACTGCGTCCTGTCCGGCGAGACAGTGCACGCCTACAAGCCCGACGCCGCGGTGTACCGGCTCGCGATCGACCGGCTGGCGCTGAACCCCAGCCGCACCCTCATGGTCGCCGCCCACCCGTGGGACCTGCGCGCCGCCGCGGCCCACGGGCTGCGCACCGCCTACATCGAGCGCGCGGGCGAGGGCACGCCCGCGCCTTCGGACACCTTTGACCTGTCGGTCCCTGACCTGGCGACCCTGGCCGACCGGCTGGTCGACCAGGGACCTGGACGCGTGACAGCGGGTTAGACGACTGGGCTGGTTCCTCCGTCGAGGTTGATGGCCGAGCCGGTCACGTAAGAGGAGCGATCGGACAGGAGGTAGGCCGCCAGGTCGGCGAACTCTTCTGACCGGCCAACCCGGCCCAGCGGTATAGCGGCGTTCGCGGCCATGTGGCGGTAGAACTCGTCCTCGGACTGGCCGGCCGCGTCGGCCCGGCGCCGCCACTGGCCGCTTTCGATCAGGCCGATGAGCACGGCGTTGACCCGGATTCCGTCTCCGCCGAGGTCCCTGGACGCGACCTTGGTGATGGCCAGGCCGGCCGCACGGGAGGCGGTCGTCGGCAGCGACCCGGCGCCCGGGGCCTTGGCCCCGATGTTGAGCACGTTGACGATGGCGCCGCCGCCCGCCGCGACCAGGTGCGGCACGACCAGGCGGGTGCAGCGGGCGGCGGCCAGAACCTTCAGGTTGAAGTCGGCGGTCCAGTCGTCGTCGGAGAGCTGATCGATCCTCCCGCCGGCGCTCTTGCCCGCATTGTTGACCAGGCCGTCGAGACGGCCCCACCGGGCGACGGCCGCGGCGACGAACCGCTCGAGGTCGGGCAGCTCGGTGACGTCGGCCCGTACCGCCAGCGCGTCACCCCCGGCGTCCCGCAGCCGCTGCTCGGTGGCGGCCAGCCGTCCCGCGTCCCGCCCGCAGACCGCGACCCGGGCCCCCTCCTCGACGAGGCGATCCGCGAGCGCCGCGCCCAGCCCGTCGGTCCCGCCGGTGATGAGCACGACCTTGCCATTCAGGTGCAGATCCATTGCGCCATTCTCGCCCAGGCCCCCGGCAGGCGCGATGCCTTCCGGGGGCGCCGGGAGCCGACCGGGGCCGGTTACTCCGCCTTACTTCGCCGGGGCCAGAGCCGGGGTCAGAACTTGCCGGCCGCGATGCCGGCCAGGCTGACCCGGGTCACCACGTAGTTGACGGTGACGGAGGGCGCGCCGCCGGGCGTGCCGCCGGCGAACCCGAGCGGGATGCCGGTGTCGGCGTTGATGGTGATCGCTTCCTGGTAGGGCGGCATCGCGGCCGCTTTGGCCTTGGCCTTGGCCGCGGCCGAGAGATTCCCCCCCAACCCGAACTCGGCCGAGCCCGCGGTGAGCGTCAGCGTGGGCTGGCCGTCGGCGCTGGTGCCCTTGGTGACCGTGATGCCGGGCAGCGCCGACACCAGGCGCAACACGCCCGCCCGGACCTGGGGGTTGCCGGAACCCGCGATCAGCGCGTCCTGGGAGTCCTCCCAGACATAGTTGTCGAGCTGCTCCCCGCCGGCCGAGATGGTGCTGAGCTGGGCCTTGAGCCAGGCCGGGACCGGAGTCGTGTTGACCCAGGCCATCTTCAGCAGGGCGGTGTCCAGGTCGCCGTTCGCCGCGTAGTCCGCCGCGGCGACCTCCCGGCCGAAGATCCCGTCGCCCTGGTTATTGTCCTGCTGGACCTGGGCCGGCAGGCCGTTCTCGGTCGGCGAGAAGAAGTACTGGCCGTTGTCGCCGTACAGGTCCCAGACGTTGATGCTCGCCTTGCCCGGGTAGCTCGTCTCGCGTTCCACCAGCGTGGCGTCGCCCTGCGGCTTGGGCGCGGCGGCCAGGTAGGCGGTCAGCTTCATCAGCGGCGGCTCGGCCGCGGCCGACCGGGCCGGCGCACCCGACGCACTGGTACGCGCCGGGTGCGCACCGCTGGCCTGGGCCGCTCCCGTCGTCTTGGCCGTCCCGGACGGAAGGGCGCTGGCCACGCCCACGGCCGCGACCGCCGCGACCGCGACGACGCCGACCCCGATGCCGCCCCGGGCCATCCGCACCCGCCGGCGCGACTTCTGGACCCGGCGGTCGATGGACGCCAGGTCCGGGGTGAACGGCTGGTCCGCGACCAGGTCGCGGAACGCCGCGCCCAGGTGCTGTTCGGTGGGGGAATTCATATCGGCAGCTCCTTGTGCTTCAGGTAGCCCCCGAGCGTGTGCAGCGCCCGGGAGGTCTGGCTTTTCACGGTGCCTTCGCTGCACCGCAGGACAGCAGCGGTTTCCCGCTCACTCATCCCCTCCAAGTAGCGAAGGACGACGGTGGCCCGCTGCC
>Ga0302314_10019598_pt1 | contig 11224 bp, 4 predicted proteins | sample III_Palsa_N2_3_FD_200533 | JGI IMG/M metagenome (GOLD analysis project Ga0302314, IMG submission 200533) | Peat permafrost microbial communities from Stordalen Mire near Abisko, Sweden - III_Palsa_N2_3 | ecosystem: Environmental > Terrestrial > Soil > Palsa > Peat permafrost | place: Sweden... | reverse complement strand
TTTGCCCCCCGCAACGACCGCGAAATCGCGCTGTTCAATTACCTCCGCCGTATGCTTAATGGCCGGGTCAGTTTTGAGCGGGTCATCGCAGGCATCGGTATTAAGAACGTTTACGACTTTCTCCGCGATGTTGAGAAGCTAGACGAGCCCGGCTGGCTGAAGCAGCGGCTCGCCACTGAAGACCCCAACGCGGTCATCGGCCAGTGCGCCGAGGATGGGTCGAGCTCCATTTGTTTCGAGACGATGAAGATTGTTGCCTCAGTCTATGGCGCCGAGACCGGCAATATTGCGCTGAAGGTGCTCGCTACCGGCGGTATGTTCCTGGGCGGCGGCATCGCGCCGAAGATTCTAAAGACGCTTCAAAATGGGGCGTTTACGCAGGCGTTTCTGGACAAGGGACGGCTTTCGCCGCTGCTCCAGTCGATCCCTGTTCGCGTTATTCTGGACGACACCTGCGCTCTTCTCGGGGCAGCTGCTTATGCGGAAGCGCGGGCTGCGGAGCTCTCCGGGCACTCCGAACGCAGCGCTTCCATTCAGGCGTCATAAGTTGTAGACCGTTAGAATTGTAGAAACGCTATGTCTACCGCAGTCGAAACCACCGGGCCAGCCACGAGCACCCTTAGCCTTCCTAAGGCTGCCGCCATGAGCACGGTGCTCGGCGTTGTGGGCGTCTTCTCTATTCTGTCCACGGCGCTCTATCTATGGTCGCTCTGGAGGACCGATCCGCTGAAGTCTATTGGCGGGTTCATTCCTATCGTCAGCCTGCTGCTTATTCTTCGCGTCTGGCAATCGCTTGGCTGGGAGATCAGCACCTCGCGCAGCGCCTGGTGGGGACTTCTTCTTGTCGCGGTCACGATCGTGCTTGTGGACATAAGCGATCACGCCATCCTGGAGCTGATCCTTAGCTCGCAGTGGACCGTCTTTCTTCCGCCGCGCTCGTTGGTTGCGGTGGCTTACGTCACCGGCATCGTTCTACTCTTTGGCGGACCGCGGTTGTTTCGCGCTGCACTCTTTCCTATCGCGCTGATGTGGTTCGTGAACCCGGTGCCGCATGTCTTTAACGTGTGGATCGACCTGCCGTTGCAGCACGCTTCGGCGCTGATCGCGCGTGGTTTTGCTCATGCACTCGGCCAGCAACTGACCAACGATCAACTGCACCTCATGTTCACGCCGGACTTCGGCATGTTCATCGCGCCCGGTTGCAACGGCATCCGCGGAGCCATCACCATGGGCTTTATCGCGGTCATCGCCGGGTACATCTATAAGTTTCGCCCGACGGCGCATGTGCTCGTGACCCTGGGCGCGGTGATGCTGGGTTACATCTTCAACTTCATTCGCCTCTGCGTGCTGGTGCTCTATTACATCGTCGGGCTGCACATTACGTGGCTGCAAAGCCGCGCCGAGATGGGCGACTACATCATTGGCGCGTGCCTGTTCTTCTTTGCCACGATGCTGCTCTTCAGCATCATCCGCCGCTTCAGCTCCACCGGCGATCTCCGCCCGCCAACATTGACGCCTGTGCGCGTTGCGAATGACTCTGCGCCGAAGTCCTTCCTGCCACGCTGGATCGCTCTGCTGCTGGTCCTGATGCTGGGCAGCGCCACTTATCTGCGCGCTATCGTGCAGCAATACCGGGCGCCTCACGCGCCGGTCGATGTCAGTGTGCTCGGTATCTTCCCGCAGCAGGTTGGCAATTACACACTGCAGCGCCGCTGGAACGAGTATGTCGGTGCGAACACGGTGCTCTTCTACTGGGCTGACTACCGTCCCGCGGCCGGCGGCGCTGTCGTCTCTATCGGCGTTTCGCCGGTGCTTGGCGCGCACGATAGCCTGATCTGCCATGCCGCGCGTGGCGAAGAGTGGCTCTGGCACGGCAATCTCGATTTCCCAACCGCCAGCGAACCCATCAGCTTCAGCGGTTCCTTCTTCAACAACGGCGCGACGCAGTACCTGGAAGCCACGACCATCTGCACCGGCGCCAGCTGTGGGCAGTTCTCCAATAACAACACCCAATTCGGCATCGTCTATAGCCGTCCTGACGCGCACACCCTGTTCGCCCAGAGTCCCACGCGTCCCATTCCCATTCTTATTCGCACCGAAACTCTCGATACGCAGATGTCCGCAGATGCGGCGCGCGCCCAACTTACCGAGAACCTGCGCAGCTTTCTTTCTGCTGCCGATATATCCTCCTTTAGCAGCCCCTATCGCCAATCCCAATGATGCACAACTGCCGCCAAACCGTGAACCGAACGCCTAAAGCGCTTGCCGCTTTGGCGTCGCTCGTCCTGCTCGGCATACTTACCGGCTGTGGCTCCGGTGTAAATCCGGCCAGTGGTGATTCCATCCCGCCGGAGGACAGCTACAAGGGCCTGCCCTTCATTGGCAAAGTGCTGGCTGGAACCACCCCTGTCATCGGTGCCACCGTCCAGATTTACGCTGCCGGCGCCACCGGCAACGGCTCTGCGCCGACACCGTTGCTCTCCGGCGCTCTCACAACGAACTCTTCCGGCGCTTTCAGCGTCAGCAGCTATACCTGTCCAAGCAGCACCTCGATTCTTTATCTCGTCGCCACCGGCGGACAGGCCGGAACGACTGCCCCCACGAACGCGGGCACCGTCCTTATGACCTCGCCAGGCGCCTGCGATACCGTCACCTCCGGCTCCGCCATTACGATCAACGAGCTCACGACCGTTGCCAGCGCTTACGCTTTCTCGCAGTTCCTGGCTCCCGGCGCGCAACTCGGCGCGACTGCCACCAACACCAGCGGCATCGCGCTCGCCGCCGGCACGCTGGCAAACCTGATAAACCCAGTCACCGGCTTGGCGCCCGGCTTGGCTTTCCCCTCTAACGGCACTGCGCCCACGCCGCAGCTTGACGCGCTGGCCAACGTTCTCAACGCATGCATCGTCGGCGATGCCGCGAGCTCCGCCTGCTCGCAGCTTTACAGTGATGCCACATCCTCCGCCACGAGACCCTCCAATACGCTCGACGCCATCCTGAACATCGTGCGCAACCCGGCGGCCAACATAGCCGCGCTCTATGCCCTCAGCGCCGGTTCAAACGCCTTCACGCCTGTCCCCGCTGCTGCACCCAGCGACTGGACGCTCTTCGTCAACTACACCGGTGGCGGCATGAGCAATCCTGCCAGCGCCGCTATCGACTCCACCGGCCGCATCTGGGTCGCTAATTACAACGCTGTCGCCAGCCTCTTTGCGAACAACGGCGCACCGGTGTTCCCAAATGGCATCACCGGGAACGGCCTCTGCAACTCCTTCGGCGCAGCCGTCGATGGCTCTGACCGGGCATGGATTGCCAACGAAGCAGGCGGCTGTGGCGGCAATACCGTGACCGTTCTGACCTCCGCCGGCGCGCAGGCCGCCGTCTACAGCGCAGGTGGCCTCAACTTCCCGATCTCCGTGGCCATCGATAGCTCCGAAGACGCCTGGATCGTCGACTATGGCGACTCCAGCCTCACTATCCTCACCAATGGTGGAACGCCACTCTCCGGCCCCAATGGCTACGACGGTGTGTCAGGCTCGACCTTGAATTTCGACTTTCCCGTGGCCGTTGCAGTCGACTCCAAGCGCAATGGCTACCTCGCCAACGTCAGCGGCGATACCGTAACCAAGGTCGCTCCGGATGGCTCCAGCTTTACCTCCTTCGTAGTTGGAAGGGGCCCGGCGGCTGTGGCCGTCGATGGCGCCGATAACGTCTGGTCTGCCAACTACTATGGCGACAGCGTGGGCCTGCTCACTGCCTCCGGCGCTGTCCTCTCCGGCTCCACGGGCTACACCGGCGGCGGCCTCGACCATCCCCAGGGCATTGCGGTCGATGGCGTCAATAATGCCTGGGCCATCAACTATCGCAGCGCCACCAACGTCGGCGGCGCGCTCTCCGAGCTGTCCGGCGCCTCCACGGCTAACCCCGGTACGGCACTCTCTCCCGCCACCGGCTATGGCACCGATGCCGGCATCGTGGAAGGCTATGGCATCGCCATCGACGCGGCCGGAAACATCTGGACCACCAGCTTCGCGACCGACGCGCTGGTCGAGTTCATCGGTCAGGCAGCCCCAGTCAAGACCCCCCTGCTTGGGCCGGTTCGCATCCCGTAGGTCGGATCGCGACATAATCACGCCATCGCATATTCCCTTATAAAACCGCTTGTATATCGCTGCGTGCGCTCTGTGTACTAGTTGTAAGACAGCCACATTTTGCTACTTGACAGGTTTCTGTCAACAAGCAGATACTTGGCCCCGCACCTGAGAGTCTGACTTAGCCGTGCTAAGTACAGCCGGGGCCTGATAACTAGCAACATTTTAGCCACATCTTTGAGGAGTTCAATGAACCGCAAACACTGTCTTACAACCTTGCGCCGTACGATCTGCGCAGTCGCTTTACTACTTCCGGTTACGGCCATGCTGACGCTGACCCCTGCGGCCCATGCCCAGTTGGCCGGTAAGGGTGCTGTCTCCGGCACGGTGCTTGATCCCACCGGTGCGGCGGTCCCCGGCGCCACCATCGTCATCACGAATAACGACAGCAAGGTATCGACGACAACCACAAGCACCAGCGCTGGCGACTATAGCGTTTCCACGCTGGATCCCGGCAAGTACACGATTACGGTCACCGCGTCCGGCTTCGAGAAGCTCACGCAGCAGAACGTTCAGGTAAACGTTCTTGAGACGCAGACCTTCAGTCCCAAGCTCACCCTGGGCGCTTCGACCGAGACGGTCACCGTCTCCACAGCGCCGCCGCAGCTTGAAACTACAAGTGCTCTTCTCGGCGCGACGATGGAGCAGGACATGTACGCCGCACTCCCCATCGAAATGGGCGCATATGGCCAGCCTGATCAGCGTCGCGCTACGGACTTTGCCGCGCTGCTACCCGGCGTGCAGGTCAATGAGACCAACGGCAATGCAACAACCAATACCGGCGTAGTCAACGGCTCAGGCAGCCGTGGCGCTGCATCGGTCGTATACATCGATGGCGTTCCTTTCACAAATGCAGCTGGTGAAGGCGATCCACGTTTCGTATGGACAGCCATCTCGGTAGATGCCGTCAACCAGTTCCAGGTGGAAACGTCCGGCTACTCGGCTCTCTACGAAGGTCAGGGCATCGAAAACTTCACAGTCAAACAGGGCGGCACAAAGTACCACGCCGCGGGTTACGAGTTCTTCCGCAACACAGCTCTCGATTCCTGGGGTTTCTACAAGGCAAGCAATCCTCTTACCGGTGCATTAGTAAAGCCGGTTGAGCACCAAAATGAATTTGGCGGACTTCTCAGTGGCCCGCTGCTCCCCTTTGGAAGCCTGAAGGAAAAAGTATTCTTCTTCGCTAACTACAACGGTTTCCGCTACTCCCATTCGGCGCCTGGGCTTATTACCTTCCCCAACGCTGCGGAGCAGGCCGGTAATTTTCAGGGTATCCAGCCTATCTATGATCCGAATTCGCAAACCGCCTGCACCGCAGCCAATGCGGGTAAGCAGTGCCGGTATGAGTTCGGTTCTGTAGCCGACGGTGGAACGGGTTTGCCAGCTGCCATGGACATTATTCCAGGGGGGGATATCTCACCCGTCGCAGCCAAGATGCAGAGCTTTATCCCTGCTCTGATAAACCAGAATCCGACGAACAATTACCTCGCACAGAATTTCTCCGGGCTTTCCAACTGGTCGACGACCGAGCGTGTCGATTACGCGATATCGCCGGCGGACACGTTGACTGTGAATTACGCGTATGGCGTGCAAAAGAGCTCTGTCCCCGTAGGCCAAACGACTGCTGGCCGCAATACCGGCCCGGCACCCTATAACTATGGTCAGGCGTATGCGCCCAAAACTTCGGTGATCATCGCCGAAGAAACGCACACCTTTACGTCTCACTTGCTCAACCAGTTCAAATATGGCTTCGCCCGTTACAACAGCGCTGCCGTCAACTCTGAAGAAACCGCAACCTATGCTGCAAGCGCAATGGGCATCACTGGTCTGCCGAATGGTCAGGCCGCTGGCTCCTTCCCCATTACGACCTTTGCCGGCACGGATGCGCCCACTGGCTGGGCAGGCTATGCGGCAAATATCGGCGTATCGAATTCGTATACGCTGCTGGACAGTCTGCAATGGGTTCACGGCAAGCACTCCATCACGGCCGGTATTGAGCTTGCATGGTTCCAATACAACTACACCGTGGATACCACTGGCTCTTCCCCCGAAACTCTGGCTAATGCTGTGACAGAAACAGCCGGCTTTACCAACCCCACTACGCTCGCACCCAGCACCGGCGACTCTTACGCCAGCTTCCTGTTGGGTCAGATCGATAAAGCCAGCCTCACGCAGAACACTGTGATTGAGACCGGCGCTCGCTTCCGTCCCATTTCGCCCTACATTCAGGACAATTGGAAGGTAACCAGCAAGTTGACCCTTGATCTGGGCCTTCGTTGGGATTACTATCCCGCCTACACTGAGGTGCATAACGTCCTCAGCTTCTTCAACCCCACCCTGGCCAATCCTGTTACAGGTGCCCCCGGCGCGGTGCAGTACGCCGGCAACGGAGCCAACACCTGTAACTGCGCTACGAACGTCAACAACTACTTCAAGAACTTCGGTCCGCGTATCGGCTTTGCATATCAGAGCGATCCGAAGACGGTCTGGCGCGGAAGCTACGGTGTGATGTACACCCATGGCAACGGTGTCGGTGGTTCGGCCATCTCGCGTACCGGTACCGGCACCCTCGGGTTCTCGGCGGCACTGGGTGATTCTTCCAACACCTCCACCTTCCTGTCGACGGCGCCACTTCCGGCGTTTCCCGCCTATACGCCTGCGCTTGGCGTAGCCTCCGGTAATGCATATGGCACGGGCTATACGACAACGGCCGGCTATACCAGCACGCCCCAGTCGATTGGGTATGGCGATCCATACCTTGGCGGTCGGGCTCCGCAATACATCAACTACACCTTCGGCATGCAGCATCAGTGGACGGACAACTTCACAACGACCATGAGCTATGTGGGTTCGCAGGGCCACTTCCTTATCACTGACGGCGGTAATGCTCGTGGTTTCTGGTCCGACCAGCTTGATCCCAAGTATCTTCCGCTGGGCGCTTGTCTCGGAGCTGCCATCACAAAGCTGGCTACTACTACCTACAATGGCGTCTCCTGCCCAACCCTGATGTCGACCGCCGGAGCTTCTGTCCCCACGTGGTTCAATACCGGTCAGTCGCTATCCACAGCTCTGGATCCATTCCCTGCATACAAGGTAAGCGACAGCTACGGCAACGTGGCGAACAGCAGCTATAACGCCTTGCAGCTCACAGCAATGAAACGGTTCGCGCACGGTAACACCTTCATGGTGAACTACACCTGGTCGCGCACCATCGACGACGGCGGCACCTTCCGTTCTGGTTATGCCATTCCGGCGGCGGTCTCCAACAACGGAAAATCATGGTCTCAGGACGCAATCGAACGGAGCGTCTCCACTTCGAACCAACCTCATCACTTTGTCTTCACTGGCGTAGAAGCTCTCCCATTCGGCAGCGGTCATCTCGGTGGCAGTCATGCCTGGATGCGTGCTGCCTTCGGCGGGTTCAAGTTCTCTGAGATCCTTCAGATGTATTCGGGCTCACCGCTGGCGATCATTGGTTCGGCTGGCCAGACCAATCCTGCCGCTGCCACGGTCGAACCCATGCTGAATCCTGGTTTCAGCGGCTCGGCACGTCAAAATGGCCGTTGGGGACATGGCAACACATATGGAGCCCCGGTCAGCTACATCACTCCAAGTGTCTGTAGCACGACAACTGCACCAACTGGCCCCTTTATCTCGCCAGTTGCTCCCAGCGGTCAGACAACCTGCCTCAACACCGCTTACGCTCCGGCCTATACCTTTGGCAATGCGCCTCGCACGGCTGCCTACGGCCTCACCGGACCGGGTAACTTTGATCTGGACATCAGTCTGCGCCGCGTATTCGACCTTCACCTGGCCGGTACGAAGCTCAGCCTGCAGGCCGATCTCTACAACGTTACCAACTACGTCTTCTTTGGCGGAATTGGTACAACTGTCGGAAGCGCCACCTTTGGCACGGTCAGCAGCCAGGTCAACAACCCGCGCGCTGCCCAGATCTCAGGTCGCATCGAGTTCTAACCATCAACCCACAATCCAACCCAAACCAGCAATGCCGCCCAATCGGGCGGCATTGCTGTCTTCTGTCCATCTAACTTGAGCCAGCAGAGGTACTTGACAAAAACGACGCCCCCGAGCCCCTCTCTTCGCTAGAGCAGAGAGGGATACTTCCACAAGTCCCGGCCCAAGCCTCTATCTGTGAAGACTTTGAGCCGAAAAGTCGGGGAGGGGAGGGGTGGTGCGTCGTAGCTAATTGATCCGAAACCGCTCCTGCATCAGCCGCTGGAATCTTGGCTTCCAGATCAAGTCGTAAGCCAGTTCTTTCCCCGGAAACATTGCCAAGGCCGCACCGCGCGCATCCGCAATCATCTGCGAAGCCTCATCAATCGTCAGCGAGCTATCTTGCGCAACGGTTTGCATCACCAGGCTCATCATAAGCTGCATTCGCCGAATCAGCTTGGCCTCTTCCGCGTCACTGGCAGCAACAGTCTTCGCTTCACCAGCAATCTTCTGTATAGAACCAACGACCTTCTCCATCGTTCCTCCTCTACTCGCTACTTCCTGCTCCTAATTAGATGTAGCTGTGCTCGCCGAGATTCTGCCGTCGCTGGTCAGCAGGAATGTCTCTGCACCCGCGCGATCGGTGCGGAAGGTCTTCACCTTCGCTGCCTCCAGCCGTTGCAGCACCTCGAACCGCGGATGGCCGAACGTATTGTGCCGCCCCACGCTGATCACAGCATCCTGCGGCGCGACCGCTGCCAGGAACGCCGGCGAAGTCGAGGTCATGCTGCCATGATGACCGACCTTCAACAGCGTCGCGGGCGTAACGCGTCCATGCGCAACCATCGCTGCCTCGCTGGGCTTCTCAGCATCGCCTTCCAACATCACGCTTGCCTTGCCAAAGCCCAGCCGCATCACCAGCGAGTCGTCGTTCACCGCCGCGCCAGGATTGCCATAACCCACCTCCGGCGATAGCACGCTGGCCTGCAGGCCTCCCCATGCAAACGCATCACCCGCCCGGAACCAGCGCACGCGAACGCCCAACTGCTGCGCCTCAGCCAGCAAGTCGTGCAGGTCCGGCGAGTCGCCTGGTATGACGCTCAGCCATAGCTCTTTGGGACGCATATCCCGCAGCACGGCGGGCATTCCACCCATGTGGTCGCTGTGCGCATGGGTCAGCAGCACCGCATCCAGCCGTCGTATCCGCCGCGACCACAGGTACGGCGCAACCACCTCCTCACCCACATCCCACCGATCGGCCGAAGGCGCTTGCCCGACTGGCCCACCCGCATCCACCAACAACGTCTCCCCGTCCGGCGCGACGACCAGCAGCGAGTCTCCCTGCCCCACATCCAGCGCCGTAACCTCCAACACACCGTGCCGTACCAGCGGCGCACCCGGCCACAACAGCACCAGCGGGATTACTCCCACAACCGCCAAACCCCATAACCATCCCGCTCCCCGCCACCGGAGCGCCCAACAACAAAAGATCATCATCGCGCATGCCACGATGATTGCAACCGGTGATGGCGCGGGCACGCGAAGATCCGCAATTGCAGCATGTCCAAGATGCCCCACCAATGCACTGACCGCATGCAAGAGCAGAGCCGCAAGCGCGCCGGGAATCATTGCCAGCCAACTGCTAACCAGCGACAGGCAGAACATCGGCACAGCCACGCACATCAGTCCTCCGACTAGCGGCACCGCGACGAGATTCAGCGGCAATGCGAGCAGTGTTGCGCGATGGAAGTAGACGGCCATCGGCAGTACCATGCAGATCTCGGTGATGACACCCAGTAGTACCGCATCAACGGTCCAGACAAATGCATGCAGCAGCCATCGAGGAATGTCTCTTGCACGTTTGCCCAGTAATGCTTCAAGCAGTACGCCGAACATCCGTAGACGTACGCGCAACTGCGCTGCGCGTGGCGGTACCGCGGCATCCAGCCGCGTAATCCATAGCAGATAGATCGCGCGATTGCAGGTGGTCAACAAGCGTCGTGCGATGGGGAGAGCGATGCCCGCAATAGCAACGATCACGAGAAAGGTCATCTGGAAGCCGGCCTCAAAGAGCGCTCGCGGGTCGAGCACCAGCACTGCCAGGGCAGCTGTGCCGAGCGCATTCAATGGACCAGTCTCACGCGATAGCCATCGCGCCAGCAGGTAGGCCGTCGTCATGCAGAGCGCACGTTGCACCGGTACACCAAAGCCAGTTAGTAGTGCGTAGCCAGTAGCTAATGCGATGGTGCTTACCACGGTGATGCCTTCCGGTAGGCGCAGCCTACGGAGTATCCAAAACACTGCTGCGGCGAGCAGTGCGATGTGCAAGCCGGAGACGACGAAGAGGTGGAATGTACCTGTGCGCTCGAAGCCTACGCGCAGGGTCTGCGTCAGTCCGCCGCGATCGCCGAAGAGCATGGCATTCAGCAACGTGGCATCCTGTGCGCTAATCCGTGCTCTCTGTGGCAAGAGATGGTTTGCGCGAGACTCAGCGAAGGCGTCCATGCGTCCCGCCGCCCAGGTCTGTGCGGCATACAGCCGGCATCGCCAACTGCGTCCTGCTTGTCCAACTGCCTGCACTTTGGCAGCCTTTACGCTGGCTTGTACGGCGATGCCTTCGGTCAGCAACTCATCAGAATGGGACCACGCTCCTGGATCGCGATATGTGTCCGGAACTCTCATGCGAAGCGGCATTTCGATCACTTCGCCGCAAGTAAATGCGGGTGCGCCCCCGTTGATCGCGATGCGAATGCCTCCTTGCACCGTATGCATTGCCGAGAGGTCAGGCGTTACTTCTTCCACTGATTGCACGTCGAGATCGACCGACTCCATCGCCGGGTCGGTCTCGGTCTCCCACGCACCCGGCTCTGGCTGCCACGATTGTTGCGAGGTTTCCGGATCAGAGCCATTCTGTGTAAGTGACCGCAATATTCGAACGCGCACTATGCGGCCACGCACGGTACGGCTCAGTCCGTCGGCATATTGCGCGAGTTGATGCTGCGGTGCGATCGGTGGTTGAATTTGTGAGCACCAGCAGCCCACGACGACCCACAATGCAAGCACTGGCACAACGGCAACGCGTTGTGCGATCCTCATGCTGCCTACTGCGAGAGCCAGTA